>Ga0207644_10000803_pt1 | contig 19918 bp, 19 predicted proteins | sample KBSS73metaG_FD_184326 | JGI IMG/M metagenome (GOLD analysis project Ga0207644, IMG submission 184326) | Switchgrass rhizosphere microbial communities from Kellogg Biological Station, Michigan, USA - KBS S7-3 metaG (SPAdes) (version 2) | ecosystem: Host-associated > Plants > Roots > Rhizosphere... | reverse complement strand
GTGGCGTGATCGTCGTCAAGGCAATCCGGAAGCCCGGCGGCGGCCAGGAGCCCGGGCCGCGCCGCGGTCCGCGCCGGTTTAGGACGCGCCTGCGGCGATGACCCGGAACGAGAACACCCGGCCGATCGGCCGGCCGCGGCTCAGCTGCGGCAGCGTCACCCGCTCGAGGACGGCGCCCGAGCGCAGGGTGAGCGTGTCGGTCGCACGCAGCAGGGTCTGGTCCTCGATCTGGGCGAGGCGGCGCATGTACGCTGCCGGCTCGGCGACGCGCTGGCGCATCCAGTCGAAGATCTCGTCGTCGGCGCGCAGCAGGAGCATTTCGTCGGGCAGCTCCCAGAGCGCGGCGAAGCGGCGGTTGAAGTTGCTGATGTGGCCCGCGAGATCGACGACGAGGACGCCGTCGGCGACCGATTCCAGCGTCGCCGCCAGCTCGGCGGTGCTCACCGCGGCGGCCTTCTCGACGCGCTGCTGCTCGCTGCGGTCGACCAGGGCGACGACGTAGAGCGCGTTGCCCGGCGCCGGCTCGATCCGGCTGACGCGGCGAACGACCGGCACCGCCTGGCCGCCGGCGCCGGTGACGAAAGAATCGGAGAGGATGTGGGCACACGCGCCCTTCTCGCCGACGCGCTGCCAGAACGATTCGTCCTCGGGGGTCGGCGCGGTCGCGAGCATGTCGCGGCCGACGAGCTCGGCCGGCGGCAGGCCGAGCAGGCGGCCGGCCGCGCCGTTGGCGGCGACGATGCGCAGGCCCTCGGGCTCGACCAGGCAGACCGCCTCGAGCATCGCCTCGATCAATGCCGGCCAGGTGCGGCGCGCCGCCTCGGCGACGCTGAACGGATCGACCGGCAACGGGTTGTTCATGATGCGGCGCTGCTCATGCCTCGACCTCGACCGGCAGCGACGGCTCGAAGAAGTAGGTGACGCGCGCGCTCGGCGCGAGGTAGTCGAGCGCGGTCGGCGGCAGCTGCTGGGCGCGCAGGCTGCGCCGGATGCCGATCCCGCCGGCGGACTCGAGGTCGAGGACGAGCGCTTCCGGGCGCGGCGTCGCCGCGTCGTGGACGATCACGCTCGGCTTCAGCGGCCGCGCCGAATTGACGGCGACGACGAGGGCATAGCGGTCGTCGGTGAGCTGCACCGTCGAGCCCGGCGGGTAGACGCCCATCATCTTGATGAACGCGCCGAGGATCGAGGTGTCGAACTTGGCGCGCCCCTGCGCGAACAGGAGCGAGAGCGACTCGTGCGGCGTCAGCGCGCGCGCCAGCAGGCGCGGGTTGCAGAGGTTGTCGTAGCGGTTGACGAGGGCGACGATCCGCGCCGCCATCGTCATGCGGTCGCTGTTCAGCTTCTCGGGAAAGCCGCTGCCGTCGCCGTGCTCGTGGTGCTGGGCGATCACCGCGGTCGCGCCCGCCGTCAGGCCCATCCGGCGCGCCTGGGCAACGCCGAGCTCGACGTGCTCCTCGTAGGCGCGCAGTTCGTTGGGCGAGAAGTTCTCCTCGCGATGGCGCAGGCGCGCCGGCATCTCGAGCTTGCCGACATCGTGCAGCATCGCGCCGACGCCGAGGTCCTGCATCTCCTCGTCGCTGAAGCCGAAGCAGCGGCCCATCAGCAGCGAGATTACGCCGACGTTCATGGCGTGCATCGACGCCTTGTCGCCGGCGCCTTCGACGAGCATGCGGATGCACAGGTCCTGCTCGCCGATCATCTTGTCGGTGATCGAGCGCGACAGCGCCTCGGCCTGCGCCCGCGCCTCCTGCGGCCGGGCGGCGACGAGGTCGAGCGTCTGCCGGCAGGCGCGCGCCGCCTCGCCGTACTGGCGCGTGCAGACCTCGTCCGCGTCGCGCTGGCGCGCCAGCTTGCGCGCGCGCTCGGCCTGGGCGCGCTGCGCGGCGTGGGCGGCGTCGACGACGTTGTCGTCGGCGGGGAGCGTGTAGGGAACGGTGTCGACGCTGTCGGGATCGCCGAGGCCGGAGTCGTTGGCGGCGTCGGCGCCGACCGGCAGAGGTCCGGGCAGCGTGTTCTGGCGTCCCCCCACGTCGCCCATGTCGCTCTGCTGCGGGCTCCAGCGCACGGTGCGGATGCCGAGGGAGCGGATCGTCGCCAGCTGCGCCTGGGTCGTGATGCGAAAGCTGCTGAGCGCGAACGGGTGCGACGTCCAGCCGATGTCGAGGTGGACGAACATGCCGACGCGAAGCGCGTGAACGTCGATGTGGTCGGTGGGCTTGGCTTTTTTCATGGCGGTGCCGCAACGCAGGAGGCACACGGGGATAGCGAAGTTATCGGCGCCGGCCCCGCCAGCTTGTCCCCGCGATCCGTGCCGGATTGCACGGCGCGACCCGGCGGCCGAAGCGGCGGGCCGCCGGCGCTCCGGCCGCGCCTTCAGTCGTCGTAGCGGCGCTGGCAGCGCTCGCAGAAGAAGCTGCGCCGCTGCGTCCTGCCGAGATGCGCCTTGACGAACGGAATGGCGCAGCGCGGGCAGGTCCGCTTGGTGTGCGCCAGCCAGTGCTTCCTGAGGACGTAGGCCCTCTTCCATTCGAGGAAGTCGAAGCTGTAGCGGCGCGCCTCGTCGACGAGCTGGGCGAGCTTCCTCGGCGGCAGGTCGCCCATCTTCGCGAGGGGATGCAGGCGGATCCTGAACAGGACCTCGTTCTTGATGATGTTGCCGACGCCGGCGAAGACGTTCTGGTCGAGCAGCGCGTCGCAGGCGAGCGCCTCCGGCATCGCCCTCAGCTTGCGGCGCGCGGCCGCCGCGTCCCAGCTGTCGGACATGACGTCGCCGCTCCAGTCGTAGATCTCGTCGAGCGGCTCGTCGATGAAGCGCACCGAGCAGGTGTAGACGTTGAACTCGCCGCCGCCGGCGAAGCGCAGGCCGAGGCGCGGCGGGACGTCCTTGCGATCGTCGATGCGGTAGCTGCCGAACATCAGGAAATGGATCCGCAGCGCGAACGTCGGCAGCTCGACCAGGAAGTGCTTGCCCCAGCTGCGCAGCGCGACGACCCGCTCGCCGACGAGCCGTTCCTTGTCGATCCGCGTGTTGCCCTCGACAGCGACGATGCGCCGGCCGACCAGGCCTTGCGCCTCGTCCTTCAGGATGACGATCGACGGCCCTTCGGGCATGACCTCGCGGGAGCTCGGGCCGTCAGAGAACCTCGAAGAAGCGCATCACGACGGCCTGTGGCCGGCGCACGCCGACGCCGACGAAGACGCGCTCGTTGATCCAGGCGAGCGCCGGCGCGGCGCACTCGAAGCGCGGCAGGCAGCGGAAGTAGACCTCGGCCGGATCGACCGGCTCGCCGCGGACGAGGCGCGCCATCACGGCCGGCGCGGCGGTTCGAACGGCGTCGTTGTGAACGTAGATGCGGTCGCCGCCGTCGGTCTCGAGAACGTAGCGCGCCTCGAGGCGGGCCATCGTTTCGCTGGCGATGAGCTGGAAGTCGGCGCCGCCGGGCAGGACGCGGGCGCTGAAGCCGCGGCCGGTGCAGCGCCCGCCGACGATGGGGATGACGCGACGCACGCCGGCCGCGACCTTGCCGATCTCGATCGGCGCGCCGACCTCGACCTCGAGGTCGGCGAAGAGCGCGAGTTCGGGCGCGGCCAGCGGGTCGGAGGCAGGACGCGGCGGAGTTGCGGAGGGAGTGGGCGCCACGGCGCAAGGGTAGCGCCTCGCGAACGCCCGGCCCTACACTGGCCGCGACGTCGCATCAGGGTCTTCGCATGTCGTACGAGTACGGGTCGGATTCGAAGCTGCTCGAGCTGCCCAATCCGTACCAGCTGCAGAACCGGCTGCTCTGGCTGTGCGCGGCGCTGCTCGTCGGCGCCGGCGTCCTCAGCCTGCTCTGGGCGCGCAGCGCGATGGAGCAGAGCGCGCTCGGGCTCGCCGCGGCGCCGCTCCTCGCCGGCCTGCTGCTCGTCGGCGCCGGCCTCGTCGCCGCGGCGACGGCGGCGACGCGGCTGCGCTTTTTCTTCGGCCGCGGCCGGCCGGCGTCGCTCGCTCCCGAGATCCCGCCGGGCGCGAGCGGCGGCTCGCCGGCGGCGACGGCGATCAAGGAGATCCTGCGCCAGGGCGGCCTCACCTACCCCGAGCCCAAGGGCGCCGTCGAAGGGCTGCTCTACCACTGGGCGCCGACGCTGATCACCGCGCCGCGCGAGGTGCAGCTGCTGGCGCGGCGCTACATGTTCAACCTGGCGGCGATCGCGGCGACGCTGCTCAGCTTCGCCTTCTCCTGGTTCGTCTTCGGCAACGCCGTGACGCGGCCGTGGATCGGCATCCTCTACTTCATCTTCGGTGTCGTCTTCCTGATCCGTCCCGTGCTCTCGCAGCACCGGGCGCGCGTGACGACGGCGTCGCTGGTCGGCCTCGTCGCGGCGGCGATCCTCGGCCCGGTCGCGATCGGCCTGGTTGCGCCGAAGCTGCCGCCGCTCGGCGCGTTCTCGCTCGACACGCAGACGTTCGTCATGCTCGGCACCGCGCTCGTCGCCTGCGCGCTGGCGATGTTCGCGATCCTGGCCCAGGTCGACGCCGCGCCGCAGACGCGCGCCAGCGTCGAGCAGGAGCGGCTGTCGATGAACGCGCCGCCGTCGACGCTGATGGACGAGCTCGACCGCGTCATGCAGTCGTCGTGGAGCGAGCGCATCCCGAACCGCCGCTACGCGCGGATCGAGCCGGTGGTCGCGGCGGCGACGCCGTCGGGCAACTTCGCCGGCGAGCTGTTCGAGGAGAGCCAGCCGCTGCCGATCTCGGGAACGAAGGCGCCGACGGTGACCGCCGCCCTGGCGACGCCGCGCCACCGCGCCCTGCTCCTGCTCGACCTCTATGCCACCCTGCTCGTCCTTGCCGCGATCGGCATGACGCTCGTCTTCGTCCGCAACTTCGACGTCGGCGCGCGCTGGCAGGAGAACCGCCTTTCGCTGGTCGGCACGTCGGCGATCCTCGCCTTCGTCGCCGCGTTCTGCTTCCAGGCGTCGGCGCGCCTGTGGGGCCGCTTCAACTTCGAGTCGATCCTGACCTGGGTTGAGATGGTCGGCAGCTGGCAGACCTCGCGCATCGGCACCGGCAACAACTTCACGAGCCGGATGAACACCGAGAACAACGTCGTCCGCACCGAGGCGATGACGCTGCGCGTCTGGCGGGCGCGCATCGAATCGGTCGTGTTCGGCAAGGACGAGGCGCGCCAGGTGACGGCGATGTTCTCGACGGAGCAGGAGGCGAAGGCGCTCGCCGCGCAGCTGATGCAGTTCGCGCGCAGCCAGAGCGTGCTGGTCGCGCCGTTCAGCGGCGAGGACGAGAAGCGAATCGCCGCGCTCAACGCCGGCGAGCGGGCGATGGACGCCGGCGCGCCGCACGCAGCGGCAGCCGAGCAGCTTCACCGCGACCTCGAGACCGCGGCCGCGCACCAGGCGGTCGGCTTCAGCGGCGCCGCGTCGGGCGCCGGCGCGGCGGGGAGCGCCGGCGGCGCGGCGGCGGCGACGCCGCGCAAGCGCTTCTGCTCGGCGTGCGGCAGCGAAGCGCAGCCGGGCGCGAAGTTCTGCGCCAACTGCGCGGCGCCGCTGCGGCAACCGGCGTGAACCCGCAGCGGCCAGAGACCCTCGACGCGCGGCAAGCGGCGAACGGCGAGCGAACAGCGAGAGCGCCCATGCGAATCCTCGTCATGGGCGGCGGCGTTTTCCTCGGCGCCTCGATCGTCGACAGCGCGCTGGCACGCGGCCATGCGGTCACCGTCTTCAACCGCGGCCGCGCGCGCAGCGACTGGCCCGCCGGCGTCGAGGCGATCGTCGGCGACCGCAGCAGCGATCTCGGCCTGCTCCGAGGGCACAGCTTCGATGCCGTCGTCGATGTCTGCGGCTTCGTCCCCGCCGACCTGCGCGCCAGCGCCGCCGCGCTCGCGTCGTGCGGGCGCTACTGCTTCGTCTCGAGCACCTCGGCCTACGCGTCGTTCGCGCAGGCGCCGGTGCGCGAGAGCGATGCGCTCGCCGCCAGCGACGGCATCGCCGAGGACGACCGCGACCGCGCCTGCCACTACGGGCCGCAGAAGGCGGCGTGCGAGCGCGTCGTCGCTGCCGCGTTCGGCGAGCGCGCGCTGATCGTCCGCCCAGGCCTGATCGTCGGCCCGCGCGACCCGACGGGCCGGTTCAGCCACTGGCCGTGGCGCGCCCTCGCCGGCGGCGAGATCCTGGTTCCGGACGTGAGCGCCGACGTGGCGCTGCAGCTGATCGACGTTCGCGATCTCGCCGACTGGATCGTCCGCGCCGTCGAGGCGGGAGCGAGCGGGGCCTACAACGCGACCGGCCCGCAGGACGGCCGCGCCTGCGGCTGGCCCGACGTGCTCGAGGCGTGCATCGACGCAGCGCGCCGGCGCGGCGGCGCGCCGCTGCGCCTCGTCCCGGTCGACGAGGCATTCCTGCTCGAGCAAGGCGTCGGGCCCTGGAACGAGCTGCCGCTCTGGGTGCCGACGAACGACCCGGAGCACGCGGCATTCATGCGGATCGATTGCCGCCGCGCGGTCGCGGCCGGCCTCGTCACGCGGCCGCTTGCCGAGACCGTCGACGCGGTCCTCGACGAGTTCGCCGGCGTCGGCGCCGACGACCTGCGCCGCGCCGGCAAGCTGACTCCCGCGCGCGAGCGCGAGCTGATCGCGGCGTGGCGCGAGCGCGCGGCGCGAGGCGACAAGCGCGAGGCGGTGGCCGCCGAATCGCGATGAGGACGCAGGTCGCGATCGTCGGCGCCGGTCCCGCCGGCCTGCTCCTCGCCGCGCTGCTCGCGAAGGCCGGAGTCGACACCGTCGTCCTCGAGCAGCGCAGCGCCGAGTACGTGCTCGGCCGGATCCGCGCCGGCGTCCTCGAGCAGGTGACCGTCGACCTTCTCGACGCCGCCGGCGCGGGCGCGCGGATGCACGCCGAAGGCCTGCCGCACGCCGGGATCGAGCTCTGCTTCGGCGGCACGCGCCATCGCATCGACTTCGACGACCTCACCGGCGGCAAGCAGGTCATGGTCTACGGCCAGACCGAAGTGACGCGCGACCTGATGCAGCTGCGCGAGGCGCAGGGCCTCGCGACCGTCTACGAGGCGGACGGCGTGACCCTGCACGATTTCGACGGCGCGCGGCCGAGCGTGCGCTTCACGCAGGACGGTCGCGACTACGAGCTCGAATGCGATTTCATCGCCGGCTGCGATGGCTATCACGGCGTCAGCCGCCAAAGCGTGCCGCACAGCGCGCTGCGCAAGTACGAGCGCGTCTATCCGTTCGGCTGGCTCGGCGTGCTCTCCGAGACGCCGCCGGTCTCGCACGAGCTCATCTATTCGAACCACGAGCGCGGCTTCGCGCTCTGCAGCATGCGCTCGGCGACGCGCAGCCGCTACTACGTGCAGTGCTCGCTCGACGACAAGGTCGAGCAGTGGAGCGACGACGCGTTCTGGGCCGAGCTGCGTGCGCGCCTCGACGACGCCGCCGCCGACGCGCTCGTCACCGGGCCGTCGATCGAGAAGAGCATCGCGCCGCTGCGCAGCTTTGTCGCCGAGCCGATGCGCTTCGGCCGGCTCTTCCTCGCCGGCGACGCCGCCCACATCGTTCCGCCGACCGGCGCCAAGGGGCTCAACCTCGCCGCCGGCGACGTCGGCCTGCTGGCGCGCGCCTTCGAGGAGCACTACCGCGAGAAGAGCGACGCCGCGATCGACGGCTATTCGGCTCGCTGCCTGCGCCGCGTCTGGCGCGCCGAGCGCTTCTCGTGGTGGTTCACCTCGCTCATGCACAAGTTCCCCGAGACCGGCGCGTTCGGCCAGAAGATGCAGGCCGCCGAGCTCGACTATCTCGTCCACTCGCGCGCCGCGGCGACGGCGCTCGCCGAGAACTACGTCGGCCTGCCGCTGTGAGCGTACCCTCGCGCTCGTCGACCTTGCCAGGAGCCTTCATGCTCACGATGTCCAAGCGTTCCCTCTTTCTCGCCGGTGGCGCCGCCGTGCTCGCCGCTGTCGTGCCCATCGCGGCGCGCGCGCAGGCGCAGCCGGTTCGCAACCGCGCCCTGTTCCAGGTCACCGACAACGACCCGGCGCGCTGGAACATGATCCTCAACAACATGATCAACCTGAAGGAAGGCGTCGGCAGCGAGGGCGTCGAGATCGAGCTGGTCGCCTACGGCCCGGGCATCCACATGCTGAAGGCCGACTCGCCGGTCAAGCACCGCATCGCCGACGCGCTCAGGAGCGGCGTCCACGTCAACGCCTGCCAGAACACGATGAGCAACATGAAGCTGACGCCGGCCGACATGCAGCCCGACATCGGCTACGTGCCGTCGGGGGTCGTCGAGGTGATGAAGAAGCAGCAGCAGGGCTGGGCCTACATCCGCTCGTAGCGCCGCCCGCAATCGGGCACGACGCGCGCCGGCGCATGCCGAAGTCGCGTTCGAGCGAACGGACACCGCCGCCCGCGCTCGTCACGCGGCGTCGCCGTTGATGCGCGTGAAGGCGCCCGCCTGCAGGAGCCGGGGCAGAGAGACAGCGAGATCGAATCCCGATCCCGCCTCGAGGACGCTTTCGAGCGCGTCGTCGCACGATTGGCCGTTCGCACACGCGGCGAGGAACTGCACCTCGCCGGCGTCGATCGCGCGCCAGACGACGGCGCCTTCCGGTCGCGTCAGCAGCGCCGACTCGCCGCGCCAGGGGAGCGCGTCCTCGAGGCGCCGCTCCTCGCGCTCGTGGCGCCAGATCGTGAACGCCGGCACCGGGAACGAAAGCCAGCGCGCCGCCGGGTGCGGCACGAGCCGGCCATGGAGGAGCTGCTCCGCGGTCAGTGCGAAGACGTCCGCGGGCGCGAGCAATGGAGCGTCGGCCGCGAGGTGCGACTCGATCCAGGCGAGGTCGAGTGCGGCGACGCCGGGCAGGTAGTCGATCTCGGCGACGAGCGGAAAGGAGGCGAGGAAGTCGGGCAGGCCGGCACCGTAGCGCACCATCCTGCCATCGCGCGGCAGCCGGGCGCGAACGAAGGCACCGGCGGCGGCGTCGAAGGCGTCGTCGCCGAGCAGTCGGTGCACGCTCGGAACGTTCGCCGCCAGGGCGTCGATCGCACCGCGCAGGACCGTCTTGCGATAGACGTCGAAGCCGGGCTGGCGCGACCACGGCAACGTCGGCTCGGACGCGCCGAGGAGCGCCTTCACGAACGACGACTGGAACTCCTGCATCCCTGCGCTCATGCGATCGCTTCCTGCGTGAGGGCGAGGCGCCGCTGCGCGGCCTCGCGTTCGTGCATCAGGACCGAAAAGGCCGGCAGCGCGGCGTCACGCTCGATCAGCGTCGGCCGCGGCGGCGAAGGCGCGCGAGGATTCATGGGCCAAACTCCGGGGTAAGAAGAAACGCTGCGGGACGCGTTTCTCGCCCCGACCCTCGCTAGTTCGGCCGTCCGGCAGTGTGGGTTACGTCACGATCGGGATAATTTCTCCGCGCGCCCTGTAACCGCGCGTTCGCCGCGCCCGAATAGGCACAGGACAGAGTTGGAAGACGTCGAAGAAACGTTGCGGGCCTTGCTCCTGCTCGCGCTTGCCGGTGACAGCGAGGCGTATGCGGTGTTCTTGACGCAGAGCGGCGCGCGCCTGCGCGCGTACTTCCGGCGCCGTCTCTCGACCTCCCCCAACGAAGTGGAGGATCTCGTGCAGGAAACCTTGCTCGCTCTCCACAACCGCCGCCACACCTATGAGGCGGCGCAGCGACTGACGCCCTGGCTGTACGCGATCGCTCGCTACAAGCTGGTCGACCTGCTGCGCGCGCAATCGCCGCGTCGCCGGGTCGAGGTCTCGCTCGACGACGAGGACGGCGCGAGCGAGCTGCAGCCCGCCGATGTCTCGCCGGCGGAATCGCAACGCGACCTGCTCAAGCTGCTCGAGACGCTGCCCGACCGCCATCGCCTGCCGATCGTCCTGGTGAAGATCGAGGGCCGCTCGGTGGCCGAGGCGGCGACGGCGACCGGCATGTCCGAGTCGGCGATCAAGGTCGGCATCCACCGCGGCCTGAAGAAGCTCGCCGCCGAGGCGAGCAAGCGGCGATGAAGACCGATGCCCTGATCGCCATGCTGGCGCGCGGCCATCCCGGCGCCCCGCCGCGCGCCGTCGATCGTCGCCTCGGCACGACCGTCGCGGCCGCTTTCGCGCTGGCGCTGATCGTCGTGCTGGGCACGCTTCATCCGCGCGCCGATCTCGGCGCTGCCGTCCAGCTGCCGATGTTCTGGTGGAAGCTGGCGGTTCCGCTGGTCCTGGTCGCGCTGTCGTTCGCGGCGGCGCGCCGGCTCGCGTGCCCCGGCCAGCGCGCCGGCTCGGCCGTGGCGCTGGGGGCGGCGCTGCTCGCCCTGCTCTGGGCCGTCGCTGCGGCCGACGTCGTCTCGGCGCCGGGAGCATCGCGTCGGGCGCTGGTCCTCGGCCACAGTGCGCTGCCGTGCGTCGCCTTGATCGCCGTGCTGGCGCTGCCGGTCCTGGCCGCGCTGTTCGTCGCGCTGCGCAACCTCGCGCCGACGCGGCTGCGGGCGGCCGGCGCGGCCGCCGGCGCCCTCGCGGGCGGCATCGCCGCGGCCGCCTACGCCCTGCACTGCGACGAGATGGCGCTGCCGTTCGTGGCGATCTGGTACGTGCTCGGGATGGCCATTCCGGCCGGCCTCGGCGCGCTGCTCGCGCCGCGCTGGCTGCGCTGGGCGTAGCACCGACGTTGCGAGGCACGCGATCGCGACCCGCTGCGAGCGCGGCGCGGGACGGCACGCTCGCTGCCGCTGTCGCGCAGGGCGGCGCGTCAGACCGTCAGGTGTTGCGGTGCAGGAAGCGAGGGGCAGTCAACCAGCCGAGCAACGCGGCGACGCGGCTCGGGGCCGGACGCGGCACCAGCTCGGCCGTGACCGCAACGCGGGCCGGCTCGATCGCGAGCGATGGCATCGGCGCCGCCGCGGCACGGCCGACGCGCGTTGCGGCGTTGCGGACCGGCGCGATCGTCTCCGTCGCGACTCGCGTCGATGCAGCAGCGGGAACCGGCGCGACCGCGGCCGGGCGGACCGGCGTCGTCATCGCCGGCAACGGCGAATCGAACCACGCCGTCTCGACGTCGGCCTCATCGACATCCGGCGCGGCGTCTCCGGCGACGACCGCGACCGGCGGCCGCTGCACCGAGGGATTGCCGCGCAGCACCGGCTTGCGCACCGTTCGCAGCAGCGGCTCGAGCCACGCGACGATCGGCTTCCACTGGGCGGTGTCGACCTGTGCCTGCGCGTCGGGCAGGTCGAACACCGTCAGCCCCTGCTCGACGCAGCGGACGTACGCCTGCGCCTCGCGCAGGACGCCGATGAAGGGCAGCTTGTGCCCGCGCGCCCAGGCCTCGAGGACCTCGGCCGAGCGGGTCCGCGCATCGAGGCGCATGCCGACCGCCGCGACCTTGCAGCGGCCGCTGGCGACGCGAGGCAGCGCCATCATCTCGGCATAGCAGTCGGCGGCCGATTCGCGGTCGAAGACCGAGTTGCAGACCGGCATCAGGATCACGTCGGCGAAAGCGACGACGCGGGCGAGGTCGAAGCCGCGCAGTCCGCCGGGCGTGTCGAGGACGACGTGCTGGACTCCCGGCGGCGGCCGCAGGACACGCTTCGGGTCGACCGCCCAGCCGACGATCGGCGCGCTGCGCGGCAGGTCGCGGAGGCTCCGCGAGCGCAGCCACGACTGCGTCGACTGCTGGCGATCGACATCGCCCAGCATCACCAGGACGCCGGCGTTCGCGAAGTGCGCAGCGAGGTGCGTGGCAAGGGTGCTCTTGCCGCTTCCCCCTTTGCGATTGACGACGGCGATGACGGGCATGACGGGCCGATGCCGGCCGATACTCCATGGCAATGAGCCGGGCCAGAATGTAACGGCAGGGCCTGAACGCGGGAAGGTAAGAGTTGTTTTCTCGATTCGAGCAGGGAACGGGCGGCGCCAAAGCGCGGAAAAGGGCCGCCCGAACCGGCCACTCCTTCGGTTCACCAATCCAGAAATGAGCGGGCGCGACGGTCTCTTCAGCGACGAGACCGGCGTACGCCGCTGCGCCTGGTGCCAGTCGAGCCCCGCCTACCGCGACTATCACGATCGCGAATGGGGCTTCGCCGTCGGCGACGACACGCGCCTGTTCGAGAAGCTCTGCCTCGAGGGCTTCCAGGCCGGCCTCAGCTGGCTCACGATCCTCAACAAGCGCGATGCGTTCCGGCGCGCGTTCGCCGGCTTCGATGCCGCCCGGGTCGCTCGCTTCGGCGCGAAGGACATCGAGCGGCTGCTCGGCGATGCGGGAATCGTCCGCCATCGCGGCAAGATCGAATCGACGATCAACAACGCGCGCCGGCTGCTCGAGCTCAACGAGGAATTCGGGTCGCTCGCGGCCTATGCCTGGCGCTTCGAGCCGGCGGCGCGGCCGAAGCGCGTCACGCCGGAGGCGCTGCGGGCGCGCGGCTTGCCGGCCGAGGCGACGGCGCTAGCAAAGGACCTCAAGCGGCGCGGCTGGACCTTCGTCGGCCCGACCACGGTCCACGCCTTCATGCAGGCGATGGGCCTAGTCAACGACCACCTCGAAGGATGCGCCGCCCGCGCCGCGGCCGAGGCCGCGCGCCGCGCCCTCGACGCACGCGCGGCATGATGCGATCGAAGGCAGCGGCCGCACCGATGCGAACCGACCAGGAGACCTCATGACGACCGAAACGCGTGCCGCCGACGACCCTCGCTCGCAGGCCGTCGTCGACATCGGCGACGCCGCCGCGGTGCGCCGCTGGACCGAGGCGCTCGGCATCACCGACGAGGCGCTGATGAAGGCAGTGCAGGTCGTCGGCCCGCGCGTCGACCGGATCAAGGACTACCTCGGCTCGGGCGGGATGGCCGGCGACCAGGCAGACGGCTGAGGGACCCGCCGCGCCCTCGCGGGCGTTCCGATTGCCCAGTGGGTGCATGGCGGCATCGGGCGACGTACGCATCGGCATCTCGGGCTGGCGCTACGAGCCCTGGCGCGGCATCTTCTATCCGCCGCGCCTGCCGCAGCGAAGCGAGCTCGCGTTCGCGGCGCGAATGCTGCCGACGATCGAGATCAACGGCTCGTTCTATTCGCTGCAGCGCCCCGAGTCGTATGCGCAGTGGCACGACGAGACTCCGCCCGGCTTCGTCTTCGCCGTCAAGGGATCGCGCTACATCACGCACATGCTGAAGCTGAGGAACGTCGGCGTGCCGCTCGCCAACTTCTTCGCGTCGGGCGTGCTGCGCCTGCGCGACAAGCTCGGGCCGATCCTGTGGCAGTTCCCGCCGCAATTCGGCTTCGACGCCGAGCGCTTCGACGCCTTCTTCGCGATGCTGCCGCGCGACAGCGGCGCGGCGCTCGGGCTCGCGCGGCGCCACGACGAGCGCCTCGCCGGCCGCGCCTGGCTCGAGATCGATCGCGTCCGGCGGCTGCGCCACGCGGTCGAGATCCGCCACCCCAGCTTCATCGATCCGGCGTTCGTCGCGCTGCTGCGGCGCCACCGCATCGCCCTCGTCGTCGCCGACACCGCCGGCCGCTGGCCGTGGCTCGAGGACCTGACCGCCGACTTCGTCTACATGCGGCTGCACGGCGACAAGGAGCTCTATGCGAGCGGCTACGACGACGAGGCGCTCGACCGCTGGGCGGCGCGGATCGCCTGCTGGCGCGACGGCGGCCAGGTCGACGACGCAAGGCTCGCCTCGCCCCGGCCCGGCCGCCGCCGTGCCGCCCGCGACGTCTACTGCTACTTCGACAACGACGTCAAGGTTCACGCGCCTTACGACGCCGCCCATCTCGCGGCGCGACTTGGCGTTGCGACCGGGCTCGACGCCGGCGACCGCTTCGTTCCGCCGCCGGGGCTGGCGCCGCCGCGCCTGCGCTCGCCATCGTTCGCGAGAGGCGAGGAGGCGAGGGCTCGCTGACAGCGCGCGCCGCACCTGCTGCAACCCTCGCGCAGCGCGCAGGTCGGCAGGCTGCTGCAGCCTTCGTGCAGATCGGGTCAGGCCCGCACGCCGAGGCGCGCGTCAATCCGTCTGCGGGCAGCCGACGCCGGGCAAGGTATCGGCGAAATCCATCTCGTCGACCTCGCGCAGGATCCGCGTCGCCGGGATGCGCTCGGCCTCCGGGAACTTCGCCGCCTCTTCCTCGCTGAGCACATACATCGTCCTGCAGATTCGTCCCGTCTTCGGATCGCGATAGCGCCAGCGCCAGTATTCGATGTGCTTCATGGGGCTGTGAAACGACCCCGGGGCCCGGGCGTTGACGGGCTCTCGGTCGCCGCACCGATGCCGCGGTCGGGCAGCGGCGCGCAGAAACGTTTCTTTCCCTGCGCCAGCCTCTTTCGCCCCGTGGTTTTGCGAAGGAACGTAGTCTTTCGTAAAGGCCCTGGCGCTGAGGTCACAACGCACCCAACTCGGGCTAGCCTCGGGTTCGGATCCGGAGATTCGCGTGGCGCACGCGCTCTTCGGATGACTGCGCCGTCGAGCAGCCGGTCGGCTTCGTGGAGACAAGGTGTCGTTTCATCGTCTTGTGATCTCGTCGGCGCTGGCGGTCTGGGTCGCGTGCATCGCTCCTCCGGCTCAATCGCGCGATGCTCCGATGGCGGCAAGCTCGCTCGCGATCGAAGGCGTCGACGTCGAGCAGGTGACGACGCTCGCAAGCGGCGTGCCGCTCCGATTCACGGTCTTCGGCACGCCAGGTTCCCTGGCCGCGCTGCGGATCGAAGGCGCGCGCCGTCCGCTCGAGCTGCGCGAGACCGATCCCGGCGTCTACGAGGGCACCTACGTCATCGACGCAGGCGATTCGATCCGGCCCGAGAGCCGCGTCACCGCGTCGTTGCAGCGAGCCGGCGACGTCGCCTACTCGACCCTCGACGAGCCCTTGCTGCTGGCGGCGGGGTCGGTGCCGTGGCGCACCGCGGCGCCGGCCGCGACGCCGGTCCCGATCATCGATGCGCCGCCGTCGGCGCCGCCGGTCGTCGTCGTCGAATCGCGGGTGGCGACGCCGGTGCCGGTCGTCGTCGCGCGCGGACGCTCGCCATCGGACGCGGCCGAGATCGCCGGGGCGCCCGCGCCCCGCGACGTCGTTCCGTGCGGCGACTGCGCCGTCGTCGAATCGGTGCAGGCGGTCGAGGCGGCGCCGCGTGGCGGCGTCATCGGCGCGATCGGCGGCGCCATCGCCGGCGCGCTCCTCGGCAAGGAGCTCGGCGCGGAGCACAACCGCCGCGTCCTGAGCGTTCTCGGCGCGATCGGCGGCGCGTTCGCCGGGCGCGAAATCGAGCGCCAGGCGACGCGGTCGACGCAGTACGACGTCGTCCTGCGCCGCGCCGACGGCTCGTTGCTGAAGCGTCGCTATGAGCAGGCGCCGCCGTTCAGCGTCGGCGAGACGATCCGGCTCGACACCGCCGCGCGGCCCGGCACGCGCGTGCCGGCGACGCTCTGAGCGGGGCGCCTCGCCGCTTCGCACCTGACCTCGCCATCCATGCTCGCCGGCGCCCCGCGCACACCCGCGGCCCACGGGGCGCCTTCGTCCCCGCTCGGCGGCGCCGCCCCGCTCACGCCCTTTGCCTTCGCGACGCCGTCATCGATGCTCGGCAGCGCGGATCCGCGCCCGCGCCGCGCGGGCGCGGGCGGCGCGACGCTCGCGTGGCCCGCGCTCGTCGAGCTGCTGCTCGTCGTCGCCGCGATCGCTGCGCTCCTGCCGCTGTTCGATCGCCTCGCTCCGCTCGCCTCCGGCCGTGATCAGCGCTTTCTCGATCGCGGCATCGCCGTCGCCGGCCTTCCGGCGCCCGTCCTGGCGGCGATGTGCGCCGGCGTCGGCGCGGCGGCAGAACGAAGTGTCGCGACCGCGTTGTGCTCGTCACGCGACATCGCGTCGCGCGCCGACCGCTCGTCGCAACCGCCCGGTGTGACGCCGAGCGCGCTCGCGGCGGCGATCGCGCAGGCGACGCAGGCCTTCGCGCGTCCGCTGCGCGACGCCGACGAGCGCGTGCTCTCGCTGCGCGCCCAGGCCGAGAGCGGCGACGCGGCGCTGCGCGATCAGGCGGGCGCGGCGCTGGCGATCGAGTCCGACCTCGTGCCGTTCAGGCAGCGATTCCAGATCGCGGGCGACGACGATGCCGCACCGCTTCCGCTGCGCTGCGCCGAGCGATGGCTCGACGGCGCGCTCTCGGCCCGCCTTCCCGGCGACCGCGACGCTGCGGCGATCGCGGCGACGGCGCGCGCCAACGCGGTCCTGCTGCTCGCCGCTGCGCTCGACGGCCGTGGCGCCGCCGGGCCGCTCGCCGCCGATGCGCTGCTGCCGGCCGCGGCGATGAACGCGGCGCCGTGTCGCGGCGCCGTCGAGTCGCTCGCCGCCACGGCGACGACCATGGCCGACGCGCACCAGTCGCTCGTCAACTCGCGCAAGAACGAGGCGATGCGCGAGCTCGCGGCGTCGGCCGGGCTGCAATGGGCGGCGGCGATGGCGCTCGGCTTCGCTTTCGTTGTCTGGAGCCGGCGCGCCGCATCGCCGGCGCTCGGGGTCGCCGCCGCCTTCGCCGCTTGGGGCGGCGCCGCCTGGCTCGCGCGCGTTCCATGGCCGCTCGCCGGCAGCCGCGATTTCGTCCCGGCGCGCGTCGACGTCGCGTGGGCGAGCGCGCCGAGCGCGTTCGTCCTCTGCCTCGCCGCGGCGGCGGCCATCACGGCGATCGCCGCGCTTGTGCGGCCGGCCCGCACCGCGCGCGCGGCGCCGCCTCTGCAGTCGATGAGCTCGCGCGTCGGCTATCCCGGCCTCGTCCTCGCCACCGGCCTCGGCTGGCTGCTCCTGTTCGACCTGTCGTTCGGCGGCCACGGCGGCAACCGCTATCTCGCGCTCTACCACCAGGGCCACCTGTGGCTGGCGATGCTCGCGCTCTCGATCGTGCTGTTCGCGCGGCGATCGTTGTCGCGCGGCTTCGCCTGGATCCTCTCGGTCGGCGGCCAGGCGATCGAGCGGGCGAGCCGCCGCATCGGCCCCGTCCGCGTCGCCGTGCTGCTCGTCCTCGCCGCGTCCGTGACGGTGATCGCCTTCGGCCTCGCCCTCGCCCACCTGCGCCAGCTCACGTCGGAGCTCGGGCGCATCTGGCTGATCGTCGGCGCGGCGTGGTTCTTCTTCCTGCGCGCCGGGCCGATGACCGAGCGGCTCGCCCGCAGCGGCGCCGCGTGGCTCTCGTTCCTGCGCTATTCGTGGCCGGTTCTCTTCGTCGTCGCAGTCCTCGTCGGCGCGATGTTCGCGACACACGACATGGGTCCGCTCCTCATCGCCGGCTATGCGTCGGGCGCGTTCCTCGCGGCGGCGCTGGCGATGTGGTGGCATCACCGCAGCGGCCAGGTCGCGAGCGCCATCGCCCTCGCCTTTCTCCTCTTCGCCGGCTGGATCGGCGCGGTCACGACGGCGCTCTTTCGCGTCGGGAGCATGGATGCCGTCACGGCCAGCCGGCTCGAGAGCGTGGCGGCGCCGTTCGCGTCGATCAACGACCAGCTCGCTCTGGTCTCGTGGTTCCAGCGCGCCGCGCCGGCCGAAGGCTTCGGCATCGGCGCCGCGCCGTGGTGCGGCTTCGCGACCTCGCGCGCGTGCAGCGGCGTTCCGGCGCAGACCCACAGCGACTACACGTTCACGGCGATCGTCGGCGTGTTCGGACCGTTCGTGTCGTGGGCGGTCGCGCTGGCGATGGCGCTCTGGCTGCATCGGCTCATCCGTCATCACGGCCGCGTCACGAGCGGCGAGCCGCGCCTGGTCGGCGCCGGCACGCAGCTCGGCCACGACAGCCAGGCGCTCCTCAGCTGGATCGCCGTCGCGTGGGTCGTCCTGACGTCGTGCCAGCTCGCCGTCACCGTCGCCGGCAACCTCGCGGTGCTGCCGCTCACCGGCATCACCTTCCCCTTCGTCAGCTTCGGCATGACGTCGCTGCTGGTCAACATGACCTTCCTCGCGCTCTGCCTCAACGTCGACGTGCCGTCGCGAGGTCGCCATGGCTGAGCGGCGTGCGGTCTCGCTGCTCGAGTGCGCGATCGCGGCGAGCGCGGTCGTCGTTCCGATCCTGCTCGGCGTCATCGCGCTGGTCGCATTCGTCCGCCCGGCCGACCCCGACGGCCTCTGGCGCCAGGGACGCGGTGACCGCTACGTCAGTGTCCGCCACGTCGCCGCGCTGCAGACGTTCGAGAAGGCCGTCGTGCGCCGGACCCCGACCGCGTCGGCGCCACTGACGGCGCGCGCGCTGCTCGATGGATTGCCGGCGTGCCGGCGCGAATGGGGCGGCGATACCGGCGCGCTGCATGCGCTGCGCGAGCTCGTCGTCGGTCACGACGATGCGTCCGTCGCGGCGCGGATCGCAGCGCAGGTCAACGAGCTCGACGCCGCCCTGCTGCGCTTCAGCGTGCGAGCGAACCCGCGCGTCGAGCACCCCGTCGGCATCGACGTCGCGCGCTGGTTCGCGGCGGCGGATGCCGCCCTGGCGACGCCGATCGAATCCGCCGAAGCGCCCGGCCAGCGCTTCCAGGTGCGCTGCGCCGACCTGGCGAGCGCGCTCGGCGCCTTGCGACGCGGCGACGCCGCGATGCTCGAGACCTTCGCCTGGCGTGGCAGCGAAGGCGCGGCGACGCTGGCGCGCTGGCGGCCCGACCAGGAGATGCGGATCAGCGCGCGCGAGGTGACGCGAAGGAATCCCTGGGGCGGGATCGCCGGCTGCATCTATCTCGGCCGCGACGCCGACGCCGATTCGCCCGGCTACTTTCTCGCCGCCGCGCGCAGCGTGCAGCAGCGCGTCTGTTCGACGACCGCCGTGAGCGGCGCGACGATCGAGGCGGGCAGCAGCGCGGCGGCGCTCGGCGGCGTGGCTCTGGCCGCGGGCCGCGCGGTTTCGTCGTCGCCGTCGCTGGCGACGATGTCGTCGGCGGCGGCGCTGGCGTCGGCAGCGGCGGCGCTGACCGGGCCGTTTTCGCCGCCGATCGCGCTGCACGGCGAGCCCGGGCCAGGCGACGCGATCGACGATCCGCGCTGGATGGTGCCGCCGTCGCTGCTGACCTTGCTGCAGCCGCTCGAGTCGCTGCGCCAGCCGACCGGCGCGCTCTACCGCGTCTACGCCGACAGCGAGAGCGAATCGCTCGTGCCGGGAGCGACGCGCCCGGTCTCGCGCAACCACGTCGTGCTCGATGGCGCCCCGGTCGACCTCGGCTACTCGGTCGACGTCACGATCGACCCGGCGCTGCAGGCGCTCGCGCAGAAGACCGCCGGCTGCTACACCGGCCGCCACGACCTCTGTCAGGCGCTGGCGATGCGCCGCGCCGATGATCGTGACCAGCCGCTCGGCTCGCAGCTGCTCGAAGGCGCGATGGTGCGGATGGCGGCGGTCGCCGTGATCGACGTGGCGAGCGGCCGCATCGAGGCGCTCGCCGGCGCGCTCTCGCCGTGCGCGCGCCAGGAGGTCGACGGGCCCGGCCGCGACGCCGGCTGCGACACGCGGCTTCCGTATCGAGTCCAGTACCGCGCCGACGCGCTCCTCAACCCGGCCGTCTACCACGACGCGATGCCGGCCTCGACGATCAAGCCGATCATGGCGACGGCATTCCTCGCCGACACGAGCGCGCGCGGCGGCCGCCTCCTCGCCGCCGAGCGCGCGGCGATGCAGCGCGACGGCATTCCGGCGCGTGACAGCCTGCGCGGCCAGCTGATGCGATCCGACTCGGCGCGCTTCCTCGATCGCATGTTCTGCGGCGAGCAGAACTTCGCCGCCTGCGGCCGGCCGTGGGAAGTGCAGGCGGCGGCGCGTGCGTTCGGCTGGAACGCCGGCTGCCGCGAAGGCGACGAAGGTTGCGGCAAGGCCGACCTGCTGTTCGGCGGGCCGCTCGCTCGCACCGATGGCCGCGCATCGGCGGCGCCCGAAGCGACCGCGATCGCCTACGGCCGCGTCCTCATCGAGCC
>Ga0207644_10000802_pt1 | contig 19919 bp, 14 predicted proteins | sample KBSS73metaG_FD_184326 | JGI IMG/M metagenome (GOLD analysis project Ga0207644, IMG submission 184326) | Switchgrass rhizosphere microbial communities from Kellogg Biological Station, Michigan, USA - KBS S7-3 metaG (SPAdes) (version 2) | ecosystem: Host-associated > Plants > Roots > Rhizosphere... | reverse complement strand
TCGAGCGTCAACCCGGCGGCCCGCACCGCCCCCTCCGGCAGCACCGCGACGCCGAGGCCACGCGCCGCGAGCCGGGCCAGCAGCAGCGGATCCCCCGCCTCGAACGCGATCCGCGGACGCACTCCCGCCCGGGCACAGGCGGCGTCGAAGGCCGCGCGCGGCCCGCTCCCCTCCGCCATACACATCAAGGGCGCCCCGACGAGCTCGACGACCGATACCGACCCAGCCCCGCCCCGGCCGTCCCCCACCGGCGGCCACCCGACCGCCACCAGCACCTGCTCCGTCACCACCCGGTAGGCCACGCCGTCCGGCGGCTCCTGCGCGATCCCCGCCCAGACCAGGTCGACGATGCCATCGACGAGCCCGGCTAGCAGCTCCGCCGACGTCCCCTCCCGCAGTGACACCTCGACCGCGGGGTGGGCCTCCCGGAACTCCGCGAGCAGGTCCGGCAGGTCGGTCGCCGCGAGTGAGGGTGCCATCCCGACCGTCACCTGGCCCCGGACCAGCCCCTTCAGCTCGTCGACGGCCAGCCGCGCACCCTCCACCGCCGCCAGCGCGGCCCGGGCGAACGGCAAGACCGCCGTCCCGGCCTCGGTGAGCGCCATCCCCCGCGACGACCGCGCCAGCAGCGGCTCCCCCAGCTCCCGCTCCAGCTGCCTCAGCTGCGCACTCACCCCCGGCTGCGCGACGTGCAGGCGCTCGGCCGCCGCCGTGACGGTGCCCTCCTCGGCGACCGCGACGAGATAGCGGAGGTGACGCAGCTCCATAAGCACGAATGCTAGCCTCTAGATCAACCATCTCTTGGACTTCTGTCTCCGCCGCCACGACGGTGGAGTCATGAAGCTGATCCGAACCGTCGCCGAGTCCGCCGTCGAATCCACCGCCGAGCTCACGGCCGGCTATCAGACGAACCGCCCGCACCGGCCCGAGACGATCGCCGTGCCGCACACCGCCGCGGAGGTCCGCGAGGCCCTCGCGCTCGCCGGGGACGGACCGCTCGCCGTCCAGTCCTCCGGCCACGGCCGCGTCACCGCGCTCGACGGCGGCGTCCTGATCTCCACCGCCGAGCTGACCGGCGTCACCGTCGATCCCGAGGCCCGTACCGCGCGCATCGCCGCAGGCACCACCTGGGGCGACGTCGTCGCCGCCACGACTCCGCACGGCCTCGCGCCGGTCAACGGCAGCTCGCCGGGGGTCGGTGTCGTCGGCTACCTGCGCGGGGGCGGGTTCGGCATCCTGGGCAGGGCGTTCGGCTACGCCGCGGACCTCGTCCGGTCCATCGAGGGTGTGGAGCGTGACGGCAGCCTGGTCCGGCTCGACTGCATCCCCGCGCTCGGCACGGTCGCGGGATCGACCGGCGACGTCGACGTGGCCGCCGGCCCCATCGTCACGGCGGTCGAGATCGGGCTCGTGGAGCTGCCGGAGGTCTGGGGCGGCACGCTGACCCTGACCATCGACGAGTCCCTCCCGGCCGCCTTCGCCGCGGCCGTCGAGGACCTGCCCGCCGAGGTCTCGGCGTCGCTCAGCCTGGTGCCGCTGCCGGACGTCCCCGCACTCCCGCCGCACCTGCGCGGGACCCACCTGGCACAGATCCGGGTGGTCGGGACGCGCGAGCACCCGCTGGACGCCCTCCGGAAGATCGGCGAGGTCACCGCCGAGGACCTGCGGTGGATGCCCTACTCGGAGGCGCACACCATCCACTCCGACCCGACCGACCCGCATTCCTACGCGGGCGAGGCCCGGTTCCTCCGCGCCGCCGACGCCGACGCGCTCGACACCGTCGTCGCCGCGACCGGGCCCGGGGCGGCGGTCCCGAGCGTGGTCGAGATCCGGCCGCTCGGCGGTGCGCTCGCCCGACCGACCGTCACCGACGCCCCGCGGAACGCGCAGTTCCTGCTCCGCGCCGTCACCGCTCTGGACCCTGTTCCCGAGCCGGCGGCCCGCGCCGCACATGGGTCCTTGTTCGCCCCGTTCGCCGCCGACGACCTCGGCGCGGCCCGGACCTTCTGCTACGGGCGCTGACCGTGACCGCCACTTGCGTGCTCTCAGCGCGGTCCACACCACGCTGAGCGCACACCATCGGCGATCAAGCAGCGCTGAGAGCACGAAACGTGCACGCACGGCGAGCCACGCGGCCCGGACCTTCGCCACGGCCGCTGACCGTGATCGCCGCTCACCGTGATCGCCAGTTGCGTGCTCTCAGCGCGGTCCACACCACGCTGAGAGCACACAATCAGCGATCATGCCGCGCTGAGAGCACGAAACGTGCACCCACGGCAAGCCCCGCCCCCGAAGCGCGCGGGTACAAGCGACCCCCCGGGGCTCGGGTCAGGTGCGGCTCGGGCGTCTGGCGGGCAGGCAGCAGTCGACCGCGCACGGAGCACCGTCCACCGTGCAGCCCGCGCTCGGCACGGTGCCCAGTGCGCGGGGCGGGGCGTCGGCGGTGTGCTCGGCGATCAGCTCCACGACCATGTCCGCGAACCGCGGGTCCGGGCCGGGGGTGGCGGCGCGGGCGAAGCGCATGCCCAGCTCGGAAGCCTTCTCGGCGGCCTCGTTGTCCAGGTCCCACACGACCTCGACGTGGTCGGAGACGAACCCGACGGGCGAGATCACCACGGCCTCGACGCCCTTCTCGTGCAGCGCCTCCACGTGGTCCACGACGTCCGGCTCCAACCACGGCACCTGCGGCGGGCCGGAGCGGGACTGCCACACGACGTCGTACTCCGCCAGCCCGACCGCGGCCGCCACGAGCCGCGCGGCCTCCGCGATCTGCCGCGAGTACCGGTGGCCGCCCTCGGCGGGGACTCCGGCCGCGGCGTCGGCCGACTCGGGGATGGAGTGGGCGGTGAAGACGACCCGCGCGGAACCCCCGACGGACTCCAGCGCCGCCCGCACCGCGGCCGCATTGGCCTCCACGAACAGCGGATGGTCGAAGAAGTGCCGCAGCTTCGTCAGCCGCGGGGCGCCCTCGACGGCGGCCCGGGCGCGGGCGATGTCGTCGTCGTACTGCCTGCAGGCCGAGAACCCGCCGTAGGCGCTGGTGGCGAACACCAGGGCGTCCCGGACACCGTCGCGGGTCATCTCCGCGACCGTGTCCTCGACCATCGGGTGCCAGTTGCGGTTCCCGAAGTAGACGGGCAGGTCCGTCCGCGACCGGAGCGCCGCGATCAGCTCCCGGTTGCGCGCGTTGATCGGCGAGACGCCGTCGAAGTGCCGGTAGTGCTCCTCGACGGCGTCGAGCCGCTCCGGCGGGACACCCCTGCCGCGCACCACGTTCTCGAGGAACGGGCGCACCTCGTCGAGCCCCTCGGGGCCACCGAAGGAGAGCAGGAGCAGAGCGTCGTACGGCACGGGGTCATTGAACCGCGCCCGCCGGAGAACGGCGCGTCACACCCCGACGGCGTGGAACCCTCCGTCGGCCATCACCATCGACCCGGTCGTCGTCGGCAGCCAGTCCGAGAGGACCGCGCACACCGTCTTGGCGACGGGCACCGGGTCGGTGACGTCCCAGCCCAGCGGCGCGCGGGTGTCCCAGTTGTCCTCGAACGCGGAGAAACCCGGGATGGACTTGGCGGCCATGGTCTTCACCGGGCCCGCCGCGACCAGGTTCACCCGGATCCCCTGGGGACCGAGGTCCCGCGCGAGGTACCGGGTGACCGACTCCAGCGTCGACTTCGCGACGCCCATCCAGTCGTACGCGGGCCACGCCTGCCGGTTGTCGAAGTCCATCCCGACGATCGACGACCCGGCCCCGAGCAGCGGCAGCAGCGCCACCGACAGCGACTTGAACGAGTAGGCGGACACCTGGATCGTCGTGGCGACGTCCTCCCACGGCGCGTTCAGGAACGCGCCCTCGCCCAGGCAGGAGGCGGGCGCGAAGCCGATGGAGTGCAGGACCCCGTCCAGCCGCGGCTCCTCGCCCAGGTGCGGCGTGACCCGCTCCACCAGGGAGTCCAGCTGCTCCTGGTTCGCCACGTCCAGCTCGACGACCGGCGCCGGCTTCGGCAGCCGCTGCGCGATCCGCTCCACCAGCCGCATCCGGCCGAACCCGGTGAGGACGACCTCCGCCCCCTGCTCCTGCGCGATCTTCGCGGCGTGGAACGCCAGCGACGCGTCGGTGATCACCCCGGTGACCAACAGCTTCTTGCCCTCGAGCAGCCCCATCTTCGAGCCTTTCCGTTCTTCGGGGAGCACTTCTCTAGTGACCCATGGACGCGCCGCCGTCGACCGTGAGCACCGCTCCGGTGACGTACGCCGCGGGCTCGGAGGCCAGGTAGGTGACCGCTCCGGCGATCTCCGACGCGTGGCCGTAGCGCCCCAGCGGGATGAGCCCGTGGATCTCGTCGACCCGGCTCTGCGGCAGCTTCGCCGTCATCTCGGTCTCGACGAACCCGGGCAGGACGAGGTTGGACGTGACGCCCCGCGGGGCGAACTCGCGGGCCAGCGAACGGGAGAGGCCGATCAGGCCGGACTTCGACGCCGCGTAGTTCACCTGGCCGGGGAGGCCCGTGTACGCGGTGATGGACGAGATGAAGATCATTCGACCCGAACGGGCCTTCAGCATGTTGCGCGAGGCGCGCCGAGCGACCCGGAACGCCGCGCTGAGGTTGGCGTCGAGGACGGACGCCCAGGCGTCGTCGCTCATCCTCATGATGAGCCCGTCCTCGGTGATCCCGGCGTTCGACACCAGGACCTGGACCGGACCGTGCTTCTCCTCCACGGTCGTGAACAGGGAGTCGACGTCGTCCGTGCTGGTCACGTCGCATCGCACGGCGAGGATGCCGTCGGGGACGAGGTCGGCGTCGCTGCGGTACGTCACCGCCACCTGATCGCCGAGCCCGGCGAACGCCTCGGCGATCGCGAGTCCGATACCTCTGTTGCCTCCGGTGACCAGCACACTTCGTCCCACACCGGAGAACCTAGTACACGGACCCGGGCCCGCCCGCCCTCCCGCGGCCGACACCACGCCGCCCGCGGGAGGAGGGAGATCACCCCACGGTGGCAGGCTCCATGACGCGGACGTTCGCGACGACGGCTCGGGCGAGGCGCGCGTGGCCGGCCACGTTCGGGTGAGCGAGGTCGGCCTGCTGCTCGGTCCGGTACGGAACGAGGTCCCGCACCGAGATGTGGCGCACCCGCGCACGGGTGGCCACGATCTCCTGCTGCACCCGCTCGAACCGCGCGAGGTTCCGGTCCGAGTAGGGGAAGTAGTACTCGCTCACCTTCGACGGACCGAGGACGACCACCGCCGCGCCCGTCTCCTCCAGCTCGTCGAGAACCGCGGTGAACTCGCTGGCGAAGTCCGTCAGCGACATCCGCGTATACCCTCCGAAAGGCCGCATCACAGCGTTCTTCACCGCGACCTTCAGCCGGGACTCACGCAGCTGCTCGCGTGCCTTCTCGGGGTCGGTGGAGAAGTAGGGCCGGGGATCCATCCCGACGTCGCCCTGCCAGCCGGTGGGCCCGAACCGACCCACCGCCTTCTCGATGACGCGGTGCGGGTGCAGGAACGCCTCGACGTTCCCGCTGCTGAGGATGACCAGGTCCGGCTGGAACTCCACCACCTTGGAGAGTCCCTGCCGGACCTCGCTGACGAGCAGTCGCGCCTTGGCCTTGGCCAGCACCTTCTCGGCGTCGAGCAGCTTGGCAGCGACCCGGCCCACCGAGTGCTCCCGCACCCCGAGACCCGAGTTGATGCTGCACCCGAGGATCGCGACCCGCGGGTTGGGAGGGACGACGAGCTGACGTGACGGAGCTACGGAGTACTCCACTGCGAACCGGACCGATCTCCCCGACAGAGATGAACCTGGACGGTCCGCTACTCGCTCATGTGGGTGGCGCTGTTAGGCCGATGTGGTGGACTTCATCGACTGGTAACACGGATGTCGCTCACGGCAGCCGCCGTCCGAGCAGCAGCCCCACACCCACACCGACCACCAGCAGCAACGCCCCACCCACCAGCCACGGTCTGCTGGAGTCCACCCGGCGGACCTCGTAGCCGATCTGCTCGGAGAGGTCGGCGTAGACGTTCTTCAGCTCGTCCTCGGTGGCGGCGGTGAAGAACTGGCCGCCGGAGAGGTCGGCGATGGTCTGCATCGAGGCGTCGTCGACGGCGACGCGGGTGCGGCCGCCCTCGATGTCGATCGTGCCGTACTCGGTGCCGAAGGAGATCGTGCTCACCGGCACCTTGCCCTCGGCGGCCTGCCGGGCGGCGGTGAAGGCGCCGCGGGGCTCGTTCTCACCGTCCGGGCCCGGGACGGTCTGCTTGCCGTCCGACATCAGCACGATGCGGGCGGGCGGCGGGCCCTCCTCGCCGTCACCCGAGGCCGAGACCGACTGGGAGAAGGACTCGATCGACTGCATCGCGGCGAAGATGGCCTCGCCGGTCGCGGTGGACTCCGAGAGCCGCAGCGCGTCGACGGCCCGCTTCACCGAGGTGCGGTCCGTGGTCGGCGAGACCAGCACGGCGGCGGTCCCGGCGAAGGCGACCAGCCCGAGGTTCACCCCGGGCGTGAGCTGGTCGGCGAAGGCTTTCGCGGCGGACTGCGCCGCGGCCAACCGGGTCGGCTCGACGTCCGTGGCCTGCATCGACAGCGACACGTCGATCACCAGCACGACGGTCGCGCGGTTGCGCGGCACCCGCGCCTCAGCCTCCGGCCCTGCGAGCGCCACCGTGAGCACCGCGAGCGCCGCCAGCAACGCGACCGCGGGGACGTGCCGGTACCAGCCGGGCCGCTTCGGGGCGACCGTCTCCAGCAGCTCCAGGGTGGTGAACCGCACGACGTCCCGACGACGGCGGCGCAGCAGCACGAGGTACGCGACCACCAGCGCCGCCACCAGCAGCAGGCCCAGCAGCCACCACGGCGACGCGAAGCTCACCGGGAACCCACCCGCTTCCGCGCCAGTGCGTACCGCACGATGTCGGCCACCCAGTCCGAGTCCGTGCGCAGCCGCAGGTGCCCCGCCCCGCACCGACGCAGCGTCTCCGCCACCCGGTCCCGGTGCTCCGAGGCCGCGGCGGCGTACTCCCGGCGCAACAACGGCGTGGTCTCGATCTCGCGCTGCCGCCCGGTCTCCGGGTCGGACAGCACGACCGTCCCGACGTCCGGCAGGTCCAGCTCACGGGGATCCAGCACCTCGACGGCCAGCAGCTCGTGGCGCGCGGACAGCCCCCGCAACGACCGCTCCCAGTCCGGCTCCCCGAGAAAGTCCGAGATCACGACGGCGAGCCCCCGACGCCGCGGCGGACGCCGGAGCTGCTCCAGAGCCGCCGTGAGGTCCCCGCGGGTCCCGTCCGCCGCGCGCGGGGTCTCGGCGACCTTCCGCACCAGCTGGCGGACGTGCCCCACCCCGCCGCGGGCCGGGATCCGGATCGTCTGCGCGCCCGTCGAGACCACGGCGCCCATCCGGTTCCCGCCGCCCCGCGTGAGGTGCGCGACGGCGGCCAGGGCCGCGATCGCCAGGTCCCGCTTCTCGCAGTCCGCGGTGCCGAAGTCCAGGCTCGCCGACAGGTCGACGACGGCCCAGGTCTCCAGCTCGCGGTCCGCCACCGTCTCGCGGACGTGCGGCTCGGTGGTGCGGGCGGTGACCGCCCAGTCCATCCGCCGGACGTCGTCCCCCGCGCGGTAGAGCCGCGCCTCGGCGGGCTCCGAACCCGGGCCCGGCAGGAGGCCGAGGTGGTTGCCCTGGAGCAGCCCGTCGAGCCGGTGCCGGACGGTGAGCTCCAGGGTGCGCAGGCCCGCCTCGAGCCTGCCCTCGCGCAGCGACGGCGGGTGGACGCCCGCGGAGGGGGCGGGGACGGGTGCCGTCACGCGGGCGGCGCCTGCGGCACGGGCGGAGCGGTCGGCAGCGCCTGCGGCCGGGCGCTGACCTGCGGCAACGGCACCGTGCCCAGCACCCGCTGGAGGATGTGGTCGATCGGGACCTGGTCCGCGACGGCGTCGTAGGACAGCACCAGCCGGTGCCGCAGCACGTCCGGCGCGACGTCCAGCACGTCCTGCGGGAGGACGTAGTCCCGCCCGCGGACCAGCGCGATCGCCCGCGCGGCGGCCACGATCCCGAGGGTGGCGCGCGGCGAGGCGCCGTAGGAGACCCAGCTCGCGATGTCCGCGAGGCCGTGCTCGGCCGGGGTGCGGGTGGCCACCACGAGCCGGACCACGTAGTCGACGAGCGCGTGGTGCACGAACACCTCGGAGGCCACGTCCTGCAGCCGGACGAGCTCGGCGGGGTTCATCACCTGCTCTGCCACCGGGGGCCTGCTGCCCATCCGGTAGACGATCTCGCGCTCCTCCTCGACCCCCGGGTACTCCACGATGATCTTGAACAGGAACCGGTCCCGCTGTGCCTCGGGCAGCGGGTAGACGCCCTCGTTCTCGATGGGGTTCTGCGTGGCCAGCACCAGGAACGGGTCGGGCATGGGGAACGTGCGGCCGCCGATGGACAGGTGCCGCTCGGCCATCACCTCGAGCATCGCCGACTGCACCTTGGCGGGGGCGCGGTTGATCTCGTCCGCCAGCACGAAGTTGGCCACGACCGGGCCCAGCTCGACGTCGAACTCCTCGCGGCCCTGCCGGTAGATCCGGGTGCCCAGGATGTCCGCGGGCACGAGGTCCGGGGTGAACTGCAGGCGCGAGAACGACCCGCCGACGACCTTCGCCACGGTCTCCACCGCGAGGGTCTTCGCCACCCCGGGCACGCCCTCCAGCAGCAGGTGCCCCCTGGCGAGCAGGCCGACCAGCATCCGCTCGACGAGCGTGTCCTGGCCGACGATCACCCGCTTGATCTCGAAGACCGCGCGCTCCAACAGCTCGGCGTCGGACTTCGGGGTGCTCGGCTGCGAGTCGGGAGTCGGTTGCACGGTGACCATCAGACACCATGCGGGGTGAAGCGTCCTTAAAGCACGCGCGAGACGGTCGGCGACAACCCGCCCGAGTACCGCACCGGCGAGATCGTGACCGACGCCCCGGAGTACGGCGCCTCGATCATCCGGCCGTTCCCGATGTAGAGGGCGATGTGGTAGGTCCGGCCGTTGCGGGCCCAGGAGAGCATGTCCCCGGGCTGCATCTGCGAGCGCGGGACCTGCCTGCCGAACGTGGCCTGGTTCCCGCTCCACCGCGGCAGGTTCACCCCCGCGCCTGCGAAGGCGTAGAGCATCAGCCCCGAGCAGTCGAAGCCCACCTTGCGGAAGTCGCCGAAGGAGTCGGCCACCCCGCCGTCCCGCACGCCGACGGTCGGGCCGCGGGAGTTGCCGCCGCCCCAGGAGTACCGCACGCCGAGCTGGGCCATCGCCCGGTCGATCACGGTCTGCACCGCGCCCGACCCGGACTTGCGGACCGTGGGCGGCGGCGCGGTGCCGACCCGCGCCGACGCCTCCTGCTGCGCGGCCCGCTGCCGGGCGGCCTCGGCCTCCTCCTGGGCGCGCTGCCAGTCCCGGAAGCGCTGCCGCTGGGCGCGCAGACCCGCGTCGGCGTTCTCCGCAGCGTCGAGCTGGGCCTGCACCTGCTGCTGCTCGGTCGCGACGGCGGCGAGCCGCTGGGCCTGGGCCGCGGCGTGCTGTCGGGCCCCGGCGAGGGCCTGGTCGGCGGCGGTCTTCGCGTCGGCCGCGGCCTGCTTGCGCTGCTCGGCCTCCTCCTGCGCCGCCCGGGCGGTCGAGTCGGCGTTCGCCTTCTGGACGCGGGCGCGCTCGAGCCCGTCGAGCGCGGCGGCCTGCTGCTGGGCCAGCGCGTCGGTGAGCTGGGCGCGGTCGACGAGGTCGTCCGGGCCGCTGGAGGTGGTGAGCAGGCCGATCGGGCCGAGGTCGAGGCCCTGGGAGTAGGTGCCCGCCACGAAGTCGTCGAGCCGGGTACGGGCCGCGTCGATGGCCTGGCCCGCCGCCGCGGTCTGCGCGAGGGCCGTCTCCGCGCGGTCCGCCGCCGCGTCCGCCTCGGCCTGGGCGCCGGTCAGCACGTCGAGGGCCTGGTTGGCGGCCTCGTGCTGCTCCGCGACCTGGATCTGCAGGTCGTCGGCCTCCGCCTGGAGATCCCCGAGGCGCGCCGTCAGCTGGGCGACGGAGGACGCCCGCTGGTCGACCGCGTCCCGGCTGCGCTGCAGCTCGTCGTTGCTCGGGTTGGGCGGAGGGGCCGGCTGGGCGCCCGCCACCGCCGTCGAGGTGCCGACGAGCAGCGCGGCGAGCAGCACCACCAGCACGGCACGCAGGACCCGCACGACGTCACTCCCAAGATCGCGATCGACGGGCCGAACCCTGGCACCCCGGGTCGGTCACCCTCGGTCGACGCGCCGTGGACCCTGCGCGACTTCCACCACTCGGAGGACCCCCGAGCGGTCATGCCCAGCGATTCGCTGCTCCGGACGGCCCAATCGGGGGGCGGGGCTGGCACCACCGGATCTCCGTACTTCCACCCTGTTAGAGATCGATGATCGTCGGCGATAGTGCTCACGAGCAGTTCCCAGCATCCGCGAGGGATGCCTGATGAGGGGGTACGACGACGTGACCGAAGGCGGACAGTGGCCGCAGGGCCCACAGCAGGGCGGGTGGGGCCCCGGTCAGCAGGGCGGGTGGGCCCCCGGTCAGCAGGGCCCCCAGCAGGGTGGCGACCGGCAGTGGGCCCAGGGTCCCGGCGCCGGCGCGCCGCCCGCGCCGGGGTGGGGCCAGACCGCCCCGTACCCGCAGCAGGGCGGCCCGCAGCCCACCCAGCAGTACCCCCCGCAGCAGTACCCGCAGCAGTACGGCCCGCCGCAGGGCGCGCCCGGCGGCCCGCCGCCCACCTGGGGACCTCCACCCGCAGGCTACGGCGGCGAGGGCGGCGGTGAGCCCCCGAAGAAGAAGCGCCGGTGGCCGCTGATCGCCGCCATCGTCGCGATCGTGGCCGTCCTGGGCGGCGGCGGGTACACCGCATGGGCCCTGCTGGGGAACTCCGGCGGTGCGAGCTCCCCGACCGAGGTGGTCACCGCGCTCGCCGGCGACCTCGAGGGCAAGGACTACCTCCGCGCCGCCAGCCGGATCGCGCCGAACGAGACGGTCCTGCTCACCGACCTCGGCGACGTCATGACCAGGGAACTGGTCCGGCTGGAGATCCTCAAGCCCGACGCCGCCGCGAACCAGAGCCTCGACACCGTCACCTTCACCGGCCTGCGGTTCGACGAGGCCGCCGCCGAGGCGGTCCGCCCGAACGTCACCATCACCAAGCTCGTCGCGGGCACCATCACCACCAACGGCGACACCGCGAGCCTGCCCTTCACCGACTCCTTCAAGCAGAAGGTGTTCCCGAACGGACAGCCGCCCGCGGGCACCCCGGAGACCATCGACATCGCCCAGGTCGTCCGCGAGGAGGGCGAGCCCATCCGGATCGCCACCGTCCAGGTCGACGGCGACTGGTACGTCAGCGGCTTCTACACCGCCGCCGACTACGCCCTGAAGGAGTCCAACGAGCCCTGGCCCACCGCGTCGGTGCCCGCCAACGGCGCCGCCTCGGCCGAGGACGCGGTCAAGGACCTGGTCACGGCCGCGCTGGATGCCGACGTCCAGCGGGTCATCGAGCTCACCGACCCGGAGGAGGCCGCCGCCCTGCACGACGCCGGGCCCGCCCTCGTCCAGGCCGCCGCGGGCGCCCAGCCCTCCGGCGCGAAGCTGATCGACCTGCAGACCACGCCCACCGACGTCCGCGGCCACACCGGCCTGTCGTTGTCCAGCGTCGGCATCCAGACCCCGGACGGCGTGCGGATCGACGTCAAGCGTGAGGGCGACTGCCTGCTCGTGTCGTCTCCGCAGGGCGGCGGCTCGCAGCAGCTGTGCACCGCGGACCTGGCCCAGGCGGGGCTGTCCGAGGTCGGGAACTCCCCCGCCCTCGCCGAGTTCGCCCCGCGCCTGGTCACCGCGATGCTCGACGTCAAGGTCGTGGCCTCCGAGGTCGACGGCAAGTGGTACGTCTCCCCCGGTCAGACCCTCGTCCAGGTCTACGCCGACCTGCTCGGCGCGATGCAGCCCGGTGACCTCGACGCCCTGATCGCGGCGGGCGGCAACTGACGGCTATTCCCTGCGTCACCCCCGTCTCGACTCCCAAATAGGACAGGCGTACTGTTTGGAGCGGGACGGGGGTCACGCTGCCGTGGTGAACCAGGTGCGCGAGACTCCCGCACGAGCCGACGCGTTGTTTCGCGCCCCACCACAGCAGCGATCAAGAGGAGAGCCGGACAGTGGCCAGTACCGACAGCTTCGGAGCCAAGGGAACCCTCGAGGTCGGTGAGAACTCCTACGAGATCTTCCGGCTCTCCGCCGTCGAGGGTGCCGAGAAGCTCCCGTACAGCCTCAAGGTCCTCCTGGAGAACCTGCTCCGCACCGAGGACGGTGCCAACGTCACCGCGGACCACGTCCGCGCGCTGGCCGACTGGGACCCCTCCGCCGAGCCGGACACCGAGATCCAGTTCACCCCCGCCCGGGTGATCATGCAGGACTTCACCGGCGTCCCCTGCGTCGTCGATCTGGCGACCATGCGCGAGGCCGTGACCGAGATGGGCGGCGACCCCGCCAAGGTCAACCCGCTGGCCCCCGCCGAGCTGGTCATCGACCACTCGGTGATGATCGACTTCTTCGGCACCGCGGACGCCTTCGAGAAGAACATCGACTTCGAGTACGGCCGCAACAAGGAGCGCTACCAGTTCCTGCGCTGGGGCCAGGGCGCGTTCGACGAGTTCAAGGTCGTCCCCCCGGGCACCGGCATCGTGCACCAGGTCAACATCGAGCACCTGGCCCGCACGGTCATGGCGCGCAAGGGCCAGGCGTACCCGGACACCCTCGTCGGCACCGACTCGCACACCACCATGGTCAACGGACTGGGCGTGCTGGGCTGGGGCGTCGGCGGCATCGAGGCCGAGGCGGCCATGCTCGGCCAGCCCGTCTCGATGCTGATCCCGAAGGTGCTGGGCTTCAAGCTCACCGGCGAGATCCCCACCGGCGTCACCGCCACGGACGTCGTGCTCACGATCACCGAGATGCTGCGCCGCCGGGGCGTCGTCGGGAAGTTCGTGGAGTTCTACGGCGCGGGCGTCTCCGCCGTCCCGCTGGCCAACCGCGCCACCATCGGCAACATGAGCCCGGAGTTCGGCTCCACCGCGGCGATCTTCCCGATCGACGAGGAGACCGTCCGCTACCTCAAGCTCACCGGCCGCTCCGCCGAGCAGATCGCGCTCGTCGAGGCGTACGCCAAGGAGCAGGGCCTCTGGCACGACCCGTCGGCCGAGCCCGTCTTCTCCGAGACCATGGAGCTGGACCTGTCCACGGTCGTCCCGTCGATCGCCGGGCCGAAGCGTCCGCAGGACCGCATCGAGCTGAGCTCGGCGAAGCCGGCCTTCCGCAAGTCGGTGCTCGACTACACGGACGACGCCGTCGCCGAGGACCTGAAGGGTGTCGACGAGTCGTCGGACGAGTCCTTCCCCGCCAGCGACGCCCCCGCGACCTCCACCGACGGCCACGAGGCCGCCCCGGTCGTGTTCTCGGCCGCCGAGGGCTGCGAGGGCAGGCCGTCCAAGCCGACCACCGTCAAGGGTGAGCGCGGCGAGTTCGTGCTGGACCACGGCGCGGTCGTGATCGCCTCGATCACGTCCTGCACCAACACGTCGAACCCGAGCGTGATGCTGGGTGCGGCGCTGCTGGCCAAGAACGCCGTCGAGAAGGGGCTCACGGTCAAGCCGTGGGTCAAGACCTCGATGGCCCCGGGCTCGCAGGTCGTCACGGACTACTACGAGAAGGCAGGCCTCTGGCCGTACCTGGACAAGCTGGGCTACAACCTCGTCGGCTACGGCTGCACCACCTGCATCGGCAACTCGGGCCCGCTGCCCGAGGAGATCTCCGCCGCGGTGAACGAGGCCGACCTGACCGTCGTCTCGGTGCTCTCGGGCAACCGGAACTTCGAGGGCCGGATCAACCCGGACGTCAAGATGAACTACCTGGCCTCCCCGCCGCTGGTCGTCGCGTACGCGCTGGCCGGGACCATGGACTTCGACTTCGAGGCCCAGCCCCTGGGGCAGGACACCAACGGGGACGACGTCTTCCTGCGGGACATCTGGCCGTCGACCGAGGACGTCAACACGGTCATGGACGGGGCGATCGACGAGGACATGTTCAGCAAGTCCTACTCGGACGTCTTCCGTGGGGACGACCGCTGGCGCTCGCTGCCGACCCCCGAGGGCCGGACCTTCGAGTGGGACCCGCAGTCCACCTACGTCCGCAAGCCCCCGTACTTCGAGGGCATGGCGAGCGAGCCCGCGCCGGTCGAGGACATCTCCGGCGCCCGCGTGATGGCGCTGCTGGGCGACTCGGTCACCACGGACCACATCTCCCCCGCCGGTGCGATCAAGCCGGGCACCCCGGCCGCGGTGTACCTGGACGAGAACGGCGTGGACCGGAAGGACTACAACTCCTTCGGGTCCCGGCGCGGCAACCACGAGGTCATGATCCGCGGCACCTTCGCCAACATCCGGCTGAAGAACCAGCTGCTCGACGACGTCTCCGGCGGCTACACCCGCGACTTCACCCAGGACGGCGGTCCGCAGGCCTTCATCTACGACGCCGCGCAGAACTACGCGGCGGCGGGCATCCCGCTGGTCGTGCTGGGCGGGAAGGAGTACGGCTCCGGCTCGTCCCGGGACTGGGCGGCCAAGGGCACCGCGCTCCTGGGTGTCAAGGCCGTGATCGTGGAGTCCTTCGAGCGCATCCACCGTTCCAACCTGATCGGCATGGGCGTCATCCCGCTGCAGTTCCCGCAGGGTGAGTCGGCCTCGTCGCTGGGCCTGGACGGCACCGAGACCTTCGACATCGCGGGCATCACCGCGCTGAACGACGGCACGACCCCCCGCACCGTCAAGGTCACCGCGACCAAGGAGTCCGGGGACACCGTCGAGTTCGACGCGGTCGTCCGGATCGACACCCCCGGCGAGGCGGACTACTACCGCAACGGCGGCATCCTGCAGTACGTGCTCAGGGGCATGCTCGCCTCCTGACCCACGCGTGACACGGGCCCCGCACCGGCTGGTGCGGGGCCCGTGGTCTGTCCGGGGTTCACGCCCTCCATGGGCTACAGTCGTCGGCGCGCCCCCATGGGCCTACCGGGAGAGGAGCGGCTGTACAGGCCGGCATCGACGTCCGCGTCGGGCCGAGCACCTCCCGCACGGGCCCGGCGGCGCATCCCTCCTCCCGTACGCGGTGCTCCGTCGGCCTCGGGCGCTTCCTGCCGGTCTCCGCACCGACCGAGAGGAAGCACATGCCCGTCACCTTCAACCACACGATCGTCGCCGCACGCGACCGCGCCGAGTCCGCCCGCTTCTTCCAGGAGATCTTCGAGGCGGCCGCCGCCCCCTCCTGGGGCCCGTTCACCAACCTGCTGCTCGACGGCGGTGTGCTCATCCAGTTCGCCGACCTCCCGGTCGAGGCGTTCCCGGAGATCCAGAACCAGCACTACGCCTTCCTGGTCGACGACGCCCTCTTCGACCGCGCCTACGCGCGTCTTCGTGAGCGGGGGGTGGAGCACTGGGCGGACCCGCAGATGAGCCGCCCGGGTGAGACGAACACTGAGCACGGTGGTCGTGGGGTCTACTTCCGCGATCCCGCGGGGCACTTCCTGGAGATGATCACTCGGCCTTATCTGTAGGTCTCCCCCTCGTACGGAGTGCGCCCTCCGGGGGGCCTCACTCCGGAGGTGGCCGCCACCTCCGCCCTTTCGTCCCCGGAGGGCAGCACGGGAGACGCCCAAGCCGCCGGCTTGGATTCTTTCCCTGCGGTTCTGCTGTGTGCGGCGGCCCGGGCGACTCCCGTGCCGGGCTACGCCGCCGAAACGACGGAGGTGGCTTTCACGCGGGGTCTCGGCGACGATTCCGCACCGACCGACGCGAACCATTTGCCGAGTCACATGAAGAGCACCTCAAGCGGCGGCTCTCTCGCCAGCCGCGGGGAAGTTATCCACATCCCCGCTGGTAGCGCTGGTGATCGAACGGCTGATCGAGTAAACTCGACACCATGACCCGGCATACGGAATTGGTAGGTGAGGAACTCCTCACCGCCATTTCCGATGCCCACCGAGCCCGCAATTCCCTCGACGCGCAGATACTGTCCCTCATCGCCGAAGCCGAGACCCAAGGCCTCGCCGCCGAGCACGGATTCAGGAACACTGCGGACCTCCTGCAGACCACGCACCGGATCACCGCCGGTTCCGCGAAGGCCTGGGTGCGGGTGGCACGCAAGACCACCCCCGAGCGGACGTTGCAGGGCGAGGAACTGTCCGCCCCTATGCCTGCCACGAGCGTGGCGCTGGGGGCGGCGGAGATCTCGTTCGACCACGCCGTCGTCATCGAACGCACCCTCGCCGCGCTACCGGCCCACCTCGTCGCCGATCGTGCCGAGATGCTGGAACGAGACCTCGCCGAACACGCCCGCGTCCTCGACCCGAACGCGTTGCGCAAGGTCGGCAAGCATGCGCTGGCGATGCTCGACCCGGACGGGCCCCGTCCGCGGGACGGGGCACCGACCCGGAACCGGCTGCGGTTCACCGAGCGTGGGACCGGGTTCGAGGCGTGCGGCTGGTTCGACTCCGAATCCACGGCCATCCTGCGCAGCGCCCTGTCTCCACTGGCCGCGCCTGTCGGTGCGCACGAGCCGGGTTCGTGTGAGGTCTCGGGCTGTGACCACGGCATTGGGGATGGCACCGGGGAGCGGCTGCCGGACCCACGGTCCGCCGCCGAACGCGACGGCGACGCACTCGTCGAACTCGCCCGCCGCATGCTGCAGGTCGGCGAGCTACCGACCGAGAACGGCAACCGGCCCCAGGTCACCGTCACCATCGCGCTGGAAGACCTCCGCGGCGAGGGTGCGGGACTGCTCGAGGCCGCAGACGGGATCGGACGCGGAGTCATCCGCGCCGAAGACGCCCGCCGCATCGCCTGCGACGCCGGAATCATCCCCATCGTCCTCGGCTCCGACGGTGAGCCATTCGACGTCGGCCGCAGACACCGCATCGTCCACCCCGCCCTGCGCCGCGCCCTCGCCGTCCGCGACGGAGGTTGCGCGTTCCCCGGCTGCGGAATCCCCGCCCGCTGGGCCGACGCCCACCACATCCGACACTGGGCCCACGGCGGCGAGACCACCCTGGCGAACACGGTGCTGCTCTGCCCCCGCCATCACCGCCTGCTCCACCACGGCGAATGGACCGTCGAAATAGACCACGGAGTGGCGTGGTTCCACCCACCCTCCTGGTCGGGCGCCCCACCAGGCCACAACACCGTGCACCGCCCCGACCTGATCGGGCAGCTCCCCACACCCCGCCGCCACGAGGCCCAGCGGGTGAGCCTCGAAGCCCTGGTCCGGTAGAGCCATGGCCCGCCACTGCTACCGAGCCACCACCCGTCGCCATGGGCCCCAATCGGCGTGCTCGAGTCGCCAGACCTGTGCCGCTGGTCTCCGCACCTGCACCCTGTCCCCACCTCCCCGCTCCCGTGCCGCGGCACCAGAGCCGCTCCCCCAGAGCGGACGCGGCAGAGCGGCAGCGCCCCGAACCCCTACTCCGGGCAGGCGCTCCCCGGCGGCGGGACCGAGTCGACGTGCCCCGTCGCCGGCTACCCGCGACCCCATCCGTGGCGTCGGCCCCGCTCCCGTCGCTGCCCGTGCCCACCGCATCGGGCGCGTTGCGACAGAGCCGCTTCGGCGCCAGTGGCGGCTTGTGCCGCAACCATCCGGGCCGTGCAGATCCGGGCCGCCACTCCCAGAGCCACCTCCGTCGTTTCGGCGGCGAAGCCCGGCATGGGCTTCGCCCGGGCCGCCGCACACCTGCCCACCGCAGCCGACAGCACGAGCCGGCGGCCCGGGCGGAGACTGTGCTGCCCTCCGGGGACGACACGGCGGTGGTGGCGACCACCTCCGGAGCGAGGCCCCCCGGAGGGTGCAGTGCCCTCACCGAGGAGCGGCGGACACCGTCCCCTCACCGGAAGGCGGCGGGGGTGCGGATCCTCGGGTCAGGAGGCCAGCCAGTCCAGGGCGACGGCGGCGGTCCACGACTGCATCGCGGAGCCCAGGGCCTCGCCGGTCTGCGGGTGGAAGTACTCGGCGAAACCGACGTGGCGCAGCGAGTCCAGGGACGCCTCGCGCAGCTCCGCGGCGCGATCGAGCTCCCCGCCCTCCTGCAGGCCCTTCCAGTACAGCCAGTTCACGATCGGCCAGACCGGGCCGCGCCAGTAGTTGCGGGGGTCGAAGCAGGCCTCGGTCGGGCTGGTGCTCGGCAGCATGGCCCACCGCAGGTCCGGGTGGCCTGCGAAGGCCTCGGAGTCGAACAGGGCGAGGGCCTGGGCCCGCCGGGCGGCGGGGGCGCCTGCGTCGAGCAGGGTGCACATGCCCGCGAAGGTGGCGATCTCGATGGGGCGGCCGGTGCCCATGTCGACGTCGTACGTCATGCCGGTGGCGGGGTCCACGGTGGCGGCGATCCCGGCCCGACCCCGGTCGATCCAGCCCCGGATGGTCTCCCGGGCCTGCGAGGTGGCTCCGACGGCGTCCGCGACGGCGAGCAGCGCCCGGTTGGCCATGACCAGGACGGAGGTGAGGAACACGTCCTTGACCAGGAAGGGGTACGACTCGTGGATCGCGGCGTCGTCGTAGCGGTGCCGCTTGAGCAGCTCCAGCAGCCAGAGGAACCGGTCGTAGGCCAGGTTCGACGGGCGCTGGCCCGCGTCGGCGACGTGCGAGAGGTCCCGCCGCACGTACGGCGGCAGGTCACCGACCTCGAGGCGCTCCAGGACCGCGTCCCAGCGCGGGGAGTTGTCGATGCCCTCCCACGGGTGGTACGTGGTGACCAGACCGCTGCCCGACGGGTCCCGGTCCTCGGCGAGGTAGCGGTGCCAGGCCATGAGCTTCGGGAACAGCGCCCGCAGCTCGCGGCGCACGTCCTCCTCGGCCTCGGTTCCCCGCGCGACCTCCCAGATCCGCGAAACGGCGATCGCGTGCACCGGGGGCTGGCAGATCCCGCTGGTCTCGACCACGCCGACCGGCGCGGACGGCGAGACCTCGACGGCCCAGCGCGCGGGGTCCGGGAAGTAGGACTCCGGGCCCGCCAGCGGGTTGAACACGATCTGGGGGACCATGCCGTTGGCCCACTGCGCCTCGAACAGCCGCTGCTGCTCGGTCATCGCCCGGCGCACGTCCACCTGCGCCCACCCGATCGCCACGAACGCGCTGTCCCAGCTCCACTGGTGCGGGTACAGCAGCGGCGCCGCCTTCGTCCACCCGCCCATGTCGTTCATCCGGAGCACCTCGGCCGCCTCGGCACCGAGCCGGACGTCGGTGAGCGCCGAGCCGTACGTGGAGGTCGGGGAGCGATGGTCGGAGTCGGTGCTCACGGGGGATGCGCATCCTTCCGGCGTTTCTGGACGCCATTTCGGTCCGTCTTGTACTTAACTCCACAGTAACAACAGGTGTGGTCGATCTCAATACCCGCTGACCGCCTCATCGGGAACTCCGCGACGGTGTTACGCCGTACGGCTCACCCGCACGGGTGGGCAACGAGCGCGCCGCACTCGCGGTGCGTCGGAGATTCGGCCGGAAATGTGTCCAGCGCATTCCGAACACACGTCGGGATTGTTTCCCAGCGAGAACGACGCTCCACTTCAGACGATCGTGGACCGCCTGCTCACCGCCCGAGTGCGCGCTCCGTGGCGGGGTCGAACCAGCGCACCCGCTCGGGCGCGGCGCGCAACCACACTTCCGTGCCGTCCGCCGCCGGGAAGTCCGTGGGAGTGAGGATCTTCACGTTCTGCTCCCCCGCCCCGTTGCCGTCGAGCACGGCCGTCACGAGCAGCTGCGACCCCAGCGGCTCGACGAGCCGGATCCGGCCGGGCAGCGCGTCCGGGCGCTCCGTGGTGGAGGCCTCGATGTTCTCGGCGCGGATGCC
>Ga0207644_10000797_pt1 | contig 19951 bp, 17 predicted proteins | sample KBSS73metaG_FD_184326 | JGI IMG/M metagenome (GOLD analysis project Ga0207644, IMG submission 184326) | Switchgrass rhizosphere microbial communities from Kellogg Biological Station, Michigan, USA - KBS S7-3 metaG (SPAdes) (version 2) | ecosystem: Host-associated > Plants > Roots > Rhizosphere... | reverse complement strand
CGGCAGGATTGGTGGTCGAAGCGGCCGCGGCCTGGGCCGGCGTCGGCTGAGCCGGGCTCGCTGTAGCGCTCTGGTCGATCCGCGCGATCACTGAGCCGACGGCGACGGTATCGCCCTCGCCCACCAGCTGCTCGGTCAGCACGCCGGCGACGGGCGACGGTACTTCGACGCTGACCTTGTCCGTTTCTAGGCTAGCGATCGGCTCGTCCGCGGCGACGGCTTCGCCGGGCTTCTTCAGCCACTGGGCGAGCGTCCCTTCGGTGATCGATTCCCCGAGCGCGGGGACTTCAACGTCAGTGGCCACTGGCTTTCCTCATTCTGCCGCGACTGCGCCAGCCGGCGCGCGCGCGTTCTTGTCGTTGTCCGTGTCGTGCCCCAGCGCCGCCGCGATCAGCGCCGCCTGCTCGGCCGCGTGTCGCTTGGCGAGACCCGTCGCGGGCGAAGCGCTGGAGTCGCGGCCCGCATATTGCGGACGCATGCCCTTGAAGCCCGCTTCGGCCAGGCATTGCTCGAGCAGGTCCTCGACGAACAGCCACGCGCCGTTGTTCTTTGGTTCTTCCTGCGCCCAGACCAGATCGGTGAGCCTGGGCATCGACTTCAGGCGCTTGACCAGAGGCTCCGACGGGAATGGGTAAAGCTGCTCGATCCGAACCACTTCGACGCCGAGGTCGCCGCCGGCATCGCGTGCTTCCATCAGCTCGTAGGCGAGCTTGCCCGAGCATAGAACCAGTCTCTGCGTCTCGCCCTCGGCCGGCGGATTGAGGTCGCTGAGGATGCGGCGGAAATGGCTCTCGCCGGTAAAGTCGCCGATGCTCGACACAGCAAGCTTGTGCCGGAGCAACGACTTCGGCGTCATCAGCACCAGCGGCTTTCGGAAATCGCGCCGCATCTGCCGCCGCAGGATGTGGAAATAGTTTGCGGGCGTAGTGCAATTGGCGACCTGGATATTGTCCTCGGCGCTGAGCTGCAGATAGCGCTCGAGCCGCGCGGAGCTGTGCTCCGGCCCCTGCCCCTCGAAGCCGTGCGGCAGCAGGAGAACGAGCCCGCTGGCGCGGAGCCACTTGACTTCGCCGGCGGCGACGAACTGATCGATGATGCTCTGCGCGCCGTTGGCGAAGTCGCCGAACTGCGCTTCCCACAGCACCAGGGTCTGCGGGTCGGCTAGCGAATAGCCATATTCGAAGCCGAGGACGCCGAATTCGGACAACGGGCTGTCCCGGACCTCGAAGCGCGCGCCTTCGAGCGTTGTCAGCGGGATGTATTTCTGCCCCGTCTGCTGGTCGACCCACACGGCATGACGCTGGCTGAAGGTGCCACGGCCGCTGTCCTGACCGGAGAGCCGCACGCCATGGCCTTCTTCGATCAGGCTTCCAAAGGCGAGCGCCTCGGCGGTGGCCCAATCGAACCCCTCGCCCGACGCGAACATCTCCTTCTTGGCGTCGAGAATCCGCTGCAGCGTCTTGTGGATGTTGAACCCCTCGGGAACGGTCGTCAGCACAGATCCCAGCCGCTTCACTTCATCCACGGAGATGGCGGTCGGCGTGTTTCGCCGGCCAACGACCGGTTCGTCGGGCCGGCCGAGACCCGCCCAACGTCCCTCAAACCAATCAGCCTTGTTGGGCAGGTAAGAGACGGCTGCCTCGAAGTCCCGCTCGAGCTGGGCGACATATTCCTTGGTGGTGCGGTCGATCCACGCCTGGTCGACGACGCCCTGCTCGATCAACTTGTCGCCATAGATCTTGCTGATCGGGGGATGCTTCTTGATCGCCGCATACATGAGCGGCTGAGTGAAGCTCGGCTCGTCCCCCTCGTTGTGGCCGAAGCGGCGGTAGCACCACATGTCGATGACGATGTCGCGCCCGAACGTCTGGCGGAACTCGGTGGCGAGCTTGCAGCAGAAGGTCACCGCTTCAGGGTCGTCGCCATTCACGTGCAGAATCGGCGCCTGGATGCCCTTGGCGACGTCTGACGGGTAAGGCGACGAGCGTCCGAACTGCGGCGAGGTGGTGAAGCCGACCTGGTTGTTGATAATGAAATGGACCGTTCCGCCGGTGCCGTAGCCGGGAAGGCCAGAGAAGCTCAGGCACTCCCACACCACGCCCTGGCCGGCAAAGGCCGCGTCGCCATGGAGCAGGATCGGAAGCACTGTCCTGCCGTGCACGTCAGCGCGGATGGTCTGAACCGCGCGCACCTTGCCGAGCACGACCGGGTCGACCGCCTCCAGGTGCGACGGGTTGGGCAGCAGCGAGAGATGCACCTTGTTCCCGTCGAACTCGCGGTCGCTGCTTGTGCCCAAGTGGTACTTAACGTCGCCCGAGCCGCCAACGTCCGCCGGATTGGTCGCTCCGCCCGCGAATTCGTGGAAGATCGCCTGCGCCGGCTTGCCCATGACGTTGGCGAGGATGTTAAGGCGCCCGCGGTGGGCCATGCCGACGTCGATCTCGGTGACCCCCATCTGGCCGCCGTATTTGATCACCGCCTCGAGGGCCGGGACCGCGCCTTCGCCGCCGTCGAGGCCAAAGCGTTTGGTGCCCACATACTTGCGAGCGAGGAATTTCTCCCACTGCTCGGCGTGGATGACCTTGGCCAGGATCGACTGCTTGCCCTCGGGCGTGAACTGGATCTCGGCGTCCTTGCCCTCCATCCGGTCCTGAAGGAAGCGCCGCTCCTCGACTTCATTGATGTGCATGTACTCGAGGCCGACGTGGCCGCAGTAGTTGCGCTGGAGGACGGAGACGATCTCGCGGACCGTGGCCCGCTCGAACCCCAGCGCGCCGCATAGCCAGATCGGCCGGTCGAGGTCGTCGTCGGAAAAGCCGTGATATTCCGCCGTGAGGTCAGCCGGGACGTCGCGCCGCGTCAGCCGCAGCGGATCGAGGTCGGCGGCAAGGTGACCACGAACGCGATAGGTGCGGATCAACATCATCGCCCGGATGCTGTCCTCGGCGGCGCGGCGGACTTCGTCAGCGCTCGCACCCGTCGCCGCAACCTTCTCTGAGACTGCCGCTTTGACCGTCTCGATCGCTGCCTGCGTCGGATCGAGGCCGAGGTTCAGCTCATCGAGCTCCGCGAGCGGCCAGTTCGGACGCGCCCAGCTCGGGCCTTGATCCCGTTCCTCGAAACCGGCGAAATCGTTCATGCCGTTACCAGCAACTCCCTGAGCGTCTTGCCCAGTTCAGATGGGCTTGGAGAGACCGTTATTCCAGCAGCCTCCATCGCGGCGATCTTGCTCTCGGCATCGCCCTTGCCGCCAGAAACGATCGCGCCCGCATGGCCCATGCGACGGCCTGGAGGCGCGGTACGGCCAGCGATAAAGCCTACGACCGGCTTGCGACGGCCCCGCCTCGCCTCGTCGGCGAGGAACTGGGCGGCGTCTTCCTCGGCGCTTCCGCCGATCTCGCCGATCATGATGATCGACTGGGTCGCATCGTCGGCGAGGAACATTTCGAGGATGTCGATGAACTCGGTCCCCTTGACCGGGTCGCCGCCGATCCCGACCGCCGTCGTCTGGCCAAGACCTTCGTTCGTGGTCTGGAACACCGCTTCGTAGGTGAGCGTGCCGGAGCGGCTAACGACGCCGACGCTCCCCTTCTTGAAGATGTTGCCGGGCATGATGCCGATCTTGCACTCGTCGGGCGTCAGCACGCCCGGGCAGTTGGGCCCGATCAGCCGCGACTTTGAGCCGGAGAGCGCGCGCTTGACCTTCACCATGTCGAGCACCGGAATGCCCTCAGTGATCGTGACGATGAGCGGCACTTCGGCGTCGATCGCCTCGAGGATCGAGTCCGCAGCGAAGGGCGGCGGGACGTAGATGACACTCGCGGTCGCGCCGGTCTTCGCGACGGCCTCGTGCACGGTGTCGTAGACTGGAAGGCCGAGGTGCTCGGTCCCGCCCTTGCCGGGAGTGACACCCGCGACCATCTGGGTCCCGTAAGCAAGCGCCTGCTGGGTGTGGAAAGTGCCGGTCTCGCCGGTCATCCCCTGGGTGATAACCTTGGTGTTGCGGTCGACGAGGATGCTCACGCCGCGGCCTCTTCGGCGAGGCTGTTGTCGATCTGCTTGCAGGCGACCAACAGCTCCTTCACCGCCTCGACGCTGACGTTGAAGTTCTCTTGCGCTCCCGCATCGAGCTCGATCTCGACGATCCGCTCCACCCCGCCGGCACCGATCACGCACGGCACACCGACATAGAGGTCGTCCACGCCGTACTGGCCGGTGAGGTGCGCGGCGCAAGGCAGGACGCGCTTCTTGTCCTTCAGATAGCTCTCGGCCATCGCGATCGCGCTCGTCGCCGGAGCATAATAGGCCGACCCGGTCTTCAGGAGCGCGACGATCTCGCCGCCGCCGCCGCGCGTGCGCTTCACGATCGCGTCGATTTTCTCCTGCGTGGACCAGCCCATCTTGATGAGGTCGGGGATGGGGATGCCGGCAACGGTCGAGTAATTCACAACCGGCACCATCGTGTCGCCGTGGCCGCCAAGCACGAAGGCGGTGACGTCCTCTACGCTGACGTTGAACTCCTCGGCGAGGAAATGGCGGAAGCGCGCACTGTCGAGCACGCCGGCCATGCCGACGACGCGGTTGTGGGGCAGGCCCGAGAATTCGCGCAGCGCCCACACCATCGCATCGAGCGGGTTGGTGATGCAGATGACGAAGCTGTTCGGCGCATGGGTACGGATACCCTCTCCGACCGCCTTCATCACCTTGAGGTTGATGCCGAGAAGGTCGTCGCGACTCATGCCCGGCTTGCGGGCGACACCGGCGGTGACGATGCACACGTCCGCGCCGGCTATGTCAGCATAGTCGGTTGTGCCCTTCATCTTCGCGTCGAAGTCGTCGACCGGACCGGCCTGCGCGATGTCGAGCGCCTTGCCCTCGGGCACGCCTTCCACGACGTCGAACAGGACGATGTCGCCCAGTTCGCGCATCGCTGCGAGGTGGGCGAGCGTGCCGCCGATCATTCCGGCGCCGATAAGAGCGATTTTTTTCCGAGCCATCGGGCTGGTCCAGACCTTTCTGTTGTTACGGCGGCGTTCTCAAGGAGTCGCCGCTAAGGAGCGCGGCGCCCGATTAGCGAGGTGGCTCCCAAGGGGCAACCGGCGGGCCGCACCAGGAACCGGGTGAAAATATGATTGCTGGCAGATGAACGGCGAAACTGTGGGGAAACCCGGGCGTTTTCTTCCTGTTCTCCAAAGGAGATTATCATGACGAAGATGTTTCTCGCCCTGGGCGCCGCTGCTGTCGCCCTAACGGCGGCTCCCGCCGAAGGTCATAATCGCCATCACGGGCGCGTTTGCGCCAAGATGCGTTACGGCCACTGCGTGCGTTGGAGTAATCACGGCTACTATCGATCTACCGCGATGCACAGCCGCTATCGCGTCGGCTACGTGTTCGGGCCGAAGTACGATTACACCGCGTACAGCGCCATCCCGCGCACTTATGTCGACCAGTACCACCTCGCCCCCGACGGCCGCTACGTTTACACCAACAATACGGTCTACGTGGTCGACCCGGCCACCTACGCCATTACCCGCATCCTGACCGGCCGCTAAATCGGGTCGGCAGAGCATAAGATGGGCCGTCGGACTATCCCGGCGGCCCTTTGCTAAGGTAACCATTTCGCTCAACGAACGTTCAGGCTCTGAGATCAACAATGGTGAGGTTATGAAACACATTATTCTCATCGCCGGCGCAGCGGCTCTCGGCATCGCCGGTCCGGCGCTCGCGCACCCCGGCAATGGCCACGGCAACGGTCACGGCAATCCACATGCCTACGGCTACAATAGCCCGGTCGGCTATGGCGTCGGCGGCTGCCCGCCGGGTCTCGCCAAGAAGCACAACGGTTGCATGCCACCGGGCCAGGCGCGCAAGCTCGCACGGGGCCAGCGCTGGGCGAGTGCCTACGGGAGCCGCTACGGCTACGGTCAGATCCCCTACGATATCCGCACTCGCTACGACCTGGATCCGAACTACCGTTACTACTACGGCAACGGCTATCTCTATCAGGTCGACCCGCGCACCCTGCTGGTGCAGCAGGTGATCAGCGCGCTGCTTCGTTAGCGGCCAGCTTCGAGTTAAGGACAGGCCGTCCGGGTACCGGGCGGCCTTTTCTTATGTGCGCCCCGCGTGCTAGCGGCGGCCCATGGCTGAGTTCACCCTTCCGAAGAACAGCAAGATCACCAGGGGCCGTGAATGGAAGCCCGAGGCTGGCAAGCGCCTGAAGACGTTCAAGATCTACCGCTACGATCCTGACGGCGGCTCCAACCCGCGCTTCGACCGCTATACGATCGACCTCGACAAGTGCGGGCCGATGGTCCTCGACGCCCTCATCAAGATCAAGAATGAGATCGACCCGACCCTGACCTTCCGCCGCTCCTGCCGCGAGGGGATTTGCGGGTCGTGCGCGATGAACATGGAGGGCCGCAACGGCCTCGCCTGCACGACGGCGATCGACGACCTCAAGGGCGACGTCCAGATCACCCCGCTCCCGCACATGGAAGTGGTCAAGGACCTCGTCCCCGACCTCACCCACGCCTACGCTCAATATGCGCTAATCCAACCGTGGCTGAAGAGTGCGTCGCCGCCACCGTCGCGCGAGCGGCTGCAGTCGCCCGACGACCGCGCCAAGCTCGATGGCCTCTACGAGTGCATCCTCTGCTTCTGCTGCTCGACCAGCTGCCCGAGCTACTGGTGGAACAGCGACCGCTTCCTCGGCCCCGCGATCCTGCTCCAAGCCTACCGTTGGCTGGCCGACAGCCGTGACGAAGCGACTGGCGAGCGGCTCGATCAGCTTGAGGATCCGTATCGCCTCTATCGCTGCCACACGATCATGAATTGCGCGAATGCCTGCCCGAAGGGCCTGAATCCGGCCAAGGCGATCGCCGAGACCAAGAAGCTGATCGCCGAACGGGTCGCGTGAGCGAGCAGGAATATCAAGCGGAAGGGCTTGAGGACGTCGGCGTTCCGCGCGGCGCGACGCCTGACCCTGAAAATCCTGGCTGGTACAGCTGGGGCGATTTCCCGCGTTCCAGCTTCGCCGCCGCGACCGGGCGGCTGCTGTTCAAGCCGGACGGCCCCGGCCGCGGTGTGGTCCGTATGTTTCCGACCGTCGACCATATGAACATGGGGGGATCGATCCACGGCGGCGCGATCATGAGCTTCATCGACATGTCGCTGTTCGCCGGCGGCCTTTGTGCGGGCATGGAGCGCGCCCACTACGTGACGCTCGACCTCACCACCCATTTCCTCGCCCGCGGCCAAGCGGACACGCCGCTCGACGCGCATGTCGAGCTGGTGAAGCAGACGCGCGGCCACGCCTTCCTGCAGGGTGTGGTCAAGCAGAATGGCGAGAATTGCTACAGCTTCAGCGGAACGCTGAAGAAGGTGAACCGGCCGAACGGACCCTCGGCGCGATGAAGGGACCCGTAAGGGTCGCCTACGACGCCCTCGTTGCTGCAAACGAGCTGAAGCCCGACGAGGCACAGTCCCGCGCGGTCGAGGCACTCGACCGTCTGGCGAGCGCGAGCACCAGCGGCCTTTTCGCGCGGCTATTCGGCCCCGGAGATGATGGGCCAGCCGGAGTCTATCTCTGGGGTGGCGTCGGACGCGGCAAGTCGATGCTGATGGACCTCGCCTTCGACCGGATCGACATTCGCCCCAAACGCCGCGTTCACTTCCACGAATTCATGCTCGAAGCCCATTCGAGGCTTCGTAAGGCACGCGAGAGCGAGGAAGGCGATCCGATCGAGCCGGTCGCGGAGGCGATCGCGGCTGAGGCGAAGCTCCTCTGCTTCGACGAGATGCAGGTCACCAACCCGGCCGATGCGATGATCCTGTCGAGGCTGTTCACCAAGCTGCTTGCAGAAGACGTGAAGGTCGTCACCACTTCCAACCGGCCGCCCGGGGACCTCTACAAGGACGGACTCAACCGCGACCTCTTCCTGCCGTTCATCGAGCTGATCGAGAGCCGGATGATGGTGGTCGAAGTCAATGGCCCCACCGACTATCGGCTCGACCGCCTGACTGGCGTCGAAGTCTGGCACGTGCCCAACGGTCCGGAGACCACTGCCGCCCTCAGCCGAGCCTTTTTCCAGCTGACCGACTATCCGGTCGAGGACCGGGCGAAAGTGCCCGCCGAAGACATCGACGTGGGCGGCGGGCGTACGCTCCATGTGCCCAAGAGCCTGAAGGGCGTCGCAGTCTTCTCGTTCAAGCGGCTGTGCGGCGAGCCTCGCGGCGCCGCCGACTATCTCGCCATCGCCAGGCGCTATCACACCATCATCATCGTCGGCATTCCGGTGATGGGCCCGCAATTGCGGAACGAGGCGGCGCGCTTCGTGACCCTGATCGATGCACTCTACGAGCATAAGGTGAAGCTGCTTGCCGGAGCCGAGGCGGAGCCTGAAGGACTCTACCCGGCAGGCGACGGGAGCTTCGAGTTCCAGCGGACGGTCAGCCGCCTTGAGGAGATGTGCAGCGCCGAATATCTGGCGGAAGGCCACGGCGCCGCAGCTTGACGCGCCGCGCGCCGACGGTAGCGTCGCGCAACTCAATTCCGGGGAGAGGAATTCCATGCGTCACTTGCTCGCCGCCACCGCGCTTGCCGCATTCGTATCGACCAGCGCTCATGCGGCCGGTCCACAGCTCACGCCGGCGCAGCACGATGCGGCCCATGCGATGTTCGAGCACATCATCGATACGCCAACGGTAATCGGGCGGCACCAGACGCCCGCGATGGCTCAGTATGTCGCCGATCAGTTCAAGGCGGCGGGCTTCCCCGACGCCGACATCCACGTCCTTCCCTATCACACCTCCAGCGCCACCACGGGCGAGGACGACACCGCCGCACTGATCGTTCGCTGGCGCGCCGCCGGCGCCCCCACGGCGAAGCCGATCATGCTGATGGGCCACATGGACGTCGTCGAGGCCAAGGCCGAGGATTGGGCGGGCACCGATCCGTTCAAGATGGTCGAGAAGGATGGCTATTATTACGGTCGCGGCACCATCGACATGAAGGACGGGATAACCGCCATCACCCAGGCGATGATCAACCTCAGGAAGGCGGGGTTCAAGCCGAAGCGAGACATCGTCGTCCTGTTCACCGGCGACGAGGAGACCAACGGAATCGGCGCGCGCAACGGCGCCGGCCAGTGGATCGATCTGCTCGGCCATCCCGAATTCGGCCTCAACGCGGATGGCGGCGGGATCTCATTCAACACCGACAAGTCACCGGCGGGCGCGACAATGCAGACGGCGGAAAAGACCTTCGCGGGGTACACGCTGACGGTCCGCAACCGTGGCGGCCACTCGTCGAAGCCACGCAAGGACAATGCGATCTACAGCCTCGCCCACGCGCTCGATAAGATCGAGGCCTATCGCTTCGCGCCCATGTTGAATGAGACGACGCGCGCCTATTTCGAAGGCCGGCAGAAGCTCGAGAAGAACCCGCTCGGCGATGCAATGAGGCGTTGGCTCGCCAACCCCAACGACGGCGACGCGGCCGACTTCATAGAGGCGAGCGAGAGCGAGGTCGGGCTGACCCGCACCCGCTGCGTGCCGACCCGCCTGTTCGCCGGCCATGCCGACAATGCGCTGCCGCAGCTTGCGACGGCGATGATCAATTGCCGCATCTTCCCCGGCGTCGATCCCAACGCAATCAAGGCCGAGCTGGAAAAGGTGGTTGCCGACCCGACCGTCGTCGTGACGCGGAACGATGATTATGTCGCCTCCCTTGCTTCACCTCTCAGACCCGATGTTACCGCGGCCTACACCCATGCCGTCCAGGCGTTGCATCCAGGCATGCCCGTCTTCCCGGAGATGTCGACAGGGGCCAGCGACGCTCGTCCGTTCCGCGTTGCCGGCATCCCCGTTTACGGGGTCAACGGCGGCTGGATCGTTACGCCGATCGACAACCGCGCGCACGGCAAGGACGAGCGGCTCCCCGTCCAGGCGCTCTACGATAATGTCGTGCACTGGCAGCTGATGCTGCAGGACCTGGCTGGAAAATAGCCTTTCAAAAGAGCGACTTGACGCAGCCGCCGCCCGACTTAGGAAGTTGCGTCAATAGCCGATAAGGATGTGACTTGATGCGCCGTTTCGCCGCGATTGCCCTAGCTTTCGTCTCAACCACGGCCATGGCGGCCACTGACCCGCGGACGCTTCCGACGAAGCTTGAGCCTGCATGGCAGGCAAAGACTCGCGAGCTGTTCAAGCAGGCGATCGAGATCCCTAGCGTCCACAACCGCGGCGAAACCCAGAAGGTTGCAAAGCTGCTCGCGGACCAGTTCCGCGCGGCTGGCATCCCCGACGCAGATATCCACATCATGCCGTACGAGGCGCTGCCAGGCGACCAGACCACGGCACTGATCGTCCGCTGGCGCGCGCCCCACGCCACCAAGAAGCCGATGCTGATCCTCGGCCACATGGACGTGGTCGAGGCCAAGCGCGAGGATTGGAAGTTCGATCCGTTCGTCTTCCGCGAACAGGACGGTTACTTCCTCGGCCGCGGCACCAGCGACATGAAGAATGGCGACGTCGCCACCACGATGGCCGCGATCAAGCTGATGAGCGAGGGATTCAAGCCCGCCCGCGACATCATCTTCTTCTACAGCGGCGACGAAGAGACGCGCGGCGTGGGCGCCACGCTAGCCTCGACGAAGTGGCGCAACCTCACCGACGCCGAGTTCGGGCTGAACGCCGACGGATATTGCGGGTCCTATGATCAGAATTTCCGGCCGCTCGGCTGCCAGGTTTCGATCGCCGAGAAGACGTTCCAGACTTACTTCCTCACTACCCGCAACCCCGGCGGCCACAGCAGCCGTCCGCGTCCAGACAATGCCATCTACGAGCTGGCTGATGCATTGAAGGCGCTGCAGGGGCATCGCTTTCAACCGATGCTGAACCCGGCCAACCGCGGCTATTTCGAGCATCGGGCGAAGCAGGAGGGCGACAGCCCGCTCGGCCGCGCGATGCGTTCCTGGCTGGCAAACCCGAACGATGGCGCCGCAGCGGACATCGTCGAGGCTAGCCCGATCGATGTCGGCCTGACCCGCACACGCTGCGTCGCGACCATGCTTTCCGGCGGCCACGCCGACAATGCGCTTCCGCAGAGCGCGACCGCGACGGTGAACTGCCGCATCATGCCCGGCGTTGAGCCGAAGGACGTCCAGACCGAGATCCAGAAGACCGTTGGGCCCAAGGTCGAGGTCATTCCAGACCCCAACTACATTGGCGTCCCGACGCCTGCGTCCCCACTCCGGCCCGAGGTTCAGGCCGCCATCACAAACGCCATCCATTTAGTCGTCGACCCGAAGATGGAGGTCTATCCCGTGATGGCTGCGGGAGCGAGTGACGGCTCATTCTTCCGCGCGCAGGGCATTCCCGTCTTCGACGTAGACGGCGGGTGGGCAATCACTCCGCTGGACGATCGGGCGCACGGTCTCGACGAGCGCATCCCCGTGCGCGCGATGTACGACGACGTCGTCTACTGGGAGAAGCTGATCCGCAGCCTGGCGAGCTAAGCTCTTGCCGCCTTCAGCACTTCGGCGGCGTGGTTGGGGACCTTGACCTTGCGCCACGCCTTGAGGACGCGGCCGTCGGCGCCGATTAAATAGGTGGCGCGCTCCATCCCCATATATTTGCGGCCGTACATCGATTTCTCGACCCAGGTCCCGAACGCCTCCGAAATCTTGCCGTCCTCATCCGAGATGAGCGGCACCGCGAGGCCGTATTTCCCGATGAATTTTGCGTGGCTCTTCATCGGGTCGCGGGACACGCCGACGACCTTCACGCCCGCCGTGGCATAATCGCTGGCGAGCGCGGTGAAGTCCTGCGCCTCGCGCGTGCAGCCAGACGTGTCGTCCTTCGGGTAGAAATAGAGGACGAGCAAATGGCCCGGCGAAGCGAGATTGACGCTAGAGCCGTCGCTCGCGGTCACCGTCATTGCCGGAGCCTTGTCGCCTTCGTTGATCATCTCATGCCTCTCGCCTGATGCTGTCCCACAATGCCGCGATCCTCTGCCGTGCCGCATCGTGCTCGGCAAGCAGCTCGTCCCAGCTTGCGGCGCCACAGGCAAGCGCGACCAAATGCCAGGTTTCCGCCGTCGGTTTCACGTCACCCGGCGCCACGAGCCGCATCATGACTAGTATGCGCGAGAGCAACTTTAGCGCATCAACAATATTTGCCTCGATCAAAGACTCTGCAGCAAGCTGCTCGAGCGCGATTTCGAGGCGGGTGTTGAGACCGACATGCCGCGTCAGCTGGAGGACATGCGTCGCGAATTCGAGGTCCACGAGTCCGCCGGGGCCGAGCTTGACGTCGAGCGGGCCGTGCGGCGGCTTGTGGCGCGCGATATCGACCCGCATGTTCGCGGCGTCGGCCGCGACCTTGGCAAAGTCTCGCGGCATTCGAAGAACGCCGTCGATAATGGCTCCGACCCGCGACTTAGCTTCATCCGACCCGAACAACGGGCGGGCCCGGCACAGTGCCATATGCTCCCAGGTCCAGGCCTGTTCGCGCTGGTAACGTTCGAACGCCTCGAGCGAGACGACCAGCATGCCCTTCGCGCCCTCCGGCCGAAGCCTCGTGTCGACGTCGTAGAGGGGCCCTGCGGCCGTGGACACACTGAGTGCAGCCGTGACGCGGCTGGCGAGTCGGTTGAAATAGTCGTTGGGGCCGAGCGGCTTGGCGCCGTCCGAAGTGCTGCCTTGCTCAGCCGTGTGGAGGTAGATGATGTCTAGGTCGGACGCGTGGGTCAGCGAAAAGCCGCCGAAGCGACCGAGCCCGAGCGCGAGCAGTTCACCAGCCGGGAACCGTCCGTGCCGCTGCTCGAACTCTCGGGTCGCCGCGCCCCCCAGCGCGATCAGCGCACCCTCCGCAACCGCCGCATATCCCTCGGTGACCTCAAGCGGATCGCGGCGGCGGTCGATCAGCTGCACGCCGAGCGCGAAGCGGCGCTCGTTGACCAGCCGCCGCACGCGGTCGAGCCCCACATCATAGGGCTGCCCTCGCATCGCTTCGCTGAGGACTTCGCCGAACTCGGGCGCGGGCGGCGGCATCGCGAAACTCGACGCGTCGAACAGGCCTTCGAGCAGCTCCGGCCGACGGGCAAGCTGGTCCGCCAGCGCCGGAGCGTGGGCGAGCAGCTTGGCGAGCAGCCGCGCCAGCTCTGGGCGGGCTTCTAGTAACCGGAAGAAGTTCACGCCGCTCGACAGCCGCTCGATGATGTCGCTCAATCGATTGAGGGCGCGATTGGGATCGCCAGCCACCGCGATCGCTTCCAGCAAGGCAGGCAACATCGCCTCGAAAGCCTGCTGCGCGGGCGGCGAGCGCAACGACCGCGCCTTCCCCGACCGCCAGTCGGCGACATGGCGCATCGCAGTTTCGACATCGCTGAAGCCGAGCTGGGCGAGCTCGCCACTAAGAATGTCGGGGTCGTTCGAAAGCTGACGCCGCTCGTCCGGCGCGAGGCTGTCGAATATCGCTCCCGTACGCTCGACATGCGGCCGCAGCAGGTCGAGCAACGCCGGCCCGTCGCTGAGCCCGTGAAGCTGCGCCACATTGTCGAGCGCATTCATGTCCGCGGGCAACAGGTGCGTCTGCGCGTCGTCCACCATCTGCACGCGATGCTCGACGGTTCGCAACAGTCGGTACGCGTCGCGCAACTTGGCAGCCTGCGCTTCGTCCATCCTGTCGGCCGAAACCAGCGCAGCGATTGCGTCCATCGTCGCCGGCGCGCGCACCGAAGCGTCGCGGCCGCCATGGATCATCTGCTGGATTTGCACGAAGAACTCCACTTCGCGAATCCCGCCGCGGCCGCGCTTCAAATCATAGCCGGGGCCGATGTTCGCACCCTGCGCGAAATGGTCGCGAATGCGGGCGGAGATCTGCCGCACTTCCTCGATCACCCCAAAATCGAGCGAGCGGCGCCACACGAACGGCTGGATCGCGTCGAGGAACTGCTGACCCAGCGCGATGTCCCCCGCTGCGGAGCGTGCCCGGATGAAGGCGGCACGTTCCCACGGTAGCGCGCTGGATTCATAGTGGGAGATCGCGGCGTTCAGCGGCAATGCGATTGGTGTCACCTCTGGCGATGGGCGGAGCCGCAAATCGACGCGCTGGACGTACCCGTCCTCGGTCCTTTTCTGCAGCAGCTCGATTAGCCGCCGCCCGATCCGGACCGCCGCTTCCCCGGCATCGTCGCGCGCGCGCCTCGGCAGCCTCTCGGGATCGAACAGCAGAAGCAGATCGACGTCGGAAGAATAGTTGAGCTCGTGACTTCCGAGCTTACCCATCGCTATGACGGCAAAGCCTTGCGGATCGGCGTCGGGCACGCGCTCCGCAATCGCCGCTCGGACGGCTTGGTCGATAGCGCTATCGGCGAAGTCCGACAGCAGCTGAGTCACCTGCTCCAGAGCAAACTCGCCGGAGAGGTCCCCAAGAGCCACGGCCAAGGCGAGGCCCTGCCGCTGCCGCCTCAGTGTCGCGCCCAGTTCGTCGGCAGAGACCTCGAGCGAAAGCGCAGCGGCGGCGGTTGCGCCGCCCTCCAGGAACGCATCGACGATCTCCGCGCGAGCACTGACCAGTTCGCGCAGGAACGGGCTGTGCCCCGTCGCCCGGGTCAGTGCAGCTTTCCGGTCACCGCTCGAAGAATCGCGACTCATCTGCCCCTTTTGACCGTTTCGTGCGCGAATCCCACGAAACTTCCGTCACCCATCGGTCGTTTGTCTGGATGATGAAGATGGAGCGAGGCACCATTTCGACGTCGGAACTCAACACGATGGATCGCAGGGTCATCCGAGTGGACATGAGTCCGACGCAAGCGGGTATCACCGCAGCGCTCCGCCGCGCCTTTGAGGCGGCGGCATCGGAGCCGTGCGACCGCGACTTCGCCGACCTTCTCCGCCGCCTTAACTGACCGCGTGTGAGTCATCCCGGACTTGATCCGGGATCCCTACTCTATTCCTCGTTTCGGGAATGCTCGTGATCGCGGCTGAGGTGGTCGACCTCGCCCATGATCGTCTGCAGCGCCGACTTGTCGGGATCGGTGCGGTGCTGCCTGCGTGACGGGAGCTTGCCGCTCGACAGCAGCTGTTCGAGCGCAACGCGCCCGCGCGCGACGCGGCTCTTGATCGTGCCGACCGCGCAGCCGCAGATTTCGGCCGCCTCCTCATAAGCGAATCCGCCTGCACCGACGAGGATCAGCGCCTCGCGTTGCGGCTGCGGCAGGTGCATCAGCGCGCGCTGCATGTCGCCAAGCTCGATGTGCCGGTCCTGGCTTGCGGGCGCCGCGAGGATCTTTGACGCCGTGATGTCGTCCCATTCGCCCTTGAACCGCGCGCGCCGCATCTGGCTGAGGAACAGGTTGCGCAGGATGATGAACGTCCAGGCGCGCATGTTCGTGCCCGCCTGGAAGCGCTTGCGCGCCGCCCATGCCTTCAGCAGCGTTTCCTGGACAAGGTCGTCGGCGAGATCCCGGCTGCCCGACAGCGAGCGCCCGAACGCGCGCAGGTGAGGAATGACGGCGGCGAGCTGATCCTTGAACTCGGGATCGGACAGCGGGACCGGCTCCGCCGAAGCAGCTGCTGGTCGGTCGTCCTCGCGTACTTGCGTCAAACTAGAACCCCACCCGTTATGCGCCGCCCGTGGCGGTGCGCTCGTTGATCCAACATGAACAGTATTTGTGACGAAGCTAGGTACTCAGGAGCGCGCCACCAAGAAGATGACGGCAAAGAGTATCACCACCAGCAAGGTCCCGAAGATGAGAACATTTCGGGCCACTCCTGGTGTCGAGCCGGCGCGCGCTTCCGTTGCGGTTTCTCGAACCGGCGGATCGGAGTTGCGTGCATCGGCCATTCTGCTCTCGTCACGAAATCACTGTTCGAGCGGCCAACGCGCCGCATGGAACCGTGTTCCGGACTAAGCGGCCGGGACCGTCGCTGCGTCGAAAAAGAGCGCCTGTGCGATTGCCGCCTTCACCGTCGACCGCTGGAACGGCTTGGTGATCAGGAAGGTCGGCTCCGGCCGGGTACCCGTCAGCAGCCGCTCGGGGAACGCCGTGATGAAGATCACCGGGACCGAGAATTCGGCGAGGATGTCCTTCACCGCATCGATCCCGCTGGAATCGTCCGCCAGCTGGATGTCGGCGAGCACCAGGCCGGGCGGGTTAGAGCGCGCCTGGGCCACGGCTTCGTCGCGAGTCACCGCAACTCCGGTTACGTTATGGCCGAGGTCGCGGACGATGGTCTCGATGTCCATCGCGATGATCGGCTCATCCTCGATGATCAGCACGTCGGCGAGCGTCTGCCGTTCGATCTCCTCGAGCGCCTCCGCCACGAGGCTGTCGACGTCCTGCGGCTGCGCCCCGATCAAATAAGCGGTGTCCTCAGACGAGAAGCCTTCGAGCGAGGTCAGCAGCAACGCCTGTCGCGACAGGGGCGTAATGCGCGACAGCCGCGCGTGCGCGATCCCCTCGGCTCCGGCAGGGCTCTGGCTCGGCTCTTCGCCTTCCTCGATGTTCGCCGTCGACCAGATCGCATGGAACGTGCGGTACAGGCCAAGTCGCGGATCGACGTCGCGCGGAAACTCGTCGGGCTTGGCCACGATGGCCTCGAGCGTCGCTCGAACGAAAGCGTCGCCATGGGCCTGGCTGCCAGTCAGCGCGCGAGCGTAGCGGCGCAGGAATGGCAGGTGCGGTGCAAGTTCCTGACCAAGCGACATTTCCCGATATTCTCCCTCGAAACTCAAACTTGCGCCGTCTTTGACCGCGCGGTTGGATTGTTGCAACCCTGGAAGGATCGGTACGCCTGGGCTTCTCTCGCCCCCCAGAGACATGATGTAGGGCTGGAACAAAGGACCGGGCATTTGGTTTCCCACACCGGGCCGGGCTTGCTGCACAGCAGATGCTGCCGCACAGGAGCCGGCCCGATGCATATCGGCGATACGCGTGTATCGCCCGGTTGCGCCTTCGAGTGAGATGACTATGAGCGCGCGAATACCCGCGCCAGGGGGGACTGGGACTTGAGTGCCAAGAAGCGAAGCGACACGGAGGGAGCCGGAGATTCCGGGCGCTCAAAGAAGTCCGGAGCTTCCGATCGCGGCGTACGCAGGGCCCGCTCGAGCGACCTTGGACGCGCGCTTCGTTCGGTCTACGACGATACGCTTCGTGAATCTGTCCCGGACGATTTCCTCAACCTGCTGGGAAAACTCAGCTAGACCGGCAGCCTCAGTCCCTGTGAGTGCCGTCCGATGAGCGTGTCAGAGCGTTTTCAGCGGCTGCCGACTGCGGCCAAGCTCCTCCTGATCCTCACCGCGGTTCTGTTGCCGATCGGAATCGCGTTGGCGCTGCTCGGTGAAAATGGAATCCGCGAGGCGAATGACGCACTCAACGACCGCAAGGTGGTGCAGTCCCGCGCCGTCGCAGGCGGCATCGAAAGCCTGATCGCGCGCAACGCCCTTGCGCTGCGTATCGCGTCGGCAGCGGCGCTCCAGGATCCCGGCGACCGGGGCCCCAAGCTCTGCGACAAGACGGCCAACGCCCTTGCTACGGCACCGGCGATCTCCCGGCGATTCGCACTCCGTTCGCCGAATGGTGAATTGATTTGCACCTACGGAGGCTTCGTTCCCAAGGACCCAGCGCCTTTAGTCGCACCGGGGGACATTAGGGTGTGGGTCGATTCCGCGAACCGCGAGGTGGATATCCGCGTCGGCGTGGTCGGCGGAATGGCGACCGCGAGCCTGCCGGTCGCTGAGATTCGTTCGGCCGCGAAGGACGACAGCGGCTTGATCAAGTCGATCGAGCTGCGTGGCGGTGGCGATACTCTCCCTATCCTGGCTACCGATCCGCCCGCCGACGGCCTGTCGGTAGCGGATTGGCCAATCAGCAACGGCAGCCTCGTTGCGCACGTCGGTATTGCGCGACAGCGCGTCACCACTGCGGACAGGCTGCTGATGCTGCTGCCGTTACTGATGTGGATCGCGGCTGCGATCATCACCTGGTGGCTGGTGAGTCGCCTGCTCGTGCGGCCTCTTCGCCGGCTTGAAAACGCCGTCGTTGCGTACGAACCGGGCGATGGCTCCGACGAATTGCCCCGCGGGCTCGGGCCCAGCCAGGAAATCGCCGGACTGCGCGATGCCTTTGCCCGGGCGATCGACCGGGCCGAGGAATCGGAACGGGAGACATCGAGCGCTCTCGAAGGGCAGCGGCGGCTGGTGCGTGAGGTTCATCACCGCGTGAAGAACAACCTCCAGGTCGTTGCCTCGCTACTCAACATCCACGGCCGCAGCGCGGATACCAGCGACGCGCGTGCCGCTTACGCTGGCATCAGCCGTCGGGTCGGCGCCCTGTCCATCGTCCACCGCAACCACTTCGCGGAGATGGAGGAGAACCGCGGCATTGGGTTGCGTCCGCTGGTCAGCGAGCTCGCCGCTGAACTTCGCGCCGGGGCCCCTGACTCAGCGCGAGGGCTGCGGATCGACCTCGACATCGACAGCCTCTACACGACCCAGGATGCAGCCGTTGCCGTCGCCTTCCTGATCACGGAAGTGCTCGAGTTCGCGATGCTCAATGCCCCGCAGGACCCGATCGAAATTTCGCTTCGGCGAACCAGCGAACTGACGGCGCGGCTGACGCTTGGAAGTCCCATTCTTCGCGCCGATGACGAAGAGGAGCCGGGCAAGATGCAGTTTGAACGCATCGTCGCCGGCCTCGCCAAGCAGCTTCGCTCGCCCCTCGATCGCAAGCTCGGGCGGTACAGCGTTGATTTGCCAGTGTTTCCGCCGGCATAGCGATCAAGCCTCGATCGTTACGGCACGGTCCAAAAAAGTTTCAAAAAGTTGGGCGTAGGCCGGAACTCATTCCGAAGAAGGGGCGTTGTGCTGTTCGGATAGTGACCTTTTGCCCCCCCGCTCTCGCTATCCGCTTAAACGGGCCCGGAACCGCCAACCCTCCCCCCCCCCGGTGGCGCTTCCGGGCCCCCTTCTGTCTGGGGCTCAGCAATCACAGCAGTGGTGACCGTCTCTGAGGAAGGTTGCGCAGCTTTGCGCGCGGCGCGCCAGTGGGTGAGCCGGATGGCGAGGATGGCGAACTCGTACAGGCTGTAGAGCGGTACCAGCAGGAGCAGCATCGACACCACGTCCGGCGGCGTCAGCACCGCGGCCACCGCCGCCGAGGCCACGATGGCGTAGCGGCGCGACTTGGTCAGCTGTTCCAGCGTGACGATACCCGCTCGTTCCAGGATCATCAGCAGGATTGGCGTGAGGAATGCCGCGCCGAAGCCGAAGAGGAACCGGGTGCAGAAATTCAGGTAGTTGCCAACGCCAGGCAGTGCCTCCTGCTGAACGCCGCCGATGTCGCCCTGGTAGCTGAGCAGGAAATGCAGCGCCCATGGCATGGCGACGAAGTAAGCGAAGCACGCGCCACCAGCGAAGAAGACGGGCGTCAGCAACAGGAATGGAAGGAACGCCTTTTTCTCTTTGGCATAGAGGCCGGGCGCCACGAAGCGCCACAATTGGGTCGCGATCACCGGGAAGCTGAGCATCAGCGCCGCCCACAGCGACACTTTCACCTGCGTGAAAAAGGCCTCGAAGATGTCCGTGTAGATGAGCTTGCCCTGCCCTGCCTTCAGGAGCGGCTGGACCAGCACGGCGAAAATATCTTTCGCGAAGGCAAAGCAGACGAAAAAGCAGACGACCAGCGTCGCCAGCGACCACAGGAGCCGACGCCTGAGCTCGATCAGATGCTCGAGCAGCGGCTGCTTGGTGTCGTCGATTTCCTTCACGGCAGCGGCCGCTTCTCGGGCGGAAGCTCGTCGTCCCGCTGCGCTTCGTTGAGCGGAAGCATCGGCTCCCTGGGCTCGGTAATCGGCGGCATTTCGTCGGGCTGCCCTGGCTCCGGGTAATCCGCATTCGCCGGGTGAAGCCGCATGATGCGCTCATTCTCCTCGCGCCAGCGCTT
>Ga0207644_10000795_pt1 | contig 19989 bp, 26 predicted proteins | sample KBSS73metaG_FD_184326 | JGI IMG/M metagenome (GOLD analysis project Ga0207644, IMG submission 184326) | Switchgrass rhizosphere microbial communities from Kellogg Biological Station, Michigan, USA - KBS S7-3 metaG (SPAdes) (version 2) | ecosystem: Host-associated > Plants > Roots > Rhizosphere... | reverse complement strand
AACGCTATCTGTCTTCGGCCATTATTCGAAAATATCGAAGCCGAGATGACGGATGAGGAACGGGACCTGTCTCGTTCGACGCCATCCGCCCAATACCTGTCCTGAGGACGCGAAGCCGGCCTCTCCACCGGCGTTGCTCCAAATGTTCGATGAGAACGCGTGATGGCGTTCCTGTTAAACTGCACGCTCCAGCGCAATCGCGGGCAGGGTTGACCTGCCGGCAACCCTGCCAATTTACGTCTCGGTAAAATTTGCCGCCGCAGCCTTCATGGCTCAATCTGACGAGGTTGCCTTGCGTCCATTTGCACGCAGTTGCGGCCGGGCGGGCCCGAGCCGATGACACGGCTGGCGGACGATTTCGACGAGGCCGCGAGGAAATGCACGAGCCTGCGGCAGCTGCGCGCCCTGCTGCTCGACGCTTCGAGCGAACTCGGCTTCGACCATTTCGCGCTTCTGCATCATGCGAGCCTCACCAGCAGCACAAAAGCCTACATCCGGATCGACAACTATCCGGCGGACTGGGTGGGGGAACTCGCGGCGGGGGGACTCGCGCTGCAGGATCCGGTGCATCTTGCGAGCCGAAGAGCCAACATCGCGTTCGAGTGGGCCGACCTTGCGCGCTTCGTCCAGCTTGGGCCGGTGCAGCGGAACATCCTCGCACGAAGCCGCCACTTTGGTATCGGCGAGGGGATAACGGTCCCCGTGAATGTCCCCGGCGAACCTGGCGGCTCCTGCTCATTCGCGCTTCGGCTGGGACGGACGATCAGGCGCGAGTGCCTCGCCGCGGCCGAACTCATCGGAGCACATGCTTTCGATGCAGCGCGGCGGCTCGCCCATTACGCCGGCCCCATCGCGAGACCCCATCTCAGCCGGCGCGAGATTCAGTGCCTGCGGCTCGTCGCGGCGGGAAAGAGTGGCTGGGAAATTTCGGTGATCCTCGGGATCAGCACTGAAACCGTGCGTCAATATGTGAAGCACGCACGGCACACTTACGGGGTAGCGACAAGAACTCAGCTGGTGGTGCTTGGGCTGCGCGACGACTGGCTCTCTTTCGAGGACGCGATCGATCCCAGAATTTGAGACACCGCTCGCCAGTCAGTTCTTGCGAATGACCAGCACCCTTTTGCCGCGGACGTTGCAGTCGACCCTTCGTTCTCTCGATGCCGCGATGATTTGCGAGCCGGCGATGCAAAACGCACAGAGGGGGAAGGGCCACCTCGCCGATGAGCGCTCTCGTTTGCTTCAGAACCGTCATACCTGCACCCGCCTGGCGCTTCTCTTCGGGTACGAACATTCCCCCAGTCGGGGGAATGGCGGCAAGCGCACTTCGGAACTGTGCTCGCCCTCATGCTGTGCGCATTCGACAGCCCCGAGCATCGTTCCAGCCCTCACGAGGGATCAGACCCTTATGGAACGCGGCGCGCCGAACGCATGGCGAGCGGCCTGCTCGAGGATGTTCCCGACTGGACCGACTCAAGTGCCTACCGTCTTTTGCTCGGGGCCGAACGGGCGGCCCATGCGTGGGAGTGGCTGCGCCGCAATCCGGATTACCGCCGCGCATCTCTCGCGGCCTTCGACGGGACGGCGGCGACGAGCCGTGCCGAGCACTGGAACCTCCATGCCTTCGAGCATCCGGGACTGGCGGCGCAGCTAGCACGACCGGTCTGGGCAGCGCCGAGCTATCGATGGGTCCTGCGAGGGAAGGCCGAGCCCGTGACCGCGGACGAGGACGGCTTCGATCTTCAGGCCTTTGCGCCCCTTTCGACGCTGCTGGAATCCGGCGGCATCAACCGCCTGCTGCTTTCCGACGGCTATCGGTCCCTCCGCCTCGACCTCGCGGGGGTGGACCTGAGGCTCTCTCCCGTCCGTCTTTCCTTCGAACTGCACGGACTTGAGACCCTCGACCGGTCGCTGCTCGTGCTCAGGCGCTTCCACTCACTGGTCTTGAAAGGGCGATTCGTGTCGTCACTTCACCAGCCGGTGAGGCGCGCCCGCCGGCTCGTCCTCCTGTTGCGGGCATTTGATGCGATGCGCGCCGGCGCAAGCCAGGCCGAGATGGCGGAAGTCCTGCTCAGCAGCTCGCTGGTGCGTCGCGGCTGGCGAATTCATTCGCCGAGCATTCGTTCGCAGGCTCAGCGACTGGTCTCCGGCGCAAGAACGCTCGCAGCTGGGGGCTTCTGGAAATTGCTCGAATAGAAACGGCACCGGAGGCCGGGCCGCGCCGAACAGCGGCACGAAGGACCACCGGGGCCAGAAAACCGATGCCGATAAGGTCGAGAGCGTGACGGGGCTCTAATTTGCGCGAGGACAGATTTCGAGCCTCGGCGACTGCCGTAACAAGGCGCATCTCGCGCGATGAAGAGGCAGGGGAGGTCCCCGCTCTTCATCAGCCACTTCAAAGTGGGGATCAGCAATGCAGCTGGATGACGAGATCGCGCGCGCCAGCCGTGCGCGCAAGGGAACTCCATTCCTCTCGACCGAACAGGCGGCCTTCTACCTGGGCCTGAGCGCCCGCAAGCTCCAGCAGATGCGGGCGCAGGGCGTCGGTCCGCGTTTCCGGCGGCACAGCCGCTACGTGCGCTACCACATCGACGATCTCGACGACTGGTCCAAAGGCCTGTTGCTCGTCCAGCGATCGATCTCTTCGCGCACATGAGCGAAGCTCGAGATTGGCCGGAACAAGGCCGAGGACGAAAGCCGAGGATGACGGCTGCTGCGACCTTGTGCGCCGCAGCTGGCGGCGGCGCGCTTGCGCTGGTGCCGATCGCCTCGAGACCCTCGCCGGTCCTGCTGTGGAACGTGAGCCAAAGCGCACCGGTCGGGCTCTACCGCGTCCGCCCCGATGCTTCGCTCCGGAGCGGCGACATGGTCGCTGCCTTCGCGCCGGAGGAAATTCGCGCGCTCGCAGCGGAGCGCGGCTATGTCCCTTCAAGCGTCCCTCTCGTCAAACGCCTCGCGGCCGCAAAGGGCGACCTCGTGTGCGCATCCGGCCCGACCCTCCGCGTCAACGGGCAGGTGATGGCCTTGCGGCGGATGCGCGACCTCCGCGGACGCGCGCTGCCATGGTGGCGCGGGTGCCGGCGCCTCAGAGGCGGCGAGCTGTTGCTGCTCGGGCGTGGCGCCAATTCGTTCGACGGTCGCTACTTCGGGCCGATTGGCACTCGTGCACTGGTTGGGAAAGTCGTCCTGCTGTGGCGGCTCTGAGCCGCTTTGCCCCGCTCGCTCTCCTTGTGGCGTCGCCGGCTCGCGCCCAAGACTCGCCGATCGACCACTGGGCTGCCGAAATCCGCGAAGCCTCCGCCCGGTTCGAAATTCCGCAGCAATGGATCCGAGAGGTGATGCGCCTTGAAAGCGGGGGACGGGCGAGGCTCGAGGGGCACCCGGTCAGGAGCCGTGCCGGAGCGATCGGGCTGATGCAGTTGATGCCGGCAACCTGGGCCGAGATGCGCGCTGCCTATGACCTTGGCGATGACCCCTACGATCCGCGCGACAACGTGCTTGCGGGTACGGCCTACCTTCGCGCCATGTACGAGAGGTTCGGATATCCCGGCCTGTTCGCGGCCTACAACGCAGGTCCCGGACGCTACGCATCATACCTCGGCTCGGGCCGCGCCCTGCCGGAAGAAACTGTCGTTTATCTCGCGAGGATTACCAGCGCCTCGCGACGCCGACAGGCGCTGCGGGTCGCGATCGCACCATCAGCGCAACGCCGCGGGGTTCGGGAGCGCCCGGCGCTGTTCTTGTTTCCCCATAAGCGGCTCGGACCTGGCCCTACTGACGGCGTCGCAATTCTGTTCGCGATCCGTCACTGAGGCGAGGGAGCCAGCCCAAGAAGCATTATTCGACCTCGATGAGACCCGCGCTCCGGCATCTAGAGCCCTGCGTTGTCCTTCGGCGACTTGATCGCGAGAGATCTGGCGTCCCCATTTCCTCGCCCTTCCAATCGATGGCAGCTGACTGGAAGCGGGTCAGGCCCTGGCGAGCTTTTGCGCAATCAAGCTCGAAACCATCCCGATGACCGCCACGGCGAGAGCCTTCTCCACGCCACGGATTGAGGCTGGAATGAACTGATAGATCACGAAAATCAGCAAGCCGGTGAGGAGTGAAGGCAACAACGCTTTGCGCACATATTCTCCATGCTTTTTTTTGCGAACCTATCACGGCAATCGTCGATATCCATGCGACCGGTAATTGCTGCTGCCGGAATATTGCATTCCCGACGGGGTCGGCACCGTTGCAGCCTGTCGATGAGTGCCGACGGCGCGTTCATGACAGGAAGTGACTTCCTGGCGGATCCGGCTCTCCAGCGTCGAAAAGCTGCGCAGTAGCGGCAATGGGTCGCAGTGCGGTCCGCAACCTTGGCTCGACCATTATCGGCAGTCTTATGTGCCCGCCACCGTTCCACCTGTGGGCTTGGACCGTTGACCTTCGTCGAGTCTGATTTGCTCGATCTCGTGCTCGGCTCGATTTTCAAGCCCGATTAAATCATCTCGCGCCTTGGCGTTGGCTTTTATCAGCTCGTCGATCTTTGCCTGGAGCGCAGCCCCGTCACGGTTCTGGGTCGCTTGCAGAATAGGCAGCAAGAGCAACGTCACTATGCTGATCGAAATGTTAGCCCCGGAAATGAATAGTTCGTCGCCTGAAAAATAAGCGGCAACTCCAGCGCCTGCGAGAAGCACGCAAATGACTAGCATTTGAGGACGGCCGGCGAACCGAGCGCATCCAGTCGTCAGTCGGTCGAAGATCTCGCGCATCGCAGCCTCGTTTTCAGGGGATGGATCGAGACCTTGGGCGCGTATCCCAACGTCTGCAATGGCCGGGAAGGAAGCTTGGCCTGCGAGGCCGCGCGTCGGGGCGGCCACACGTCAGTGCGACCGCCCCCGGGTTCATCTGCCGACTAGCGGCCGTAGGCCATGTTGCGGCCGATGCGGACGTTGGTCACGGCTCCGCGGTAATCGACGTTACAGCGGAAGGTGACGTCGCCGGCCGCATAAGCGCGGTTGGCGTAAGGACCACTAAAGCGCTCGCCCGAGCTCATCGTGCCCGAGACTCGCAGGCCGTTGTTGCGGCGCTGCACCTCGGTAATCGAGGTGACCCGCATCGCGTTGTTGTAGCCGCGGTTGTAGCCGTTGTTGCCGTAGCGCTGGCCGTAGCCATTGCCATACTGGGCGACGGCCTGGTTCATTGCCGCGGACGCGCACTGAGATACGGCCTGACGGTCAGGCACGTTGTAGCGGTTGCCGAGAAGGCTTTCGATGACCTGCTGAACCGGGTTCTGCGAATAGGCCTGCTGCGAATAGCCGGGATAACCCTGCTGATAGCCATAGCCGGGCTGGCCCGGGTAAGGCTGCGGAACCGGCTGCTGGTACTGCTGCTGGTAGCCATAGGGGTAGGCCGTCTGCGCCGCGGCCGGAACCGCAAGGGCGCCGATCGCCGCCGCCGCAGCGAGATAAGGGGTACGAATTGTCATGGAAAATTCCTTCAGGTCTCGCCGGAAATGGCGTGAACTCGAAAGGTAGAACGCGTCTTACGCGAATAAGACGCATGAACCTAAAACAACAAGGGCGAGGTTAAACCTCTGCCAATGTCCGACAGGTCGGTGGATGATCGCTTGTAGCGGCACGAAGCCGTGCTCGCAGAACGACCACAATAGCTCGCGGGCGGACTCAAGCGAGCCTTCGAACAAAGTCTCTGGTTTGGTGCCTTGCTTCTATCGCGGCTCGTCCGACTGGCGTCCGGTTGAGATAATTGAGCTGCGCCCAAACCGCGAAATCACAAAGATAAGGCTGATTACCAAGGACGTAAGGTCCCGGCGTCAGCAGTTGCTCCACCGCTTCGAGATTGCGCTCCAGGTCGCGCTTCACATGTGCTGGAGCCTTGCGCGACGTCCCTTGGCCACGGAGCTGATTGAGGATCCGCCGCAGGTAAAAACGATAGGCAAGCTTGCCTTTGAGCGTGTTGCCAAAGACGCCCGCGACCGGCTTTCGTCCCTCCAACTCAAACCAGCGGTAGTACAGGCCGATGAAGTAGAGCGATTCGTCAGCCCATTCCTCGATCGCGTGCACGAGACCGCGCTCATGAGCGTTGACCGGAAGCAGTGGAGGGTCGGGAAAACGTTCGTCGAGTGCGTGAGCGATATCGGTCGAGTCCGTAATGAACTCGCCATCGATCCGTACCGCTGGAACCTTGCCCGTTCCTTCGCGGCTCAGCGTGCGTCGAGCGTCTAGCGGATTCACGCTCTCATAACTGAGATTCTTGTAGTCGAGGACCGCCCGTACCTTCATGCAAAAGGGTGAATAGGGCCAATCGTAGAGGACGATCTCGGGGTTCGCTCTCATACAAATCGACCTGGCGAGTTGAACGGCGAACCGCAATATCCGCATTGCTTGGGCTTTAGTCGAGGGCGTGCTTTCGGGCGTTTGCCTTGAGAGGCCACGACACCCTGTTAACCGCGTGCCGTAACTCGGCAGCAATTTATCGGCAGTAAATCGGTCCTTGGCGTGGTCCTTCTCGAAAGGGCCGAAATGAATAGATTCGGATCAGCTAAGGCAAGAGGAAGGCGCGCGGTTCCGCGCACCGAAGCCCCGCTCGTCGTGGTGCTCGAAACCCGCGCACGACGTTATCCCACGACCCTGGTCGTTGTCTCCAGGACGGGCGCTAGGCTCGTTGGTGTCCAGGTCCCCCAGGCTGGAGACGACGTCCAATTCCGCGCCGGACAGGTGCAGGCTTATGGGGAAGTTGTCTGGGCCGCCGACCGCCAATGCGCCATTGCATTCGATACGCCCATTGCGCCAGCCGAAGTCGAGAGGCTCCGAAGCCTTGCCAGTTTCCTCGGCGCGGTACGGGCTTCCTGATCGCTCGCTGCAAGAAAATCGGAGTGAGCGGTGCCCGTATACGAAATCAAGGCGGTCGATCACAGCAAGGCTGTGGTCTTGATTGCCACAACCGACACCGCGAGTGCCGCGCTAATGAAGTTCCTCGACGCGCTGCCGAGCTATCGCCGCGTCTGGGTAAGCGACGAAGCCGGAGCCGACGTCAGCCAAGAGGAATTGGTGGTTCGAGCGGCTCACGAAGAGTCACAGACTGGATAGCCTTTCCAATTGATCGGCTCGGTATGTCGGGCCCCCCAACGCGTGCCAACCCAAATGCGGAGCGGGCTCGCTTGATGCCCGCGCGTCTCGCGTCGGAACGGATGCCACGATAGCCCTTGGTCTCGCCTTCCTCGCTCGCGGGGCAATTTCGAAGCGGTGATTGCCGGCCATGCTGTCGTAAGGCATTGATCGAGGCATGGACGCTCCCAATCAACCAGCCTCTGTGCTGCCAGCGTCGACGCGGAAGCAACGGCTAAAGCCGGCGTCGCTAGAGACGGTTTCGAAACATCGGGCGGAGCCCGCGGGCTACTTCACTGCCTTCAAGGTCCACCTGTTGAACATCTTCGTGGGTCTGGTGGCAGCGACCCTGGCAGTCGCCGCGAGGCTCGTCATCGACTTGCCTGCCGATGTGCTCCCCTTCTTCCTGGTTGTGATTGCGGTTTGCGTTGTCACGGTTGTGGCCGGCCTTGTCGGCGGGATCACGACGATGATCGCTGGCGGGATTGCAACATGGTATTTTCTGCTCGATCCCAGTGGCTCCTGGGATGTTGGCGCTGCAGGCGCCTATGCTCTCCTGGGATATTTCGCGGTGACATCTGTCATTCTCGCTACATCGCAGCTCTATCGTCGAAGCGAGAAGAAGCGGCAGGGAGTGGCGCTTGAGCTCGCGCTCCAAGAGGCGAGACATCAGCAACTCTTTGCGCGCGAGATGTCTCACCGCCTCAAGAACGCGATGACCATTGTGCAGGCCATCGCGACCCAAACATTCCACCGCGATGCGCCCGACGTGTCAAAGTTTGAGGGCCGCGTCCGTGCGCTCGCCAGTGCGCACAATCTGTTGAACGAGCACATCAAGCAACCGATCGCCTTCGTCGGGGAGGTCGTGGAAACTGCCATCGAGCCATTCGATGACAATCAAGGTCGATTCCGCATGAGCGGTGAAGCAATCCCTTTGCCTGACCAGCAGGTCGTCTCCCTGATGCTTGCGCTGCACGAGCTTTCGACGAACGCCCTCAAGTATGGGGCCCTCAGTGATCCTCGCGGTTGGATCTCGATAACGTGGGGCTACAAGGATGAATGGTTCGAGCTTGAGTGGAAGGAGCATGACGGACCCGTCGTGGCTGCGCCCTCTTCGGAGGGCTTTGGCTCAAGACTGCTCGCGCGAGCGGCAATGGGGGCGAAGGTGAGCTTCGAGCCCGATGGCCTGCGCTGCACGATCAGATCTCGTCTTTGATGCCAATTTACGCGCTCGGGCCCGTGAGAAGGTGGCGGTGAGACGGACGTCGAAAATATTGATTATTGGCAGCTTGGGATTGGGGGCCATCGCCCTCGTCGCTCGCTCCAACTTAGTGTCCCGACACCCGGTCGGAAATCCTGCGGTTCCGGAGCCCCGTAAGAAAGTCGATCTGCAGAAATATCTCGGCCGTTGGTATGAGATTGCCCGATACGAACAGGGTTTTCAGAAAGGATGCGAGGGCGTTACTGCCGACTACTCGCTCCGCACCGATGGAAGCATCGACGTGCTGAACCGGTGTCGCAAGCCCGACGGTAGATCTAGCGCGGCGCACGGTCGCGCCAAAGTGACCGACGTAACGAACCAGGCGAAACTAAAAGTCAGCTTTTTCGGTCCGTTTTACGGTGATTACTGGATACTGGATCACGCCGACGATTACCGCTGGTCAATAGTCGGCGAGCCGTCCGGGCGCTATCTGTGGCTGCTTGACCGCGAAGCGACGCCGCCGGATGAAGAAGTGCAAAAGCTGTACGAGCGCGCTCGAGAGCTTGGCTACGATACGTCGATGCTCCTTCGCACCAAGCAACCTTAGGCTGCGCTGTTAGCTAGCGCCTTGCGAAGCGGCACGAGCGCCATTGCCGTTACCAGCGTAGCACCGGTGCCAGGCGCTTAGCGTTTCCACGGGAATGTCGGCAATTCGACAGAGGAACCGGGCGGAGGTCCTCACGTTTTTTCGGACGCGCTTCCCAGTTGCACATCGGAAGCGCCCATATTCGGGAAGCGTGGAGCGATTTCTAATGCCTCGGGAACTGATCGACACCGGTAGCGATAAGCGATTTGTCCGCAGGGACAAGAAAGGCCGATTCAACGAGTCCGACGATGTCGGCCGGAGCCTCGCTCAAGACCAGAAGCGCGACTCCAGCGTCAAACCCAAGCGCGGCGAGGGCGACAAGGGCGATCGCTAAACGCTGCGGCTCCCGCCCTCGTCTAAGCTTTGTCGACGCGCGCTGGCGGTTCGTCAGTTTTTTGGGCGTGCAACCGCGCTCGGGATCCAAGAATGCGATGCGCGATACCGTGAGAAGGAATGCGTTTCATCGGCCCCTCAAGCGATGAGCGGAACAAGAGCGCGTGCTCGCGCGCTCTGACAGCGGAGCACCGGGGCATATGAAGGAGGCACCGGTGAGAGCCATCATTCTCTCGATGTTAGTTGCGCCTCTTCTGGGCGCATGCGCGACCGATTCCTATGGCAATAGCGTTGAAAGCCGGACGATAACGGGCGTCTTGGCCGGCGGTGCGCTTGGGGCGCTTGCCGGCAGCGCAGCGGGGCTCGATCCTGTGTCCGGGGCGGCCGTAGGCATGATCGCTGGCGGCGCCGCCGGCTACGCGATCAAGGGGCCGAAGGCGCACGGGCGCCAATACTATAAGGACGGCCAGGGCTACTGCTATTATGTCGATTCAGCGGGCGTCTCGCACTACGACGATCCGCCTGTTCGCTGCTGATGCCACAGTGAGAAAGCCGCTTCTGTCGCCTGGCTGACTTGTCGCGCCTCAGTCGACGATACCGCCGTCGAGGTTTCCGATGAGTTGAGTCCCGATCGCGCAGGGGTCGTACTTGCGTGTGCAAAGAGGGATGCGGGGCGCATGAGACGTGCAAAGCCGTCTCCACGAACGTGGCGTCGCGACTGATCGGTAATCCTGCAATTGGTCGAAAGGAGATGTTGGGTTTAGCAGCTACGCCTCGTGCTGGCTGCGCCGACCTTCTTCTTCGAGCTTCCGAATATCGGTTTCGCCTTCCTCCGCCATTCGCAACAGCGCGTCGGTCGTGCGTGGATCATTGATGTATTTCGCAAGGCGGCGGGCTTGCTCGACGCGCGCGCGCATTTTCTGAATAAGCTCGGCCGTTTCCATGCATCGCTAACTAGGCTCGCCGAGTGGCGTTCCTTACTAAGATTTATAATCCCATGACGTTGCTTACAGGCAACAGGATGGAAGCCTGTCGCGGCTCCGAACCGTAACCGGACTTAGATCACGCTCCGCGGTCCCTTGAGGGAAAGCGAACAACTTTCGAGTCATCAAGAATTTCTACCAGGGCTTCGCCGATCTCGGTGCGGCCAAACGGTTTCGCTAGGCGCGGCAAGTGCAGCACCTCCTCGGTGTGGCCGGTGTAGCCGGTGATCAAAAGAATTGGCAGCTCGGGATGCGTCTTCTTCACCCGCCGGGCCAACATCGCCCCATCCATTCCCGGCATCATGTAATCGGTAACCAGGACGTCGACGCTCAAGCCGTTTTCGAGGCTCGCCAGCGCCTCCGCTCCGCTGCCGGCTTCCTCGACGTCATGCCCGAGGTCCCGGATCATCTCGGCGGTCGCGACCCGGACGATGTCCTCGTCGTCGACCAACAGCACCGACAGCCGCCGCCCGACCGACCTCGTCGGCTCAGCCGCGACGCGGGTCTGAACAGCGGCCGCCCGATCGGCAACGGGGAGGTATAGATCGACCCGCGTACCCTCGCCAGGGGCGCTAGTAAGCGCAAACCCGCCGCCGAGCTGGGCAGCGAGGCCGTGAACCATCGACAAGCCGAGACCGGTTCCGTGGCCGATTTCCTTGGTCGAGTAGAAAGGCTCAACCGCCCGCGCGAGCGCGTCGGCGTCCATCCCGCAACCCGCGTCGATCACCGATAGGCGGATGTACAGCCCCGGCTTCAGGCGCGGCTCCGACCCCGGCCCCATGGCGACCTCTTCGGCGAGGATCGTCAGCGGGCCTCCGTCCGGCATGGCATCCCGGGCGTTGACGGTGAGGTTGAGGATGGCCAGCTCGAGCTGGTTGGGATCGATCAGCGCTGAATGAAGGTCCGAAGCGCACCGCAGCTTGACCTCGATCTTTGGCCCGACGGAGCTGGCGATCAGATCGCGCATGCCGTTCAGCAGGCCGGCGAGGTCGACCGCTTCAGTCTTGAGCGCCTGGCGGCGAGCAAAGCCGAGGAGGCGCTGGAGCAGCGTTTTCGCCCGGTCGGCGGCCTGGAGCGCGTTGCTGAGAAGCCGGCCAGAGCGCGGATCCGTTTCGCCGTACTTCTGATGCAACAGGTCAAGCGCGCCGGTGATCGGCGTCAGGAGATTGTTGAAATCATGCGCCACTCCGCCGGTCAGCTGACCCAGTGTCTCCAGTTTCTGCGCTTCGTGGAGCTGGGCCACCGCCGATGCGTGCTCGGCGGTACGCTCCTCGACCCGCCGTTCGAGGTCGGCTGCGAGCTGGTTCAGTTCCTTGAGGCGGCCGCGCGCTTCGTATTGCCGCCGGCGGCCGCGCAATGCCGATTTCGCGAGGCTGACGAAAGTCGTCGGATGGAACGGCCTTTCAAGGAAAGTAACGTTGCCGAGCACTTCAAGGAAGCGGCTCGCCTCCGGGTTACGTTCGAGACCCCCGCCGCGCTGGGTGAGCAAGACGAAGGGAAAGTCGGACCATTCAGGTTGCTGGTCCAACCAATCGGACAACGGGCGCAGATCCGTCCCGGCAAGCGCTTCCTCGGTAACGACCGAGAAGCCCGCCCCGACCTGCAGTTCTTCGACGATTTCGAAGACGCTTCTGACAATGTCGCCCGGCAAGCCCGCCTCCGCCAGCATCGCGCGCGCGACCGCTGCATCGCGCCCCTGCGGAGCGAGGATCAGCGCGCGCTCGGAAAGGTCGCGAGCCACTATTGTTGCTTTTCCAGAAGCTTACCCCGGCTGCTGTCGACGAGCTCGGGTACGCCGCGCAGGACGCCTTGGAAGCCCATCAATGGCTCACCGAGGGTGATGCCCTCCGATCCGATCTGATATTCGCGGATCGTGTCCTCATGCGCGCCCGTCCGCTTCTTGATCACCGAAATGGCCCGGCGCACTCGGCCGAAGGCTTCGAAATAACGCAGCAGCAGGACTGTGTCTGCAAGATAGGTGACGTCGACGGGTGCCTTCATGTCGCCGACCAGGCCGTGCTGCGCGACGGTCAGGAAGGTCGAGGCGCCTTGCCGGTTCAGATATTGCAGTAGCTCGTGCATGTGCAGGATTAGCGCCTGCTCCTCCGGCATTGCGGCCTGGTAGCCGTTGAGGCTGTCGATCACGACGGTCCGCGCATGATGCTCTTCAACGCAGTGGCGGACCCGCTCCGACAATTCTCCCGGCGTCAGCTCCGCCGCATCGATCTGCTCGATAACCAGGCGTCCAGTATCGACCATGTCCTGGAGATGAATCCCAAGTCCCTTGGCGCGCTCAAACAGCAATCCCAGCTCTTCGTCGAAGACGAACATCGCTGCGTTCTCACCGCGCTTGATGGCACCGGCAACGAATGTCAGCGCGAGCAACGACTTGCCCGTCCCCGCAGGACCCAGAATGAGAACACTCGAGCCTCGTTCGACGCCGCCGCCAAGCAACGCGTTGAGCTCGCGCGAGTTCGTCGGGAGGACTTGGCGCTTGAACGCCTTGCGGTGCTCCGCGGAAACGAGCCTGGGAAACGCTCGAACGCCGCCGGTATCGATCACAAAGTCGTGATAGCCGCCGCGATACCGTTGTCCGCGATATTTGACGACGCGGAGGCGACGGCGTTCGGCGCCATATTCAGGCGAGAGCTCCTCTAGCCGAATAACGCCGTGGGCGACGCTGTGCATGGTCCTGTCATTGGCTTCGCTTGACAGGTCGTCGAGCATCAAAACGGTCGCGCCGCTGCGCGCGAAATAATGCTTCAGCGCAAGGATCTGGCGGCGATAGCGAAGCGACGACTGGGCAAGCAGGCGAATCTCCGAGAGGCTGTCGAGCACAACGCGCGTCGGTTTGATCTTTTCGAACGCTTCGAAGATGCGCCTGGTCGTCTCCCCCAGTTCCAGGTCAGATGAATAGAGCAGGCTTTGCTGCTGTTCCTCGTCAAGCAGGCTCTCCGGCGGGACCAGCTCGAAGATGTCAACGCCATCGAGCAACCAGCCATGTGACGCCGCTCCCGCTCGAAGCTCATCCTCGGTTTCGGACAAGGTGATGTACAATGATCGCTCACCCGCCGCGGCTCCAGCCATCAGGAATTGCGTGGCGATCGTCGTCTTTCCAGTCCCGGGGCTTCCCTCCAACAGAAACAGGCGACCTCGGGTGAGGCCTCCGACGATAATGTCGTCGAGACCCTCCACACCGAGGTTGGCTTTTTCGATTTTTTCAACCACTTCCCGCTGCCCTCTGTTCAAACGCGAAGATCAACGCAAGTACTGCTGTTTCTGATCCCAACACCGACGCATCGCCGTCTCGCCAATGCTCGCAGTGGGTCGCAAAGAAGACGGGCGAAGGCCCGGCTTTCGACCCTTCAGAAAACGGCGTTATTGCCATTTCCAACGAGCGTATATCGCTCCGTCACCGTTTCGAGTCGAAGGGCGGCGGCCTGTGAACCTTGAAAAGGAGGAAGGCCATGACGGTACACACCAAAATCGCGCTGATTCTCGCAGGTATCGCGATCGCAATTCCGCAAGGCGCAAGCGCAGCCGCGCCAAACGCAAAGCTGTGGAACGGGACGTGGCATCTCAATGCCGCGAAGTCGAAGTTCGATTCTTCGGGCAAGGAGCAAAGCGAGACGCGCACGTATGACGTTTCAGGGAGCAAGGTGACGGTGAAATCCAGCTCAAAGGATCCGTCGGGCAAGACGCTGACTTTCAGCTATTCAGCAGGCTGGGATGGCAAGTGGTACCCGATGGTCGGCAATCCAAATGCCAACCGCATCTCGTTGACCGCGGTAAGCGACCGCGAACTAAAAGCAACGTCGCAGCTCAACGGAAAACCCTCCGTGGAATCCGTGGCCACCGTGACGTCCGACGGGAAGCATCTCACTCTCAGGCGCAAAATGTTGCGAATGAAAGGCGCGCCGACCGACGTGCTCGAGTTTGATCGCTAGGCGCTAACCAAGCGTCGGGGATGATGTCTTCACCGGGTCGAGCGCAAGCTTCGAATTTCGTAGTGAACGTCCGCGTTCGACCCATTGCTGCCATTGGCGCGCTGGGGGACCAGCACCGCTGCTCCCTCGAGCTTGCCGTCGCGCAGACAATCGAGTGCCTCATTCGCTTCCACGAGCGCGAAGCGCGTGGTCGACGTCCTGACAGGAATACGCTCGGCAAGCTCAAGAAACTCGCGGCCGTCCGCGCGGGTGAGGTTTGCTACAGAAAGGATCGAACGTTCACCCCAAAGATCCGCGTAGGGGAACGCGGGTATGTCGCTCATATGAATGCCGGCGCAGACCACGCGACCGCCCTTCCGAAGGTTTCGCAGCGCTTCAGGAACGAGCGCACCGACCGGCGCGAAGATGATCGCCGCTTCCATTTTTTCCGGCGGCTGTTCGCTCGAGCCGCCCGCCCATGCACATCCTAGCGAGCGGGCGAAGTTCTGGCTCGCCTGATCCTCGGGTCGCGTGAAGGCGAAGACTTGGCGACCTTGCCAAACCGCGACCTGCGCGACGATGTGGGCTGCGGCGCCGAAGCCGTAAAGCCCAAGCGGGCTCCCGTCGCCGGCCGCTTTGAGCGAGCGATAGCCGATGAGACCCGCGCATAGCAGGGGCGCGGCTTCGACGCCGGTGAACAAGGCTGGGATCGGAAGGCAAAAGCGCGCATCGGCGAAGCAGTGGCTTGCAAAGCCCCCGTCACGCGTGAAGCCCGTAAAATCTGGGGTTTCGCAAAGGTTCTCACGGCCCGAACGGCAGTAGGAGCAGACCCCGCACGCTCCCCCAAGCCATGGAACGCCAACCCGTGCGCCGATGCTGATATTCTCGACATCCGCGCCAAGGGCAATGACGCGCCCAACCACCTCGTGCCCGGGTATGATCGGAAGCGGCCCATGAAGGTCGCCGTCGACCACATGAAGGTCCGTTCGGCACACGCCGCAGGCGTGCACCTCAATCAGGACGTCGTGGCCTTTTGGATCGACAAGCGGACGCTTCACGACGCGGAGCGCTGTGCTGCCTGCATCCAACTGCATCGCCTGCATCATCCCCATCGCCCAAGGTCCCGATTACTAAGGAGGATTTTTAGGTCCTCCTTTTTCGCCATTCCCACATTCGACCGATGGGAACATTTAGGCAAACATCGGACTGGGTGCAGGAAACGTGTCTCGTCCGAGCAATGCTCTTGGAAGCTCGCTTGTCGGATGAGCCCGTGAAACGGAAACCGTAGAAGGATTGGCGAATGACGACAGTGGTACCGCTGACGCTCCACCTCCTCGTTCTGATTGGTCTTTACGAGCTCGCAGCGGGAATAGCCGGGCTCACCCGCCAGATCGATTGGCAGCAAATGATCGAAGAGTTCGAGCGTTCGCCCGCTCTTATCTTCGTCACGGGATTTCTGGCTTTCATCACCGGCGGCGTACTGATCATCGCCCATTCGCACTGGACAGATGTGCCCGCCGCGATTGTCTCGGCGATCGGCTGGATTGCGGCGACCGAGGGATTATTGATCATGACGTTTCCACGTCCGCTTCTTGCATTTTCCCGTGGCGTCGTCGGCCATCAGCGGCTTGTTTCGCTATTGGCCGCGGTTGTTGGGGTCGTTCTCGTACTGATTGGCCTGACCGGCCGCGCCGGCCCAACCGCATTGCCGTGAGGAAGGGAGGGCGGCGGGTCTCCTGCCCAAAGCAAGTTTGAACCTCGAGACTTTCGCTAGACGTCCGCGCCCCATGGATCGTCAGTGAGATCAATCGCCGCCGGCGCGCCTTGCTCGTCCACGACCATTTGCTCTCGATGGCCGAGACCCTGCGTGTAATCCAGGACCGAGACATATTTACATCTGGCACGCATGAACGCTGCGTCGCGCGCATCGGGAATATTGAAGCCGGCAAGGTTGGAGTTGCGCATCATGAGCAGCCGCCACGCATCGTCACGTTCGTGCTGGCTCGTGATCTCTTGGGCGTGCGCTCCCGCATAGACCGCCGTTAGCTGGTTCAGCTCGGTGGGTTCTGTCGCCACGGCCATCGAGATACGGTTGTCATGCTGGATATTCGCGAACTTCTGGCTTTCGCGAAAGATCATGAAGAAGATGTCGAAGCCCTTGTTGGCGTAGCCGACAACGGTTGTCTGCGGCCAGCCGTCCGGACGTACGGTCGAGATCGACATCACGCGATGACAATTCAGGATCCGGATGGCGGGGTGCTCCATGGCCTCCTCCCACGCAAAACAGCATTGAGCATGGTCAATGCGCCGCTCTCTCTGCTATGTCTAGCAGACACCTCCATTGCTTCGGCGGGGTGAGCTATGACACCAAATTTCAAGCTGACCAGGTCCTCCTTGCCTTGGCTTGCCTTGCTGGCTGGAGCATTCTCGATTGGCGCTGCCGCCGCCCAGTCCGACATGGGCCCACCGCGCTGGGCAGCAAACATTGCCCGCAAGCAGCAGGTGATCATGCACGGCGTCCCGGCTGCATATGTGCATGCGCGTGATCCGCTCCCTGACGATCAGGCAAAGCTGAGGCGCGGGCGCATGCTGTTCGACTCGCACTGCACGCCCTGTCACGGTTGGACCGGGCAGGGCTCTGGGCCGGAAGCGTACGCTCTCGTTCCGGCGCCCGCCGATCTCGAATGGCTTGCCCGAACTCCGAAAGGCCAATCAGAACCTTACATGTATTGGAGCATCGCCGAGGGCGGCGGTCAGTTCGAATCCGACATGCCTGCTTTTAAGGACAGGCTTTCGAAAAAGGATATCTGGGCCCTCATTGCCTATGTCCGCGCCGGACTTCCGCGGAACTCGCCCTAAACGGCGCGCGGAGGACCGGCGAGCACCGAGCACGTCAACAATGTGTCGATTGGCCTGGAATCGGGTCGCGTCGCTAGAATAGCGAAACGAAAAAGAGCAACGTCGCGACAGCCATTACCAATGTGGCTGTCCACCCGAGGATGGTTTGCCGAGGCGCCAAGGTTAGCTCGCCCATCGCCTTCGGATTGCGCACGATCAACATCATGAGCGCCATGAGCGGAACGGCCAGGATGCCATTGATCACTGCAGCCCAGTAGAGTGCTTTGATCGGATTAAGTCCCAAGCGTTCGAAGGACGCGCCGGCCAGCGTCGTGACGAGGATGACGCCGTAGAAGAATCGAGCTCGGAAGGGCTTCGCATCGAGGCTGCTGGCAAGGCCGAATACTTCGGTCGTAGCGTAAGCGGCTGAGCCGGCAAGCACAGGCACCGCCAACATACCAGTTCCGATAATGCCTGCGGCAAAGAGGGCAGAGGCAAAGCTGCCAACAAGTGGCCGTAACGCACCTGCTGCCTCAGCGGCGCTGTTGATTTGCACAATGCCGCTTTTGTGAAGAGTTGCCGCAGTCGAGAACACGATGGCAATGGAGATTATGGTGCTAAACGCCATTCCAAAGAGAGTGTCGTCGCGGATACGCTTCAGCTCCGGTCCGGCCTCCTTCGGAGCGACGCAAAGTGGCTTGGCGTGAGACCGTCGCTCTTCTTCGACTTCCTGCCCCGCCTGCCAAAAGAACAAGTATGGACTGATCGTCGTGCCCAGGATCGCCACGAAGCCCGTTGCATAGGATGTTGTCCACGAGATTTGCGGGATGAAAAAGGACTTTAGGGCGCTTGGCCAATCGACGCCCGCGACGGCGACCACGCCGACATAGGCGAACAAGGTCAAGGTCGCCCATTTCAGGACTGATGCGTAACTCCTGTAGTCCATGAAGATCTCGAGGCCGGCACAGATGAGCCCCAAGGCAAGCGTGTACTCGCGCAAATTGCCTCCGATCAGCAGCTGAAGAGAAGCTCCCATTGCGCTCAAATCGGCGCCGAGATTGATGACATTGGCGACAAGCAGAAGTGAGACGGCGAGCCATAGCAACGGCCGCGGGTAGTGGCGGCGCAGGTTCGCGGCGATCCCCCGGCCGGTCACGCGCCCGATTTCGGCAGACACCATCTGAATCACGGCCAGCAAGGGGAAACTGAGGACGAACGACCATGACAGATTGTAGCCGAACTCGGCCCCGATCTGGCTGTGGGTGCCGATCCCGCTCGGATCGTCGTCGGCCGCGCCCGTCACCAGACCGGGCCCCAGGCGCGACAGGAAGCCGCGGTCATCCTTGCGAGCCAATCCAAGCTCCCCACCGGTTTCGTGGGCACACTAGCTGGCCATGAAGCGGCAAACCATCAAATCAGGACGATTCCCCATTTTTCCGCGCGCAACGGTCAATCATAATCGGACAATAAGGCGCCGAGCCTGCCGCTTTGACACGACAAGCGATGCGCCTGTCTTCCCAAGGGAGCTGGAGCAGTGGAGCGAACAGAGCCGTCCACCGGCGAGGCGACCCGAGCCGAGGCCACACCATCCTCGTTTTTGAGAGCCGGCTCAAAGCAGAAGAAGCGGTTCGTGCGCTCTTGGATGCAGGTATCAGATCTGAGCGTATCAACTTTTTTGTGCGGGCTACGCCCGAAGACGGCACATCTGCAGATGATGTGCAGCAGAGCCTTGAATTCGGTGGGTTCCTCGGCGCCGAGCTGGGAGCGATTGCGGGCCTGGTATTGTTCACAATTCCAGGACTTGGGCCCGTGCTTGGAACGGGAGTACTCGCTACCGCACTTACTGGCGCAATCCTCGGGAGCTGTATCGGCGGCGTCGCGGGGGCGCTGGGGGGTGCTGGCTTGTCGGAGGCCGATGCGCTGCTTGCAGAACATCATCTGCGTGAAGGCAAAGCGATCGTTGTCGTGGAAAATGACGGCCAAGACGTGACGCTTCCTGCTATCGCTCGTTCACAAGAACCGGTCGAAATCGCTTGCCCCCAACCCCCATCGATCGAAGTCGCCCGATCGTGAGCGCGTATCGGTCAGTGCCGATGACCAGCGCGCGTCCAGCCGGAAGCTTGGCGGAAATTGCGATACAGGTTGGAGCGACCGCGTCCTCCCTGATGCCTTGTGGAGACCTGCTTTTGACGCATTGAATAGCAGTGCGGCTCACTACCACCGCAATGCTGCGGCCATCGTCCCATACGGTCTGCCCAAGCATCAGCGATTATATGTGCGAACTCTGCATCGTCGTCCTGCGAAACGGTCTCGCCAATCCCCGCTGAATCTGGCAGCTTCGTTTTATAAACTAAAGATAATTACCTTCGCGGAGGTAAGCCTCTACTAAAGATCGGGGCTGGCAAGGGTGATGCAGTGCGCGTTCAGAAGATCGTCGAGATCAGGCTCAAGTGCGATGACTGCGGGAGTACGGGTTTTCGACTTCCGGTCGGCTCAGATGATGAGAACGTTCTCTCGTGCAACGGCTGCGGCGAGGTGTTCGGAACAGTCGCTCAGGTCAACGAGCAGATAGTCGCGGCGGGTGAGGCCCTGACGGAAAAACCAACCAAGCTCAGGGCAGGCATCAAGCGCCGCTAACGCCACCTTATTCTACATGTCCAAGCGAGATTGGCGGACCCGGTTTGATCGAGCTGATTGTCAGTCACCGCCTTCGGCAAGACTGAGAATATTGCCGTCGGGGTCCTTGAACCAGGCTGTCTTGAAGCCTTCCGCGACATACATATCGCCTTGTTGCTGCAGGCCAGGCAGATCGTAATGCTCGAAAAAGATGCCCTTTTCCTTCAGCTCGCCGACTTCGCGTTCGAGATCATCAACCTGGAAAAGCAGGGAGGTGGACTTGTTGGTCCCCGCAAACTGCGAGCGATAGACGTTGATGATTGTGTCGCCACTTTTC
>Ga0207644_10000790_pt1 | contig 20093 bp, 13 predicted proteins | sample KBSS73metaG_FD_184326 | JGI IMG/M metagenome (GOLD analysis project Ga0207644, IMG submission 184326) | Switchgrass rhizosphere microbial communities from Kellogg Biological Station, Michigan, USA - KBS S7-3 metaG (SPAdes) (version 2) | ecosystem: Host-associated > Plants > Roots > Rhizosphere... | reverse complement strand
TCAATCGGTTTCGACGTGACGATGAACGGCTTCGGTCATACGCAGAGCCCGCTCAAGCTCGCCTTCAGCCCGCCCTTCCTGGCGATGACGCTCGCGCTGGCGACGGTGCTGGCGCTGGTCGGCTGGCATGCGCTGGGGCGGTTCGGCCCGATCCGGCCGCGGCCGCGCGCGATTGGCCTGGGCAAGGCGGTTCTGGTCGAGAACAGCGCCAAGCTGATCCGCCGCGCCGGCCGCGAAACCGAGCTTGGCGGCCGTTATGCACAAGTGATCCGCGAGCGCGCTGTTGCGACCTTCGGCGTGCCGGCGCGGCTGAGGGAGGCGGCGCTCGACGCCTATCTCGACAAGCTACGCGGGCCGCGCGGCGCGCGCTTCAGCGAACTTGCACGTGCGGCCGAAGGTACCGCCGACCGGGCCGATCTGGTCGCGGCGGCACGCGCGCTCCACCAATGGCAGAAGGAGAAAAAAGGGTGACGGTGGACGAGGTGAAGGCGCTAGCCGGCGCGATACGGGGCGAAGTGGCCAAGGCCGTCGTCGGCCAGGACGAGACGCTCGACTTCATGCTCGTCGCTTTGTTCGCGGGCGGACACGTGCTGCTCGAAGGGCCGCCAGGTACTGCCAAGACGTTGCTGGCGCACAGCTTCGCGCGCGCGGTCGGGCTCGATTTCGGGCGCATCCAGTTCACGCCCGATCTCATGCCGGGGGACATTATCGGCGCCAATCTGTTCAACTTCCAGACCTCGACCTTCAGCCTCACGCGCGGGCCGATCTTCACCGATCTGCTGCTTGCCGACGAAATCAACCGCACGCCCCCCAAGACACAGGCGGCATTGCTCGAGGCGATGCAGGAACGCACCGTCACGATCGACGGGCAGAGCCTGCCGCTCGGCGACCATTTCATGGTGATCGCGACGCAGAATCCGATCGAGCAGCAGGGCGTCTATCCGCTGCCCGAGGCGCAGCTCGACCGTTTCCTGTTCAAGCAGCGGGTCGATTATCCGAGAGCGGAGGAAGAGCGCCGCATCATCGCGACGCATGGCGCGCGCCAGACGGCCATGTCGCCCGAGGATTGGGGCGTTGAACCCAAGGCCGATGCGAAGACGATCCAACAGGCGATCGCCGCGGTCGCCGGGATAAAGCTGGTCGACGAAGTCATCGCATATGTCGCCGCGCTCGTGCGCGGCACGCGCACCGTCGCCGATCTGGAAAGCGGCGCCTCGCCCCGTGCCGGGGCAATGCTCGCCGGGGCCGCCCGGGCGCGTGCCGCGCTCGACGGACGCGATTTCGTGATCCCCGACGACGTCAAGGCACTCAGCCCCGCCTTGCTGCGCCACCGCCTGATCCTGTCGCCTGCCGCCGAGATCGAGGGGCGCACGGTCGAGGAAGTCGTGACGGGGATCATCGAGAGTATCGAGGCGCCGCGTTGATCACGCCGACGCGCCTCGCGATATGGGCGACCGCGGCGGGTGCGCCGTTCGCCTTGCTCGTTGGGGTGTTCCTGCCATCCTTATGGTATGCCGGCCTTGCCTGGCCGGCGACGGTGCTGCTGCTGACGTTGGCGGATGCGCTGATCGGGCCGAGCCCGCGGCAGGCTGCGCTGCGCGTGACGATGCCCAGGACCGCGCCGGTCGGTGGCGACGCTGACGCGACGATCGCGGTGACGATCGCGGGACGGTCTGCCCCCGGTTGGTGCGAGGTGGCGCTCGACCATGATCCGCTGCTGCTGATGACCAACGAAGGCCGGATGTGGCTGCCGCTCGAGGGGGGACATGGCGAAGGCGTGCTGCCGATTCTGACCGTCCGTCGGGGCGCGGCGCGCGTCGAGCGGCTGTGGTTGCGTTGGACGGGACCACTAGGTCTCACCTGGAAACAGGCGCAGCACCGCGCCACGCTGCGGACCCTGATCCTGCCGGATATCCGCCCGGTGCGTGAAAGCGGCGCGCGCATCTTCGAGCGGCACGCGCTCCAAGGATTGCTCGCGCAGATCGACCGCGGCGACGGCGCCGATTTCGACGCATTGGTCGAGTTCCGATCGGGCATGGACCGGCGCGCGATCGACTGGAAACAGTCCGCGCGCCACCGCAAGCTCCACGCCAAGGAATATCGCTCGGAGCGCAACAGCCAGATCGTGTTCGCGGTCGATTGCGGGCGGCAGATGAGCGAACCGGTCGCGGGGCTGCCGCGCGTCGACCGCGCGGTCACAGCGATGCTGCTGACCGCGTGGATCGTGCTCAAATTGGGCGATCGGGTCGCGCTCCATGCCTTCGACAGCCGCCCGCGCATCGCCTCCGGTCTGGTCAGCGGCACCGCTGCTTTCGCCGAGCTGCAATCGCTCGCCGCCGATATCGATTATGGCGGCGACGAAACCAATTATACCTTCGCGCTGACCACGCTCGGAACCCGGCTCAAGCGGCGGTCGATGATAGTGCTGTTCACCGAATTCACCGATCTCACCTCCGCCGAATTCATGGTCCGCGCTGCCGCGCGGCTGGTCGAGACGCACCTGCTGCTCGTGGTCGTATTGCGCGACGACGAGCTGGAGGCGTTGGTCGACGCCGAGCCGCACAGCGCGGACGACGTCACCCGCGCGGTCACCGCCGCCGCTTTGTTGCGCGATCGCCATCTTGTCCTGTTGCGCCTGCGCCACCTTGGCGCGCACGTGATCGAGAGCCCGCACGGCCAGGTCGCCGAGCATCTCATCGCCGCTTATGTCGATCTCAAGCGGAGGGACCTGCTGTGAACGCGCTGGTGGAGGAGGGGGCTGGCATCCCGGCCGCCGCGGTGATGGTGAACGCCAGCCGCTTTCGCGCCGCCCACGAGCTCGAGTGGAAAAGGCTCGACGGCATCGTCACGCGGATCGAGCGGCGCGGCATCGGCGCGCTGACCGAGAACGACCTGCTGATGCTGCCCTTGCTCTACCGCTCGGCCTTGTCGTCGCTGTCGGTTGCGCGCGAAACGTCGCTCGACCGCGCGCTCGTCTCTTATCTGGAGGCGCTGTGTACGCGCGCTTATTTCCAGATCTACGGCGTGCCGACCTCCTTCTGGAGCCAGCTGCGCGAATTCATCCTGCGCGGTTGGCCGCAGGCGGTGCGGGCGTTGTGGCGCGAGACATTGGTGTCGGCCTTGCTCACGCTCGCTGGCGCGCTCGCGGGCTTCCTGCTCGTGATGCATGACCCCACCTTGTTTTACGCGATCATTCCCGACAGCCTCGCTGGCGGGCGCGATCCGTCGGCGAACGCGGATGCGCTGCGGGCGACGCTCTACAACAAGGAACAGCATGACGGGCTGGCGGTGTTCGCGACCTTCCTGTTCACGCACAATGCCCAGATCGCGATCTTCTCATTCGCGCTGGGTTTTGCCTTCGCGATCCCGACCGTATTGCTGATCGTCTATAACGGGCTGATGCTGGGTGCCTTTCTGGCGGTGTTCGCGGCCAAGGGCCTTGCCTTGCAAGCAGGCGGTTGGCTCATCATCCACGGCACGACCGAGATATTCGCGATCATCATCGCCGGCGCCGCGGGTTTCCGCATTGGTACGGCGATCGCTTTTCCGGGGCGCGCGGCGCGGACCGATTTCGCCTTCGCGGTCGGGCGCAAGGCATCGGTCGCGATGGCCGGCGCGGTCGTCATGCTGATCCTTGCCGGCCTGCTCGAGGGGATCGGGCGGCAGACCGTGCTCGTCGACGGCACGCGTTACACGATCGGGCTGACGATGCTGGTCGGGTGGCTGGCCTATTTCTACGCGCCGCGGAGGGCCGATGGTCTGGCCGATTCGTAGGCGCGCACCGGCCGCGCCGCGCACCTTGCGGCGCAGCTTCGTCACGCCCGAAGGCGTTGACCTGCGGCTCGAACTGGGCGGGGCGGGTGCGCGTGCTGTCGCGTTCGTGCTCGACGCCGTGATGATATTGACGATCCTGATCTTGAGCACGATCGCGATTAGCCTGCTGGTCAGCGACGGCAAAAGCGAGATCCTCCTGATCCTGTGGCTGATCGGCTCCTTCGTGCTCCGCAACGGCTGGTTCATCCTGTTCGAGATTGGCGGCCGCGGCGCCACGCCCGGCAAGATGCTGATCGGCCTACGCGTGGTGGCGCGCGACGGCGCGCCGCTCACCGGCGGCGCAGTGATCGCGCGCAACGCGATGCGCGAGATCGAGATTTTCCTGCCCTTGTCGTTCTTGGGCTATCAGGCGAGTCAGGATGCGGCCGACGCCTTCCTCGCAATCTTTGCGTTGCTATGGAGCGGCATCTTCCTGTTCTTCCCGCTGATGAACCATGATCGGTTGCGGATCGGCGATCTGGTCGGCGGCACCTGGGTGGTGCGCACCGCGCGCACCGCGCTTGCGGCCGATATCGGCGCGACGGAGACGATCGCACGTCAGCGCCGCAGCTTCAGCGACGCCGCGCTCGATCTGTACGGTGTGTATGAATTGCAGACGCTGGAAGAGGTGCTGCGCCTCGCGCGGCCCGAGGCGATCGCCACCGTAGCCGAAGCGGTCCGGCGCAAGGCCGGCATCGCGGACGACGGCGACGATATGGGCTTTCTGACCGATTATTATCGCGCGCTCTGCGTCCGGCTCGAGCGCGGCATGATGCTTGGCCGCCGCCGCGACAACAAACATGCTCCCTCGCTCGGGCGGCAGCGCTAGCAAGGTCAGCGGCTTTTGGTGCTTCCGTCCGCAATGCCATAGCGGCTCATCAGCGCCGCGGTGACGCCGTTGGTCCAGCCGAAGCCGTCCTGCACCGCATATTCGCCCCCGCCGCCGGCGCTGCGCTCCTCGACGTCGTATTTCTCGATCATGCGACCCGTCTGGGCGTAGAAGGAAGAAACCGTGCCCAGCCAGCGGTCGGCGATCCGGCGGGCGAGTTCCTTCTCGCCGTAGCGCGCGAGACCGTCGATCGCGATCCACTGCAGCGGGGCCCAGCCATTGGGCGCGTCCCACTGTTGCCCCGTGCGGACGAGGGACGTCCTGAGACCGCCGGGAGCGAGCAGCTTGGCTTCGGTGAGGCGCGCGGTGGCGCGCGCCTGCTCGGGGGTCGCGAGGCCGGCGAAGAGCGGCGAGAGCAGGGCAGCCGAGATAACGGACGTCGGCCCCCCCGCCTTGCGGTCGAAGTCGGCGAACCGCGCCTCCTTTTCCACCCACATATATTTGAGGATCGTCGCGCGCCGGGCGCTCGCGCGCTGCTCGAACAGGCGTGCGCAGCCCTTGTCGCCAAGTGCGCCGCATCGCCGTGCGATCGAGCGCTCGACCGTCCACAGCAAACTGTTGAGATCGATGGGCACGATGTCGGTCGTGTGGATGGTGCTCAGCGTACGGCCATCGGCCAGCCAGCGCGATCCGAAATCCCAGCCGCTTTCTGCGGCCGCGCGGAGATCGCGGTCGACCTCTTCGGCGGGCCGCGGCGCCGCAGCGGCGCCTGTGGCGCGATCCTCTACATAGGATTCATCGCGCGGCGTATCTCGCGCATCCCAATAGCGGTTGAGGAGGGTGCCGTCGGGCATCCGTACGACGTGCTGGCATGCATTGTCGCGGCCAAGGCAGGATGAGCCCGCCATCCAATAAGCATATTCGGCCTTGAGGGCAGTGAGCCGGCGCCGCGCGAGCGCTTCGTCGGTGCTGGTCGACAGATCGAGCATCAGCGCGAAGAAGGGCGGCTGCGAGCGGGACAGATAATAACTGCGTGTGCCGTTGGGGATATGGCCGTAGCGCTCGATCAGTGACACAAAATTGCCGAGCATGGACTCGATCATCGGCTGCTGCCCGTCGGCCTTCAGCCCGAGCATCGTAAAATACGTGTCCCAGTAATAGAATTCCTGATAGCGGCCGCCCGGCACGATGAAGGCCTCCGGCAGCGGCAGCGCGGAGGAGCCGGGCGTGACCGCCAGCGGCGGCTTTGCCAGAACCGGCCAAAGCGCACGTATATGTTCGCGCATCGTCGGTGAGGCGGAGGCCTCGCCCGGCGCGGTAAAATGGCGCGCGACGAAATCGCCGAGCGCGGCGCGGCCGGTGGGTCGCTCGGTGCGATAGTCGGCCATGATCGCTGCGACCGAAGTCCGCGGGATCATGTCGGCGAAGGTCTTGCTGTCGGGGAAAACCCGCGCCAGCTGAACCGCATCGAACAGTGGCCCATAAAGATCGTAGGGCGAGACGGCGGCTCCGCTGGCCGACGCCGCTTGCGGCCCGCGCGCAGTGGCCGGGGCGACCGCGCCGGTCAGGGCCAAAGCGATCAGGGGCGTGGTCAGCGTGATGGCGCGCATGGCATCTCTCGAATCTCGCAAAAAGAGCCGGCCGGAACGATCGGTTCCGGCCGGCAGGGGGGCTATCAGAATTTGTAGGCGGCGGTGATGGTGGCGTGCCGTCCGAAGATCGGCCGGCCAAGGAAATAGCCGTTGGCGTTCGCCGAGCCGACGGTCCGGATATTGCCTTCGGTCAGCGCCAATGTGTTGGTCACATTGTCCACCGTCGCCTGGATCGAGATGCGGTTGTTCAGATCGATCGACGCGCCAAGGTCGAGCGTGTCATACTTGCCGAGCGCCTGCTTGTTCTCGATGTCGGCGTAGCGGTTGCCGACATGGGTGTAGGTGCCGAACAGCCGCGCCTCGCCCCAATTCGTGTGGAACGTGTAAGACGGGATCACCGCGATCAGGAAGCGTGGCTGGCGCGCCACGTCGTTGCCCGTATTGGCGCCGAAATCCTTGAGCTTGCCGTTCTGGATCACACCGCGCGTAGCGATTTGCAGCCCAGCGACCGGCCGCACCGCGCCTTCGAACTCGAGCCCGTAGGCGCGCGATCCGCCGAACAGCACGCGATTGGTGGTGGTGCCGTCCGGATTCTGGATGATGTCCTGGAAGAGCAGGTTGTGGAAGCGATTGTAGAAGCCGGTCAGGAACAGGTCGTAGAAGTGCGTCGAGGTCTTGAGACCGACCTCATATTGCTTTGCCTTCTGCGGCTTGATCAGGTTGGGTGTGGCGGCGTTGCCGCGCAGATCATCGAACTGCGGGAGGAGTGCCCCGCTGTTCGCGCGCAGGAAGCCATTGAGGTGCGGGTTGAAGGCGTAATCGACGCCGGCGGTCCAGCTGACCTGGGTCTTGCTGTAGCCGACCGACGAGAATGTGCCGTTCAGATAGGTTGCGCCATTATTGTAGGCGGTCAGCGGATTGTTATCGAGATCGCCGCTGCTGCTATTCTCGAACGTGCCGTGCAGCTTCGTATGCTCGACGCGGATGCCGCCATCGAGCCTGAGGTCGCCGATCTTCCATTCGTCGCTCAGATAGCCGGCGACATTGTCGCTCTTGTAATGCGCATTGACGTCATAGCTGTTGGCGCTGGTGAAGCCGTCGCGCGTCAGGATCGTCCCGTTTGCGAGGGTGGCATTCAGCACGCGGGCATTGGGCTCCAAAGCCAGCAGGACATTGTTACCCAGATTCCAGACGTCGTGATCGGTAACGTGCGCATAATAGCCACCGGCCGTGAGCGTGTTGCCCTCGAAGATCTCGCGCGACAGCTTGAGCTCGTCGGTGAAGCTCTGGATGTGCTTTTCGACGGACCAGATGCCGGCCTGGATAACCTGCTGACCGGGTGCGACCGCCTGGCCGCTATCGGCGAAGGTAACCGTCCCCGCGCCGCCAGCCGCGGTAAGATAATCAGCCGCTGACTGCGGATTGCTGCCGGTGAACAGGGCGAAGGTGTCGGCGTGACCCTTCGTGAAGTTGATATTGTTCTGCACCTGGAAGGCACCGAGATCGTAGCTGAAATTGCTGCCGACGGTGAAGATCTCGGCGCCGCGCCCCTTGGAGAGATCGACGTCCTTCTTGGCCGTCGGACCGCCGTTCACGCTCGGCCCGACCTCGATCTGCGTATGCTCGATTTCCTTGCCGACGAGCGTGTCGTCACGGGCGTCGAAGCCGGGGAACGTGTGGAACTCGCCGTTCGAAGCAAGCAGCGGCATCGGCGTGTAGAACGCATTCTCGTCATTGAGATAGCGGCCATAGACGGTCAGCTTGCCGGCATCGAACTTGTGCGTGACGCTGCCGGTGATCTGCCCGCCCTTGTCGCCGGTGAAGCCGGTATGACGCAGGCCCTTGCTGTAGCGATAGAAGCCGCCGACCATATAGGTCGTGTCCTCGTTGATCGGTCCCTGGGCGACGACGTCGCCGCGATACATGCTCTCCGTGCCGTAGGTCGCGCGCACCGAAAATTGCGGATCCTGCGTGCCTTCCTTGAGGATGAAGTTCGTGGTGGCGCCGGGCTGGCCGTTGGCGAAGATCGGGCTCGGGCCGCCGCGCAGCACTTCGACGCGCTGGACGGTGTCGTCGATCCGGAACAGCGAGCTGTCCTCGAGGAAGGACAAGGAGGAGGGCGCGATCAGCGGCGACCCGTTCATTTCGATGGTCAGGAAGGGCGCGTCGCCGGTCGAGGGAAAGCCGCGGATGAAGACGTTGGCGCCGGTTTCGCCGCCCGACGTCTCGGTCCACACGCCCGGCACGATCTTGAGCAGATCGGCGGTCGAATGCGGCTGGACCTGACGGATTTGCTCTTCAGTCGCGGTCGAGATGGAATAGCTGGCGTCGAGCTTGCGCTGCCCAAGGCGATTGGCGTTGCCGGTGACGACGATCTCTTCCGCCTGATTAGCCGCGTCCGCCGCAGGCGGTGCAGTGGGCGATCCGGCCGAGACCGGCGCGGTGTCCTGCGCCGGGGCTGCGTCCTGCGCGAGTGCGGGCGACCAGCCGAGCGCTGTGCCGGACAGCAGCGCGAGCGCCGCCGAGCGAATCTTCAAACCTGTCATGATTGTTCCTTCATGGTGAATTCTGTGGTGGGACGAAGGCAACAGCCCATCGGCTCGCGAAACGGCATGCGTGCGCGACCGGAGGATCAAATTGCCTAAAAGCGCGTGTTAGGGCGGACTGCGGGACGGCGGTCGGAGCGTCATTTCAGAACCTGTAATTTGCGCTGATTTCGATCGACCGGCCGGGTATCGGGCGCGCGAAGATTGCGCCTGTCCCCTGGGCTCCCACCGTTCGCGGATTGCCCTCGGTCAGGCCGATGACGTTGGTGAGATTGTCCGCGATCAGCTCCAGGCGGAGGCGTTTGGTCAGGTCGAGCGTGGCACCGCCATCGAGCTTGAAGAAACGCGGCAGCAATTGTTCGTTCTGCACGTCGGACCAGCGATCGCCCATATAGCCGAGCGTCGCGTGGAGACCGGCCTTGCGTCCGCCGACCATGAAATCCCAGCTCGGGGTCACGCGCCATTGCCAGACGGGTTGGCGCTGAACGCGGTTGCCGGTCAAATCCGTCAGCCCGCTATCGGTGTAGAAATGGCGGTAGCGCGCATCGAGCCACGAGCCCGAAAAGGCGATCGAGATGCTGGTTGTCGGACGGACCAGCCCCTCCAGTTCGACACCCGTCGCGCGGGCGCCGCCGATCGACGCGATCGGCGCTCCTTGCGCGATGACGGTCGTCGCGAGGCCGCGGAAGCGATTGTGATAGAGGGTCGCATAGAGGCTGACCGGTCGCGTCGACAGCTTGATGCCGCCTTCGATCGTGTCGACCCTGGGTGCGACAGCGATCCCGTCGCGCAGATTGTCGAAGAAGGGGAAGCTGTGACCCCTGCTGAAACGCGCGAACGCCCCGAGACTGGCGTTGAGGTCATAATTGGCACCGAGGGTCCAAGACCAAGCGCCGCTACGATAGCGCACGGGCGAGATGCTTCCGTCGAGTACCACATCGCTATTGTCGTAGAGTGTATGTGGATTGCCATCGAGCCCGCCCGGCCCGGCCTGACGGTCATTCTCGGAGCTGCCGTCGACCGTGTGGCGCTGGTATCGTACGCCGGTATCGACGCGCAGCCTGTCGGTCAACTTTACCTCGTCAACGCCGTAGAAGGCGACGTCTTCGCCCGTGTATCGGGCATTCACCTCGAAGCTCGACCCGCTTGTGAAGCCGTCGCGCGTGACGATCGCCCCGTCCGCCAGTGTCATGTCCAGCCGCCGCGCATTCGGCTGTGCGGTCAACAGCAGATCATTGCCGATATTCCAATGATCGCGCGAACCGAAGCGGGCGAAATAAAGGCCTGCGGTCGCCTTGCTCGGACCGGCGCGCCACTCAAAAGTGGCGTCGTTGACGAGCGCGTCGATCCGCTTGCGCACCTGCCAGATGCCCGCTTCTACCACCGCCATCTGCGGCGAAGCGGCCATATTGTCAGCGGCATAGGTCAAGGTTTCGATCGTGCCGCCCCGGCTCGCCGCATAGTCAGCCGCGCTCTGGGGCGGGAGATTGCTCGAGACCAGGCCGGTCGTGTCGGCATGGCCGACGAGCCAGCTCAATTTGTCGCGTAAGGTCAGTCCGTCGCCGAGCGTCAGCTCGAGGTTGGCGCCCAGATTGACGATGCGCGCGCCGCGTCCCTTCCCCAAATCATAAGAGCTGCCATCGTTGAGACTACCGGAGCGCGTATCGGGTCCAGCCAGCGTGCCGTTGCCGGCATCGAAGCCGGGATAAGCGGTGATGCTGCGGCCATGCTGCTCGACTGGAATAGGTAGCAACCACTGGCTGCGATCGTTGAGATAGCGTCCGAACAGCAGCAATGTGCCGTGAGCCAATGTCTGGCGGAGATTGGCGGTGATCTGGCCGCCGCGATCGGCGTCGTACCGCGGCGAGCGCACGCCATCGCCTGCGGAATAATAGCCGCCGATCAGCGCGCGCGTGGTCGGGCCGAGCGGCGCGCCGACATAGGCATCGGCGCGCATTTCCCCGTCCGCGAAAAGGCCGAGCTTGACCGATCCTTCGGGCTCGGCACCGCCTTCGCGCTGGATGATGTTGATCGTGACCCCGGGCTGGCCGGACGCGAACAAGGCACCGGTACCGCCGCGCACCGCCTCGACCCTCCGCACCGTCTGGTCGAGGCGAATGAGCTGCGAGTTTTCGAGGAAGGACAGCGTCGCGGGTGGGAAGAAAGGCACGCCTTCCGTCTGGAAGGTCACATATTCGGCATCGCCGCCCGAGGGGTAGCCACGGACGAAGATGTTCGCACCATTCTTTCCGCCTGAAGTCTCGATCGTGAGGCCCGGCACGAGCCGCAGCACGTCGGCGGTGCTGGCGGGCGCGAGCCGTTCGATTTCAGGCTGGCCGATCGTCGTCACCGCGAAGGCTGCATCCTGCCTGCGGCTGCCGCCACCGGGCGTACCGACGATCACGATATCCTGCACGACCAGCGGCGCCACCGCGGGATCGACAAAAGGCGGGGGTGCCGCCGCGCGCACTGTCGGCCTAGCCACGGGCACAGGATCCGGAACCAGCAGATAGGCGCCGCCCGGCGTGCGCACTGCATGGAAGCCTGAGCCCTGCAGCAGACGCGCGAGCGCGCGACCGGGATCGATCCGGCCATGCAGGGCGCCGCTGCGCTTGGTGCGGATGGCCTCCGGCGCATAGAGCAATTGCTGTCCGCTCTGCCGCGCGAAGGCAGCAAGCGCGTCGATGAGCGACCCGGGCGCGATGCTGAAGCTTGCGGGCGGAGCCGCGGTCAAGCGCCCCGGCCACAACGCCGTGGCGAGCAATGCCGCCATCGCGATGCGTCGAGCCTGCTCGCGCCATTCCAGGGTCCTCCTCCGTTGCAGCCCCGTCTCTCGCGGGACCTTCAGGAGGTAAGACGCAGCCCGCGCCGGAATCCGAACTAAGCGCGTCATTTTTTTCGGTAGGCCACCTGTCGCATGGAGTGCGCTAGCGCGAGGCGATCACCACGCTGGCGGGATCGTCCTGCTTCACCACGACCGGAAAGCCCCTTCGCAGGGCATCGACGAAGGCGGGCGTTTCGGTGGTTCGAAATGATCCGCTGATCCGCAGATCGGCAGCCTCGGCATCGGCAACCCGGATCGGCTTCCGGCGATAGCGGTTGAGCTCGCCCACCGCCGCGGCCAGCGACACGTCGTTGAACTGGAGCAGGCCGTTGCGCCAACCGGTGAAGGAAACGGGGTCGTCGAGGCGGCGGATCGAGGCTTCGTCGCCGCGCACGGTCAGCAATTTGCCGTTGCCGAGCGCGATCGAGGAGGATCCGGTCACGACCGACAGGCGTCCGCTGTCCGCGAAGGCGCGCACTAGGCCGGGATCGGTGCGGACGTCGAATTTGCCGGCGCCGGCGTTGAGCTCGCGATCGCCCGCATCGATCACGAACGGGCGATCGGACGGCGCGACTTCGAACCAGCCCTGACCGTCCAGCTTCACGCGGCGCTCCTTGGCACCGAACGAAACCCGTAGCCGCGTCGCGGTATCGAGCCTGACCTTCGACCCATCGGGAAGCGTCACATCAGCCTGTTGCCCGACCCCGGTACGGAATGTCTCCTCGAACCGGGGCGCGCTGTGCCGGGGGAGCCAGAACGCCACGCTCCATGCGGCAAGGGGCGCGGCCGCCAGCAATACGATCGCAGCGGCAATCGGCCGCGATCCGAAGCGCCGCCTGGGTCGACCGAGCATTGCCCGCGCTACCGCTTCGTGGCGCAACGCCAGCAGCGCAGGCTCGCGCGCGAGCGCGATGGTCTGGTTATGGGCCGACCGCACCTGATCGTAAGCGCGTGCGTGCGCCTCGCTCGTCGCAAGCCATGTATCGAACGCGCGACGCAACGCGGCGTCCGGCGCATTCTCCATCCGCACGTACCAGGCGGCGGCTTCTTCGAGGAGCACCACGTCAGCCAGGGTGCCAATCCTTCAGAGCTTGCGTGACCCAGGCCAGCGCTTTCGCCTGATGCTTCTCTGCGGCACGAGTCGAGATGGAGAATGCGCGAGCGACGTCTGCCATCTTCATCCCTTCCAGCATGCGCAGCACGAATATGTCGCGGGTCCGTTCGGGAAGCTCTCCCAAGGCGGCCGCCAGCAATGTCGCTGCTTCCTTGCTTTCCAAGACGCGATCGGGTGGAAAATCCGAACTTTGCAGCGCGAGGCCAACGTCGTCGTCGGGCGCGCCGCGGCGAAGCGCACCCTCGCGGCGCGCCTGATCCTTGAGCACGTTGGCTGCGGTAACGAAGAGAAAATGCTCGGGCTTCTCGATCGTATCCGGATCGTTCATCCGGCTCAGCCGCAGGAAAACCTCCTGCACGAGATCCGGGACATCGGATTTGCGCTGCACGCGACGCGCGAAAAATCCACCCAGCGCGCGCTCATAGGTGCGGACCAGGCGCGTCAGCGCCGAGTCGCGTGAGCCCGCTTCTAAGTCCCTCTCGCTTATCTTTGGAGCGCTTTTCATGCCCCCTCCTGCGAGCGTACCTCGTCCCATTTGCGGTGGAGTGCAAGCGCCTGCGTGCTTCGAGGAGGCGACCACCGGATCGCCCGGAACCTGCATCGTCGACCCGACCCAGACCAACGCACCCTCTCCCGCGGACGGCACCAACAGGTCGAGCGGAGCGGCCAGCAGCGTCCTGACGAGAGCGGGATCGTTCGCAGCGACATTCGCTCGAGTTTCATCAGTTCGACCACCGCCGCGCTGGCTGGGCTTCGCGAACCCGAGAAATAACCACGTCCGTTCATCAATTGTTAAATGGGCGGATCGCGGCGGGGCATATGTGAGACTCTCTCCGATCGGCCTGGGGTTTTCGGCTGAAGTCGGTGATCAGAGGGAGAGTTCAGATGGTGTCCCGAATTGGATTATTCGCGCTTGGTCTGGTTGGCGCGCTGGCGCTACCGGCTGCTGCATCGGCGGATGTAGTTTCGCTCAATTTTGAGAATATCAATGCCAGCTATCCGTCCGGTTATGCGCAAATACTCGATTATTACAATGGCGGGACGAGCAGCGATGGCACAACGGGCACCAATTATGGTGTGTCGTTTGGCTCCAACGCGCTCGCGATCTGCCTGAATTCGCAGTCCGTTTATTGCTCCAATACCTCGCGGGGCGGCCTCGGCGATCCCGGTTCGCAGAAAGGCGGGCTGTTCTTCCTCGAAGGATCGGAAACCTTCCTGAACTATGCGGCCGGCTTCGACACCGGCTTCTCGTTTAATTATGTATCCTATTCTTATGCGGGAAGCGTCGGCGTCTATGACGGCCTGAACGGCACCGGCAATCTGCTGGCGACGCTAGCGCTCTCGCCCAATGCGGGCAGCTGTCCGGGCTATAGCGCGGGCTTCTGTCCGTTCAGCCCGATGGGTGTGACCTTTGCCGGCATCGCCAAGTCGATCTCGTTCGCGGGCGTCGCGAACCAGATCGTGTTCGACGATGTCACCTTCGGCAGCGCGACGCCCGGTCCGGGTGATGTTCCTGAGCCGGCGACGTGGGCGATGTTCATCGGCGGCTTCGGCGCGGTTGGCGGTGCGCTGCGCAGTCGTCGGAAGACTGCCGTTTCCTACGCCTGACCGAAGGACAGATCTGCAAAAGGGGGACGCCGTCGGTCGCAAGACCGGCGGCGTTTCTATCTTATCTCGCGGTCATGAGTGAACATCCGTGGGTTGATACTCGGCGCGCCGCGCTGTTTAAGGCATCCTACCCGTCAGTACCGGGCATCGGCTTATAGCGTGCGACCGGGCGGCTAGTCGTCCCGGCGGTCAGGGAGGCAAGATCATGAGCAGCTGGGCACCACGTATCTTGAGCGTTCTTCGCATCATCGCGGCCCTCCTTTTCATGGAGCATGGGCTGATGAAGCTGGTCCATTTCCCCGCGGCCCAGCCAGGTGTGCCGGATCCATTGCCGACGCTGCTGCTCGCGGCCGCTTTGATCGAAGTCGTCGGTGGCGCGCTGCTTGCCTTGGGCCTGTTCACCCGCATCGTCGCCTTCATCTGTTCGGGCGAGATGGCGGTCGCCTATTTCATGATGCACGCCCCGGGTGGCTTCTGGCCGGCCCTGAACCAGGGCGACGCGGCGATCCTGTTCTGCTTCGTCTTCTTCTATCTGGCGTTCGCCGGCCCAGGCGACTGGAGCTTCGATGCGCTGAGGGGTCAATCCGGTCGACGCCTGTGACGGTGTGGCCGAATTGCGACTAGGCGGCCCCGAATTGCTCAGGCGTGCAGGCGTCGCGCCACGCGACCGCGCTGCGATTCGATTTCCGATCGGGCGCGGCTGAGCACTTCCACCTCGGTCGCCGCGAGCAGATCGTCCACCACCCGCCGGAGATGGTCGCGCATCGTCTTGCGCGCCTGCGTCGAGTCGCGGGCGCGCAATGCCTCGACGATCAGCTGATGTTCTTCCACCCGGGGGTGGACGCCCTCGCTCCGCGCTTCGGCGAACATTCGCGCGCTGAGCGGCGCCCGCTCGCGCAATTCCCACAGCATCTCGATAACGGTCGTGATCACGGTGTTGCCGGTCGCCTCGGCGATCAGCAGATGGAAGCGGCGATCGGCCTCGAGCGCCTCCGGACTGGAGGGCTCGAACGAGGCCATCTCCGCTAGTATCGCGTCGAGCTTCGCCAGTGCGTCGTCATCGATCACCGCTGCAGCAACCGCGGCAGCTTCGCCTTCGAACAGGATACGCGCCTCAATCAATTCAAAGGCGCCAACGTCGAGCTCGGCGCGAATCAGCGCTTCGGCCGGGGGCGCGATAACATACACGCCCGATCCATGCCGCGCCTCGACGAGCCCGCGGATCTCGAGCGCGATCATCGCCTCGCGCACGGTGGGGCGGCTGACCGAGAAATCCTCAGCCAGTTCGCGCTCGCCCGGCAGTCGCGAGCCAGGCGTATATTGCCCCTGCTCGATAGCCGTGGTGATCGCATTCGCCACCCGCTGATACAGCTTTTCGCTTCGCTCCTTCATGGCGCAAGGCATCCCACAACCGGCCAATTCACACAATAGGCCAATCGGGTTGACATAATAGGCCAATCGGGTGAAAGTGGCCTTGCCAAAATCATTGCTATTATTCCGAAGGGATGATCGCGAAAGCACTGACGGAGGCTTCCGTATCGGTGCGTCCGATGCACCGCTGACAGGTAACAGAGAGGACTTTCGCCCCTAAAAAGGGACTTTCGCCCCTAAAAAGATCGAAAAGGGGGCACCCAAACTGGCCTGACCACTATAAATGCGGCAACGCCAAGAGCCAAAAAAATCACAGATAAAAGAGGGGAGATTTTTGATGACTACCACGATCCGTCGCCGCACCTTGGCGGCTTTGCTCGCAGCCACCACCCTTGGAAGCGCGCCGGCCTGGGCGCAGGACACGGCGGCCGCCGCGTCCGCGCCCCAGGCCAGTAATGCACCGACGTCTGCTGTCGCGACTCCGGTCAATTCCGACCAGAATGCCGCTGCGGAGGCGCAGCCGGATGGCGGCGGCCAGCCTGCCGGCGAGGTCGTCATCACCGGCTTCCGCCAGAGCTATGCCAATGCCATCCGTTCCAAGCGCAACGAGGTTGCGATCACCGACGGCATCTCGTCGGACGGCCTCGGACGCTTCCCCGATCTCAACGTCGGCGAGGCGCTGCAGCGCGTGCCGGGCGTCCAGATCAATCGCGAGGCGGAAGGCCGCAACGCCACCATCAACCTGCGCGGCCTGCCGGGCGAATATGCCAAGATGACGCTCAACGGCGTTGCATTCGCCGAGCCGATCCTGAGCGACGCGACGCCGCTCGGTGCGTTCAATTCGGACATCTTCAGCGCGATCGTGATCGACAAGTCGCCGCTCGCCGATTCACAGTCGGGCGGCCTGTCGGGCAATGTTGACCTCCAGATTGCGCCGGCGCTCGGCCGCAAGGAAGGTGGCTTCGTCAAGGGGTCGCTCGAATATAATGAGCTCGGCAAGCGCAAGGCGCCCGCCTTTACCGTCGGCTACAACCACCATTTCTCCGATAATTTCGCCGTGTTCGGCATCTTCGCGTTCAAGCATGAGAATTTCCGCCGCGACACGATTCAGTTCAACAGCTATTCGCCCTTCTCCGCGGCCCAGGCGCAGGCCAATGCTTCGGTGCTGGGCGCTTATTATCCCACATCGACCGCCTGCCCGGCCTGCACCGGCACCACCTCCACCAAGGGCGTGCTCTACAATTCGCAGCTCCGCCAATATACCCGCATCAACACGGGTAATTTGTACACCGGCACGGCCGGCGCTGAATGGAAGGCGGACGACCATCTTACGCTCGGCCTGACCGGTTTTTACACCAATCGCCGGCTGCCGGCGACGACCCAGTATCTGCAGATCACAGACAACAACAATTCCAGCATATTATCCGGCGTCAGCACGCCGCTTCAGCTGAGCGACGGACGTTATGTCTCGACCGACTACAGCTTCGCCAATGCCCAGTCGCGCATGTCGACGCGCCGTTATTCGCAGTTCCAGAAGACCTGGGGCGTCAACGCCAAGGCGGATTGGCAGAATGACGATTGGCACCTGTCGTCGATCGCGACCCTCTCGCGCGCCAACAACAATTCGCTCGAGACCGAGATCGACTTCGACAGGCTGCAGTTTACCGGCGGCAATGGGGTCACGGGTACGATCCATACCGGCGCGGGCAATGTCGGCGATTATTCCTACACGCTTTCGCCGAACCCGGCGACGACGAGCGTCGTGTCCAACGGCTGGTATTGGGGCGGCGTCACGGATCCTACCCAATGGTATGACACGCCGGTTCCTGCCAATGCCAGGATCCGGCTGCAGGTGACCGGCACGCAAAGCTATGCCGAGAACCAACTCGCCGCCTGGCAGGGCGACGCCGAGCGCACCTTCGAGAACAGCATATTGAGCGGCATCCGCGTCGGCGTTCGTTACGAGCATAACAAGTTCATCTCGCAGGGCTATCGAACGTCGGCCTACGGCATCCAGACGCAAAATATTGACAATCAATTTTTGGGAACGTCGCCCGGCGTGAAGGACTTCTTCGGCGGAACCGCCGATGGCTACAGCACCAATTGGCAGGCTGCGAATCTCGATTACGCACTTGGCAAGCTGATGCCCATCACGGTCTATCCCGGCGGCGCCCTGTCACCGCTTGGCTTCAACATCCGCTACAATGACAATAGCTATTCGCTTTACAATTTCTCCAACCAGACCGATCTCGCCATCGGCTATGCGCAGCTCAAATATGAGTTCGAGCTGGGCGGCATCCGCATCCGCGGTAATGGCGGCCTGCGCTACGAACATGCCGAGAACAAGATCGTGGCGCTCGACCGCATATCGCTGACGGGCACGATCGGCTCCCCGGCCGACTTCAGGGAGCACAGCTACAAGCAGAGCTACAACAAGCTGCTGCCCTCCTTCATCATGGTCGCCGACCTGACTGACAAGATGGTGCTGCGTGGTGCGGCTTATCGCACCTATGTCCGTCCCCAGCCGCGCCAGTTCACACCGGCTACGATCGTGAATGCTCCCGTCAACGGCGTCTACAGCGCGACGCTCGGCAACCCCGATCTCAAGCCCTATAGCGCGACTTCCCTCGACCTTTCGCTCGAATGGTATAATCGGCCGAACGGCCTCGTCTCACTGGCCGCCTTCCAAAAGAGGATCACCGGCCTGATCACGCAGATCAGCGATCGCAAGCTGCTTTGTCCGTCTGATCTGAGCGTATACGGCATCCAGAACACGGGCACGTTCAGTGTGGTGGGTGACCAGTGCCAGAGCGACGTGAACGATCCGGTGACGAAGCAGCCCCTTCAGTTTGCCGCGAGCGGTTTCGTGAACCAGGACCGCCCGGTCACACTGCGGGGCCTCGAGTTCAACGTCCAGCAGACGCTCGACTTCCTGCCGGGCATGCTGAGCCATCTCGGCGGCGGCTTCAACTATGCCTATACCAAGATCAGCGGCACCAATGCCAACGGCACCAAGGCCACTTTGCCGGGTGTGTCCAAGCATAATGCCAACGTGATCGGCTATTATGAGACGGACGATTACGGCCTGCGCCTCGTCTTTAACATGCGCAGCAAATATGACCTCGCCTCAGCCGGTACCTTCACCGGTGCGGCGCGCTCCGTCAAGGCGCGTGGGCAGCTCGATCTGTCGGCGTCGTACAACGTGACTAAGGCCTTCACCGTGTCGTTCGACGCCTACAACCTGACCAACGCGATCCGTCAGGAATATGAGAATGACACGCGTCTCTCCCGGCGTGCCGACTATGACGGCCGGACCTACACGCTGACGGGCCGTCTCAACTTCTAACTTACTCCCCGACGGCGCCTTCCTCAGCTCCAGGGGAAGGCGCCATTTTTTTGCCTATTCGCCTGCGCCGTAGAGCGGTCGCGCGCGGTCGAAGACGAGCTCGAGGCGGTCGAGCGTCACGCCGGGATCCAGCGCTACCAGCTGCAATTTGTGCGGTCCCGGCGCCACCGCCTTGAGCGCCACGCTCGCGACCGCGGTGTTGCTGAGCACGTTCGTGCGCCACCGATCGCTGCGGCCGACCGTGGCAAAATCGAGCTCCTGCATCGGGCCGTCGTCGAGGCTCATTCCCACGCGAAGGCCGTGGCCCGGCGCGAGCGGATGCGTCGGCAAGGCGACCACGTTCAAAATGGCGCCCGTCGCGGTAACGGTAGCGAAGCGATAGGTGACCGGCGTGCCTGTCGCTGCCTGCGCGAGCGGACGGCTCGGGAGCGTCAGGCGCGCGCGCAGCGCGCCGCCCCGGCTGCCCAGGCCGGGCATTCTTTCCCAATCCAGTCCCGCGGATCCTGCCAGCGCAGGGATGGTGACGCGGCGATCGCGCTCGGGCACCACGCCTGGGCTTTTGGTTGCCGGGGCGGCAAGCGCGGTATGGATGGGCAGGGAAGCGCCGCCGCAACGCAAAGTGACCGGCCCGAGCGGGCCATGGCCGTCATAAGCCAGCGTCAGGCGCTGCTCATAGCCATTTGCCTTGGCCAGCGTACCGTGCTCCGTCGAGATGGATAGGCCGGCCGGCTTCGCCGTCACCTGCCAATCCAGATCGCTCGGCTGATAGCCGTAAAGCGTCACCTCTTGCCGCGCAGGCCGGCCCTCGACGAAGCTCAGGGTGCGTTCGTCGCCGATCCAGGAGCCCCAGGACGCGGTTTCACAGCCCTTCTTGGTGGATGGCTCCCAATGCGGCCACAACGGCTCATCGAACACCGGCAGACAGCGCGGCGCCATATCCATAATGCCGCGCCACTTGCCTCCCGCCAGCCCATTATACGCGGCGGTATCGGCGACGATCGCGGCATGGGCGGCGCGGGCCTGATCGACATAGGAATTGGCGCTCGCCCG
>Ga0207644_10000789_pt1 | contig 20098 bp, 15 predicted proteins | sample KBSS73metaG_FD_184326 | JGI IMG/M metagenome (GOLD analysis project Ga0207644, IMG submission 184326) | Switchgrass rhizosphere microbial communities from Kellogg Biological Station, Michigan, USA - KBS S7-3 metaG (SPAdes) (version 2) | ecosystem: Host-associated > Plants > Roots > Rhizosphere... | reverse complement strand
CGGATCGAGGAATGGCTCGCGCGCGAGGGACTGGCTCAGGGCGAGGCGCAACTGCACGCGATGCTCGTCGGTTTGCGGCGGCTCGATGCCGTGAACCTGGCCTTCGGAGAGTCCGCCGGCGACGGCGCGCTGGAGGAGATCGCGGCGCGCATCGACGACTTCGCGGCGGACGAGCTGGAGAGCCGCTGGCTCGTGGCGCGCGCCGGTGGCGGATCGTTCCTGCTGATCGCCGACGAGGCCTGCAGTCGGGAGCACTGGCAGCTTGTCGCCGAGCAACTTGCCGATGCGATCGCCCGGCCGCTGGCGGTTCCCGAAGGGGTGCTGCGGATGTCGCCCCGGATCGCGCTGGTGCGGGTCCTGGCGGGGGAAACGATGGACTCGGTGCTCGACCGGCTCGGCCAAGTGCTCAACGAAGCCAAGGCGCTCCAGGGCAGTCGGGTCCTGTGGGCCGATGGCGAGGCGACACCGCCGAACCGCACCGCAGCGCAGTTGGAGGCCGACCTGCTCGGTGCGATCGATCGGGACGAGATCGAGATTCTGTTCCAGCCGCAGTTCCAGCTACCCGACGACCGGCTAGTCGGTGCGGAGGCGCTGGCTCGGTGGAACCACCCCGAGCTTGGCCGGCTCGGCGCGGCGGCGCTGTTCGCCATTGCCGAACGGACCGATCACGTCGCGCCGCTCTCGCGCCATATCGCCGGCAAGGCGCTCGACATCGCCAGCACCTGGCCCGAGGCGATGCGCCTGTCGCTCAACATCACGCCGGCCGATCTCGCCTTCGGCAGCTACGTGCGTCATTTGCTCGACAAGCTGCGCGAGACCGGCTTCTCGCCCCGGCGGCTGACGCTGGAAGTGACCGAGCAGGCGCTGATCAGCGACATCAGCCTGGCGGCACAGATCATGGCGGAGTTCAGCGCGCAAGGCATCCGGATGGCGCTCGACGACTTTGGCGCGGGCTTCTGCAACTTCCGTTACCTCAAGATTCTGCCGCTCCATTATCTCAAGCTGGACCGCTCGATGGTCGAGGGGGTGGGGCGGGACAAGCGCGACCTGGCGGTGCTGCGCGCGATCGTCGCGATGGCGCGCGCGCTCGACCTGGAGATCATTGCCGAAGGGGTCGAGAACGAGGAGCAGCGCGGGCACATCGCGAACGAGGGCTGTGCCTTCTATCAGGGCTTCCTGCGCGCGCAGCCGATGAGTGCGGAGATGTTCGGCAAGCTCGTGGCGTCGTCCCGGGCTTGAGCTCAGCGGCGGCGCAGGACTACCACATCGCCGAAGCGAACCTCCTCACGGTAGTTGGCGGCAAGCCAGCGGTCGACATCGGCCCCGGTCGCGCGCACCCAGGCGACGCCCTTGCCGCCCGCGTCAGTGACGACGAACTCGGGACGGTGCGCCATCAGTCGGCCGACTTCGTTGTGGCTGACATAGCCATGCGCCGCCAGCGTATCGATGATTGCCCGCCGGCCGAGGTTGTCGGGGTGGACGCTGGCGCGCGAGAGCTGCGGCGCGTCGAGGTACCAGTGGACCAGATGCTTGTGCAGCGCCCAGACCGTCGGGTGCTCGCCCCCGGTTTGCCGGATATAGCTCGCGGCCCTCGTGATCGGGTGGTCGCTGCGGTAGCTTGCCGGAGCTTGGGTGAGCGAGGATGCCAGCGTCACGGCGAGCGGTAGCAGGACGAGCACGCCCACGCCTGCGCCCAAAGCCTTCGAGGCGCGGGTCGCGCCTGCCACGGCGAGAGCCGCGAGGAAGCCGGCGAAGGGCACCAGTTGCAGCCAATAGTGCGGATAGGCCGCTCCGCCGATCAGCAGCGAGCAGGTGACGGCCAGAGCTGCCGTGAGGACGGCGAGGATCAGCCAGCGATCCTCGTCGCTCTCCGGTCTCAAGAGCCGCAGCAGGGCGAAAGTGGACCCGATCCCGGCGAGGGCTGCTGCCGGAAGGTAAAGCAGCGGCGCTTCGCTGGCGGTGTAGTAGAGCTGCAGCGCGTGCGACTTGGCGACTTCGAGGGCGGTAAGCTGGCCGGAGTAGGCGAGTGGCACGTCGATCATCGCCAGCTTGAGCGTCGCCAACTCGCCGGCGGCCGCATAGCAGGCGATCAAGAGCGCGAGCGGGGTCAGGCCGCCGATCCCGTAAGCTAGCCAGGCGAGGCGCGGAACGTGACCCTTGCGGAGCAGGGAGGCGCCGAGCAGCAACAGCCCGAGCGCCAGCGCGACGACGGCGAGGTTCGTGCGCGTCAGCGCCGCCAGGCAGACCAGCAAGCCGCCTGCGAATGCCTCTCGCAGCGATAGCGGTGATCGGCCGAGCCGCCATAGCGCCGCGCCCAGGAAGGCGATGGCGGGCAGTTCCGAGCTGGTCGCAAGACCGAAGGGTGCCGAGGCGAGCGCGATCGTGATCAAGCCGCCGGCCAGTGCCGCCCAGGCGGGCGCAATGCGGCGCGCCGTGAGGAAGACGAAGCTTGCCGCAGCCAAGACACACAGCGTGCCGAGCAGTCGCACGGCGACCAGGCTCTTGCCGAACAACGCGATCGTCGCGCCGACGAGCATGAACACTAGCGGCGGCTTCAGGTCGAACTGGTGGACGAAGGGCAAGTGACCCTGCGCGACATCCGCGCCCATCAGGATGAAGCTCCACTCGTCCCAGTCGATCTGCTCGGTCCACAAGGCGCCGAGCCGCATGCAGATGGCGGCAAGCGCGAGGATCGCGAGCGCAACGCGTGTGTCGAGCGCGTGGGGCTCTGCGCGGGTGCGCGTGGATTGGTCGTGCGTGGTCGAAAGGGTCGCCATGACCCCCTCGTACATCGGCGATGCTTGCGATTGCGTAACAGCGCGCCGGAGCGCGCTACGCCGCCTTCCTGGCGATCCCGCTCAGGCCCTTCGTCAGCTGGAACAGGCCGTTGAGGCGGGACTTGGGGTCCTTCCACACGCGGGTGACGACGAGCTTGTTGTCGGGGCGCAGCTTTATCGTGCCTTCCAGGCGTTCGGCATAGCCGATCAGGCCTTCGGGATTGGGGAAAGCGTCGTTGTGGAAGCTGACGAGCGTTCCACGTGCGCCGACGTCGATCTTGGCGACATGCGCGTCGATCGCCTGGCGCTTGATCTGGATGAGTTGGACCAGATTGGCCGTGGAGTCCGGCAGAGGCCCGAAGCGGTCGATCATCTCGGCCGACATGGCCTCGATCGCCTCGGTGCTTTCGGCATCGTTGAGGCGGCGATAGAGCGCCATGCGCACCGCTAGGTCGGGTACGTAGTCCTCCGGGATCATGATCGGCGCGTCGACGGTGATCTGCGGCGAGAGGCCGCTCGTGTCCCGCTCCAGTCCGGTGTCGCCGGCGCGGGCCGCCAGGATCGCGTCCTCCAGCATCGACTGGTACAGTTCGAAGCCGACTTCGCGAATATGGCCGGACTGCTCGTCGCCCAGCAGGTTGCCGGCGCCGCGGATGTCGAGGTCATGGCTGGCGAGCTGGAAGCCGGCGCCGAGGCTGTCGAGGTCGCCCAGCACCTTCAGCCGCTTCTCGGCGATTTCGTTGAGCGCGGTATTGGCCGGCGTCGTCAGGTAGGCATAGGCGCGCAGCTTGGAACGGCCTACCCGACCGCGCAGCTGGTAGAGCTGGGCGAGGCCGAAGCGATCGGCGCGGTGGATGATGATCGTGTTCGCGCGCGGAATGTCGAGCCCGCTCTCCACGATCGTGGTCGAGAGCAGCACCTCGTACTTGCCTTCGTAGAAGGCGCTCATCCGTTCCTCGACCTCGCCAGCGTTCATCTGGCCGTGCGCGGCGATGAACTTGATCTCGGGCACGTGGCTGCGCAGCCACTCCTCGACCTCGGCCATGTCGGAGATGCGGGGCACGACGATGAAGCTCTGCCCGCCGCGATGGTGCTCGCGCAGCAGCGCCTCGCGCATCACCATGTCGTCCCATTCCATCACGTAAGTGCGCACCGCCAGGCGGTCGACCGGCGGCGTCTGGATGGTCGAGAGTTCGCGCAGGCCGCTCATCGCCATCTGCAGTGTGCGCGGAATCGGCGTGGCGGTGAGGGTCAGCACGTGGACGTTGGTGCGAAGCTGCTTGAGCTTTTCCTTGTGGTTGACCCCGAACCGCTGCTCCTCGTCGACGATGACCAGGCCAAGGCGCTTGAACTGGACCGTCTTGGACAGGATAGCGTGGGTGCCGACCACCACGTCGACGGTGCCGTTGGCCAATCCCTCGCGAGTGGCCTTCGCCTCCTTCTCCGGCACCAGCCGCGAGAGGCGGCCGACGTTCAAGGGGAAGCCGGCGAAGCGCTCGGAAAAGCCGGTGTAGTGCTGGCGCGCGAGCAGGGTGGTCGGAGCGACGACCGCGACCTGGTGCCCCGCCATGGCGGCCACGAACGCGGCGCGCAGCGCGACCTCGGTCTTGCCGAAGCCGACATCGCCGCAGACGAGGCGGTCCATCGGCTTGCCGTCCGCCAAGTCGCCCAGCACGTCCTCGATCGCCCGCTCCTGGTCGTCGGTCTCGTCCCAGGGGAAGCGGTCGACGAACTGGTTGTAGGACGAGCCATCCGCCTCGAACACGGGCGCCTGGCGCAGCGCGCGCTCGGCGGCGACTTTCATCAGCTCGCCGGCGATCTCGCGGATACGCTCCTTGAGGCGTGCGCGGCGCTTCTGCCAGGCTTCGCCGCCCAGCTTGTCGAGCGCGACGCCTTCGCTCTCGCTGCCGTACCGCGAGAGGGCATCGAGGTTCTCGACCGGGATGTAGAGTTTGTCGCCGCCGGAATACTCCAGCATGACGCAGTCGTGCGGGCTGTCGCCCACGGGGATCGACTGGAGCCCTTCGTAGCGACCAATGCCATGGTCCATGTGGACCACGAGGTCGCCCGGAACGAGCGCAGCCAGCTCTGCCAGGAAGGCATCGGAATCCTTCTTGCGTTTCTTGCGGCGCACCAGGCGGTCGCCCAGGATGTCCTGCTCGGTGACGATCTCGAGCGTGTCGTTGGCGAACCCGGTCTCCAGCGGCAGCACCAGCGCGGCGGGGCGGCTCTTGCTCGCCTTGCCGAGCGCGTCCTGCCAGCTCTCCGCCAGCGCCGGCTCGGGCGCTACGGCTTCGCCCAGGATCGATGCGATGCGCGCGCGGCTGCCATTCGAGTACGCCGCGAGCAGCGCCTTGCGGCCCGACTTGGCGATCTTGTGAAGATGCTTGGCGGCAGCTTCATAGGCGTTCTCGCCACGAGCGCGTTCGGCGGCGAAGTCGCGGGCGTTGGTGAAGCCGAAGTCGATCACCGTCGTGCTCTCTGGCCGGGCGAAGGGATCGGCGCGATGGGCGGGCCACTTGGCGGCGCAGTCGTCGAATTCGGCCTGGGTGAGATACAGGGCGTCGGGCGGCAGCGGGCGATAGCTGCCGGCGCGCTGACCCGAAGTGTCCTGGCGCGATTTCTGGTAGTCGGCGATGTCGGTCAGCCGATCCTCGGCGGCGTGCGGCGCGGCGGCGTCGAACACGACGAGATCGTTCTTGTCGAGGTGGTCGAAGAGCGTGACGAGCCGGTCCTCGAACAGCGGCAGCCAGTGCTCCATCCCGGCCATCCGCCGCCCGTCGCTGATCGCTTGGTAGAGCGGGTCGCCCGTCGCATTGGCGCCGAACCTTTCGCGGTAGCGAGCGCGGAACCGCTTCACGGTGTCGTCGTCCATCAGCGCTTCGCTGGCGGGAAGCAGCAAGTGTTCGTCCACTGGCCCGGTCGAGCGCTGGGTGGAGGTGTCGAACTCGCGCAGCGTCTCCAGCTCATCGCCGAAGAAGTCGAGCCGCAGGCCCTTCTCGCCCGAGGGCACGATGTCGAAGATCGAACCGCGCACCGCGAACTCGCCGGCATCGATGGCGGTGTCGCTGCGCTGGTAGCCCTGGCGGCGCAGCAGCGCGGTCAGGCTCTCGTGCCCGATCTCCATGCCGGGCTTGAGAAGCCGCACCGATTCGCGGATGCGGAAGGGCGTGAGCACTCGCTGCAGCACGGCGTTGACGGTGGTGACCAGAAGTTGCGGGCCGCTGCGCTTGGCTTGCAGGCGGTGCAGCGCCGAGAGCCTGCGGGCGCTGACCGACAGCGCGGGGCTGGGCGGTCGTAGGGCAGGCAATCCCAGGCGGGGAACTCCACCACATCGAGCTCGGGCGCGAAGTAGGCGGCGGCATCGGCCACCGCGCGCATCTCGCTGTCCGAGGTCGCGACGAACACCGCGCGGCCCTTCGTGGCACGCGCGAGGTCCGCCATCACGAGTGGCTGCGCGCCCCGTACGACGGAGGCGAGGGTCAGCGGGGACTTGGCGGAAAGTATCCGGTCGAGATCGGGCATGCAGGTGGGGAAAGTCGCAGGATCAGCAGAGAGTTCCGATCCCGTTAGGGCCGACCGCTCGCTTCCACAAGCCGCGAGCGTGTCAGAGGCCGTCCTGAAGCTGCTCGCGGGGGGCGCGCGTAAGCGGCAGCGGCTCCTTGAAGGTGTTGGTCACGTAGGGATAGGGGATCTCGATCTTCGCTGCGTCGAGCGCATTCTTCACCGCGATGACGACCTCGCTCCTGGTGAGGCGCATGTCGCGCGGTGTCGACGGCGCCCACCATTGGACCAGGAAGTCGACCGAGCTGGCGCCGAAGGTTCGGGCCACGACCAGCACGGGGCGGTCGTGATTGACATGCTCCAGCGCCTCGATGGCGTCGCGGATGACGGTCTGCGCCTGCTCCAGATCGGCGTCGTAGGAGACGCCGACGACGATCTCGTCGCGACGGACCGGGTTGTCGGTCAGAATCTTGACCGGGTTCTTGAACAGCTTGGAATTGGGCACGATCGTCAGTTCGTTCGAGAGCTGGCGTACGTGCGTCTCGCGCAGAGTGATGCGCTCGACCCGGCCTACTATCCCCTCGCACTCGATCTGATCGTTGATCCGCATCTTCTCGCGCAACATGATCAGCACGCCGGCCAGGAAGTTCTCGAAGATGTCCTGGAACGCAAATCCGATCGCCAGCGCGCCCACGCCCAAGCCGGCAAAGGCGCTGGCGGGCGTGAAGCTGGGGATGGCGACGGTCAGCGCGATGACCGTGCCGATGATCCAGATCGCCAGCCGGACCAGCGTGTCGAGCAGTTGCTTGAGGTCTTCGCGGATGTGCGTGTGCTTGGTCAGCCGGTCGGCGATGCGCACCGCGAACTTGGCGAAGAACCAGGTGATCAGCAGGATGCCAAGAGCGATCGCAAGCTGCGGCAGCATCTGCACGAACCCGCGCGTCATGCGCTCGATCTGGTTGTGCAGGGTGGCGATATAATTCACGAAAGAACAGCCGATCCAAGTTGCAAGCCAGGCTGGAACGGCCCCGGTAGCTATGCGGTTCCCCCGTTCTTGGCCCTTGCGGCGCTCTCGCTTTCCCGCGAAAGGGCGCAACATCATGACCGACACCGCTCTCATTGACGCTGCCCTGAAGTCCAAGGCCTGGCCTTTCGAGGAGGCGCGCAAGCTGTTGAAGCGCTATCCGCAAGGCAAGGCCGCCAAGGACGGTGCGCCCCAGGCCGTGCTGTTCGAGACGGGCTATGGCCCCTCCGGCCTGCCGCATATCGGCACGTTCCAGGAGGTCTTGCGCACCACGCTGGTCCGCCGCGCCTATGAGGTGCTGACTGGCGGCGCGCCGACTCGCCTCGTCGCGTTCAGCGACGACATGGACGGGCTGCGCAAGGTGCCCGACAACGTGCCGAACGCCGAGCTGTTGCGGGAGAACCTGGGCAAGCCGCTCAGCCGCATTCCAGACCCGTTCGGAACGCACGAGAGCTTCGCGCACCACAACAACGCGATGCTGCGCGACTTCCTCGACCGCTTCGGCTTCGACTACGAATTCGTCTCGGCGAGCGAGCGCTACAACGCGGGCGGCTTCGACAAGGCGCTGGCGAACGTGCTCGTGCATTTCGACGCGATCATGGGCGTGATGCTGCCCACTTTGCGCGAGGAGCGCCGCCGCACGTATTCGCCGGTGCTTCCCGTCTCGCCGACAAGCGGCGTCGTGCTGCAGGTGCCTGTCGAGGTGCTCGACCCCGCGACCGGCATGATCGCCTTCACCGACGAGGACGGCAGCCGCGTCGAGCAGTCGGTATTCGGCGGCCAGGCCAAGCTGCAGTGGAAGGTCGACTGGGCGATGCGCTGGGTGGACCTGGGCGTCGACTACGAGATGTGCGGCAAGGACCTGACCGACTCGGTCACGCAATCGGGCAAGATCGCGCAGATCCTCGGCGGGCGACGACCGGAGGGCCTGATCTACGAGCTCTTCCTCGACGAGAACGGCGAGAAGATCTCGAAGTCCAAGGGCAACGGCCTCACCATCGAGCAGTGGCTGACCTACGGTACCGAGGAGTCCCTCGGCTTCTACCTGTTCCGCGAGCCCAAGAGTGCCAAGCAGCTGCACATCGGTGTGATCCCGAAGGCGGTGGACGAGTACTGGCAGTTCCGCGGCAACCTTGCCGGCCAGGAGCTCGACAAGCAGCTCGGCAATCCGGTCTGGCATCTGCTGCGTGCCAATGGCGAAAGCGAGGGCGCGGGGGATAGCCTGCCGGTGACCTTCGGCCTGCTGCTCAACCTCGTCGGTGTGCTGGGTGCCGAGGCGACGGCGGAGCAGGTCTGGTCCTACCTCGCCAACTACGTCGCCGATGCGACGCCAGAGGCGCATCCGGAGCTGGAGGCGCTCGTCGCCGCCGCGCTTGCCACCAACCGCGACTACATCGCGCCCACGCTCCACCGCCGCGCACCCGCGCCCAACGAGGCCGCGGCGCTGCAGGCGCTCGATTCCGAACTGGCGAAGGCGAGCCCCCAGGCTTCGGCCGAGGAATTGCAGAATGCCGTCTACGAAATCGGCAAGCGCGAGGAGTACGGCTTCGCCACCCTGCGCGACTGGTTCAAGGCGCTTTACGAGACACTGCTCGGCTCCTCGCAAGGGCCGCGCATGGGCAGCTTCATCGCGCTTTACGGCATCCCCGAGACGCGCAAGCTGATCGCCCAGGCCCTGGAGGCAAGCAACGATGCGAAAAGCGCCGCAGACAGCTGACGAGCTCTGCACCGAGCTGCTCGGCCGCACGATCGACCAGGTCGATGCGGAAGAGCGCCGCGTGCTCGAGCGTATTGCCTCGGGCCAGATCGAGGACCTCGATGCGCAGGAGGAGGCCGCGCTGCACGCCACCTTCGGCCAGCGCCTCGCCGACCATGTGGCGGCGGTCGGCGGGAGCTGGGGCTTCATCATCGCCTTTGCCGTGGTACTGCTGGGCTGGATGCTGGTGAACAGCCGTATCCTGGAAGAACTGGGCCTGCACCCCTTCGACCAGTACCCGTACATTTTCCTGAACCTCATGCTGTCGATGCTCGCGGCGATCCAGGCGCCCGTCATCATGATGAGCCAGAACCGGCAGTCGCAGAAAGACCGGATCGCCGCCCGGCACGACTACGAGGTGAACTTGCGCACCCAGCTCGAGATCATCCGCCTCCAGCGGCGTTTCGACGTGCTGCTCGATACCCTGCGCCACGGCGCCAAGGTCACCGTCCCGCAGTCGGCCGACAAGCTGGCTGCTCCTTCGGTCAACCCCAGCGACGGGCGCGAAACCACTTCGTGATCACGTACTTTTCGCCGCGCGTGACCGGCAGGGCGGCGTGCATCGTCTCGTAATTGGGCGTGCCGTCCTCGTGATTGTTGTTCCATAACAACAGAGCGCCGCGCTGGGGCGGGATGCTGGCGCCCAGGCGAACGAATTCGGTGGTGCCCCCTTCCTCCACCTCGTTGAGGTAAACCATAGCCGTCCAACTGCGCTGACCGCCGCGCCGCAACTCGTCCTGCCAGTAAGCCGATGTGGTGTCGAACCAGTCGCAGTGCTGCTTGAACTGCTGACCTTCATGATACCGCTGGCCCTGCACGCTCTCGCCCCAGGTGAGGTCGATGCCGATCAGGTCCGATAGCCGCCGCTCCACCGCCCGCACGACAGGATCGGTTTGCGGCACGTCGCCCGAATAGCTGGTCCGATACGCCTCGTCCCCGGTGAGATTGACCAGTTCGGAGGGCCGCGCGACTTGGTCGATCAGCGCTACGATGTGCGCGCATTCCCGCGCGTCGAGGAAATCGGCGAGGGCGAAGATCTCCGCGCCCTCGACCGGGACGCGGTAGACACTCGGGTCGCTCGCCAAGCGCTTGCGCACGCTCGAGCCCACGGCGGCAAGCGCCTTGCGATCGGGAGCCGGTGCTGTGATCGGGCGGGTCTTGGGCACGGTTGCACTGCCTGGTGGCCATCTTTCGCCTCCCTGCGCTAAACTGTCCTGCCATTCTGGCAAGTCACTCTGCTCCACGAAGCCATGGCTTGCCCTGTGGCATAGTGCCATGCAGGTATGCTCGATGTTAAGTCGCACATCGCAGCGCTGCGGCCGCGTCGCCATGATCCTGCACTGGCTGATCGCCTTGCTGATCGCCCTGAACTTCGCCGCGGTCTGGGTCTCGGAGACGATGCCCCGGCCCGAGCGGATGCAGACCATGAACAATCACAAGGCGATCGGGCTAACCGTGCTGATCCTCTCTCTGGTTCGGCTCGCCTGGCGCCTGACGCACCGCTATCCCGCCCCGCTGCCGAGCCTTCGTGGATGGGAGAAGGCCCTGGCTCGCCTGGTGCACACGCTGTTCTATGTGCTGATGATCGGCATGCCGCTGACCGGCTGGGCGATGGTTTCGGGCGGCGGGCCGGTGAGCGTCTTCGGCGTGTTTTCCGCGCCGCTGCTTCCGGTGCCGACCGATCGCGGGAGCGCCGGCACGTTCCACGCCGTCCACGGCAATTTCGGCACCGCGCTGCTGGTGCTGTTCGGACTGCACGTCCTTGGCGCCCTCAAGCACCAGTTCCTCGATCGCGACGGCACTCTGGGACGAATGGTCCCGTTCCTGCGCGCGCCGGGATGAAGCCTTGGAGATACGAAGAGCCCCCGCGAAGGGGGGACGCGGGGGCTCCTGTTCGTCTTGTAGTCGGAAGATGTTACCAGAAGAAGTCGTAGATCACGTCGACGACCTCACCTGAGTATACATCCACTAGCAACACATCGTCGTAATAGCGCACCCAGCGGTACGGGCCGTAGACATCCGGCAGCCTGTACGAAAAGGGATCGTCGATCCAGTACCGCTGCCCATAGAACAGCGATCCCAGCGTGATGCCGATCCCGACACGGCGATAGCTGTAGTTCGAATAAGGCGCGCTATAACGACCGATCCGATAAGCGTCCCGATTGCGCGAGCGATAGCTCATCCAGTCGTAGCGATTGTTGCTGCGCCAGCCGCGATCCCACGCGCGATTGTTCCGGCCGTCGTTGCGCCAGGCATCGCCGCCCCGCCAGCCGTCACGATCGTTGCGCCAGCCGTCGCGTTGACCTTGCCAGCCGTTACGCTGGTCGCGCCAGCCATCGCGGTTGTCCGAGTACCGTCGTCCGTTTTGGTCGGGACGGCGATTGCGCCACTGATCCGCGTTCTGAGCGGCGCGCGGGTCATTGCGCCAGCCATCACGACGCTGCTGCCAATCGGTGTTAGCGCCATTCCGCTGGTCATTGCGCGCGGCATCCCTGCGCTGTTGCCAGTCGGCATTGCCGCCGTTGCCCGGGTTGTTGCGTGCCGCGTCCCGGCGCTGCTGCCAGTCGGCGGATGACGCCCCGGGAGCGCGTCCCTGCACTTGTCCCTGCACTTGGCCCTGGCCCTGCCAGCCGCGACGTTCGCCGCCGCTCTGGAACGGGCCGCCACGAGGGCCTGCCTCGCTGCGATAGTCCCGTGCCGGCGGCGGTGCGGGGGGCGCTGCTTGCGCGGCCGGTGCCGGAGGTGCCTGGCGCTGCTCGCGCATGCCCTGCATGCGATCACCACGGCCGCGCCACATCTCGCCGGCGTTCTGGCCGCCGCGTTCGCCGCCGCGCCAGCCGCCACGTTGGGCCGCATCTTGCGCCGAAGCGAGCGATGGCGTCGCCAGCGACAGCGCTGCCAATGCGATCGCGCTGATACTCGCAGCCCGTCGCATCCTTCTCGTTTCTGTTTTCATCATGTCCCGTACTCCAGGAGGACGGGTCGCATGCTGTTCGCGCCTGTCCATGCAGGCCTTATAGGTTGGGAGCGCTGTCCCGATACTGAACCGCCGCGCGGCCTTCCGTTCAGCTTTCTCGAGGAACGTCTGAACGGAAGGCGTGCGATATCAGCGCGTCAGTTTCTTGTAGGCAAGGGCAGTGGGACGGTCTGCGGCATCGCCCAGGCGACGGCGCTTGTCTTCCTCGTAGGCCGCGAAGTTGCCCTCGAACCACTCGACGTGGCTGTTGCCCTCGAAGGCGAGGATGTGGGTGGCGAGGCGATCGAGGAAGAAGCGATCGTGGCTGATGACCACGGCGCAGCCCGCGAAGTTCTCGATCGCGTCCTCCAGCGCCGCCAGCGTCTCGACGTCGAGGTCGTTGGTCGGCTCGTCGAGCAGCAGGACGTTGCCGCCCTCCTTCAGCATCTTGGCCATGTGCACGCGATTGCGCTCACCGCCCGAGAGCTTGCCGACGTTCTTCTGCTGGTCCGCGCCCTTGAAATTGAACGCGCCGACATAGGCGCGCGTCGACATGTCGTGGCCGTTGACCTTCATGTAATCGAGACCGTCGGAAACCTCCTCCCAGACGTTCTTCGACGCATCGAGGTGATCGCGGCTCTGGTCGACGAAGCCCAGGTGAACGGTGCTGCCGATCTCGATGGTGCCTTCGTCGGGCTGCTCCTTGCCGGTGATGAGCTTGAACAGCGTCGACTTGCCCGCGCCGTTCGGCCCGATCACGCCGACGATGCCGCCCGGCGGCAGCATGAACGACAGGTCCTCGAACAGCAGCTTGTCGCCATAGGCCTTGGTCAGGCCCTTGGCTTCGATCACCTTGCCGCCCAGGCGCTCGGGCACCTGGATGACGATCTGCGCCTTGCCCGGCTTGCGGTTGTTCTGCGCTTCCTGGAGCTGCTCGAACTTGCGGATACGCGCCTTGGACTTGGTCTGGCGCGCGGCCGGGGTCTGCCGGATCCACTCGAGCTCTTCCCTGAGCGCCTTGGAGCGGCCACTCTCCTCGCGCTCTTCCTGGGCAAGGCGCTTGGCCTTCTTCTCCAGGTAGGTTGAGTAGTTGCCCTCATAGGGGAAGTACTTGCCGCGATCGAGCTCAAGGATCCAGCTCACCACGTTGTCGAGGAAGTAGCGGTCGTGGGTGATCATCAGCACCGCGCCGGCGTATTCCTTGAGGTGGTTCTCCAGCCATTCGACGGACTCGGCGTCGAGGTGGTTGGTCGGCTCGTCGAGCAGCAGGATCGAGGGCTTCTGGATCAGCAGCCGGGTCAGGGCGACGCGGCGCTTCTCACCGCCCGAGAGGCTGGAGACGGGCCAGTCGCCTGGCGGGCAACGCAGCGCCTCCATGGCGAGTTCGAGCTGGCTGTCGAGCGACCAGCCGTCCACCGCGTCGATCTTCTCCTGCAGCGTGCCCATCTCTTCCATCAGGGCGTCGAAATCGGCGTCCTCCGGCGGATCGGCCATGATGTTGGAGATCTCGTTGAAGCGATCGACCAGGTCGGCGGTGTCGCGCGCGCCGTCCTTGACGTTCTCGAGCACGGTCTTGGCCGGATCGAGCTCGGGTTCCTGCTCGAGATAGCCGACGGTGATGTTCTCGCCCGGCCAGGCCTCGCCCGTGTAGTCGGTGTCGATGCCGGCCATGATCTTGATCAGCGTCGACTTGCCGGCGCCGTTGGGGCCGACGATGCCGATCTTCGCGCCTTGATAGAACTGCAGGCTGATGTTGGACAGAACCGGCTTCTGGGCGCCGGGAAAGGTCTTGGTCATGCCCTTCATGACGTAGGCGTATTGGGCGGCCATCGAAAATCCTCTGGGATCGGACGTAAGGTGTTACGGTTGCTCGCGCCCTTACAGAGGCTGCCGGACACCCGCAAGCGGTGGGCGGCGCAGCGCGCGGACGAGGTCGCCCGCGGCACGCGGCAGGAAAGCCAGGCCGATCAGCGCCGTGGGCAATATAAGGATCGTCCAGTAGAAATTCACGGGTCTCGCGCAAATCGCGAGCAGGGCCAGGATGATGAGCGTAAACGGGAGGGCGTAGGCAGCAACACGCGGCGGCGCGCCCAGCAAACCGAGGAGCGAGGCCATCGCAAGCCCGTAGCACAGCGGCGCCGGGACCCGGTTCAGGAGGCTGACGTCGACGAGATCGCGCAGCGGCGCGGCTGGTCCTCTGAGGCCCAGCCAGCCTTGCGAGCCGAGATCCCCGGGCCGCACGTTCGCCGCGGCCCCGTGGGCATGAAAGGCGAGCGCGATCGCGAAAAGCAGGCCGAGCAGCACCCAGGCGCCCGCCTCGCACCATCGCCGGCGGTACAGGGCGACGGCAAGGGCAATCGGCAGGAAGGATGCCGCGAGCTCACGAAAGGCGAGCGCGGTTGCGATCAGGAGCAGGGCGGCTCGCCAGTGCTCGCGGGACTGGAGCACGATCGCCAGCGACACGAGCAGTCCGGCCCAGACTTCGTGCTTCAACGCGAACTCGGGCGGCAACGCCATCGCCGAGCCGGCCAGCGTGAACAGCGCAACCGCGCAGCGCTCGGCGGCGGCAGGGCGTCTTCCCGCCGCGTACCAGGCAACGGCGTTCGCAAGGACCAGCACGAGCATCAGCACATGCAAGGCAGGCAGGCCCAGCGCGGCGGCGAGCCAGGTCAGTGTCGGCAGCCGGATCGTCGCGAAGGGGCGCGTCGGGAAGTCATGCAGGCGCTGGAGCCGCGCTGCCGCGGCGTAGTACGGCTCGCCGCCATGGACCGCCTCGGCGGTGTCGCAATAGAGCTTGAGGTCGGAGTAGGCTTCGGTGGGGGCGGAGGCGCTCGGAGCCTGCACCGGCCCGATCGTCAGCGACCATGCCAGCAGCGCCAGCGCGAGAAGCGCCAATGCTGCGGCCTGCGCGCGCGAGAGGGAGCGGAGCATCGCCCTGTCTCGCCCGCGCCGCTGTCTGCGGCAAGACGGGGGCGATCGCGCACCGCCGCCTTGTCCACAAGCGTCAGCCCCGCTTGGCTTCGACCGACCCCTCGTCCAGCAGGACCACCGAGCGGCTGGACGCCGAGAAGTACTCCAGCATCGCCTCGTAACCGCCCGGGCTCAGCCGGACGTAGACGCGACGGGCATCGCCCGGGTCGGCCTCGCGCATCAGCAAGCCCTGCCGTTCGAGGATCGAAATCCAGCGCAGGGCCGTGGTCGCCGGCACGGCCGAGCCGATGCAGGCGCTGGTCACCGAGACGCGGCGGCGCTCCTTGGCGGCGATGAACAGGTCCAGCAGGATGTCCCAAGCCGGTTCGCCGAACAGTTCCTCGGACTGGAAGATCTTGGTGCGCCGCCGGCGGTCATCGTACGTTTGCCGCGCCAGCTCCACCCAGACCGGATGGTCCTGACCCGCGGCCTGTGGGGTGCCGCCCGGCGGCGGAGCACGCGTGATGGAACTGTCGCCTCCTGTTTGTATCTCCAGGTCACGAGCCATTGCCAACAGCTCGTTGGCGATGCCGATGAGCCGCATCGCCTTCGTACGATTGCGCATTACCAGTTCGGTACGTTCCATCGACACTCCGCCTTGACCGCGTCGGTTGACGCGGCCTTGAACCCCCCCTGGCACGTACCTGCGATATCGATGTGGTTCCGGTATGCGACGCAATCCGCATCGCAGCCTCTGTTTCGATCATCGCCGGCCGCGCTCCGGACTGGATCAACCATACGCACGGTTGGCGGCGACGGTCTCGGGAAGCCTATTCGGTATTGGATGTATCACTGCGGTCGGCGAACTGATGACGCAGCGCGTGGATCGCCTGGTCGAGGTGCGCGGCTGCCACCTGGGCATCGATCGCATCCAGCTCCGCAAGCAACTCAGTCAGCCTCTTCAAGAGGCCTTCGGCAGTTTCTTCCTTGTACACTGTACAGGTCTCCAACAGGTCGAGCCGCTGGCTCACCCGAGGTCCACTGTTGTGGACGATTTTCTTTATTGCGACCCCGAAATTCCCGGAGATCATCATCAGAAAAAAGCATCCGATATAGATGATTATCCCTGCGGTGCCGAAGACCATCTACACGAAGAATGTCTCGGAAAAAGTGCGAAGTTTTACCTGTGCTACTTGGGAACATCCCAGCGGCGAGTCGATAAGGGCGTTCCGCCTTCAGTAGTAAGGCCGCACCGGATTACGGCGCGGCCCACTTTCCCTGGAGACAACCTATCCGTCGAAGCGTTCCTTCAGATCGTAGAGCGCGATGGCGGCCTTGGCCGCCTCGCCGCCCTTGTCCTTCTGCGCCGGGTCGGCCCGCACGAGCGCTTGTGCTTCGTTCTCGACCGTGAGGATGCCGTTGCCGATGGCGATTCCGTCCATCGTCATCGCCATGATGCCGCGCGCGCTTTCGCCGGCCACGATCTCGAAGTGATAGGTCTCACCGCGGATCACCACGCCGATCGCGACAAACCCGTCGTAGTCGCCGCTCGCATCGGCGAGCGCGATGGCGCCGGGGATTTCGAGCGCGCCGGGTACGGTGATCGTCTCGCTCTTGTGTCCGGCCGCCTTGATCGCCGCGCGCGCGCCGGCGACGAGCATGTCGTTGAGGTGGTCGTAGAAGCGTGCCTCGATGATGAGGAACTTAGCCATCGTGTTCATCTCCGGCGCCGTCGAGCGCTTGTTCGCCGACGATGTTGAGCCCGTAGCCTTCCAGCGCGACGAGCGAGTGATGCGTGTTGGTGAGCAGGACCATGTCGTGCACGCCCAGCTCGGCCAGGATCTGCGCACCGACACCATAGTCGCGCAGTTCGTTGAGGTCCGGCTCTTCGCCCGCGCGGAGCCGGTTCTTGATGTCGATCGTGCGGGACATCACCATGCCCATCGGGCGGTTGATCAGAACGATGACGCCCGATCCCGCCTCCGCGATGATCTCCATCGAGCGATGGAGCAGTTCGCTGCGGCCGCCTTGCCGCTCACCCAGGATGTCGGCGAAGATCGACAGTGTGTGCATGCGCACAAGGGTCGGCCGGGTCGGATCGATGCGACCCTTGATGAGCGCCATCGTCTCGTCGCCGGTCGCCTTGTTGAAGTACGTACGCGCCGTCCACTGCCCACCGAAGCGGCTTTCGAACGAGAGGTCGGCTTTCTTCTCCACCATCCGGTCATTGCGGCGGCGGTAGGCGATGAGGTCGCGGATCGTGCCGATCTTAAGATCGTGCATCCGCGCAAAGCCGATGAGGTCGTCCATGCGCGCCATCGTGCCGTCATCGCGCATGATCTCGCAGATCACGCCCGAGGGGTTGAGCCCGGCGAGGCGGGAGATGTCGACTGCCGCCTCGGTGTGTCCCGCGCGAACGAGCACGCCGCCATTGCGCGCCTTGAGCGGAAAGACGTGGCCGGGCGTGACGATGTCGTCACGGCCCTTCGTGCCGTCGATCGCGACACTGATGGTGCGGGCGCGGTCACCGGCGGAGATGCCGGTGGTCACCCCCTCACGCGCCTCGATCGAGACGGTGAAGGCGGTTTCGTGGCGCGTGCCGTTCTTCGGGCTCATCGCTCCGAGGTCGAGCTGCTCGCAGCGGTCGGCGGTCAGCGACAAGCAGATGAGGCCGCGCCCGTGCGTGGCCATGAAGTTGATCGCCGAGGGTGTGGCCATCTGCGCGGGAATGACGAGGTCGCCCTCGTTCTCGCGGTCCTCATCGTCGACGAGGATGAACATGCGGCCGTTGCGCGCCTCGTCGATGATCTCTTCGATCGGCACCAGCACAGGCCGGTCGTCGTTGGCGAAGAGCACGCGCTCCAGCTTGTTGAGCGTCTCGGCGGTCGGATTCCATTCAGGCTCGGTCAGGTCGCGCAGGGTATTGGCGTGCAGTCCGGCGGCGCGGGCGAGTCCGGAACGGCTCATGCCGCCTTCTGTCACCAGCTTGCGCACCTTCTCGATCAGGTCAGTTGCCATCGTGATGTATGCCCTCACATTCCAGTGTGAGCGCATGTAAGCGGACATCACATTTGCGACAAGAGCAAATCTTATTGCGATCCATACGCAAACAAGTTGCCGCAGTTGCCGGTGTCCTGACAGAGGTTGCGGCCGCCCTATAAAGAGTGGCTGTTTCGACCATGGCGTAAGGACGGGAGTGGGCAGCCGCATTCGACAGACGTGCCATATAGGTTCTAAATAGGAAAGTTTTTTCGCAGTCGGCAGTCTCGGCTGCGAGCGTGGTCGGCTAAACCGCGCCCGTCTGTGCCTCTTCCGTTCCCACGCCGGCACGACGCAGCGCGCGCTCGGCATGGCGGCGTTTGCGCTTTTCCAGCGACTCGCGGGTGGGGACCGCATCGTCCACCTGGTCCGCCAGGACCGCGCCGCGCTCGCCAGCCGGACGGGCTGGACCGACGGTGGTGTCGCAGTAAGTCTGGCGCTCGATCTCGGCGTTGAGCAGCGCTCCCAGCAGGACGCCATAAGCCGAGAGGTAAAGCCACATCAGGAACACGACGATGGCCGAAAGCGAGCCATAGGTGGCGTTGTAGTCGCTGATATAGGCGACGTAGAGCGAGAAGCCGAACGACACCGCGATCCACAGGACGGTGGCGAGCAGCGATCCGGGTGTCAGCCAACGCCACTTGGCCGGGCGGCGGTCGGGTCCATAGCGCATGATGAGGGCGAAGCCGACCGTGCCGAGGGCGATGGCAAGCGCCCAGGTCAGGAGCTTGAACAGGAACGCGGTGACGCTGCCGAGGTAGACGCTGGTTTGCGTCTGCAGCCACGCGAAGACGCCGCCCGAGAGGATGCCGGTGAGCGCGATCAACACCGCCGCGAGCGTCAGGGCGGCGGCGCGCACTGTCAGCGTGATGAACGAGCGGGTCTCATGCTCCTCGTTGATGACGTTGAGCGCGCTGATCATGCCGCTTGCCGCACGCATCCCGCCGTAGACGGCGAAGAACAGCGCGATGATCAGGGCAAAGCCGGTCACTCCCGAACTGGTGGTGACGATCTGGAGAAGCTGGTCCTGGATCAGCTTCGCCGCTTCGAGGGGGACGACGCGCACGATCGACTGCATCTGGTCCTGCACGGTCCGAACGTCGCCCACGAGCCCGTAGATCATCACCATGGCGGCGATCAGCGGGGTGAGCGCGAGGAACACGAAGAACGCCAGCCCGCCGGCCAGCAGCCCCAGTTCGTGGAAGCCGATCATGACCCATACGCGCTTCACGACTTGAACCCAGGCATTGCTGGGCAACGAACCGGGCGAATTGGCTGTCGCCCCCGGGATGTCGGGCCCTTGCGTCATACAGGTCGCTCATAACGCACGGGAACTTTGCTCCCATCTGTGCGATTACGGATCGAGCGAGGCCTCTGCGCGCCTCGCTCCGGACGGGGGTGTCGTATTCGCAGGGGCATGGCACAAGTAATTGCTGAAAAGGCGGAAAGTTCCGGTCGTCTACAGTTCGGCACCGGCATGATGGCACTTGCGTGCGCGCTCGCGAGCATGCCCGCCGTGGCGCAGGAGAGTCGCGCGAGCAGCGCGCCCTCGGCCACGCCCGCCGTGGCGCAGGACAGTCGCGCGAGCAGCGCGTCCGCGCCCTCGGCCACGCCGCAACCATCGGTTGGCGCGACTGGCCCTGACGCCCCGGGATCTGACGCCCTGGAAGCCGGGTCCGTCCCCGTGCCCCCGCCACCGGCCACCGTGCCGCTGCCGCAAGTCGATCCCATCATCCCCGATGCAGAGTTCAATTCCGCGATCCCCAAGCTCGATGGCGCCGCCGATCCGGAACTCGACAAGCCGCTGGAGTCTATCGAAAGCTTCGAACGGCGCATCGCCTCGCAGCAAGCGAACGCCAAGCCTGCGGAAGGCCAGGCTCCGCCCGCCGGCAACCCCGCGCTCGCCGATCACGACGCGGTCGAGGAGATCGGCGACGCGCCGGTCAACGATGCCGAACTCAACGCCGCGCTGCCGCCGATCAACCAGTTCCAAGTGGCGCCGGTGCAGTTCGCCGAGCAGGAGGAAACGGACGACAAGGACGAGCGCGTCACTTACGCAACCAACCTGAACGGCATCGAGGCGGCGGACAAAGTGGCTGACGTCGATCTCGCCGGTCAGTTCAAGGGCCTCT
>Ga0207644_10000784_pt1 | contig 20158 bp, 18 predicted proteins | sample KBSS73metaG_FD_184326 | JGI IMG/M metagenome (GOLD analysis project Ga0207644, IMG submission 184326) | Switchgrass rhizosphere microbial communities from Kellogg Biological Station, Michigan, USA - KBS S7-3 metaG (SPAdes) (version 2) | ecosystem: Host-associated > Plants > Roots > Rhizosphere... | reverse complement strand
TCCTTTATCGCCATGTCCCGCCGGCGCTGATCGAGCGGCCGAAGATGGGCTTCGGCATCCCGCTCGGTGCCTGGCTCCGGGGTCCGTTGCGCGGCTGGGCCGAGGAGCTAATCGACGAGCGGCTTCTCGCCGACGAAGGCTATTTCCATCCGTCCGCGGTCCGCGGGGCGTGGGAAGGCCTGTTGAAGGGCGACCCGCGGCAGGAGCTCAGGATGTGGACGATCCTGATGTTCCAGAGCTGGCTCAGGGAGCAGCAGGCGCCGGCGCGGGCGGCTGAACCGCGGCGCGCGGCGAGCTAATTAACCGGTGCGTTCAGGGGGAGAGCAACCTCTAGAGGTGGTGCTGATGTCGAGCAGCGACCCGCTCGACGTGCACTCTTTCTCCGGCACGATTTACTACATGGCGCAGGCGCTGATGCGCCAATTCCCGTCAATCGAGATCATCCGCTCCTCCAGGCCCGCCTGGTTTGGGCCCCTGCAGCGGATCGTGCTGAGGGCGACAAGGCTGCGCGTCGATCCCTATTACTGGCGGCCGCTCAACCGCTGGTTTACGAAGCGTCTCGCGAGACACTTCCGGGGGCGGCGTGTGGTTGTGGTGGGCGTCGTCAACTCCGCGCTCGTCTCCCAACTCGCCGGATCCGTCCCGGTCATCAATGTTTCCGACGCGACCTACGACCTGATGCGGACCGAACATGTCGTCTTCTGGTCGCTGGACGAAAAGACCGCCGCGCGTGCCGAGGAGGACGAGCTCAACAGCATCAGGCGGTCGGTGCACAACAGCTTCTCGTCTAACTGGGCGGCGAAGTCGGCGATTGGCCATTATGGAGCCCGTCCGGAGGACGTCTCGGTCATCTCCTGGGGCTGCAACTTCGACACGGTTCCTGCGAGCGAGGTGCGGCCCAGCGACTTCGTGCGCAACGAATGCCGACTGCTGTTCATCGGCGGCGAGTGGGAGCGCAAGGGTGGCGACGTCGTCTGCTCCGCGGGCGATATCCTCGCCGGCAAAGGCATACCGCTACGGGTCGACGTCGTCGGCGTCTCGCCGCCCGAAGACGTGGCGCCGAGGCCTTGGCTGCATCACCACGGCTATCTCAGCAAGGCCGACAAGGAGCAGCTCGCATTGTTGCGGTCGCTGACTCGCGACGCGGATTTGCTGTTCCTTCCGACGCGGCGCGACTGCACTCCGATGGTTTTTGCCGAAGCGAATGCCTACGGCACGCCAGCCCTGACGCGCGATGTGGGGGGCGTTGCCGACGTGGTGCACGACGGCGCGAACGGGATCGTTCTTCCGGAGAATGCGGATGCGTCGCAGTTCGCAGCGGAGATCGAAGCGCTGTGGAACGATCCCAAGCGGTACGAGGAGCTGAGGGCCTCAGCACGACGGGAGTATGAGGCGCGGCTCAACTGGGACGTCTGGGCAAGCAAGATTGCAGAGTTGGTCAACCGGCTTGAGGCCGAGGGTCGCATCTGATCTCACGCGCGGCCGTATTCGTCGTCGAAACGCTGGATATCGTCTTCGCCGAGATACGGCCCGCACTGGACCTCGATCAGCTCGACGGGCACCTTGCCGGGATTGGCCAGGCGGTGCTTCGTGCCGGCGGGAATATAGGTTGACTGATTTTCCTGCAGGATCGCTACCTCGTCGCCAACCGTGAACTGCGCGGAGCCGCGGACGACCACCCAATGCTCTGAACGGTGAACGTGCGACTGGAGCGATAGCGACTGGCCGGGGTCGACGATGATGCGCTTCACCTGGAAGCGCTCCCCGTCCGCGATCGTCTCGTACGAGCCCCAGGGTCGAGCCACCTTGGGCGGCGTGGCCAAGCGCTCGGGACTGGCCGACTGGATCTCCGCCGCGAGCGCCTTGAGGTCAGCGACGCGATCGAGCGGTGAGATCAGGACGGCGTCGCGCGCCGCCACCACCGCGATCTTCTCGAGACCTAGCGCCGCAATCATCGGGCCGTCGGAGCGGAGCAACGAATTCCTGGTGTCGACCGTCACCACGTCGCCCTCGACGAGGTTACCGGTCGGGTCCTTGGAACCGAGCTTCCACACGGCATCCCACGAGCCGACGTCCGACCAGTCCATCTGGACCGGTACGACCATGCCGCGCGAGGTCTTCTCCATGATGCCGTTGTCGATCGAGATGTTCTCGGCCTTGGCAAAAGCGTCGGCGTCGGGGCGCACGAACAGCCCGTCGACCTGAGCGTCGCCTACGGCGCTGGAAATGGCGTCAAGGCTGCCGGGGAGAAACTCGCGCATTTCGTCGAGAAGCGTGCTTGCCCTCGCGAGGAAGATGCCGGCGTTCCAATAGAAGCTACCTTCATCAAGGTAGCCAGCAGCCGTCGCAGCGTCTGGCTTCTCGACGAACCGCGCTATGCGGAATGCACCGTCCGAATCATCCTTGGCAGCTTCGATATAGCCGTACTGCGTGCTCGGATGGTCGGGCGTCGCGCCGAAGGTGACGATAGCCCCCGCTTCGGCGTGAGGGGTGCCCGTTTCTATCGCGTGCAGCAGCGCATCGCGGTTCCCGATAACGTGATCCGAAGGCATCAGCAGCATCAGCTCGTCATTGCCTTTCGAACGGAGCCAGGCCGCTGCCAGCGCCGCCGCCGCCGACGTGTTCCTTCCTACCGGTTCGAGCAGGATTGCCTCGACCGAAGCGCCGATCGCCTCCAGCTGCCGCTTGATGAAGAAACGCTGATCTTCACCGCCGACGACGACAATCGGCGCGAAATCCTGGCCCGAGACGCGTGCCGCGGTTTCCTGCAGCAGCGACTTGCCGCCGGTGACCGGAAGCAGTTGCTTCGGGAAGCTCTGGCGGGAGAGGGGCCACAGTCTCGTGCCCGCGCCTCCGGACAGGATGACCGGACGAATGACCGGCATATCGCTCAGCCGGCCAGCGATTTTGCCGGCTTGGCCGAAGCCCGCCGGATGATCCGCGCCGGAATGCCGACGGCGGTCGCATTACTCGGCACATCGTTCACGACCACGGCATTGGCGCCGATCCGGGCGCCGTCGCCGACGGTAAGCTTACCGATGATCTTCGCGCCGGCACCGATGTAGACCCGGTTGCCGATCACCGGCACTTCGCCCTCATCAATCATGCCGACCGTGACCTGTTGCATGATCATGCAGTCGTCGCCGATCCGTGCCTCGCCATGAATGACGACGCCGTTAGGGTGAGGGAGCATCAGCCCCTTACCAAGGGTTGCCTGGAGGTCGACATCCGACTGGGTGACGACGCTCCACAAGGTATGGCGGATACGCGCGATCCTGCGCATCAAGATGTGCCAGGGACCACTGCGGTCGCGATGGTATTGATAGGCCCGGATGCTGGCCAGCAGGCGGCTGCTGAACGGGTTCATCGCGCGTCGAAGTGCCGGCGCTCGGCCGTCGTCAGATCGGTCGGCAAGGCCGCGTCGATCGCGTCGAGCATCTCATAGCGGCGACGGTACATTGAGCGCTTCTTGGCGGCAACTTCCTCCAGCGGGCGCCGCGACCCGGCGAGCGGAAGCTCGAAATGGGTCGGCGCCACGCGCGTGCCCCCACGGTCCGCCCAGACGTCGTCGTAGAACATTCCGGCGGCGCCCTTGTCGCCGAAATACTTGTGGCGGACGATCTTCTGGTCGTCGGTCACGGCATAGATGTGGCGGACGCCAATCTTGAGCGCGAAGAGCCGCAGCGCCTCGAGCAGGAAATCGCGCGGGCGCATGCCGGCGAAGTCCTTGGTGAGGTCGCGATAGAGGTCGAGAATCTCGTCCGACTGCCGCCCCTGAAGTCCCCCAATGAACATTGAGAGGTCGGGATCATGGAACAGCGAGAAGGATGCAGTGAAGGCACGGAAATCGTCCTTGAACAGGCTTAGCGTCAGCTGCCCTTCGCGGGCCAGCCACGGCGCGCGGTCGAGGATGAGCGAAACACCAGGGCTGAGCGACGACAAGTCGGCGAGGACCAGCTTGTCGTCGGGCGCGAGGTCGATGCCGGGGATCTGCCGGATGGCCTCGAGGTGCTGGGAGATGCGGTCGAAGCGCGTTGCCGGGTCCCAGGCCGCGCACTGGTACGGCCAGACCATCGTCCCGATCGTCTCTGGCCACTCGGCGAGGAGCTTGCCGAGCGGCGTTCCGTCTGCGGCGGCGAGCTTCTTGCTGAGCAAGGGCGCGCCAAGGGCAGCGGCGACGAACTTGGCGCGCATCTTCAGGTCTGAATCCACCTGCTTGCTGGCGTTCCACGCCCACGACAGGATCATTGCAAAGCCACCCTCGCCATGCGCCCATCAATCGCATGGGTTGGTTGCGATTTCGAGGGGTTAGCGCCGTTTTGCCCTGCCCTGATCCCTTTTGGAACAGGCTGATGCGACCGATGCACAGCTGCTGTTGGAGCGGTCACAGCTTCGCTAAGACACATTATGGCCGACGATCAGCCCAGGGTCAGCGTCCTCATGCCGATGCGCAATGCCGCCGCATATGTCGAAGCGGCGCTGCGCAGCGTGCTCGCCGAGCGCGACGTGCCGCTGGAGGTCGTGATCACGGACGACGGGTCCACGGACTGCTCTCGCGCGGTGGTCGAGGGGATAGGAGATCCGCGGGTTCGCGTGATCGACGGTCCTCGCAAAGGGATAGCTGCAGCCTTCAACGCCGCTTTCGACGCAGCGCGTGGCGACGTCATCATGCGCTGCGACGCCGACGACCTGTACCCGGCGGGACGGATCTCCCGACAGCTGGCCTGGTTGGACTCCAATCCCGAATTCGGAGCCATTTGCGGTGCGTTCGCGGCCATGAACGCGCGTGGCGGAGCTCAGCTGCCGCTCAGTGGGAGCGAGCAAGACGAGGAAATCACGGCCGAGCTCCGGGCCGCCGAAACGAGAACCCATTTCTGTACCTTCGCCGTTCGCGCCGAAGTGCTGGGCGCGACGGGCGGCATGCGCAGCTTTTTCCAGACGGGGGAAGACATCGACCTGCAGCTGCGCATCGGCGAGGCCTGCCGCGTCTGGTACTCGCCCGAAATCGCCTATTTCTACCGGCTCCACGATACGTCGGTCACGCACCTGCGGCACGAGCGGGAGAACCAGTTCTTCGAGAATCTCGCCCGTGAATTCCAGCGCCAGCGCGGGAGCAAAGGCGCGGACGACCTCAGCCTGGGCAAAGCTCCTCAGGTGCCCGACTTCGGTGCCGCGGATGGGGGGAGCGCGCGCGAGCATCTGCAGGGGATGCACATCGGCGCGACCTGGGCAGCGGCGGCCGAGGGCGATCCTCGACGGGCGTTGAACCATGCCTGGCTTGCCGCCTGGGCGTCGCCCCGATCGCTTGCGGGCTGGCGAAACCTGTTCGTCGCGATGATCAAGCTCGGGCCTTCTTCGCTGCGGGCGCACTAGTTCGGGACAGGCGGCGTCATGCGCTTGTTGACCGCGACGGCGCTTGTTACCTGCTAAATTCCTCTGTGAGCGAGACATTCGATGGACTCGGTTGAAGCGGTCGTTCCCCCGAAGAGCTTCAGTTGGCTAAGACCCTTCATTCCGAAGCGGCTGCAGCCGTACCTCCGGGGATTGCGGAAGCGAGTCAGCGGCGGCGCGAAGAATCTGCCCGAGCCGTATCGGACGGTGTTTCCGTACACGCAGGGGCATCCGATCCGGCAGCAGACGCTGGTCGAGCTTGGGACGAGGGTTGAAAAGGACGATATCCCGGGCGCCGTCGTCGAGTGCGGGGTGCTGGATGGCGGCTCGGCCGGGTTGATGGCCTGGGCGACGCGCGGTTCCGGGCGGCCGGTCCACCTGTTCGACGCATGGCAGGGCCTTCCTGACATCACCCCCGAGGACGGCGAGGAGTCGGCGCTGTGGGTCGGCGAGGTCGTCGGCAGCCCGACGCGGGTGTTGTCGGTGATGAAAGCGCTTGGCATCCCGCGCGAACGCGTGACGCTTCATCGCGGCTGGTTCCACGAGACCTTCCCGGATGCCGACGTGAAGCCGGTCGCGCTGCTTCACATCGATTGTGATTTCTACGAGCCGGCCAAGCTCTGCCTGGAGAAATGGTACCCGCTGCTGAGCGCCGGCGGCTACGTGCAGCTCGACGATTATTCGGTATTCCCGGGCTTCAAGAAGGCCGTCGACGAGTTCCTGGCCGAGCGGCCCGAGATCAAGCTCGAGGCGGTGGCGGGAGGGGGTGCACAGGCATTCTATTTCCAGAAGCCGACGGCCTGAAGCTTGGCCCGGTCGAGCACACGGACGGCGCCAAGCCGCAAGCGCTCGACCAAGCGCAGCAGCGACTATTGCCTGATCAGCCCCGCGCGGAACGAGGCCGAGTTCATCCGCGACACGCTTGACTCCGTGCTGGCGCAGACTCTGCTCCCGAAGCGCTGGATCATCATCGACGACGGCTCGACCGACGACACGCCGCGCATCCTCGCGAATTATGCAAAGAAGCATAAGTTCATCGAGGTCCACAGCCGCGCAGACCGGGGCAAGCGCGCGCTGGGCGGCGGCGTAGTCGAGGTGTTCAACCAGGGGATGGAAATCCTCGGCGACGACCCGGTCGAGTTTGTCTGCAAGCTGGACGTCGACCTGATCCTGCCGCCGCGCTACTTCGAACGCCTGCTTGAGGAGATGGCGAAGGATGAGCGTCTCGGTTCGGTGTCGGGCAAGCCCTATTATCGCGCCGGCGATGAGCTGAAGAGCGAGCGGATCGGCGACGACGTCTCTGCCGGAATGACCAAATTCTACCGCCGCGCCTTCCTCGATGACATTGGCGGGTTGGTGAAGGGCCTGATCTGGGACGGCATAGACTGCTATCGCGGGCGAATGCTCGGATGGCGTTCCAAATCGATCGAGGACGCGGAGCTGCGCTTCATCCACCTTCGGCCCATGGGGTCGAGCGATAAGGGGATCATGACCGGGCGGCGCCGGCTGGGCGAGGGTTACTGGTTCCTGGGCGCCGCACCGTCCTTTGTCTTGGCCTCGGCGGTCTATCGGCTGCAGCATCGGCCGGCGCTGATCGGCAGCATCGCGACCTTGCAAGGTTATGCGCGGGCCTGGCTGACGCGGATGCCGCGGTACGACGACCTCGAGTTCCGCAAATATCTGCGACGCTACCACCGTGCGATGCTCACGAAGGGCAGGGCGCGGGCGACCGAGCTGTTCGACCGGGAGGCGGCGGAAGCGTGGGCGAAACGGAAGCGCGGCGGGCGCAAGACCGCCAAGGCCTGACCGGCGATGTGCGGCATTTCAGGAGCGATCGGGGCCCTTCGACCCGGTGACGTCGAACGATGCGAGGCGATGAGCGCGCGCCTGCAGCACCGTGGGCCTGACGACAACGGAACATGGACCTGGCGCGTCGGTGAGGGGTTCGGCGCCGTCCTCTGCCATCGCCGCCTGTCGATCATCGATCTGAGGCACATCGCGGCCGAGCCGATGGTCAGCAAGGCGACGGGCACGACGCTGGTGTTCAACGGCGAAATCTACAATTTCCAGGCGATCCGTGCCGAGCTCGAGGCCGGCGGCGCCAAGTTCCTCACCAACGGCGATACCGAGGTCATCCTCCACGGCTACGACCGTTGGGGCGTCGACATTTTCGCACGGCTGCGGGGGATGTTCGCGCTGGTCCTGGTCGACCCGCGCAACGAGCGCGTGGTGCTGGCCCGCGATGGCTACGGGATCAAGCCGCTCTATTGGGCGCGCTTCGCCGGGGCAGAGGGCCGTCCTGCAATCGCCTTCGCGTCCGAAGGGCGAGCGCTGGTGGAGGCGGGTTTTGCGGAGCGGCGCACCAGCTCGGATCGGGTTGGGCAGTACCTCTGGAATGGCTTCATGCCCGGGCCGCACACGATCTGGACCGATGTCCAGGAGGTGCCCCGTGGCAGCTACGCGGTGCTGGACAAGCAATATTCGGAGCCGCGGTTCGAGCGGTTCTGGAACATCGGCTCGAGCTTCCGCAACGGCTTGGTGATCGATGCCGAGGAGGCCGACCGGCTGATAGCCGAGGACGTCAGGCTTCACCTCATCGCCGACGTGCCTTTGGCGGTTTTTCTGTCCGGCGGCGTGGACTCGACGGCTGTCGCTGCAGCGGCCGCATCACAGGCCGGCGAGGTGCATACCATCTCCGTCGCGTTCACCGAGGCCGATGCCGACGAACGGCGCTTCGCGGCAGCAGCAGCGAAGGCGATCGGAACCAGCCACCATGTGGTGGAGCTTTCCGCCTCGAGCATCCTCGCCGACATCGAGGATGCGGTCGGCGCGCTCGACCAGCCGAGCTTCGATGGGATCAACAGCTGGTTTGTGAGCCGCGAGGCGGTCCGTCTCGGCTTCAAGGTCGCGTTGTCGGGAGCAGGGGGCGACGAGCTCGCCGGGGGCTACAGCTCATTCCGCAGGGTCTTGCGGGCGCATCCGCTAATGAAGATGCCGGGCAGCGGCCTGGCGGCAGGCTTGGCGGGCGCCGTGCTGCGCCAACTCAGGCCAGCGTCCAAGACCGGGCAGCTGGGCCAAGCATTCGGCGCCCTCGAGCGGATGTACCAAACGCAATATGCGCTGTTCAGCACGGACACGCTGCGAGGGCTTCTCAGCGATCCAGCCTCGGCGCCGACATGGGGTGTCGACCGTGAGCGCGAGGCGATGCTGGCTCAAGAGATTGCCTCATTGCCGCCTCTCCAGGCCGTGACGGCCTTGGAGTCGGAGATGTTCCTCGGTGACCGGCTGCTCCGCGACATGGACAGCGTCAGCATGGCGCATTCTCTCGAGGTCCGTGTTCCGTTCGTCGACACGGTGCTCTCCGACCGGCTCGCCGGCCTGAGCGACGCAGACCGCTATTTGCCCATCGGGCAGAAACAGCTCCTGCGGCGGCAGAGCCGCGCCGTCCTTCCGGAGAACTTCTTCTCGCGGCCCAAGCGCGGCTTCGAGTTTCCGATGGACGAGTGGATACGCGGCCCGCTTCGCTCGATGGTCGAGGGCCGGTTGCTCGACGCGAATCAATGCGCGGCTATGGGCCTCAACGCGCCGGCCGTCGCGGCCATCTGGCAGCAGTTCCTGAGCAAGCCCGGAGCGATCTATTGGACCCGGCCGTGGGCCATATTTGCGCTGCTGCAGTGGGCCGCAAGAAACGAGGTCACCGGGGGCTGAGCATCTTGTTTACTTCGCGTTAAATTCTGAGCGGGTTACGACGAACCGTTTAACAGCCGCTTTCTCTCGGAGAAGAGTGCGTTCGGTCGGGCTTTAGAATCGCTCTATCGTAAACAAATATTAACTATCTCCCCCCAACCTCCCACAGAGTGCAAAAGGGGTCTCGAATCCCGGGGGTGGGGAAATTTGTTGTCTGAATTCAAGCTGCAACGCGAGGCAGCGCAATATCGTGCAAGGCTTCGCCTGAGCGCGGGAGCCCTAGCGCTCGCCGCGGCATTTTTCGCATCCCCCGCACAGGCGCAGGTGATGGACATCGCGACGGACGGTACGGTTTCCGTCCGCAATGGTGCCGGTGCCGCGACGTGGGAAGTCGTCACCAGCCCCGCTTCCGACAAGATGGTCGACCAGGACGGCCAGCCGGTCGTGCCGGCCTGGGCCTATACCGACAACACTCCACCCCCCGTACCGCCCCAGTTCGAAGCCCTTCTGAAGCAGGCTGCGGCCGCAGCGAACCTCAGCCCGACGCTACTTTCGGCGCTCGTGTGGCAAGAGAGCCGCTGGAACCCGCAGGCGGTTTCGCCCAAGGGCGCGATGGGCCTTGCGCAGCTAATGCCGGCAACCGCGCGCGACCTTGGCGTCAACCCAGCCGACCCCGCCCAGAACCTTACCGGCGGTGCGCGCTACCTGCGGTCGCTGCTCGACCAGTTCAACGGCGACGTCGAGAAGGCGCTTGCCGCCTACAATGCCGGCCCCGCCCGGGTTCAACGTGCGGGCGGCGTCCCTGCCATCGCCGAGACCAGAGCCTACGTCGCGTCGATCGTGCGCCGCATTTCATTCCTCGGAGGAAATCCATGAACCTGAAGCATAGCCTTGCTGCCTTGCCGCTGCTCGCCATGAGCGCGCCGGCGGCGGCGGCGACCGACCCGCAGGGGTCGGGCCCCATCGTCGCCGCCCTGGCGTGGATGCAGGGTACGCTGCTCGGCAATGTCGCGACGGCGGTTGCAGTGATCGCGGTGGCGATGGTCGGCTTCATGATGCTGACGGGTCGCATGAACTGGCGCTTCGGCGCTACCGTCATCATCGGCTGCTTCATCCTCTTCGGCGCGGGCACGATCGTCGCCGGAATCCAGTCGGCGTCGGCGGGCTAAGCCATGGCACTCGCCAAGTCCCCCGTATTTCGCGCCCTGACCCGCCCGCAGATGTTCGCGGGCGTGACCTACAGCTATTTCGTGATCAACGCGGCGGTGACCACCGAGGCGTTCCTGATCACCCGCAGCTACCTCGCGCTTCCGGTGGCGCTCGCCGTCCATGTGGTCGGCTATTTCGCCTGCCTCCGCGAACCGCGCGTCTTCGATTTGTGGATCACCAAGGTCAGCCGTTGCCCGCGCACCAAGAATTGGAAGCGCTGGGGCTGCAACAGCTACGCTCCGTGAGAGGAAAAAAGTCGAACATGACCAAATGGTTGGGACCTGCGGCGTGGGGCAAGAAGGAAGCCAAGGCTGGCGCCCGGCTGCCTTATGCGTGCCACGTCGACGCAGCGACCCTTCGTCTCCGCGACGGCTCGCTGATGCGCTCGATGAAGCTCGCCGGTTTTCCGTTCGAGACCGAGGACGATGATGTTCTCAATCATCTGCTCGCTGTCCGCGACGTTGTGCTGCGCAGCGCGCTTAACTCGAAGGCGGTCCTCTACCACCATGTGATCCGCCGCACGGTCGAGGTCGACCTCGGCGCCCGCAACCCTGACCCTGTCTCGACCGAGATCGACCGCCGCTGGACCCACCAGCTCAACCAGGGCCGGCTGTTCCTCAACGAGCAGTTCCTGACGATCGTGATCCGTCCGCCACGCGGCAAGGCCGGTCTGCCGGAACGTCTCGGCAAGATGGGCGCCAAGCCGGAAGGCGCGCTGACGAGCGCCGAGGCGATGGAACTCGACTCCGCGACAGCCGCGCTGACCGCTGCGCTGCAATCGTATGGGGTGCGCGTGCTCGGCACTTACGAGACCGAGACCGGCGTCTATTCGGAGCCGCTGGAGCTCTTGTCCGCAATCTACAACGGCGAGACCCGCCCCGTTCTCCTGCCGCGCCCTGAACAGGACCTCGGCCAGCACCTGCCGTATTCGCGCGTCAGCTTCGGCCTGGACGCGCTCGAAGTGCGCGGGCCCTCTCAGCGCAGCTTCGCCAGCATGATCGGCATCAAGGAATATCCGGATGCGAGCCGCGCGGGGCTGCTGGATTCGCTCCTCCGCGTCCCCCACGAGCTGGTCATCACCGAGAGCTTCGCTCCAATCGAGCGTCAAACTGCTCGCGAGCGGATCGACCTCTCCCTTCGCCGCCTCAAGAGCGCGGACGAAGGCGCCGCGACCGAGCGCGCCGAGATGCTCGCCGCGCGCGACGCTGTGGGTGCCGGGCAGCTGAGCTTCGGCGACCATCACCTGAGCCTTCTCGTTCGCAGCAGCTCACCCGAAGCGCTGGAGAGCGCGACTGCCGACGCGGCGGCAGCCCTCGCTGACATCGGCGCGGTCGCGGTGCGCGAGGACGTCAATCTCGAGCCGGCCTTCTGGGGCCAGTTCCCTGGCAACGAACAATATGTCGTCCGCCGGGCGCTCATCTCAAGCTCGAACGCCGCGGGCTTCATCTCGCTTCACGGCTTCCCGATGGGCCGCGCCACGGGCAACCATTGGGGTGAGGCGGTCACCGTTCTCGAGACGACCAGCTCGACGCCCTTCTTCTTCAACTTCCACGAGGGTGACCTCGGCAACTTCACGATCATCGGTCCGTCCGGATCGGGCAAGACTGTGGTGCTGAACTTCCTCGCCGCCCAGGCGCAGAAGTACGCGCCGCGCACGATCCTGTTCGACAAGGACCGTGGCTCGGAGATCTTCCTGCGCTCGCTCGGCGGTCGCTACGAGCGGATTACACGCGGCGCTGCGACGGGCTTCAACCCACTCGCACTGCCGGACTCCGCAGTGAACCGCGCCTTCCTCAAGGAGTGGCTCGCCAACCTGTTGCAGGCGCAGGGCGCCGAGGAAGAGACTGCGATTGCCAAGGCGATCGACGAGATTTTCGCTCACGGTCCGGAGCTCCGCCGCCTGCGCTTCCTGCGCGACCTGCTGGGCGGTGGGCGCCGTCCACAGGCAGGCGACCTGCCGTCGCGGCTCGACCAGTGGATATTTGACGGCGAGCATGCCTGGCTATTCGACAATCGCGACGACGAGCTCGATTTCGACAATCGGGTGATCGGCTTCGACATGACCGAGCTGCTCGAGGACCGGCGGCTTCGCACCCCCGTGCTGCTCTACCTCTTCCATCGGATTGAGGATCGGCTGGACGGCAATCCGACGATGATACTGATCGACGAAGCCTGGAAGGCGCTCGACGATCCGATGTTCGCGGCGCGCATCCGCAACTGGATGAAAACGCTTCGTAAGCGGAACGCGATGATCGGCTTCGCGACACAGTCGGCCGCCGATGCACTCGACAGCTCAATCGCGTCGGCGATCGTCGAGCAGACCGCGACCGCGATCTTCATGCCCAACACCAAGGCGCGCGAGGAGCATTATTGCACCGGCTTCGGCCTAAGTGGGCAGGAACTGGACTTCATCCGTTCGCTGCCCGCCCACAGCCACTGCTTCCTAGTGCGGCAGGCGAACCGTTCGGTCGTGGTCCGGCTCGACCTCGGCGGAATGCCGGACCTGCTGACCGTCCTGTCGGGCCGCGAGTCCAGCGTCCGCAAGCTCGACGAGCTGCGGGCGTCGGTCGGTGACGATCCGGCTGCCTGGTATCCGCTGCTGACGCGCTCGCCCTGGCCCGGCTCACCGCCGAGCAGCGGCGACGATTACTGGCTGGAAGCCGCCGAATGAGCCAGTGCACGCCCTTCACCGCGGACGGGCCTTCGGGCGTCGCCGATGCGCTGGGCAAGGTGGATTGCCTTGCCAGCGACGCGACCGCCGTGTCGTTCGGGCGGCTGTTCGGCGCGCATGGCAGCTTCCAGACTGCGCTGACGATCATTCTCACCCTGTACGTCGCGCTCCTGGCCTTCAACCTGCTGACAGGCCGCTCGGCGCTGCGCCTCTCGGTTCTGACGCCGAAGATGATGACGCTTGGGCTGGTGCTGACCTTCGCCACTTCGTGGATCGCTTATCAGTCGGTGGTGTGGAACCTTGCCACCGGCGCGCCGGACGAGATTGCCAGCGTGCTGGTCGGCACCAACGGTTCGGCGACGACGATCTTCGCCGAGCGGCTGGACGGCGTGTTCACCGCGATCAGCAATGCTGCAACGGTATCGACGCCCCTGCCGCCGCCACCTCAAACTACCGTTCCCGATGCGCCAAACCTGATCGCCGCTGCTCCCGCAGCCGGTATGGCCTCACCCGCCAACATCCTGTCGATCGCCGGCCTGATCCTGCTGCTTGGCACCGTCGGCGTGTTGGTCGTCTGCCGGCTGGCACTTGCCGCGCTGTTGATCATCGGCCCCGTCTTCATCGTGCTCGCGTTGTTCGAAGGGACACGCGGCTTGTTCGAAGGCTGGCTGAAGAGCGTCGCAATGTTCGCCTTGGTGCCGCTTCTGACCGTGATCATGGGCAGCGGCGCGCTGGTCGCGATCACTCCGATGGTTGCGGGCCTCGGAAATGGTCCCGCGCCGGTTGAGCTCAAGACCGCAGTATCGGTCCTCGTGGCGTCGATCATCTACGTCGCGTTGATGCTGGTCGTGGCCAAGGTCGCCGCCTCGCTGACGCGCGGCTGGCGCATGAGCCGCGCTCAGGCGGCGCAAGGTCAGGTTGGCGGTAGTTTCACGGGTCACCAGGAGCGGCCGTTGAACGCGGCGGCCGCCGCTGCAGCAGCGGCGATCGGCTCCGACCGAGTCCGCAGCGCTGTAACCAGCCTGGAAACGATGAGCTCGACGCATCGCGTGCTGACCAGCAGCCCAGCGCTCGCGGCTGTCGGGACCTCCGCTCAGCGATTGGCGCTTGCCGGTCCGGCCGACGCCCGGAACCAACTCCGTTATCTCCACCACCGGGTCGCCGGTGTCGCTTCCACCCAATCGCGAGAAATGCTTCGATGATCCGCAAGGTTAGTTTTGCCGCGTTGGCGGTTCTGGGCTGCACTACCGCGAGCGCGGCGGCGGATAACCGCATCCGCTCGCTCGCCTATGAGCCCGACCACATTGTCCAGGTCGTTGGGCGTATGGGCATCCAATCGACCATCCAGTTCGACGGCAACGAGCGGATTCAGAACGTCGCGATCGGCGATTCGTCGAAGTGGCAGGTCACGCCCAATCACGGCGCGACCCTCTTGTTCGTGAAGCCTCTGGCGCCGCGAGTCCGCACCAACATGACTGTGGTCACCGATCGGCGAACGTACATGTTCGACCTGGTCGCCGGCGACCGGTTCTCAACGCCCGTCTACGCGCTGAAGTTCAGCTATCCGAATGAGAAGCCGGTCCAGGTCGCGGCAAGTCCAGCGGAGACGACACAGCAGGTCACTGTTGAGGCGGCCACCCAGCAACCCGCGACCATAACCGCGGAAAAGCTGCACTTCGACTGGCAGAGCAAGGGCGAGCACAAGCTCGTCCCGTCGCGGATTTTCGACGATGGCACGTCGGTGTTCCTGGCCTGGAACCGCGAGACGCCTCTTCCGGCGATCCTCACCGTGTCCGAAGACCGCAAGGAAGGGCCGCTCAGCTACAAGATGAGCGGGGATTATATCGTCGTCAGTCCGATCCCGCAGAACATGGTCCTTCGCTACGGCGACCGCATGGCGCTGCTGTGGACGACGCGGCGCATCGTTCCCCAGGCGCAGCAGCCCGCGCGGGTCAATGTGCCGCCGGCCCAGATCGCCCAGCGCATGGCAGTGACCCCGACGACCCAACCCGCAGCGGCCCAGCCCGCTCCGCCCCAGCAGAACGGCGCGATCAAGGTCGCGAACGTGACGGCGCTCTACAGCGATAAACTGACGGATGGCCGAGAATGACCAGCGATCGCGCAACCATCGAAGCCACCGGCAACACCGTCCGCGGGCCTTGGGAAGAAACCGTTCGCCCGGCGCTGCCCGTCGCGGTGCAGCCCACCGACCCGCGTCTGGAGCTGACCGAGAACGCCTTGGTGCTCGCCAGCCAGAACGCCTTTCCGATTGTCGCCACCCGCAAGACACGTCGTGACAACCTTGGCCTGGCCGCAGGCGGTGCGATTGCGCTGGTGCTTGGTGTGGTGACCTTCGTTTCGCTGAGCAACAGTCGTCATCCGGCGGTGGCCCCGGCAGCTTCGGCTGTCACTGCCCCAGCCCCGCAGGGTGGGCTGCCGGTGCCGGCGACGGTTCCCGGCAGGCCGCTGGCTATTCCGCCCTCTGCCATCACGCCGCTGACCCCGCAGGCGGGGACGCTGCCGGCGACCGGCAACATGCCTGTCGCCGTACCGGGCATGGGTGCGCAGGGCGCGCCGGTGCTGGTCTTCGACGGCAGCTCGGCGCCCAGCTCCGTGATGGCCTCCAACACGCCCCGCGATGCGGTCGGGGCTCCGGCCCTTCTTGGTGGGGGCACCGAGCCCAATGCGCGTGGTTTCGCCAGCGACAACAGTTCCGTCCGCTCTACGAGGCTGGCAGAGCCGGCGAACACCGTCATCCAGGGCACCCTCATCCCGGCAGTCCTCGAGACTGCGATCGACACCGACGTGCCCGGCTATGTTCGCGCGGTCGTAAGCCAAGACGTGAAATCGTTCGACGGCAGCCGAGTGCTCATCCCGCGCTCGTCGCGCCTGATCGGCGAGTACAAGGGCGCGACCCAGGCCGGGCAGCGTCGTGCCTATTTGATGTGGACGCGGCTGGTTCGCCCGGACGGCGTGTCGATTGCGCTCGCGTCGCCCGCAGCCGACTTTTCCGGTCAAGCCGGCGTAGGTGGTCAGGTCAACAGTCACTTTTTCTCGCGCTTCGGCTCGTCCATCCTGCTGTCGATCCTCGGCGGCGCGGGCGGGCTCGTAACCGGCGGCGCTTCGACGGTAATCGTCGGCGGGGCAGGGCAGAGCGCGGCATCGGTCGCCGCGCAGCATGACGGCAACCGCGGTCCGACGATCAAGGTGCGGCAGGGTGAGCCGATCCGCGTCTTCACCGCGCGCGACTTGGTCTTCTCCGGCGACGGGGCGGCGGGATGAGCGAGGCTGAAACCTCGATTCCGGAGGACGGGATCGACCCGTTCCTCGACGCATATCTCGAGCCATTCCGCGCCTGGTTGGCGCAGGACGACGTCACCGAGCTCCTGGTCAATCGTCCCGGCGAGGTGTGGATCGAACAGCGTGGGCAGATGAGCCGTCACGCAGCACCTGCGGTGGACGACGCCCTGCTGCAGCGGCTTGCCGAACAGGTGGCCCGGATCAGTCACCAGGGGATCAGCCGCGAGCGGCCGCTACTTGCAGCGATGCTGCCCAATGGTGCGCGCGTTCAGTTCGTAGCGCCGACAGCGACACGGGCGCACTGGGCGCTGGCCATTCGCCGCCACTGTCTCCTCGACCTGCCGCTCGACGCCTACGGCAACGGGCCGCTCAAGCCCTTGCAGAAGACGCGGTCCAGCGCGCCGGATGCTGATCCGATCGGTTTCCTTCGTGAGGCTGTCGCAGACCGAAAGACCATCCTGATCAGCGGCGGCACATCGACCGGTAAGACGACCTTCCTCAACGCACTCCTTCGCGAAGTGCCGGCCGAAGAGCGGGTGATCGTTGTCGAGGACACCGCCGAAGTTCAGCTGCACGGCCCGAACGACTTGGGCCTGATCGCAGTCAAGGGCGAGCTTGGCGAGGCCCTGATCAATACCGACGACCTGCTCCAGGCCGCCTTGCGCCTGAGGCCTGACCGGATCCTTCTCGGCGAGCTGCGTGGCAAGGAAGCGGTAAGCTTCCTGCGTGCCGTCAACACCGGCCACCCCGGATCGTTCAGCACCATCCACGCCAATTCCACGAGCGGCGCGCTCGAGCAGCTGGCCTTGATGGTCATGCAATCGGGCCTCGGCCTCTCGCGCGCCGAGACGATCGAATATGCCCGTTCGGTGATCGACGTCGTGGTCCAGCTTGGCCGCGAAGGTGCAGAGCGCAAGATCGTCGCAATCGAAGAGCTGTCGGCGAGTGCGGAACCGCGCGAACCCCGCGATACGACGCTTCGCGGAGCGCTCGACAAACTTCGCGCCGCCTAGGCGGGACTGACCCAAACTAGTTCAGACCTTCGAGCTGAGTTGCCTGGGGGCGCAGCAGCCGCCACAACCCATCCTCGCGGCCCATGACTGAACACGCGCCATCGACGGCAGGAGCCACGTCGGTCCGCGACAGCAATGTCGCGGTCGTCACCGTCAATTACCGCACGCCGGAGCTCACCGAACTGTGCATCGCTGCGCTTGCGAAGGAGCGTGAGGCGCTGCCGCGGCTTAGGGTGGTGGTTGTCGATGGCGGTTCTGGCGACGGCTCGGCTGATCGGCTGGCGAAGACCTTCAGTCGGCCCGAATATTTGGATTGGGTCGAGTTTCTCCCGATGCCGATCAATGGCGGCTTCGGCTGGGCGAACAATCAGGGAATTCGGGCCTTGCTGCGAGGAACCCAGCCCCCCGACTACATCCAGCTTCTGAACCCCGACGCTGAAGTGATGCTTGGAGCCGTTGAAGCGCTGGTGAAGTACCTCGCCACCAATCGTCGAGTAGCCGCAGTCGGTAGCCAGCTGATCGATCCAGACGGAACGCCAGCCGGAAGCGCATTCTCGTTTCCGTCGATCCGCGGCGAGTTTTCGCGCGGTGCCCGGACCGGCGCGCTCGATCGGCTGCTTAGGGTGCCACCGATCTCGATCGAGGCGACCGAGCCATTGGAAGTCGATTGGGTGACCGGCGGCAGCGTCATGTTTCGCGTCGAGGCGTTGAAGCAGGTCGGCCTCTTCGATGAAGGTTTCTTCCTGTACAACGAGGAGATCGAGCTGATGTGGCGGCTGCGAAAAGCCGGCTGGATCATCGCGACCGAGCCCCGAAGCCGTGTTCGCCACGTCGGCGGAGTGGCGACAGGGGTTCATGACCGCGAGGTACCCGGCCCAGTCGAACCGCGCCGTCCGGCGTACCTTTATCGATCGCGAGCCCGCTTCTTCGGGTTGGCGCGGGGGCGGACCGGTGCTGCGATCGCATTTGCGGCGTTCCTCGCCGGGCACCTCATCTGGAAGGGGCGCCGCCTCCTGCGTGTGTCGAGCGGCAAGCCCGTGGATCATGAATTCAGGGATCATGTGAGGCTAGGACGCCCGCATCTCAGCGATTTCACAGCGGCGGTCGCGTCACCGGACGCCGAGATCGGACAGGCGCCCGCGTGGATGGAACGCCGATGGCTGTAGCCGGGACCAATGTCGCTGCGGTCGTCATCGGCCGGAACGAGGGGGAACTGCTGCGGCTGAGCCTGGGCTCCGTTCAAAGCGCGGGACTCCCCACCGTTTACTCCGATTCGGGCTCCACCGACGGAAGTCCCGACCTGGCTCGCGAACTCGGTGCCGCGACAGTCGAGCTCGAACCGTCTCGCCCATTCTCTGCGGCGCGCGGCCGCAATGAGGGCGTGGACGAGGTACTCCGTCGCTGGCCGGATACTGCCTTTGTCATGTTCATCGATGGGGATTGCGAACTCGAGCCCGGGTTCGTGCCGGCCGCGCTTGAGGCCTTTGCCAGGGACCCGAAGTGCGCGGTCGTCACCGGTCACTTGGCGGAGCGCCATCCCGAGGCCTCGGTCTACAATCGCCTGTGCTCCATCGAATGGCGATCGCCCGCGGGGGAGATCGAAAATATGAGCGGCCTCGGCGGGATCATGATGATCCGCGTTTCGGCATTCCGTGACGTCGGCGGTTTCGACGAGCAGGCGATCGCCGGCGAGGAGCCTGATCTCGGAGTCCGTCTCGGCCTCGCGGGCTATTCGATCATCAAGATCGACCAGCCGATGGCGACCCACGACGCGCAGATCAGGCGCTTCGGCCAGTGGTGGACGAGAGCCGTTCGTGGCGGTCACGCGCTGGCTCATCGCTATGCACGACATGGGGGCTCGAAGTATCGAGACGGGCGCCGCGAGCTCAGGAGCACATTGTTTTGGGGGTTCGCCTTGCCCGCGCTGGTCCTTCTCACATTGCTGCCGACGCACGGCCTCTCGTTGTTGTTGCTTGGCGGGTACGGCCTGCTCGCCTGGCGCGTCTTTCGTCACTATTCGCACACCGGGCTTCCCCGTTCGGACGCGTGGCTTGCGACGCGCTTCATCCTCTACGGCAAGTTCGCCGAGTTCATCGGGGTGCTGCGGTATTGCGTGAACCGGCTCAGGGGCCGGTTTCACATCATCGAATATCGCTAGGGCCGCGCGATCCGTTCAAGAAGCGCGGCCGCATTGCGGTCGGCGTCGTGCATCTCGAGCACGCGCTTCCGACCGACTTCGCCCTTCTTTGACAAATCCTCGGCTTCAGCGCGAAGCGCAGCGGTCATTGCACCGACGAGCGCGTCCTCCGACCCCGCCGGGATCAGCCAGCCGCAGGCGCCATCTACGAGTTCGGGAATACCGGCCACGGCGGTGGCAATGACGGGCCGCCCGAGGGCGAGCGCCTCCATGATCACGACAGGCAGGCCCTCGGCAAAGCTGGGGAGGACGAAGGCGCGGCATCGCTTCAAATGGTCGCGGATCTCGTCAGAGGTCTGAATGCCGGCGAGCGTCACGATACCGCCAAGGTTGCGCCGTGCCACCTCGGCCTCGAGTTCCTCCCGCATCTCGCCATCCCCGACGATCGTCAGGGAGAAGCGCTCGCCCTCGGCGCGGAGCCGCTCGGAGGCGGCGATCAACAAGGGCAGGCCTTTCTGCGCCGAGAGGCGCGCAACGCAGACGAACTCGGTCAAGCTGGCAGCCACAGGCTCTGCGGCCGCATCCAGGAATTCCCGGTCGAGGCCGCACCGGACGATGCCGATCCTGTCCCAGTGGTCCGGACTGCTCCAGCGCATCAGTTGGCTGCGGCCGAAGCTGCTGATGGCGGCGACGAAGCTGGCTGCTCCGACCTTCGCCGGCAAGGAAAGGGTGACGGGTGCATCGAACTCG
>Ga0207644_10000781_pt1 | contig 20183 bp, 17 predicted proteins | sample KBSS73metaG_FD_184326 | JGI IMG/M metagenome (GOLD analysis project Ga0207644, IMG submission 184326) | Switchgrass rhizosphere microbial communities from Kellogg Biological Station, Michigan, USA - KBS S7-3 metaG (SPAdes) (version 2) | ecosystem: Host-associated > Plants > Roots > Rhizosphere... | reverse complement strand
CCACCAGCCCACGCTGAAGCGGGCGGACCACTACGAGGCGATCTTCTCGGAAGGCCGCGCCGAATACCGTCGCCGCGACTTCGACCTCGAGACGCATACGGAGATCGTCGTCTCCCCCGAGGACGACATCGAGGTTCGGCGCATGCGCGTGACGAACCGCTCGCGATCCGCACGCACGATCGAGGTGACGAGCTACGCCGAGGTCGTGCTCGCCCCGGCGGCCGCGGATGCGCTGCATCCGGCGTTCAGCAATCTCTTCGTGCAGACGGAGATCATCGCGCAGCGGCGCGCCCTGCTGTGCACGCGGCGACCGCGCGCGGCCGACGAGCACGTGCCGTGGATGTTCCACGTGATGTCGGTCTACGGCGCGGAGGCCTCCGACGCATCGTTCGAGACGGACCGTCTGCGGTTCATCGGCCGGGGCCGCACCCTGGTCGAACCGGCCGCGATGGCCGAGCCTGGACCGCTGTCGAATACCGCCGGCTCCGTGCTGGATCCGATCGCGGCGATTCGCCACCGCTTCACCATCGAGGCGGGCGCGACCGCAACGATCGACATGGTGACCGGCGCAGCCGAGACGAAGGACGCCGTCCTGCGTCTCGTCGACAAGTATCAGGACCGCGGCTTCGCCGATCGCGTCTTCGAGCTCACGTGGACGCACGGCCAGGTCGTGCTGCGGCAACTCAATGCCACCGAAGCCGATTCCCAGCTGTACGCGCGCCTCGCGGGCTCCGTCGTCTACGCCAACGCGTCGCTGCGCGCCGCGGCGGGCGTCCTTGCCGGCAACCAGCGCGGGCAATCGGGCCTCTGGGGCTACGCGATCTCGGGCGACCTCCCGATCGTGCTCGTCCAGATCAGCGACGCCGCCAACATCGAGCTCGTGCGCCAGCTCGTGCAGGCCCACGCGTATTGGCGGCTCAAGGGGCTCGCCGTGGATCTCGTGATCTGGAACGAGGACCGTGACGGCTATCGGCAGCGTCTCCAGGAGCAGATCGTCGGGCTGATTGCCGCGGGCGTCGAAGCGCACGTCGTCGACCGTCCCGGCGGCATCTTCGTGCGTCACCCCGAGCAGATCTCGACCGAAGATCGCGTGCTCTTCCAGTCCGTCGCGCGGGCGATCCTGACCGACGCTCACGGCACGCTGGCCGAGCAGATTGACCGCCGGGCCGCGCCGGTGCCGAGGACGCCGCGGCTGGCGCCCTCGCGCGTCCATCGCGTTTCGTCGTCGGTCACCATCGAGGCGCCGCGGGCGGACCTGATTCTTTTCAACGGCACCGGCGGCTTCACGCGCGACGGCCGCGAGTACGTCATCGCGCCGGCCCCGGGCGCCACCACGCCGGCGCCGTGGGTGAACGTCATCGCGAACCCGTCGTTCGGCACGGTCGTCTCGGAAAGCGGGCTCGGCTACACGTGGAGCGTCAACGCGCACCTGTTCCGGCTGACGCCGTGGCACAACGATCCCGTGCAGGCCCCGAGCGGCGAGGTCGTCTACCTCCGCGACGAGGAAACGGGGCATTTCTGGTCGACGACCTCCTCGCCGTGCGGCGGCGCGTCGGCGTACGCGACGCGGCACGGATTCGGGTACACGACGTTCGAGCACACGGAGGACGGCGTTCGCTCCGAGCTTACCGTCTTCGTGGCGCTCGACGCGTCGATCAAGTTTCTCTCGCTCGCGGTCACCAACGCGAGCGGCCGTGCGCGGCGCCTGACGGCCACCGGCTACGTCGAGTGGGTGCTGGGCGACCTCCGGTCGAAATCGGCGATGCACGTCACCACCGCGCTGGACGCCAGGAGCGGCGCGCTCGTCGCACGAAACCGTTACAACAGCGAATTCTCGCAGGACGTCGCGTTCTTCGACGTCGACGACACGGCGCGTACCTTCACGTGCGACCGCGCCGAGTTCATCGGCCGCAACGGCACGTTGCGCGACCCGGCCGCCCTCCATCGCACGCGGCTGTCCGGGCGGGTGGGCGCGGCGCTCGATCCTTGTGCCGCGCTGCAGGTCGCGTTCGACCTGGCGGACGGCGAGCGACGACAGATCGTGTTTCGCCTGGGCGCCGCGAACGGCCTCGACGCCGCCGGCGCGCTCGTGCAGCGTTGGCGCGGCTCGGCGGTCGCCGACGCCGCGCTCGAGCGCGCGATGGCGCATTGGCGCCACATCCTCGGTGCGGTGCAAATCGAAACGCCGGACGCCGCGCTCGACGTGCTGGCCAACGGCTGGCTCGTGTACCAGACGCTGGCGTGCCGCGTCTGGGCGCGCAGCGGCGACTACCAGTCGGGCGGCGCCTACGGCTTCCGCGACCAGCTGCAGGACGTCATGGCGCTGGTGCACGCCGCGCCGGGCGTCGCGCGCGAACACATCGTGCGTTGCGCCGGCCGCCAGTTCGTCGAGGGCGACGTCCAGCACTGGTGGCATCCGCCGTCGGGTCGCGGCGTGCGCACGCATTGCTCCGACGACTTCCTGTGGCTGCCGCTGGCGGCGTGCCGCTACGTGCTCGCGACCGGCGACCTGTCGATCCTCGACGAGGAAGCGCACTTCCTGGAGGCCCGTCCGGTGAACGCGGACGACGACTCCTACTACGACCTTCCGGCGCGGTCGGACGAACGCGCGACGCTCTACGATCATTGCGCGAGATCGTTGCTGCACGGCCTTCGATTCGGCGCGCACGGCTTGCCGTTGATCGGGTCGGGCGACTGGAACGACGGCATGAATCTCGTCGGTCGCCACGGGAAGGGCGAGAGCGTCTGGCTGGCGTTCTTCCTGTGCCACGTCCTCTCCGAGTTCGCGAGGCTCGCGCGGGTTCGCGGCGACGCCGCGCTCGCTCACCGCTGCGACACGGAAGCGGGCGCGCTGCGCGAGCGGATCGAGCAGCACGCCTGGGATGGCGCGTGGTATCGCCGCGCCTATTTCGACGATGGCTCGCCGCTCGGCTCGCATCTCAACCCCGAGTGCCGGATCGACTCGGTGGCGCAGAGCTGGTCGGTGCTGTCCGGCGCCGGCGACGCGGCGCGGTCGCGCACCGCGATGGACGCCGTCTATGCGCGCCTCGTGCGTTCCGACGATGCGCTGATCCAGCTGCTCGACCCGCCGTTCGACGCTTCCGCGCTCGAGCCCGGCTACATTCGGGGCTACCTGCCCGGTGTCCGCGAGAACGGCGGCCAATACACGCACGGCGCGATCTGGACGGCGATGGCCTTCGCCGCGCTCGGCGACAACGCGCGGGCGTGGGAGCTCACGGCGATGATCAACCCGATCAACCACGCGCGGACGCCGGAAGGCGTCGCCGTCTACAAGGTCGAGCCCTACGTCGTCGCCGCCGACGTCTACGCGTGCGCGCCGCACACCGGTCGCGGCGGCTGGACGTGGTACACGGGCTCGGCCGGATGGATGTACCGCCTCGTCGTGGAATCGTTGCTGGGGCTCCGCCGTGAAGGCGATCGCCTGCGCTTCCACCCGTGCCTGCCGCCTCACTGGGACAGGTTCGCCCTGCAATATCGCTTCAACGAGACCGTCTATCGCATCGCCGTCGAACGTCGCCCGCTCGACGGTGACCGTCCGCCGCCGGCCGTTCGGGTCGCCGTCGATGGCGTGCTGCAGGAGGCCGACTTCGTTCGGCTCGTCGACGACAGGCAGGAGCACCGGGTCGACGTGGACGTTGCCTAACGCGCGCTATGTACGCCAGCGTACCGACCGGACCCGGCGAGCTCGGCAGACTTCGGCTCCTGCGTACCGCGAATGGGGTTGCCATGAAGCTCGAGTCTCGTTGGGGATTGCTCGCCGCCGCGTGCAGCGGCCTTGCCTTGGCACTGTGGCTCGGGCGGCGCGACCGCGCCGGCGCACACGGGCTTTCGCACGTCCACCTGCACGAATGGGAAAACGAGGGCGGCACGCTCGCCTCCGCATCGCACCCGTCTCGTGCTGCCGTCCCGCCGCGTTCCTGACCGGCACGCTCGTTCCGCGGACGCCGGCGAATGACCTACTGCATCGGCGTGATGCTCGACCAAGGGATCATCTTCGCCTCCGATTCCCGTACGAACGCCGGCATGGATAACGTGGCGCGATTCTGCAAGATGACGGTGTTCGAGCGTCCCGGAGACCGCGTGATCGTGCTGCTGAGCTCGGGCGGCCTCGCCGGCACGCAGGCCGTCATCAGCACGCTCTCGCGCGGCAGCGTCGACGCGGACGGGCGCTCGAGTCTCTGGAATGCGCCGACGATGTTCGACGTCGCGGTGCTGGTGGCCGACGCGATGCGCGAGGTGGAATGCCGGGGGGGCGAATATCCCGTGGAGAGCAAGCGCGTCTTCAACGCGTCGTTCATCGTCGGCGGCCAGATTCTCGGCGAGCCGGTGCGGCTCTTCCGCCTCTACGCCGAGGGCAATTTCATCGAGGCCGAGATGACCACGCCCTACTTCCAGACCGGCGAGAACAAGTACGGCAGGCCCATCATCGATCGCGTCATCACCCGCTCGACACCGCTCTCCGACGCGGTCAAGTGCGTGCTGGTGTCGTTCGACCTCACGATGCGCAGCAACCTGTCCGTCGGCATGCCGATCGACCTGATCTGCTACGAGCGCGACAGCCTCGAAGTTCGTTGGCGGCGCCGATTCGACGACGGCGACCCGTACTTTGCCGCGCTGGGAAACCAGTGGAGCGAGGGCACGCGGCAGGTGTTCCGCGAGCTGCCCGACCTTCGCTGGTGATGCCCGGCGCAACTTCCGGAGAGTGACGATGCAGATCCACGTGGGTTTCGACATGGTCTACGAATGCCCGCAACCCACGCCGATGATCCTCAACCTCAACGTGCATTTCACCCGGGTGTCGGATCTCGTCGGACGCGACGACCTGCTGTTCGACCCGCCCGTTCCGGTCTCGGGTTATCGCGACACCTTCGGCAACTGGTGCACCCGCGTCGTGGCGCCCGCCGGGCGCCTCCGCGTGCGTGCCGACGCGACGGTCAACGACTCGGGGGCGGCGGACGGCATCGTGCCCGATGCGCCACAGCATCCGGTGCCGGACCTGCCCGAGGAAACGCTCCTCTTCCTGCTCGGCAGCCGCTACTGCGAAACCGACAAGCTGTCGGAGACGGCGTGGAACCTGTTCGGCCAGACGCCGCCGGGCTGGGACCGTGTACAGGCGATCTGCGATTACGTCCACCGTCATATCGCGTTCGGTTACGAGCACGCGCGCATGACGCGGTCCGCGCTGGAGGCTTACTACGACAGGACGGGCGTGTGCCGCGACTACACGCATCTCGCGGTCGCGTTCTGCCGGTGCATGAACATTCCCGCGCGCTATTGCACCGGGTACCTCGGCGACATCGGCGTTCCCCCTCCGCACGGGACGATGGACTTCGCCGCCTGGTTCGAAGTCTTTCTCGGCGGACGCTGGCATACGTTCGACGCGCGCAACAACACGCCGCGCGTCGGCCGCGTGCTGATCGCGCGCGGCCGCGACGCTTCGGACGTCGCGATCAGCAGCACGTTCGGTCCGAACAAGCTCGAGAGCTTCCGCGTCTGGACCGACGAGGTGGGTGTCGCCGACGCGCGAGTGCCCCGGGTGGCCTAGCCGATCATTTACGGCGGCGAACTCCGGCGTAGCTGCCCCGAGTGTTCGCTGGCGTACCGACGCGGCACGCGGCGCAGGTCATGATCTCCAGGCGCCGCGATCCTCGCCGCCTCCGGCGACCGATCGGCGGCGCCAAGTCGGTCAGGAACGAACGTTTCCCGAGGAATTGCACATGCGTCACTTGCTCGTCGTGTTGTCGATCTTGCTCGCACAGTCCGCGCCTGCCGTTGCCCAGGTGGGCTTCGGCATCGCGGTGCCGGGCCTCAGCATCGGGATCAACCTTCCGGTGTACCCGCAGCTGGTCGCCGTGCCCGGCTATCCCGTCTACTACGCGCCGCAGGTCAACTCCAATTATTTCTTCTACGACGGCGCCTACTGGATCTACCAACGCGACAACTGGTACGCAAGCGCCTGGTACAACGGTCCGTGGGGGCTCGTGGCGCCCGACGCCGTCCCGCTGTACGTGCTGCGCGTTCCGGTGCGCTACTACCGCCGGCCGCCGGCGTACTTCTACGGATGGCGATCGGATGCAGCGCCGCGCTGGGACGAGCACTGGGGTCACAGCTGGTCGCAGAGTCACGGCGGGTGGGATCACTGGAACCGTGCGTCGGCGCCCTCTCCCGCCCCGCTGCCGGTCTACCAGCGGCAGTACACGGGAAGCCGCTATCCGCGACCCGAGCAGCAGTCCGCATTGCAGGTCCAGAACTACCGCTATCAGCCTCACGAGACCGTGGTGCAGCAGCACTACGAAACGCAACGTGGGCAAGGCGGGGCAAACTTCGCGGCGCCGCTGGAGCCTCGCGGTGGAAACCATCCGCCGTCGGCGCAGATGAACGCTTCGCCCCCGCCCCGCGGACCGGCATCGCAAACGGGCAGCATGAACGGCGGGCGGCCTGGGCCGACCCAGGCGCCGCCGCAGCATCTCGTCCCGACCGTTCAGCGCGCACCGCCGCCCTCGCAGCCGATGTCGCGTGTGACGCAGACATCCGCCCCGCAGGACCAGACTCAGAAGCCGACTGGCAAGCCTCCGCAACAGCAGGCGCCGGCCGGTCAGGGTTCGCCTACGTCTGCAGCGGCGGCGCACCGTGCGCCCGAGTCCTACCAAGACAGGGGACCGCAGGACAAGGCGCCCCAGGGCAAGGGACCGCCTCAGGATGCGAGGCAGGGGCACGAGAAGGGTGATCCGCAGGGCGGCGAGCGGAGCAAATAACACGCGTATTCGGCTGGCCGACCATCGCTTCACTCGCCCAGCAATTCGGCCACCGGTTGCAGCTGCTCGACGTGCTGCGACACGACCTTCACGATGACGACGATGGGAATGCTGAGCAGCATGCCCCAGACGCCCCAGAGCCAGCCCCAGAACAGCAGCGAAATGAAGATGGCTGCCGCGTTCATTCTCGCGATTCGCCCGGTCATCCACGTGGTGACGAACGTTCCCACGAGCGTTGCGATGCACAGCGATGCGCCGCCGACCAGCAGCGCCATCGAGAACGAGTCGAACTGCATGAACGCCGCCATGCCCGTCGCACCCGCGGTGAAGGCGGGACCGAGGTAGGGAACGACGTGGAGCAAGCCGGCTGCGACAGCCCAGGCGCCGGCGTTGTCGAGGCCTATCCAATAGAACACGCCCCAGACGAGCAGGGCGACCATCACGTTGGTCAGCAGCATCATGAACATGTACTTCTGGATCGAATGATTGATGTCGTCGAGAATCTTGACGGTGATCTTCTTGTTCGTCAGCGAAGGCCCGGTGAGCCGCACGATCTTGCGCCGGAACGTGTCGCCGCCCACGAGGAGGAAGAAGGCGAGGAATAGCACCATGATCGCCTGGCCCATCGCACCGAAGGCGCCCTTCGAGCCGGTCCACAGATAATCGCCCAGCTTGAACTGCGGCTGATCGATCACGACGTGCGTCGCGGGCGCCTTCGGCGCCGAGGCGCCGGTCGCCTGCGCGGTGGCCCTCTCCACCTCCGTCGCCGCGCTCTGCACCTTCTGCATCGCGCCGAGCTGGCCGATGCGAAGCCGTGCCACCCCGGCGGAGAACTTGCTCGCGGCTTCGGGTAACTGCTCTATGATCGTCTGCATCTGTGCGCGCAGCGAATAGACGCCGAGCCCAAGCGCGCCGATGATGCCCGCCATCACGAGGAGCGCCGCCGCGGCGCGCGGGATCCGGATCCGCTCGAGCCATTCCACGGGAGGATTCAGCATGTACGCGATGATGATGCCGAGGAACAGCGAGATGACGAACGCCTGCGCCCATTCGAGCGCGACCACCACCGCGACCACGGCGAGCGTCGAGAGCGCGAGGCCGCGCGCGTCCACCGGCATGCGGATGACGGCCAGGTCCGCGTTCGGCGGCGCATGCGCGGGTTCGCCGACGCGATCGATCGGCGCCTCGGACTCGCGGTTGACGGGGTTTGCCATGCGCGCTTTCACTTCGTGGGGGATCGATGACGATTCTAGACAGGCCGCCCGGCGAGTCTGTGCGCTTGCGCACGCAGTGCCCGCGCGGCAGTCCGACGGAGCACGAGAATGACCGTACGCCACTGGGAGCGCCACCGCACGGACCGCATCGGCTGGCTGCGCGCCGCGGTGCTGGGCGCCAACGACGGCATCGTCTCGACCGCGAGCCTCGTGCTAGGCGTCGCCTCCGCGCACGGAACGCACGGCGGCGTGATGATCGCGGGGATCGCGGGGCTCGTCGCGGGCGCCATGTCCATGGCGGCCGGTGAATACGTTTCGGTGCGCTCGCAGTCGGATTCGGAAACGGCGGCGCTCGACATGGAACGCGCGGAGCTCGCCGCGGACAACGCGGCCGAAGAGCGGGAGCTGACCGCGATCTACGTGGCCCGAGGTGTGGCGCCGGCGCTCGCCCGGCAGGTCGCCGGGCAACTGATGGCTCACGATGCCCTGGGCGCTCACGCGCGCGACGAGCTCGGAATATCCGCCACGCTCGGCGCGCGTCCGCTTCAGGCGGCGCTCACCTCCGCCGTCAGCTTTTCGATCGGCGCCGGGTTGCCGCTCGCGGTGGTGGCGCTCGTTCCCGAGGCGCGGCTCATTCCTGTTGTATCCGCGACGTCGCTCGTGTTCCTCGCGCTTCTCGGCGGTGTGGCCGCGCGCGTGGGGGGCGCGCGCGTGACCATCGGCGCACTGCGCGTGACGTTCTGGGGCGCGCTGGCGATGGCGGTGACGGCGGCGGTGGGCGCGTGGTTCGGCAGCGGCGCGTGACGCCGCCATCGCGGCGCCGGGCGCGTCTACGTGAGCTCGCGGATCGCGTTGCTGATCGCGTTGTCGACCTGCTGCCGGTCGGATGCCTGGTCGCCCAGGATCGTTTCCCATTGAAGCCGCACGTACGCGGAACGGTGCCGGCTCTTCAGCACCAGCGTCTGCAGCCCTCGCCGGTCTCCGAACGCGTAATCGGTGGCGTACCCCAGCAAATCGTGCACGCCGGCATTCCAGATGCCCGTCTGCACCGCCTCGATGATGGCGGCCATGCGGCGGTGAAATTCCCGCGGCACGTCGACGGTCAGCGGGTCTTTCTCGGTGGCAGGTGAAGGCGCGGCCATGCGATCCAGTATGGCCCTATCCGCGCCTCGCCGCAAACGCCACGCGGCGCTCCGTCACTCCGCCTTGACGTTCGCTTCGCGCACGACCTGCTTGTAGAGCTCGTACTCGTCGTGCATCACCTTCGCGAAATCCTGCGCGGAGGAGCCGACCGGCACGACGCCGCGATCCTTCAGCTTGGCCTGCGTCGCCGGGTCCTTGATGAATGCCTGGATCTCCGCCGACAGCTTGTCGACGATGGCCTGCGGCGTCTTCGCCGGCGCCATCACGCCGTGCCACGGCTTGACGTCGAAGCCCGGGACCACCTGCGCGATCGGCGGCAGGCTCGGCGCGAAGAAAGCGCGCTCCTTCGTCGAGACCGCGAGCGCGCGCAGCTTGCCCGACTGGACGTGCGGCCAGGAACTCGTCGCCGCGTCCATCGACGCATCGACCTGGCCGGAGATCAGGTCGGTCACCATGGGGGCCGAGCCCTTGTACGGAACGTGCGTCATCCGGGTCCCGGTCTTCAACAGGAACAGCTCCATTCCGAGATGGAGCGACGATCCGTTGCCCGACGAACCATACGACAGCTTGTTTGGATTCGCCTTGAGATAAGCGATGAACTCCTCGAGCGTCTTCGCAGGGACCTTCTCCGCGTTGACGACGAGCACGAGCGGCGTGATGCCGACCAGCGACACCGGCGCGAAGTCGTTGACCGGGTCGTAGAGCCTGTTCTCCGGCTGCACCGCCGGGTTGATGGCGTTGGCCGCGATGTTGCCGAGGCCGATCGTGTACCCGTCGGGCGGCGACTTGGCGAGCGCCTGCATGCCGATCGCGCTGCCGGCGCCGGGCCGGTTATCGACGACGAACGACTGGCCGAACTTGCCCTGCAGGTGCTCGGCGATCATCCGCGCCATGACGTCGGCGGCGCCGCCCGGCGGCACCGGCACGATGAACTTCACCGGCTTCGACGGATACGCCTCGACCTGCGCGGCGGCGGGCGCGCCGACGATCGCAAGCGACGCGAGCGCAACGGCAAGCAGCTTCTTCATGCGGAGACCTCCACGGGACGCTTCGGTCAATGCGCGGACGTGCCGCCGGTCACAAACGCCCACAGCGACGCGGCGGGCTCGATTCCGAGGCCGTGGCCCTCGGGCACCGTGAAGGCGCCGCGCTCGCAGCGCATCGTCGTGCTGACGTGCGCCAGATTGCGGTCGAAGACGGAATGCTGATACTCGTGCATCGGCACGTTCGGCAGCGCCGCGGACGCATGCAGGCTCGCGGCCTGAAAGATGCCCACGCCGACGCTCGCGTGCGGGATGACCATCACGTGGAACGCGTTGGCCATCCGCGCAATCTGCATGAACTGCGAGATTCCGGTGCGGCCCATCTCCGGCTGCGCGATCGACATCGCACGACGCTCGAAGCGCGGGCGATATTCGTACACGGTGCGCAGCTCCTCCCCGAGCGCAATCGGCACGCGCGCCGACGACGCCACCTGCACCTGCCCTTCCAGGTCTTCCGGTGCACAGGGCGCTTCGACAAAGTACGGACGGTAGGCGGCCAGACGGTCGGTCAGCGCGATGGCCTGCGCGGCGGTGAACTTCCAGTGCAGGTCGACCAGCAGCTTGGCATCTGGGCCGAGCGCAGTGCGCAGCGCACGCATCTCCTCCTCGATCCCGTCGAACGCAACCGCGGCGGCGTACTTGAACGCGTCGAAGCCCCGCGCGGCAAAGCTGCGCGCCACCTCCACCTTCGCGGCGAGATCGGGTCCGGGCAAGCCGGAGACGTACGCGGGAATCGTGGCCGAGCGCTGGCCGCCGAGCAGCTTCACGACCGGCTGGCGCGTGAGCTTGCCGAACAGGTCCCACAGCGCGATGTCGACACCCGCGATCGCGTCGACATAGAAGCCGCCGAAGAATCCGCGAACGCGCATCAGGTCGTACAGGTCCTCCTGGATGACGACCGCGTCGCGCGGATCGCGTCCCACCACCTGCGGGCCGAGCACGTCGCGGACGATCGCCACCACCGCTTCGGGGGCGACGATGCCGTACGTCTCGCCCCAGCCGACGGTGCCGTCATCGGCGGTCAGCTTGATCAGCACCGAGCGGTCGACGGTGGGATACAGCGTTCGATTCCCCGCGCGAACCACGTAATCACCGACCTTGCGGTCGCCGTCGCCCAGCGGCCCGAGATAGGGAACGTCGCGCGGCAGCGACACGACGATCGCATCCACCTGGGCGACGCGTGCGGCGGCGGCCGTCATGGAATGGCCTCCGCCGCGAGCAGCAGATCGGCGATGTCGTCGAGGAACGCGTCGACGTCGGCGCGGTCCGCGTCGTCGAGCGCCGGGCCGGCCGCGCGCTGCCGCGTGCCCGCGAGCAGCCCGCGACGCCGCAGCACGTACTTGGTCAGCGCCCAGCGGAACACCGCCTGCACGTTCAGCACCGGCAGCATGCGCGTGAAGATCCGCCGCACGCCGTCCGCGTCGCCGGCCCGATGCGCCGTCATCAGCGCCGCGTGCACTTCGGCCAGCTCGACGGCGGGCATCGACCCCGCGGCACCGCGGCGCAGCTCGTCGGTGACGTAGCGGCCGCCCGCGCCGCCGAACACGCCGCGCAGCGTCTGCGGCGCGCGCTCGCGCAGCGCGGTCAGGCGCTGCCCGCTCGGAATCGTCTCTTCCTTGACGTAGGCGATGGCGGGGACCGCGCGCAGGATCTCGATCACCGTGTGCGGCGCCAGCCCGGCGCCCGCGGGCGGCGGCGCGTTCTGCAGCATCAGCGGCACGGGAAGCGCGTCGGCGAGCGTTGCGAAGAACGCGATCTGTTCCGCCACCTCCTTGCGATCGGCCGGCGCGGCCACCATCGCCGCCGCCGCACCGCGCTGCAGCGCGTGCCTGCCGAGCGCGATCGAGGTGTCGACGTCGACGCTGCTGATCCCGGCGATGAACGGGCGGCGTCCGGCGAGCTCGTCCTGCACGCTTGCGACGAGGCGCCGTCGCTCGTCCGCCGAAAGCTCGGCGACTTCGCTGGCGACCCCCGGGTACGTGAGCCCGTCCGCGCCGCTTGCGACGACGTACCGCACGAGCCTGCGCAGCGCCGTCTCGTCGGGCGCGCCGTCGGCGCCGAAGGGCGTTGGCAGCACCGGAAAGATGCCGGACAGATCCATCGAAGGTGTTAGTCTCGGCCGGCGACCCTATGCGACGATAGAGCCTGACGAGGCGGGAACGTGCCGGGCGTGAAGGTCCGCATCCCGCGTAAAGTCGTGGTGCCCAGAAGAGGACTCGAACCTCCACAGTCTTGCGACCGCTAGGACCTGAACCTAGTGCGTCTACCAATTCCGCCATCTGGGCAACGGCAACCCAATATTTTAAGAGATCGAACAACCCTTGTCAAAACGCAGCGCTTCGCGCACGTCGCCCCCACGAACCGCCGCTGGCTTCGCGGCCGCCGAGCGTCTCCCCGACGGCAACGCAATCGTCGCGGCGCTGCACGACGCGGGCGTCCCGCTCGCGCCGCACGAGCTCGCCCGCCGGCTCGACGTCGCGCCCCGGCTCGAGCGCGCCTTCGACGAATGCCTGTCGGCGCTCGAGCGCGACGGACGCGTGCTCGTCAACCGCAAGGGCGAGATTTGCATCGTCGCCAAGCTCGACATCGTGATGGGTCGCGTGCAGGGTCACGCCGACGGTTTCGGCTTCCTCGTGCCGGACGCGGGGGGCGACGACCTGTTTCTGAGCCCGCGCGAGATGCACAAGGTGCTGCACGGCGATCGCGCGACGGCGAAGCGCGTCGGCGTCGACCGGCGCGGCCGTCCCGAAGGCGAGATCGTCGACGTGCTCGAGCGCGCCAATCGCGACGTCGTCGGCCGCCTGCACGAGGAGCGCGGCATCTGGTTCGTCGAGGCGGAGAACCGGCGGATCAACCAGGACCTGATGATCCCTGCCGACGAGCTGCACGGCGCCCGCGCGGGGCAGGTCGTCGTGGTCGAGATCCTCGAGCAGCCTTCCGCGCACCGCGAAGCGGTGGCCCGTGTGAAGGAGATTCTCGGCAGCGCGACCGATCCGGGCATCGAGATCGAGATCGCGCTGCGCAAGCACGACCTGCCATTCGAGTTCTCCGACGCCGCGCTGCGCCAGGCGAAGCGGCTGCCGCCCGACGTCCGCCCGGCGGATCGCAAGGGGCGCGTCGACCTGACGGCGCTGCCGCTCGTCACGATCGACGGGGAGACGGCGAAGGATTTCGACGACGCCGTCTATTGCGAGCGCGTCGGCAGCGGCTTCCGGCTGGTGGTCGCGATCGCCGACGTCTCGCACTACGTCCGCGACGGCGACGCGCTCGACAGCGACGCGCGGGCGCGCGGCACGTCGGTGTACTTCCCGCGGCGCGTGATCCCGATGCTGCCCGAGGCGCTGTCGAACGAGCTCTGCTCGCTCAAGCCGGAGGTCGACCGACTGTGCATGGTCTGCGACATGCGGATCACGGCACAGGGCGCGATCGACCGGTACGAGTTCTATCCCGCGGTGATGCACTCGCGCGCGCGACTCACGTACACGCAAGTGTGGGAGTGGCTGTCGCTGCCGAAGGCGGCCCGGTCCGGCGCGGCGAAGAAGCTGCTGCCGCAGCTGCAGGATCTGCACGCGGTCTATGGCGCGCTGTCGAAGACGCGCGCCGCGCGCGGCGCGATCGACTTCGACACCGTCGAGCTGGAGATCGAGTTCGACGAGCGCGGCCGCATCGCGCGAATCGTCCCGGCGCCGCGCAACGACGCGCACCGGCTGATCGAGGAGTGCATGCTCGCCGCCAACGTCTGCGCGGCGGAGATGGCCGCGAAGCACAAGCAGCCGATTCTCTACCGGATCCATGAAGGACCGCCGCCCGACAAACTCGCCGCGCTGCGCGAATTCCTGGCCGGGTCCGCGCTTTCGCTGCCGGGCGGCGACGCGCCGTCAGCGGCCGACTACGCGCGCCTCCTCGACCAGGTGCGCGAGCGTCCGGACTTCGCGCTGCTGCAGACGGTGCTGCTGCGCTCGCTGTCGCAGGCACAATACAGTCCGTCCAACGTCGGTCACTTCGGACTGGCCTACGAGGGCTACGCGCACTTCACGTCGCCGATCCGTCGCTATCCCGACCTGCTCGTGCATCGGGCGCTGAAGGCGGTGCTGGCCGGCAAGGCCTACACGCCGTCGGGACAGACCTGGGACGCGCTCGGCGCGCATTGCTCGATGACCGAGCGGCGCGCCGACGATGCGTCGCGCGACGTCTCGCAATGGCTGAAGTGCTTCTACATGCAGGACAAGATCGGCGAGACGTTCGCCGGGACGATCACCGGCGTCGCGAGCTTCGGCCTGTTCGTGACGCTCGACGGCCTCAACATCGACGGGCTCGTGCACGTGACGGAGCTCGGTCGCGACTACTTCCACTTTCAGCAGGCGCGCCACGCGATGATCGGGGAAAAGACCGGCCGCACGTTCCAGCTTGCCGGGCGCGTGCAGGTGAAGGTCGCGCGCGTCGACCTCGAGACGGCGAAGATCGACTTCACGCTCGTCGACGGCGGCGCGGCCGAGACCGGCGCGGCGCGCCCGCGCTTCGCAGAGCCGCTGGCGCGCGAGGATGCGCGACCGGCGCGCGGGAAGAAGCGCCGCTAGCCGGTCGCGGCCGGCCATCAGCCGGCGTGGCTCAGCGCTTGCGCTCCGGCTGCGGCGTCATCCGCAGATAGGGGCGCAGCGCCTTGAAGCCCTTCGGGAACTTCTGCTTGATCACCTCGGGGTCCTGCAGCGCCGGCACGATCACGACGTCGTCGCCGTCCTTCCAGTTGACCGGGGTCGCGACCTGGTTGTACTCGGTCAGCTGGATCGAGTCGATCACGCGCAGGATCTCGTCGAAGTTGCGGCCCGTGGACGCGGGATATGTCAGCATCAGGCGCACCTTCTTCGCGGGATCGATGATGAACACCGAGCGCACCGTCTGCGTGGCGCTTGCGTTGGGATGGATCATGTCGTAGAGCAGCGAGACCTTGCGGTCGGCGTCCGCGATGATCGGGAAGTTGACGCGCGTGTTCTGCGTCTCGTTGATGTCCTCGATCCATTTCTTGTGCGAGTCGACCGGATCCACCGAGAGGGCGATGATCTTCACGTTGCGCTTCGCGAACTCGTCCTTGAGCTTCGCGGTCATCCCGAGCTCGGTCGTGCACACCGGCGTGAAGTCGGCCGGGTGCGAGAACAGCACGCCCCAGCTGTCGCCGAGCCACTCGTGGAAGCTGATGCGGCCCTCGCTCGAGTCCTGCTCGAAATCGGGGGCGATGTCGCCGAGTCGCAGTGCCATGTGGTGATCTCCTCGAAACGTGTCTCCCAAGGGAGCGAACCTGTGATGATAATCATCCGTGCGGCGTTGCGCTCGGCCCTTGCGCCCTATCCTTATTCCACGCGGGCATTGTGCCGTGCACAACCGGCGGTTGAACGCCGTAGAATCGCGCTCGGACCCCGCTCTACGATGACGACGACATTTCGCCCGCGTTCGATGCCCGGCTCACCGGCGCACGCGCTCGTGCGCCGGCTGCCGGACGCCGGATCGCGCGGTAAATCGTGCCGCTAACGGAGCCCGCGGATGCGCCGCCGGGGGCGCCGCTCGACCTCGTCGTGCAGGCGCCGGCGCTCGTACGCGAGGACATCGACGCGCTCGTCGCGCTGACGCACGCGTCCGACGTCGAGCCGCTGGCGCGCGCGGCGAACGAGGCCTGCGCGCTGCGCGAAGTCCGCGACACGGCGGGTGTCCCCGAAGCCTGCGCGGCTGCCGGCTACGACTGCGCGCTCGTTCCGCCGTCGCGGCCGCTGTCCCGCCTGCGCCTGGTCGCGATGGACATGGACTCCACGCTGATCACGATCGAGTGCATCGACGAGATCGCCGATCTGCAGGGGATCAAGCCGCAGGTCGCGGCGATCACCGCGCGTGCCATGCGCGGCGAGCTCGATTTCGCCGCGAGCCTCACGGCGCGGGTCGCGCTGCTGGCGGGCCTGCCGGTGGCGGCGCTCGAGCGCGTCTACACGGAGCGGTTGCACCTTTCGCCCGGGGCGGAGGCGCTCATCGCGGCAAGCAAGGCGCAGGGCGCGAGGCTGCTGCTCGTATCCGGCGGCTTCACGTTCTTCACCGACCGCCTGAAGGCGCGCCTCGGCCTCGACTACACGCTGTCGAACACGCTCGAAGTCCGCGATGGACGATTGACGGGGCGCGTCGAAGGCGGCATCGTCGACGCGGCGGCGAAGGCCGCCGAGCTGCGACGCGTCGCGGCCATCGTGCGCGGCGACGACGGCCTGACGCTCGCGCTGGGCGACGGCGCGAACGACCTGCCGATGCTGGCCGAGGCCGACGTGTCGGTCGCCTATCGCGCGAAGCCGGCCGTGCGCGCGCACGCGACCCACGCGATCGACCATTGCGGCCTCGACGCGGCGCTCAACCTGTTCGCGTAGCCCGGCGCCGTCCCGGCGTCAGCGCAGCGCGAGCCGCACGAACGCCCACACGTTCCACAGCGCGAGCGTCGCGAGGGCCATCCATGACAGCGCGGTGCCCACGAGCCGCCCCGCCGAAGAGCCGCTCGTGCGCGAGAGGCCCATCGCGTGCGCTACGCGCCCGGCGATCAGCGCGATGCCGCACGCGTGAAGCAGCAACGGCGACGCGCGGGTGAGCTCGGCGATCAGCAGCAGCAGAATCGCCGGCACCGCCCACTCGACCGCGTTGCCGTGCACGCGGATGGCGCGCGCGAGGCGCGCATCGCCGCCATCGCCCAGCCCCACGCGCAGCACACGGCGATGGCGCGACACGCCGGCCGCGAGCACGAGCAGCAGCAGTCCGACCAGCCCGCCGTAGAGCGCAGCGATCGCCGGCATCGGCGCGGGATTCATGCGCGGCGCCTCAAGCCTCGTCCATCCACGCCATCTGGATCGCCTCCAGCACCTTCTCGCCGCAGCGCTTGGGATCGTCGTCGAAGCCCGGCAGCCCGATCACCCAGTTGCGCAGGTCGACGAAGTTGACGCGCGCGGGATCGGCGTCCGGATACGCGTCCGCGAGGGCGATGGCGATGTCGCGCGAATCGGTCCACTTCATCCCTTGGCCTCCTTCGCGTAGTTGATCGTGTACTTGGGAATTTCGACGACGAGCCTGGCGTCGCCGACCTTCGCCTGGCACGAGAGGCGCGACACGGGCGTCAGTCCCCATGCCCGATCCAGGAGGTCGTCCTCATCCTCGGTCGAGGGCGTGAGCGAACCGAAGCCTTCGCGCACGATCACGTGGCACGTCGTGCAGGCGCACGACTTCTCGCACGCGTGCTCGACGGCGATGCCCTGGTCGAGCAGGTTGTCGAGAAGCGACTCGTCCTTCCGGCCATCGAACGTCTTGCCGCCGGGACAAAGCTCAGGATGCGGGAGAACGACGATCTCGGGCATCGTCAGAGCACCGCGTCGACGCGCTTTCCGGCGAGCGCTGCGCGTACGCTGCGATCCATCCGGCGGCCGGCGAACTCGCCGGTGGCGCGGTTCAGCGCCTCGACGGCGCTGCGCAGCGCGACGTGGTCGGCGCCGGCCCGCCGTGCGATCACGGCATCGACCGCGGCGTCGATCGCGGCGCGCTCGCGCTCTTCCAGGAGGTCGCCGTCCGTGGCGAGCGCCGCACGCGTCGCCGCGACGATCTGGTCGGCCTCGACCTGCACCTCGGCGAGGGCGCGCGCCTTCATGTCGTCCTCCGCGTGCGCGAACGAGTCCTCGAGCATCCGCGAGATCTCGTCGTCCGACAGCCCGTACGATGGCTTCACCGTGACGGCCGCCTCGATGCCCGTCGTCTGCTCGCGCGCCGACACCGCCAGGAGGCCGTCGGCGTCCACCTCGAACGTGACGCGGATGCGTGCCGCGCCCGCGGTCATCGGCGGAATGCCGCGCAGCTCGAAGCGCGCGAGCGAGCGACAGTCGGCGACGCGCTCCCGCTCGCCCTGCACGACGTGGATCGCCATCGCCGTCTGGCCGTCGCGATACGTCGTGAACTCCTGCGAGCGCGCGACGGGGATCGTCGAGTTGCGCGGCACGATCCGCTCCGCCAGCCCGCCCATCGTCTCGAGGCCCAGCGACAGCGGGATCACGTCGAGCAGCAGCCAGTCGTCGTCGCCCTCGCGGTTGCCGGCCAGCTTGTTCGCCTGGATCGCTGCGCCGAGGGCCACGACTTCGTCGGGATTGAGGTTCGTCAGCGGGGGCTGGCCGAAGAATTCGGCGACCGCGCGGCGCACCTGCGGCATGCGCGTGGCACCCCCGACCAGCACGACGCCGTTGACGTCAGCCGGCGCCACGCCCGCGTCGCGCAGCGCGCGCTTGAGCGGGGGCAGCGTCTTCGCCACGAGGTTGCGCGTGATCTCGGTGAAGATGTCCTTGGTCAGCGTCAGATCCACCTTGCCGCCGGTCGACAGCGTCGCGATCAGCGGCGCCGCATCGTGGCCGGTCAGCATTTCCTTCGCGTCGCGCGACTTCACCAGCAGCAGGCGGGCATCGGCGGGCGACAACGGCGGCAGCCCGGCCGCCTCGATGATCCAGCAGAACACGCGGTGGTCGAAGTCGTCGCCGCCGAGCGCCGAATCGCCGTTCGTCGCCAGCACCTCGAAGACGCCGCGCGTGAGACGCAGGATCGAGATGTCGAACGTGCCGCCGCCCAGGTCGTACACCGCGTACACACCCTCGGAGGCGTTGTCGAGGCCGTATGCCACCGCGGCGGCCGTCGGCTCGTTCAGCAGGCGCAGGATGGGGAGTCCGGCGAGCTTCGCGGCGTCCTTCGTCGCCTGCCGCTGCGCGTCGTCGAAATAGGCGGGCACCGTGACGACGGCGCCGTCGACGGGTCCGCCGAGCGACGCTTCGCCCCGCGCACGCAGCGCGCGAAGCAGGTCGGCGGAGATCTCGACCGGGCTTTTCACGCCCGCGCGCGTGCCGATGCGCACCATGCCGGGCGTGTCGTGAAAGCGATACGGAAAGCGGCGATCGTCGGCGAGGTCGGCAAGTCCGCGGCCCATCATCCGCTTGACCGACACGATGGTGTTCTGCGGGTCGTCCGCCTGGTGCGCCATCGCGGCGTAGCCGACGTCGATCGCGCCGTCGGGACGGTAGCGGACGATCGACGGCACGAGCGGGCGCCCCTCCTCGTCCGGCAGCACCACGGCGAGCCCGTTGCGCACGGTGGCGACGAGCGAGTTCGTCGTGCCGAGGTCGATGCCGATCGCGCGCTTGAACGCGTGCGGCAGCGGCGCTTCGCCCGGCTCGGCGATCTGGAACAGCGCCATCAGTCGTCCAGCGCGTCCTGCATCGCGCCGATGTCGGCGGCGAGCTTGCGGAGAAACGTGAGCTCGCGCACCTGCGTGCGCGCGTCGGCGTAGGCGTGCGCATCGTCGAGCGCGGCAGCGAGCAACGCTTCGCGATCGCGAGCCTCGCTCACGATGGCGTCGACGAGCGCCGACAGCGTGCGGACGTCGCCTGCGGCTGCCGCGTCGTCGGCAGCTTCGCGCCGCTCGAGCTGCTGCTCGAGGAAATCCAGCGGCAGCGACGTGTCGGTCTCGGCGAGCGCCTCGATGCCCTGCAGCGACAGTACGTGCTGGGCGCGCAGCACCGGATCCTTCAGCGCGCGATAGGCCTCGTTCACGCGCGCGGAGGACTGCAGCGCGGCCCGACGCTCGGCGTCGGTGCCCCCGGCGAACCGGTCGGGGTGCACCTGCGACTGCAATGCGCGGTACGCGCGCTCGAGCGACGCGTCGTCGACGCGGTAGCGCGGCGGCAGGCCGAAGAGATCGAAGAAATTGTCGGCGAAATCGATCATCGTCTTCCGGAAGTCGGCCTTGCGCGCGGCAGCAAAAGGGGCGGCCGTGCCGCCCCTGTCCCGTGTCGCATGCGCTGCGCCTCGCGTGGCCGGCGTCACACGTTGAACGACTCGCCGCAGCCGCACGCGTCGCGAACGTTCGGATTGTTGAACTTGAAGCCCTCGTTCAATCCCTCGCGCGCGAAGTCGAGCTCCATGCCGGCCAGGTACGGGAGGCTCTTCGGGTCGACGAGCACGACGAC
>Ga0207644_10000779_pt1 | contig 20223 bp, 20 predicted proteins | sample KBSS73metaG_FD_184326 | JGI IMG/M metagenome (GOLD analysis project Ga0207644, IMG submission 184326) | Switchgrass rhizosphere microbial communities from Kellogg Biological Station, Michigan, USA - KBS S7-3 metaG (SPAdes) (version 2) | ecosystem: Host-associated > Plants > Roots > Rhizosphere... | reverse complement strand
GGCGACGGCGTGTTCGATCGCGCTACGAGCTGATGAGCCTGGGCGACGCCGAATTGCGCGATATCGGCCTCACGCGTGGCGAGGTCGATTTCGAGAAGTCGAAGTCGTTCTGGATGAGCTGAAGCGAGTAGTGCGTGGTGAGGGCCGGGCCGCCCGCGAGGGCGGCCCGTTTGCGTTCGGGCGGCGCGTTGCGCTATCTGCGGGAGAGGTTGCCGTGCAGCTGGGCGCGGCGGCCTTAAAACGAAAGGCGCCACGATGCCCACGATCGCGAGTACGGACGGCACGAAGCTGCATTACGAGGAGGCTGGCAGCGGAACGCCGATCGTGTTCGTTCACGAGTTCGCCGGCGATTATCGGACCTGGGAGCCGCAGCTCCGCTACTTCGCCCGCGCGCACCGCTGCGTCGCCTTTTCGGCGCGCGGTTATCCTCCCTCGGAGGTGCCGAGCGATCCGGCGCGTTACGGGCAGGACATCGCCCGCAGCGACGTTATCGCCGTCATGGACGGGCTCGGTATCAAGAAGGCGCACGTGGTCGGCCATTCGATGGGCGCCTACACGGCGCTGCATGTCGGCATCCGCCACCCCGAGCGGTGCATCTCGGTGACCGCCGCCGGCTGTGGCTGGGGTTCGGTCGCCGATCCCGCCGTGCGCGAGGATATGCGCAAGCTCGCCCGCGAGACGGCCGCGATGTTCACCGAGAAAGGCATGACCGAGGCGGCGGTGATTTATTCCGATACTCCGACCCGCCAGACCCAGAAATACAAGGATCCGCGCGGCTATGCCGAGTTCGCGCGCATGCTCGGCGAGCATTCCGCGCAGGGTCACGCGCTGACCATGTCGATGGTGCAGGCCAAGCGTCCGACCCTTTGGGACATGGAAGCGGACCTGAAGCGATTTTCGGTGCCGCTCCTCGTCATCGTCGGCGATGAGGACGAAACGTGCCTCGACGGCAGCGTCTTTCTCAAGCGCACGGCACCGACGGCGGCGCTCGCCGTCATTCCGCGCTCGGGGCACACCATCACCAGCGAGGAGCCGGCCGCCTTCAACAACGCGCTCGCTGAGCTGTTCGCCGCTGCGGAAAGCGGACGCTGGCTCGCGCACCGGCCGCCGGCCTGAGCCTGGTGTCGCTGACCGCGGCCGCGTCCCGCTGAGTCTACGCCGCAGCGTCGGCGATCAGCTGTTGGAAGCATGCGTCGGCGATGGCCGCCAGATCCGCCCCGTGGGTCTTGCTGATGATGAAATCGGCGGCGACAAAGCCGTATTGCTGCAGCGTCTCCATTTCGATTTCAGTCGGCGTATGCACGTTGGCAAAATGGGTCGAGACCACGCCCACGCACTTGCCGCGTGCGGCGATGAACGGCGTTGCCTGCATGGCGCGAATCCCTATCCCCCTCGCCAGGTGATGATACGGCGCCAGGGCCGGGTCCTTCGACAGATCGGGAATGATCACCGGCTTGCGGGAGGCGAATGCGCGGGCGCTCGCTGCGCTCCCGCCCTTGGCGACCCGCCGCAGGCTGTACAGCGATGGCCGATCGAAGCCGCGGTGCTCGACGAGGGCGAGCGTGGCGTCGTCGATCGCCAGTTGGATGTTGCCGAACTCGGCGCCGTGCAAGGCGATCACGTCGTTGAGGATGGTGCGCAAGCCGCCGGCCAACGTGTTCTGGCCCAGCAGGCGCCCGGTCATTTGCGGGAGCATGGCAAGCGGCAATCAACCAAATCTGCGCAACGCTCGAACGCAAATGCGAAACTGTCGTGGCGAAATTTCATCGAGATCGTGCGCCTCTCAAGGTAGACCCGCTTGGGTGAAGGTCCCGCACGGCCTTAGCCGGGTCAAAGCCGGCGCAGCGGCATCGACCAGGCAAGCCAGGCCCCGACGCTGGTGAATGCCGCGATGGTCACAAAGGCCGCGCGGAAGGCCTCGCCGATCTGCATCCGGACGGCGGCCTGCCGCGCCGCTTCAAGTTCGGCGATGGCGTCCGGACCGCGGTCGAGGATCATTCCGAACAAATGCGCCCTGTCCGGGTCGCCCGCCGCGAGCACCGAAAACAGCACCGCCGCGACGGCGGCCGTGCCGAAGGCCGCCCCGACGGAGCGCGAAAACTGTACCATCGCGGCGCCGGCGCCCAGCATCCGTTGCCCGGCGATTGATTGCACCGTGACCTGCGCGACGCCCATCACCGTGCCCATGAACAGGGCGGTGCCGCCGAACACCCACGGCAGCTCTGCCAAGCTCAAATGCGGTACCCAGAACGCGAGGAACAGCAGACTGACCGTTGCCACGAGGTATCCGTAGGAAGGGAATATCGCCGTGCGTCCCGTGCGCGTCACCAATTGGCCGGTGATCAGCGAGCCGAGGCCGATGCCGAAGGTCAGCGGCAGCAGCAGGAGGCCGGTCTCGGCAGGATCGGTGCCACGCACCGCTCGCAGGTACATCGGCAGGAAGGTAATCAACGACACGAGGGCCGCCCCGTGACAGGCGGCGAGACCGTCGCTGCGCCAGACCGAAGGGTCCCTGAATAGGCGCAGCGGAATGAGCGGCGAAACGCTGTGCCCTTCCTGCCAGATCAGCAGCAGCAGCGACACGGTTCCGAACGACAGCAGGCCGGCGATTATCGGCAGCGACCCGGCGCTCATGTGCTGGACCTGCGCGAGCGCGAGAATGACCGGGCTCACGAACAAAATGAACAGCACGAGACCGGGCGCGTCGAAGGTCGTGCGCCTCCGGTCGCCGGGACGCGCCTCCAGGCGCAGAACGAGCAGGAGGGCGCCGAGCCCGAGCGGAATGTTGACGAGGAAGATCGAGGGCCAGCCGAAGGCCTGGGTGAGGTAGCCGCCGGCAACCGGCCCGAACGTGCTCGAACTGACCATCACGCCGGCGAGGTAGCCTTGATAGCGGCCGCGTTCGCGCGGCGGAATGGTCTCGCCGATCAGCGCCTGCGACAGGGTCATCAGTCCACCGCCGCCGAAACCCTGCAGCACGCGCGCCGCCGTCAACCAGTTCATGGTCGGCGCCAGTGCGCAACACACCGAGCCGGTCATGAAGACCGCGAGCGCCACGAGCATCATGCGCCGGCGCCCGAATGAATCGCCGAAGCGGCCATACACCGGCGCGGCGATCGTGTTGGCGATCAGATAGGAGACCACGACCCAGGAAATCCGCTCGACGCCGCCGAGGCTCGAGGCGATGGCAGGCAGCGCCGTGGCGACGATGGTCTGGTCCGCGACTGCCATGAACATCGGCAGCATGATCGACGGAAAGACCGTCCAAAACAGCCGGCGCGGCGATGGGGCCGTACTCCCCTCGGCCGCCGCCTGGATGCCGGGCGCATCGGCCGCGCCGCCTGAAATGTCTTCGGCTTTAGAATGGGTCATTCGAGATTTTTCTGAGAAGTCTTTGCTGCGGAAATTGTTTCGCATGTCACATGGCAGGCCGCACGCGTTGCAGCAATGGCACATTTGCGGTCGACGCATGCAGCAAATGCACGGTCGCGGCAGCGAACGCTGTGCCGGTTCCGCTTCGCCACCGCTGCGCCCGCAGTTACCCGCTGATGCCCGGGTGCCCGGCGGCGGCGCGTAGACGCACGGTGATGCGCAAGAGCGACGTCGTCGCTTGATGCAGCTAGTCTCGGGTCCGTCGCCCCGAGGTTGCGTCAGGGCCCTGGTTGCCAGGGCGGGCGACAAAAAACCGGCTGCCAAAGGCAGCCGGCTTTAGTTTGCGCCTGTCGTCTGCCGGAACGGCAGGCCCGAGCGTCGGGAATGCGTCTCAGCCGAGAAAGCCGACGCGCTCCTGTTCGCGTGCCTCTGCCGCGGTCGTTGGCTTTGCCGGCAATTGCAGCACAGTTGCCGCCTGGCCTTCGCACAACAGCGTCAGCAGCACGGTGCGCCCATCTGGAAATTCCAGCGCGTCGTGATGCGCGGCCAGCTTGTCCTTGTTGACCTGGCGGAAAATGGCCGTCTCATGGTTGATCATTTGTGTCTTCCAGCCGAGCAGGCCGGCCGGCAGGCAGGAGATTTGGGCGGTGAAGGCCAATTCAGTGCCCGGCAGCAGGCACACCGCCATCCCGGGATCGTTGGCGGCGGCAAATCCGCGTGTCCCGGTGCCGAAATCACGTGTCACCAGCTTGTCACCGACTTTCGCCGGCCGTGAGCGCACGCTTTGGAGACTAAAGTCACACATTGGCGACTCCTTTCTTCCCGGGCTGATCTCCCCGGGCCTTCCATGCCAACCCCCCACCGATCCCCTCCGACAACGAGTTCAAGCAATAATGGTGCCGGGGCGCGACGCGCAGCGGACAATTCGGCGCAGGCTATTTTTGCAATCACTGTGCCTCTCGGCGCCGCATCCGTGCCGCCCCGCTGGCATCTCTTGCTGACCTCGATGCCGTCGCGATGCCAACGCGGTGCTTGGCAGAATGTGCCACGCACCGGCCCGCATTTTTGCTCGCAGCTCTCCGGAGGGAAGGCTGTACCGCGCGATTGAGGAGAAGTGGCGGCGCGCGCGCTGCCGCCTCTCTCAGTGCATAGCCGCCGCTTCCGCCCCGCCCTGGCGGACCCGCCGGACTAGCAGCAGCACTACCGGGATGAGGCAAGCAGCAAAGATCGCCCAGGTATAAAAGATGTCGATATACGCCATGATGGCGGCCTGCGACTCGATCACGTGGCCGATATAGCCCATTGCCCGCGCCGTGGCGTTGGCCGGCGACCCCGTATGCGCGAAGAAGTCGGTGATCTGCTTTACGATCGACTGGTACACCGGTGAGGAAGGAACGATATGCTCGGTCAGCCGCTCCTGGTGGAATTGCGAGCGCTGCAGCAGCTGGGTATTGGCCAGCGAGACGCCGAAGCTGCCGCCGAGATTGCGCGCGACATTCATCAGCGCCGAGCCTTCGCTGGTCTTCTGCTGCGGCAGACCATCGTAGGACACGCTGTTGATCGGGATGAAGAGGAAGGGCAGGCCGATCGTCTGAAAGATGCGCATCGTCGCGAAATAGCCGAAGCTCGCTTCGGGTGTGAGCGAGGTCGAGTACCACATCGCCAGCGCAATGGTGGCGAGGCCGATCGCCATCCAGTATTTCGGCTGCATTAATCCGGTCAGCTGGCCGGCGACCGGCATCATGATGAGCATGGCGAGCCCCCCCGGCATCACCGCGAAGCCGGACAGCAGCGCGGTATAGGGGAAATTCGTCTGCATCAGCTGCGGCGTGATCTGGTTGGAGCCGAACAGGATGGCGCCGACCGCCATCATCACCAGGAAGGCCATGCCGAACTGGCGCCGGCAGAGCAGGCGGATGTCGACGATCGGATCGTCGTGGGTGAGCTCCCACGGGATGAAGAGCAGGAACGAACAGAGCGCGATGGTCGCGAAGGTTATGATGTACGTCGAATGAAACCAGTCCTCGATCTGGCCGCGATCGAGCACGACTTCGAGACTGCCGAAGGTCATGGCGATCAAGACAAAGCCCTGCCAGTCGATCTTGAAACCGCCGGCCAGACGCTCGCGCCGTTCGCGTTCCAGCACTTCCGGCTCGACGACCAGCCATTGCACCAGCGCCAGCGAAATGAGACCGATCGGCAGATTGATGAAGAAGATCCAGTGCCAGGAATAGTTGTCGGTGATCCATCCACCCAAAGTCGGGCCGACCGTCGGCGCCACGATGACGGCGATGCCGTAGAGCGCAAACGCCTGGGGGCGTTTCTCCGGCGGAAACGTGTCCGCGAGCATTGCCTGTTCGCTGGTCGGCATGCCGCCGCCGCCCAGCCCCTGCAGAATGCGGAACAGCAGCAGCGCGCTGAGGCTGCTGGCAAGCCCGCAGAGCAGCGAGGCCACGGTGAACACCGCGACGCACAGCATGTAGAAGCGCTTGCGCCCGATCACGTTGGACAGCCAGCCGCTGATCGGCAGCACGACCGCGTTGGCGATGAGGTAGGTGGTGACCACCCATGTGCTTTCGTCGACGCTGATCGCCAGGCTGCCGGCGATGTAGCGCAGCGATACGTTGGCGATCGCGGTATCGAGCACGACCATGAAGGTCGCGATGGAGACGACGATGGCGATGAGCCAGGGGCTGCGGTCGCCTGCCGCGGAGCGGCTGCCGCCGCCGGAGTATTGTCGTTGATCGCTCATCGCACCCTGACCGTCGGAACGACCGACATGCCGGGGCCGAGCAGGACGTCGGGCTGTTCGTCGAAGACGATCTTGACCGGCACGCGCTGGACGATCTTGACGTAGTTGCCGGTCGCATTTTCCGCCGGCAGCAGGCTGAAGGCGGTGCCGCTGCCGGCCTGGATGCTGTCGACGTGGCCCTTGAACTTGCGGTGCGGGAAGGCGTCGATCTTGATCGTCACCGGATCGCCGGGGCGCACCGCGCGCAGTTGCGTCTCCTTGAAATTGGCGGTGACCCAGACCTCGCGCGGCACGAACATGATCAGCGCCTGGCCGACCGCGGCGTAGGCGCCTTTGGCCGCGGTCAATCGCGCCACCCGCCCGGCAACCGGCGCGGTGATGGTCGTGCGCGACAGGTTGGTCTCGGCCTGCTCCTGAGCGGCGCGGGCGTGCTGCACCTGTGCCTCGGCCTGGGTGCGCTGCGCCTGCAGCACGGGGAGCTGCATGCGGGTCGCGCTTTCGTTGCGCTCGGCGGCGGCGAAGCTCGCCTGTGCTTGCAGATAATTGGAGGCGTATTGCTGCGCCTGCTCGACCGTGACCGCGCCGGTTTTCACCAGCCGCTGGTAGCGATCGTCTTCCTGTTTGGCGAAGGTGAGGGCGGCCTGCGCTTGGGCAGTCTGCTTCTCGGCTTGCTCGATGCGCGCTTGTTGGGCGGTGACCTGCGCTTCGACATTGGCGATGCTCGCCTGCGCCTGGCTGACCTGGGCCTTGGCTTGATCGACCTGGGCCCGGTAGTCGCGGTCGTCAAGCCGCACCAGCACCGCGCCCGCTTCCACCAACTGGTTGTCGGTCACCGGGACGTCGACGATGGCTGCACTGATCTGCGCGCTGACCGGCACCGTGCGTGCGTCGATGAAAGCATCGTCGGTCGATTCGAAGGTACTGGAGTTGACCCACCAGAAGACGGTCGCGACGATTGCAACGACGATCAACGCCGTTACGACGAGCACCATGCGCCGCCGCGCGCGCAGCCGCTCGAGCCACGAACGCGTTGGCTGCGTTTGGCCTATCGCCGGCTTCGCTTCTCGGCCCGGCGCGGTTTCCAGGCGACGCTCGTTGTCGACACGCTGGTCCATGATGGGTTAAACGTCTGGCGCGCAGAAGCAGTTTCCGCCGGCCCGTAAAAGGGCCGTCTGCAGGCGCGAATCCTGACGTTTTGTTTAGCCGCTAAACCCGCCTGAGGCCAGTCACGTGCGATCGGCCGGGGGCCCGATGGCATCGGCGACAGAGCGGCCGAATTCGGCGAGTTCATCAGCGTTAATGTCGCTGACCGCCCAGAATCCGAGGCCGTCCTGCGTCCAGTGATAGACGTTAAAGCCCTGGAACATCGCCTTCTTCTTGCCACGCGACGCTGCACCAAGACGCGGCCCGACAAACAAATTTATCAGATGTTTGCGGCGCTTATAGACGATCGCCGCCACCGCCTCGCCATCCACATAGTCGAGTCGGCCACCGACTAGCGTGAAGCCCTGCGCGGTCAGATCGATGACCGGCGGCGCCGCATCGAGCTTGCCGTTGAACCAGGGCTTAACAGTGTGCTGGTCGCTTGTTTCGACATCAGTGAGATGGCTGCCTTGCAGGGAGCGCAGATGTGCCGACACGATCTCGCCGGCGATGCGGCGATCGTCGTCGCCGCCGAGGACCGCAATGACGATCCCGGCGGCGACGGCTGCCGAGGCCGCGGTCCCTAGCGCGAAGCCGCCGAGGAAAGTGCGTCGTGACGCGCGCCCGGCGGCAAACGACGTGCCGAAGCGGGTGGGGGCGCGCGCCGGAGGCGTAGCCAACGCCCCCTCGATGCGGTTGCGCAGACGGACGGGCGCCTTCTCTTTCAGCTCGGCCGCGGCCATCGCCGCCTGCATCGCGCGGAACGTCTCCAGCTTGTCGGCACAATCGCGGCAGGTTGCCGCATGCGCTTCGACCTCGCGTGCATGGCCGGCGTCGAGCTCGCCGTCGAGCAGCGCATGAATGAGCACTTCGGATTCGGCGCAGTTCATGGCGTCGGTCCTTCTTCGCCGTTCCATGCCGCGCGCAGCATCGAACGGGCGCGGGCGAGTCGCGACATCACCGTGCCGACCGGAATGCCGGCGACCTCGGCGATCTCGCGATAAGACAGATTGTTGATGTCCCGCAGCACGACCGCCTCGCGGAACGGCGGCGGCAATGCGGCGACGAGCCGGCGTATTGTTTCTCCGTCCCGGCGCTGCAGCAGTTGCGCTTCCGGCGATGGCTGCGGCTCCTGCCAGATGGGCGGCGGGTCTTCGGCGTGTTCATCGTTCATCTCCGATGACACCGCCGCGGCGCTGCGCCGCGCGAACTCCGATTTGCACACGTTGCGCAGGATCGTCAGCAACCACGGTTTCATCGCCGGGCCGCGATAACTGTCGAAGTGGCGCAAGGCCCGCAGATAGCATTCCTGCACCGCGTCCTCGGCGTCGGCTTCGTTGCGCATGAGATAGCGCGCAAGCGTGAACGCGTCGTCGAGGCAGGGCAGGGCGGCGTCGCGAAAGCGGCGCATTTTTTCATCGTCGCGTGCAGCCGCCATGCGATCGTGTCCGGAAATCCGCGGTGCGGCCGACGCTTCTGGTCGCGGCCGATCGAGCATCAGCGCGCCGCGTCGCCGGCCGCCGCTTCTACCACGATCGTCCCGGTCATGTGCGGATGCAGGGAGCAGAAATATTGATACGTTCCCGGCACCGTGAAGGTGAACGAATAGTTGTCGTCGGTGTCGAGTGCCTGCGATCGCAACTGCGCGCTCGAAGACGCGATCGCATGCGGGATGTCGTCCTTGTTGGTCCAGGTGACGGTGCTGCCTGCCGATACCGTGAGCCGCTGCGGATTGAAGGTGAAATTGTCAATCGTCACGGCGTGAGGCGCATTGTCGGCGCGGCCGGGCACGAAGGCCGTCGCGGTGGCCACGACAGCGCCGAACGCGGCGGCGATCAGGGTTCTGCGTAACTTCGTTTGCATGGCTTTGCCGCTCAGGCCTGCAACGGCGTATCGATGATGGCGAGCCGCTGGTCGCCCTGCTTGAAGTTCACCGCCGCAATGCCGAGCATGCTGCGCAGCTTGTCGTCGGCGACCTTGAGCGGCCCCGGCGATTGCGCCGCTCCCGGCGCCGGCTGCGGAAACGCGGTCGAACGCGCGGTGTGAAAGGTGACGTTGCCTTCAACCTTCTGCATGACCTGGTGGATGTGGCCGTTGAGCACGGTGACCGAGCCGAAGCGTTTGAGGTATTCGAGCGCGCGGGCGCCGTCATCGGTGCCCCAGCCCCATTGCGGGTACACGGTCCACAGCGGGATGTGAGCGAAGACCACGATCGGGGTCGAAGCGGTGCGGCCCTTCACGTCGGCTTCGAGCCATTCGAGCTGCTCGTTGCCGAGATTGCCGAGCCCGCCGGCTTTCAGATCCAAAATGTTGACGAGTCCGATGAAATGCACGCCACCAGCGTCAAAGCTGTACCAGCCGGCGCCCTTGGTGCCGCGTCCATAGCGCTCGGCGTAGAGCTTTCTCTCGGGGTCGAGAAAATCGTGTTCGCCGGGGACGTAGTGCACGTCGAGCCGGGTCTGCGAGATGATGCGGTCGGCATCGTCGAACTCTGACGCCTTCGACAGGTGGCTGATGTCGCCGGTATGGATCATGAATGCAGGCTTGGCCGGCAGCGCATTGACGCGCCCGACGGCCTCCTCGAGGGTGCCGAGCGCGTTGGGGTTGGCCGGCTTGTCGAATCCGACGTGACTGTCGCTGATCTGCAGGAACGTCAGCCCGCGCGACTCCTCCGCCATGGCGGTGTCGATGATGCCAAGCGAGCGGGGCACGCCGCCGGCGATGGTCCAGAGGACGCCGGTGCCGGCCCAGGTCATGCATTCGAGCACTTTGCGCCGGCTCACGCCCTGGCTGCCGGTATCCTCACGGCCGTTGCCGTTCTGATGGTATTCGCTCATCGCTTGTCTCCTCGAAGCCGAAGCGGCTTTCCAAGGAGCCAGATCGCCCGGTGGCTGGCTTTATTCCCGATGGCTGAAGATTTTTTGGCGGGGCCTTATCGCGCGAACGGGGCCGGTGCTACGGCGGCGGGCGGCATTGCCGTTCGGGGCAGGGCCCGCCGCTGCAAAGGCCGCTCCGCGATTGGGTGTGACTGCGCGGCGCAGAAATCCTCGACAGCCGCCGCAGCGGCTGCGCCGATCAGCGACCGCCGCTCGGGACTGGCCATCTCGGTTTCTTCCTGGCGGTTGATGATCGAACCGGCCTCGAACAGCACGGCTGGCATGCGGGTGCGCCGCAATACGACCAGTTGATCGAACCAATAGACGCCGGCCTCGGCATCGACGAGTTCGTGTCGATGCCGGCCCATCATGGCGAGCGTGTAGTGCGGCGTGTACCCGAGGCCGCGTGCCTGCAACTCCTTGCCCAACAGCCGTCCGAACTTGAGGCTGCCGCCGCGGTCGCCATTGTCCCGCGAGACGAAGATGGAATAGCCCTGGAACCGGTCGCTGAAATGGCTCTGGTGGCCCTCGTACTCCCAGGTCTCCAGGAGTTTGTCCGGCACGGAATCGTGGTGGATCGAGAGAAGGAGATCAGGGCGCATCGCGTTCGCGCGCAACGCCCGCTCGATGAGGCCACGCGGCGGCGGCGCAGCGGTGATCAGCACAACGGTCTTGTCGAAGCCGGCGTCGACAAGCGCGCGTTTGATGTCATTCGCTAATTGCAGATTGAAAGCGTATTCCGTCATCCCACGCGCGCTCATCGCGCCGGGCACCTGGACGGTGTGGCCGACATCGATGACGACACGGAACGCCGAACGGGGGCAGCTAGCAGCCGGTTGCGCGGCCGGCGGCGGGTGCTCCTCGCCGCGTGCCGCAAGCAGGCCGGCGCCGAGGATTGAGAAGATGACGAGCGGAACCGCTCCGGCTAGGCGCAGGCTGCTCATGATGCGCTCATGACACGTGCTTCCCCCCCGAGACGGAACGGAAACGGCTCGCCCCGGCCATAGCGAGGTTCGCCGGGCTTGTCTATGTGCCGCTCGTCCGTACACTTGTGCGCGGCGCGCTCATGTCGTAACAAACCCGGACGACGGGTCTTAGGGATGAGTACGGTTGTCGGAATTTGCGTTGCGCTACTGGCACTTGCGCTCGGGTTGATCCTTTTTATCGAGGGGCGCGAGGTCACCGGCTTGTTCGATACGTTCCGCGCCATGCCGCTGCTGTTCCAGGTGGCGTGGGAAGTGATCGCGTTCGTATCGCTGGCGCTGATCCTTTCCGCCGTCTGGCTCTCGTACCAGCTGGTGTTTCAACGCCGCGCCGCGCAGACGCTGGCCTCCCGGCTCCTCGGGGTGCGCGACAGCGTGCGCGGCTTGATCAAGACCCAGGTCGATACCGAGGCGGGGGTCCACCAGCTTGCCCGCACCGACCCCGAGGATGCGATGGCCGCGATCCAGCAGCGGCTCACCGAGGCCGAGCGCTTCGCGCAGGTCCAGCGCACTCGTAATGAGACGGTCGATCTGCAGTCTCGCGTAGACTACATCCGCGCCCAGCAGCGGGTGTTGAAGGACCGACTCGGACCCGTGCTCGAGAAGCGCCGCGGGATCGAGCAGATCTTCATGGAGCTGCACGCCCACCAGAACGATCTCGAGCGGACGCTTGACGAACTTGCAAGCGCCGACGATGCCGTCGCCCTCGATATCAGCCTCAAGAACATGATCGAGTTCGTCAAGCGCAGTCACGGGCGTTGCGACGACATCGAACGGGCGTTGAAGATCGCGTCGGGCTTGAAGGAGGAGTATGCCGAGCTGCGCAATCGCCTCGTTCCGTTGGGGGCGACGGAAGGCGGCATCGCCAACCGCGTCGAGGAACTGAGCGAGGCCCGCAACCGCCTGACCGGTGAGCTCGATACCCTCCAGCAGACCCCGGAGGGACCGCTCTCGCAGCGCGTTCAGCAATTCCTCGACGACAAGAAATCGCTCGACCGGCGCCTGGCGGAGATGACCGACGATTTTGCCAAGCTGGCGACCCTGCGCCGCGATGTCGGTGCGCTCTTTGCCGGCTTCAACCGAGCGCTCCACGGCCTTGCGCTCTCTGCACGCGGTGAAGGCTCCCAGGCCATGGACGCAGGCGTCACCGAGCTCAATGAATTTATCACCGCCACACAGGCGCAACTCGACGACATCGAACGCCGCTTGGTGACCTTCCGGCAGTTGCGCACACGGCTCGGCGAGGTGCAGACGCGGCTCGTTCCGCTCGAATCGGACGAGGGCGGCGTCATCAGCGCCATCGAGGAACTCAAGGACGTCCGCGACCGGCTCAAGAGTAAGATCACCCGCATGGAGGAAAGCGACGAAGGCAGCCTGTCCGAACGGGTGCACAAGTTCACGGAGTCGAGGAAGGAGCTGGAAGAGCGGGTGTTGCACCTGAACGAAGAGTTTCTCAAGTTGACCTCGATCCGCAAGGACATCTCCAATTTGTTCGAGCGGCTGAGCAGCGCCGTGATCGCCTCTGCGAAATAGCGGGCTTCTGCGCCGCCAGCCGATACGCCGCACTCATCGTTGCGAGGCGCGCAATGGCGAAGCGATCGAGCAGCGCTCCAGCACATCCGTGGGCCCGCGCGAGGCGCGCGCCACGCTACGCCTCCGGCGCGCTCCCCACGTTTTCCTGACAAATGTCGAGGAGCCGACCATGACGATTCGCGATCCCATGCTGACGCCGGTCGCCGTTACCGACCTGCGCCCGACTCAAATCACCGTGGGCATGCGCGAGGTGCAGGCCAAGCGCAAGCGCTGGCGGGAGATGCACAAGGACCCTGCGGAATTTCTCGGCAAGCACATGATCCCGGTGATCCTTGGCCCGAAGCTTCGGCACTACGTCATCGATCATCACCATCTTGCGCGTGCCCTGCATGACGAGGGCGTCAAGAACATCGCAGTGACTGTCATCGCCAATCTCAGCAAGCTCGAGCCCGACGCCTTCTGGACCGTGATGGACAACCGCAACTGGATGCATCCGTTCGACACCGAGGGCCGCCGCCGTCCGTATGCCGCCTTGCCCAAATCGGTGCGCGATCTCGTCGATGATCCGTTCCGCTCGCTGGCGGGGGAACTGCGGCGCGCCGGCGGCTTCGCCAAGGACACGACGCCGTTCAGCGAATTCTTGTGGGCCGATTTCCTGCGCCGGCGCATCAAGCGCAAAATGGTCGAACAGGACTTCAGCAGTGCCACCGAGAAGGCGCTGCAATTGGCGCGCAGTACCGACGCCGGCTACCTGCCCGGATGGTGCGGTCCGGTGCCCGAGGAATGATTTTTGCCGTTCCGGGTTGCGCCGTCGCCCGCGCCCGTCACCCGCCGAATGGAATGAGCGTGAGCGCCTGCCCGCCGATGGCGCAGAACGTGACCACGAGCCAGGGCGGCGCCTTCCACATGAACAGCAGCAGAAAAGCGGCGACGCCGAGAGCGAAGTCGGCGGCACTGGTTATGGCCGAAATCCACACCGGACGATAAAGCGCGGCCAGCAGCAAGCCGACGACGGCGGCGTTGACGCCGCGCAGCATGGCCTCCGCCCACGCTTTTCGACGCAAGTCGTCCCAGAATGGCAGCGGGCCAATGACCAGTAGGAAGGCCGGCAGGAACATCGCGACGAGACAGAGGATCGCCCCGACCCATCCGTTCGGGGGCGGCGCCATCACGGTGCCGAGATAGGCGGAGAATGTGAACAGCGGGCCGGGTACGGCCTGCGCGGCGCCGTAGCCGGCGAGGAAAGCATCGTTGCTGATCCAGCCCGGCGGCACGACCGCAGCCTGCAGCAGCGGCAGCACCACGTGCCCGCCGCCGAAAACAAGCGAACCGGCGCGATAGAACACTTCGACCAGCCGCAGAGCATGGCTTGGAGTGGCGGCGACCAGGAGCGGCAAGCCGATCAGCAGCGCGAAGAACACGATGATTGCCGCTATGGCCGCGGGCCGGCTGACCGGATGCGGCAAGCTGACATGCCCATCGGGGGCGGTGCCGCGCAGCAAGACAAGGCCGGCGATGCCGCCGAGAATGATGGCGCTGACCTGGCCAAAGGATGAGGGGATCGCCAGCACCACCGCCGCCGCTACCACGGCGAGCGTCGCCCGCGTGCGGTCGGGCGCGAGCGCGCGCATCATCAACAGAACGGCCTGCGCCACGACCGCGACGGCGGCCACCATGAGACCGTGCAGCCAGCCGCTGCGTAGCGCGTCGCTGAAGGACGCGACGCCGTAGCCGAACAGCACGAGGGCGAGGGCCGACGGCAGCGTGAATCCGGCCCACGCCGCGAGGGCTCCCGCATAGCCGGCGCGCGACAGGCCGATGGCGATGCCGACCTTGCTGCTCGCCGGTCCAGGCAGGAACTGCGATAGCGCCACCAGGTCGCCATAGGTCTTCTCGTCGAGCCAGCGGCGGCGAACGACGAACTCTTCGTGGAAATAGCCGAGATGTGCAATCGGCCCGCCGAAGCTGGTGAAACCGAGCCGCAGGAAGACGGCGAGGACCTCGCCCACGGAGCCGCCGTGGCGGGCTGTCTTCAGTGTTGGTTCTGCTCCGCCGCTCATGCGGTTTGTTCGCTGCAGGAGATCGGCGCAATTGCGTGAAAATACTGAGGGATTTTGCCCTGGTAAAGGAGAGGCTTTTAACAATGCCCGCAACTGCGATCGGCGCCAACATCCTCAACGAGGTGCGCCGGTCCGCGGCCGCAGCGCGCGCGGGCGGTGGTCGCCTGCGCCCGGTCAAATCGATCGCAGCGCGATGACCGGCGTGGCGCCGCGACCGCGGCGTTCGCGGATTCGATGCGGCTGCATGTTCCGGCCGCATGCGAACTGGTAGCATCCTCGCTCAGCGTAGATCGAGGACATGATGGCTCCGGTTGTTGCAGTGATTGCCGCGGGCGCAATGGGCGCCGCGGTCGGAAGAAGACTCACCGATCACGGCGTCACGGTGCTGACCTCGCTCGCCGGCCGCAGCGCGGCGACCACGGCGCGGGCCGTCGCCGCCGGAATGGCCGCGGCAAGCGATGCGGAGATTGCCGCCGCCGACTTCGTTCTGTCCATTCTGCCGCCGGGCGACGCGCCGGCGCTCGCGCAGCGCTTCGCGACATCGCTCAGCGCCAGCAACGTCAAGCCGGTCTATGTCGAGTGCAATGCCGTCAATCCGGCGACGGTCGAGCGCATCGCCGCGACGATTGCGCCGACTGGCTGCGCCTTCGTCGATGCCGGGATCATCGGGCCGCCGCCGAAGCCGTCGCAACCGGGGCAGGGAAAGAACGCGGGTCCGCGCTTTTACGCTTCCGGCGAAGCGGCGCCGCGTTTCGCGGCGCTGCGTCAATACGGCCTCGACGTGCGCGTGCTCGAGGGACCGCCCGGCGCGGCCTCCGCGCTGAAAATGTCCTATGCCGGCATCACCAAGGGCACGCAGGCGCTGGGCGCGGCGATGCTGCTTGCTGCGGCGCGCGCGGGCTCTGCCGCCGCGCTGCACCAGGAACTGCAATTCAGCCAGCCGGAGATACTCGCCTGGCTGCAGCGCTTCCTGCCCGGCATGCCGGGGAAAGCCTATCGATGGGTCGCCGAAATGCAGGAGATCGCCGGCTTCGTCGGCGACGATCCCGCAGCGCGCGAACTCTTTGCCGGCGCCGCGCAGTTTTACGAGCGCATCGCCGAGGATTATTCCGCGGACGGCAAAGCGGTGCAGACGCTGCTGACGCAAGTCGGCAGCGACTCCTCCAGCCGACGCTGATCAGTACCTCGCCCGCTCAGGCTCGCGGGCGAAGCGAGCAACAACGCGATCAGGCGGACGACACCGCCTTGTACACGCCGCTCTCGAACTGACCGTAGAGCTTCAGGACCTGCGGGTCAGTGAACGGCAGGATCTGCGTGAGGATGACGCCGGCAACACGTTTCGACGGATCGATCCAGAAGTAGGTGTTGGCCAGCCCGGCCCACGACAGGCTGCCGCCACTGCGGCCTGCAGGACCTTGCTGCGGGTTGATCAGGAAGCTCAATCCCCACTTCAGATCTTGCCCGGGGAACATCTGCGGAAGATCGACATCAGGCGATGCGCTCGGAATCGCAGTCTTCAACACCGCGATCTTCACGTCGCCCATATTGTTCTTCGACATCTCCGCCACCGTCTCCGCGCGCAACACGCGGGCGCCGTTGAACTCGCCGCCGTGCATCAGCATCTGCAGGAAGGCGAGGTAGTCGCGCGCCGTGCCGTAGAGGCCGCCGCCGCCCATGAAAAACTCTGGCTCCTGGGGAACGCCGAATTCGATCGGATCGAGACCGCCGTCCGGCTTGCGCGCATGCACAGTTACCAGGCGAGCCTTCTGATCGGGCCTGAGCACGAAGCCGGTGTCTTTCATGCCCAGGGGCTGGAACAGATGCTCGCGCAGATACACATCGAGGTTCTGTCCGCTGACCGCCTCGACCGCCTTGCCGGCGAAGTCGATGTTTATGCCGTACTCCCAGCGCTCGCCTGGATCGAAGGCGAGCGGGGTCGTGAGCGCCGCATTCTTGCAGCTGATGATCCCCGGGACGTTGGCGTATTTGTTGTATTGGGCGGTGCCGGCGTCCCAGATGTCGTAGGTGAAGCCGGCGGTATGGGTGAGCAGCATGCGCAGCGTGATCGGCCGCTTGGCCGGACGCAGCTTCGGTTCGCCCTTGTCGTTGAAGCCTTCCAGGACTTGCGGAGCCGCAAGCTCGGGAAGAAGTTTGCCCATCGGCTCGTCGAGCTTGAGCTTGCCCTGCTCGACGAGCTGCATGGCGGCGGTCGCGGTGAGCGCTTTGGTCATCGACGCGATCCAGAACACCGAATCCGGCGTCATGTCGGTGCCTTTGGCGAGGTCGCGCTTGCCGAAGGCGCCTTCATACAAGACGCCGTCGCCGGTCGCCGCTGCGGCAACGACGCCGGGGACCTCCTTGGCGTCAGTGGCTTGGCGGAAGGCCTGATCGATGCCGGCGAGCGCCGCCTTTTTGTCGCCTTCCGCGGCGCCGGCGGGCGTCGTGGCGAGCTTCGCAAAGGACGCCGCAGCCGAGATCGCCGCGGCCGATTTCAAGAGTTCACGCCGAGTCTGATGCACGCGTGTCATGAGTGTTCCTCCCAGGAATATTGATGTTATTTGCTGGCGTGCGCGAGCGACGACCACCCCAGGCACTCATTCGGCCAGGAAAAAGGCTGGCCGCGATCATGCGCGATGTCCAAGCCAACGCTCTGCCGCCGCGCATGACTATGCGCCCGCCTCGCCATTGTCGCAAGCGTCGCCGCGAGTTAGATGTTGGTGCGCATTAGATCGGTGCCCACTGAGCGGGTGGGCCGCGTCGCCCGATGGACGATGCGCATACGCTTTAGATAGGCCGGGAACGCCATATGACGACTGGCGCCATCCACGCGACGCTCGCGGACGACGGCGCCGCCTCGCTCGCCGCTCGGCTTGCGATCCGCCGCCGCGATCACGTCGGCCATACGGCCGGTCTCGCGCCCGGTTTTGCGCAGGCCAATCTCGCGATCCTGCCGCAATCGTTCGCGAAGGATTTCGCACGCTTCTGCGCGCTCAATCCAAAGCCCTGTCCACTCATCGGCGTCGCGGCCGCGGGCGACTGGCGCATACCGGCCCTCGGCGAAGACCTCGACATCCGTACCGACGTGCCGCGCTATCGGGTCTGGCGGGAGGGTGTGCTGGTCGATGAGCCGCGCGATCTTCTGCAATGCTGGCGGGACGATCTCGTCACCTTCGCCATCGGCTGCTCGTTCTCCTTCGAGCAGGCGCTGATCGAAGCCGGTCTCGAGATACGCCACCTCACGCGCAACTGCACGGTGCCGATGTATCGCACATCGATCGCGACGGCGCCGGCCGGGCCGTTTCGCGGACCGCTCGTGGTTTCGATGCGGCCGTTCAAGCCTGCCGATGCGATCCGCGCCATCGAGATCACCAGCCGCTATCCGCTGGTACACGGCGCCCCGGTTCACATCGGCAGGCCGGACCTGATCGGCATCGCCGATCTCGCGGCGCCCGACGACGGCGACGCGGTGCCGATCGGCGATGACGAACTCCCGGTGTTTTGGGCGTGCGGGGTGACGCCGCAGGCGGCGATTGCGATCGCGCGGCCCGCCTTCTGTATTACCCACTATCCGGGCGCGATGCTGGTTACGGATCGCCGCAACAGCGATCTTGTCCCTCTTCCAGCAGTCGAGGTGGGATGAAGGGCGCGGTTACGACAGGTCGCGCACCAGCTTGCTGATATGCGCGATCGAGCGGAAGTTCGACGGCGTCATCTCGCGGTCGGGAATCTTGAGATCGAATTCCGCTTCTACGGCGAGCATGAGATTGACCATGTCGAGTGAGGAGAGCCCGCTCGCGGAAAGATCGTCATCCGGCCCGACGCGCCGATCGATCGAGCGCTTGGCAAAAAAGCCACGCACCAGGGTGGTTACGCGTCCGGCCGGGTCGTCTTGCGGGCGATCGAGCACGGTAAATCTTCTCGCGCTTGCGGGCTGCATCTGGATATCGACGATGTTCTAATGAATGGCGACCGTGAATAGCGATACTCTCTTAATTGCCGGTAACGTGATTACCGCGTGAGTTGTTTTCGATCGGTAACCTTTATGTGAAAGAAGCGCGATAATTCGCGACAAAAGTCGCGATGAATCTGAAATTTTGCAGTACGTGTTCCGGCAGGGATGGCGGCGGAAGCGGGTATTCGATTGAGGCCATCGTGAACGCATCCATCAATCTGCGAACTGCGGCACTGCAAGGGGTTCCGGGCAGGGCTGCTGCCGTGCGCGGCAAGCCTACCGCGGGAGCAGCGCCCGACGCGACGAGCCTGCTCGCTCGCGCCGAGAAGGTCGCTGCGGTTGCGGCGGAATACGCCACTGTTGTCGATCGCGACTCGCGCTTCCCGACCGAGGCGATCGCCGAGGCGCGCGCCCAGCGCCTGATGGGCGTTGCGGTTCCGCGCGAATTCGGCGGCGAGGGCGCCGGCATCGGCGATGTGATCGAAGTCTGCTACGTACTCGGGCGCGCCTGCGCCTCGACCGCCATGGTCTACGCGATGCATCAGACCAAGGTCGCCTGCCTCACGCGGCACGGCGGCGGCAGCGCTTGGCATCAGCTGCTGCTCCGCCGCTTGTGCAACGAACAGCTGCTGCTTGCCTCCTCGACCACCGAAGGCCAAGCCGGCGGCGACGTCCGTAACAGCGCGGCGCCGGTCGAGCGTGGGGATTCGCGCATAGCGCTCGAGCGCCAGGCAACCGTCATTTCCTACGGCGAGGCGGCCGACGGCATCGTCACGACGGCGCGGCGTGCCGCCGATGCCGCGAGCACGGATCAGGTGCTCGTCGTGTTTCTTAAGCAGAACTACACGCTCGAACGGCTCAGCGGATGGGACGCGCTCGGCATGCGCGGCACTTGCAGTGGCGGCTTCAAGCTCCTCGCAAACGGTACCACCGAACAGATCCTGCCGGTGAGCTACGACAAGATCCACGCGCAGACCATGACGCCGGTCGCGCACCTCGCGTGGAGTGGCGCCTGGGCCGGTATCGCTGCCGCGGCGGTCGAGCGGGCGCGCAGCTTCGTACGCAAGGCCTCGCAGCATTCGGGCGGCATGCTGCCGCCGGGTGCCGCGCACCTCACCCGCGCCAGCGCCTCGCTGCGCACGCTGCGCAGCCTAATCGCCAGCACGCTGACGCGCTTCGAAGCGGCCGCAGATAACGCGGCAGCGCTCGAATCGGTCGATTTCCAGACCGGCATCAACCTGCTCAAGGTCAACGCGTCGGAGCTTGCGGTCGCGACCGTGATGAGCGCCATGCAGGCCTGCGGTTTGTCCGGCTATCGCAACGACAGCGAGTTCAGCATCGGCCGCCATCTGCGCGACATCCTTTCTTCGCCGATCATGATCAGCAACGACCGCATTCTCGCCAATATCGGGACGGCGACGTTGCTCGGTGGCGTTCCATCGTCGCTGCGCGATTGATCGCGGCGAAGCAAACAAACAATTGACGGAAAACAGGAGGCGCGTTCCATGAACGTAGCATTCAGGGAGCCGAACGAATCCACCCCGGGTGCTCG
>Ga0207644_10000778_pt1 | contig 20223 bp, 21 predicted proteins | sample KBSS73metaG_FD_184326 | JGI IMG/M metagenome (GOLD analysis project Ga0207644, IMG submission 184326) | Switchgrass rhizosphere microbial communities from Kellogg Biological Station, Michigan, USA - KBS S7-3 metaG (SPAdes) (version 2) | ecosystem: Host-associated > Plants > Roots > Rhizosphere... | reverse complement strand
CCCCTCCCCGCGCGCCGATGGGCCGCCTCATTTTGGCTTCCCGGGCGATCATCCCGGCGACGGGATTTGGGTCTCGGTCGAATATGATTGCGGTTGATTAAATGGACCTGACCTTTCGCCTGCCGGGACCGTGGGGACCGGGGAAGGGCGCGAACCTTCAACCGACCGAGGTCGATCAGAATTTCTGGTCGTTGGCCGAGGCGATCGTCGATCTCCAAAGCAACCCCGCGCAGCCGGTCGGCATCACCTCGATTTCGGTCTCGGGCACGCAGATGACCATCACCCTCACCGACGGTACGGTGATGGGTCCGTTCACGCTGCCGGTGCTGACCTTCCGCTGGCGCGGCGAGTACGAAGCGGGGGCATCCTACGCGGAGCTGGACGTATTCACCGTCACGACCGGGAACCCGTGGATAGCCGATACCAGCACCGTGAGGTACGGAATTTTCCTGGTGCAGGTTTCGATCCCGGCCGCGCCGATGTTCGACCCCGACCTGCAAATTGATGGCGCGCCGGCTTTCCTGCAATTGTTCGGCGCGGTCGATACCCTGCTGTCGACGCTGGGAGACGTTGCTGTCGATGAGCCGCCCGGGGCCAACCCGCTGGCCGAGGGGCACGTCCTGCGGTGGACCTTTGACACTAACAAATGGGTGAACTCCTACCTCGGCTCGATGGCGGTGCAGGACGCCAACAACGTCCACATAACCGGCGGCAACGTCACCGGATTGCCCGCCCCGCTGCAGCCCGGCGATGCCGCGACCAAGGCTTATGTGGACGCCCTGCCCGCCGGCATGATGGTGGACGACGGCACCATGATGGCCAACATTTCCGGCCTGACCGGGCCGGCGCTGGCAAACACGCTATCCGATTTCCTCGACTACGTGCTGACGACCGCGCGCGGCACGCTGCTCTACCGCGGCGCTACTGGATGGACGACGCTGGGTCCGGGCACTTCCGGCCAGTTCCTGAAAACACAAGGGGCGGGTGCCGACCCGTTGTGGGCGCCGGGCGGCTCGGGCGTCACCAGCATCACCGCCGGGGCCGGCATCGACACGACACCCGACACGATCGTCGCATCCGGCAGCGTGGCGCTGGCCGCAATCGCCGATAAGACGTTGCTGGCCAATGCCAGTGGTGCCTCCGCTGCGCCTTCCGCGACGACGCTTACGCTCTTCCTTGACGGCGTGCTGGGCAATACCAGGGGCTCGGTCCTGGTGCGCGCCGGTTCCGGCTGGGTCGCGCTGGCACCGGGCACCGCGGGATATTTTCTCCAGACGCAGGGTTCGAGCGCGGACCCGCTATGGGCCAGCCCGGCGGGTGCGGGCACCGTCACGTCCATTTCGGCCGGCACCGGCATCAGCACGGGCGGCGCGCCGATTACCGGGGCGGGCACGGTATCGTTGGCGGCCATCGCCACCAGTGCGGTGCTGGCAAACGTCAGCGGCGGCAGCGCGGCGCCGGTTCCCGCAACTGTGACGGCGCTGTTCGATGCCGTGTTCGGTGCGACGCAGGGGGCGGTGCTGTACCGCAACGCCAGCCAGTGGGTCGTGCTCGCGCCGGGTACGTCGGGCCAGGTTCTGACCACGGGCGGCGCGTCGGCAAATCCGGCGTGGGCTAACGCGGCAGCGGGTGCGCCGATCGCCAACCTGCTGCTGCTGGCCAACATCAGTGGCAGCACGGCGGCGCCGAGCGGCAACACGCTGAGCAATATATTCGATGCCATCCTCGGGTCGAGCCGCGGCATGCTCGTGTACCGCGGCGCCAGCGGCTGGGTGGCATTATCGCCGGGAACATCCGGTCAGGTGCTGACAACAGGCGGCGCTGCCGGCGACCCACATTGGGCAGCCAGTGCTGCCGGGGCCAGCATCTCCGTAGGCGACACGCCGCCGAGCAGCCCGAGTCCCGGCGACGCCTGGTTCGATGGGGTCGGGGCGCAGCTCTATATCCGGGTGGACGACGGCACCAGCGTGCAGTGGGTGCCCGCCAGCAACCAGCCGGGGGCGCAGGGGCCGCCGGGCAGCGCCAACATGAGCGGCATGGTAGCCGGCCAGATCCCGCTGGCGGCGACGGCGACGAGCGTTACCAGCAGCATTCCGCTGCCGCTGGCTGTAACGCGGGGCGGCACTGGTCAGACGACAGCGCCGGCAGCCCTAGCGGCACTAGGCGGGATATCCGGCAATCAGACGATCACGCTCTCGGGTGCGATCAGCGGATCGGGTGCGACGGCCATTACGACGACCCTGGCGACGGTGCCGATCGGCTCGGGCGGCACTAACGCCACGACCGCCCCAGCCGCGCTGACCAATCTCGGCGCGGTCGCCAAGGCCGGCGACACGATGACCGGCACGCTGACCCTGCAAGCAAACTTGGTGCTGCGGAAGGCCACTACAGCCGATGCCAATAATATTTACGGCAACGGCAATGACGGCCAACCGCGATGGGTGTTGGCGCTTGGCGATAATGTGGCCGAAAGCGGCGGCAATGTCGGGACCGATTTCAACCTTCACCGTTTCACCGATACCGGCGCTTATATCGGCTCGGCCTTGCAAATCAACCGCGCGACCGGCGATCTGACGATCACCGGCAGTGTCGCGACAAAACCGGGCGGCGGCCCGTGGGTGGCGCCGAGCGACCGTTCCCTTAAATCGGCCGCCACGCCGTGGCACACGGGGCTGGCCGAGGTGCTTCAGCTAGAGCCGATCATCTATCGCTACAACAACGCCGCCTGGAACCTGGAAGACACGGACTACGTCGGCGTCGATGCCGAGGATGCGGCGGCAGTGATCCCGGAGATGGGCCGCATCGTGTCCGTGCCGGCCGATGATGTTGTTATCGTGGACCCGCAGGCGCCGCCTGGTGGGGTTCCGCCGGGGCACCAGACGGTGGAGGTCGCGGGGATTGAAAGCGGCCCCTTGATTTTCGCACTCGTGAACGCGGTCAAAGAACTCGCGGCACGCCTCGACAAGCTGGAGCAGCCGGGGGTTGTGCAGTGATAAATTTTCCTGACAGCCCCGCCGTCAATGACGTGTACACGACCGGCACGCCACCGCTGAGTTGGAAATGGGACGGCACAAAGTGGGTTGTTTCCGGTGCGGCGGCGGCCGGGATCACCCAACTAACCGGCGACGTGACGGCCGGGCCGGGCAGCGGCTCGGTGGCGGCGACGCTGGCGGCAACCGCAGTGACGCCGGGGGCCTACACGAATGCCGATATCACGGTCGATGCTAAGGGTCGCCTTACCGCGGCGGCCAACGGCACGGCCGGCGGCGGCGGCGCCGCGCAGGTCGATACCTTCACTTCGAGCGGCACCTGGACAAAGCCCGCCGGGGCCAAGTCCGTAACCGTCATCCTCTACGGAGGCGGCGGAGGCGGCGGCGCGGGATTGACCGGGGCCGCAGGAAGCACCAGGGGCGGTGGACCCGGCGGCGGCGGCGGCGCTTGCGTCACCCGCACATTCCTCGCCAGCCATCTCGGCGGCACTGAAACAGTAACGGTCGGCGGGGGTGGAACGGCGGGCGGGTCATCCGGCGCCAATGGGACCGTAGGCGGCAACACGAGCTTTGGAACGCGGCTCGTCGCGTATGGAGGCGGGCGCGGGGCCGGCGGCTCGACCAGCCTGAGCACGGGCGGCGGCGGCGGCGGCTCGGCCAGCGCCGGAAGCACGGGCGGCGGCGGGCCTGCGGCGGGCGGCTTGCCGCAGACATCCACCTCCGCAATCGGCAGCGCCGGGGCGGGCGGCAGCTCATCCGGCACGGGCGGCATGTCGGGCGAGTGGGGCGGCGGCGGCGGCGGCGCCGTTCTGACGGCGGGTGGAGCCGGCACAGCGGGCGGGTCCTCGCTGTACGGTGGCGGTGGCGGTGGCGGCGGCGGCAGTGTGCCGACAACGAACACGCCTGCCGCAGGCGGCGCGGGCGGCGGTGTGCAGACCATGTCGGCAAACGCCGGGCCGGGCGGCGGTGGCGGCGCCGCGGCGACAGGTTCGGGCGGCAGCGGCACGCCGGGCGCGGACGGCGACAGCACCAAGGGCGGCAGTGGCGGCGGCGGGGGCGGTTCTAACGCGGGCGGCGCGGGCGGCACTGGCGGGGCCGGCGGCTCGCATGGCGGCGGCGGCGGTGGTGGCGGCGGCGGGATCACCTTCGGTGCCGGCGGTGCCGGCGGCGCGGGCGCGGCTTACGTCATCACCTGTTTCTGAGAGGGTGACATGATCCTAGAAATCCTGTTCGTCGTCGTGATGTTCCTCTGGCTCCTCACGATCCTGCCGCTACCACCAATGGCGCCGTTCTCGGCGAGCAATGTGTACTTTGCCTTTGTCGCGGTGCTGCTGCTGGGGTTGTACATTTTCCTGCCGGCGATGCGATGATGTGGCGCAATTCGTTTGGATCGCCGCAATCCAGTTGATTGTGCTGCACCAGGCCGATGGTCGCGAAGTTTTAATAAACCCCAGCCAGATTACGAGCCTTTACGCGGCGATCCCCGGCCGGCCGAACCGCTTGGTGGCGCCGGGCTCGCGCTGCGTTGTGGGGCTGGTCGACGGCAAGTTCGCCAGCGTCATCGAGCCATGCGCCGCGGTGCGCAGGCTCATCGAAGAAACACCGCATCACTGAGGAGTAGGGTACATGGCAACGGCAATGCGTTTTACAGGAATGATGTCGATTGGCGGTGGCGAGCCGGTCGAAGTGAAGTTTACCGGCGTCGCCGAGGTGCCAAAGGTGTGGGGCGGTGCGCCGCCTTATGTGGATATTGGCTTGCCGCAGCCGCCGCTGGGTATCTGGGGCGGGAGGCCGCCGCCTTATGTAGACATTGGCGGACCGGCGCCGCAACCGCACCCGGAGCACCCAATCGTGATCGTTCCGCCCGGCGCGATCGACGGCGTGCATCCAGAGCACCCGATCTTCCTGCCGGTGTACCCAAGTCATCCCATCGAGCTGCCGCCCGAGACGCCTGCCGACCCAGGGTTCCAGTGGGTCTACACAGAGGAGTTCGGCTGGGTTTTGGACCCGATCGGCGGCGGCAAGCCGCGTCCGTTGCCGGGTGGCGGCGGAGCGCCGCCGAAGAGCTAATCGCCGGCCCTCAGCATTGCGCGCGGCCGACATGGCGGCAATCCTGGCGCACGTGCGCCGGGGGCTCCCATTTCGGTCCGCTGCTCGTGTCGCACCGAACACCATTCCTCCCAGACGTACAATAGGTGGAGCTGGTCGAGCGAGGGCTATCGTACTCTGCCCAGCATCGATAGACGCCGGACCACTTGTCGCGGGAGCACCGGCTCTCATAGGTGGATTGGGCGGATGCGGGCGCGGCTGCTAGTCCGGCAAGACAGGCAAGGAGAGCAACTGATAAAATTCGGTAAGCCATGATCGAAACACCTGCTTCGGTTGTGGTCAGGCGTCAGCGCGGGCGTTCACGCGCCCCCTGACGCCGCCCCTAGATGGGGCAGATGTTGCCGGGCCGTCTTGATAAGAGCGGCCAGATTTTTGACAACGCCCATCGGGACGCCAATGAATAAACCGGGATTTTATTCATTGAACGGCGCCACAACCAATTGACAACACACGAATAGCAAACGCCTGAAAATCCGTGTGTCGGTGGTTCAATTCCGCCCCTGGGCACCAAACTTTTCAAAGGGTTACGAGGCGGAATCCATATCAAAGCGGACCTAGTATTCATTCGGTATTCATTGCGGTATTCACGGCCCTCCTTTTTGGGGCCTTTGCGCAGCCCGGCGTTATCGTGTCGCTGGACTCACGAGGCCGGTGACTGCCGGTCACGAGGCCGACGACAAAGATAGCGGCTCATATTCGGTCCTTGTTCCTGTCCCACTCGCTCAATTCGGGATCAGGCTGCGCCGCGGCAGGAGCCGGCTCGCCCGCGACGATTACGATCCGCCCGTCCCGATCGATATACATCTTGCGAACCGGAAAGCCGGAGCGAAGGGCTGCCTTCATCGCGGCTTCGAGGTCTCGCTGGCGGTACGTCAAAGGGCGCATTTTTCTCTCAAGCGTTGGACGGCGCGGGCGCAGATGGTCCGGCGTCAGGTGCAGATAGTTGGCTTCGATTTGTCGTTTGCGTTGGCCGGCGGCGAAACCGGATCGGCCAGCAGTTCGAGGCCGACATTGGCGAGCTGGGTCTTGTTGAACTCCGAGGCGTAAAGTTCCGACATGACTGGGCTGCGGTGCCCGAGCCATGTCTGGATGGTCTTGGTCGATGCGCCGCGGCTGGCGAGCTGCGCGCCGATCGTGTGCCGAAGACCGTGGAAGGTCAGCCCGTCATTGACCCGGCCTTCGCGTTCGAGGCGTTGCAATAGCCGGAAAAAGATCGCGCGAAACCCGTCCATCGTGTACGGCTCGCCCCGGCGGCTGATCGCAATGTGCCGGGTCGGGTGCGGCGTCACCTCGCCTCTGGTTTCCGCCAGGATCGCCGCCAGCCGCGCATCGACCGGCAGCGCCTGCTTGTCGCCGGTCTTTGCCATTTCCCAGCGTATCCAGCCATCCTTGCCGATGTCACCCCACGTCATGTCGACCGCATCCTGCTCACGGGCGCCGGCATACATGCCGAGCGCGATGATCGCTCGGATGCCGCCGGAGGTTTCGGCGAGAACCACCGCGCGCTCGGCGTCGGACCACGCCCGGTTGCGTTTGGGCAGATGTTTGGGCCGAGGAATCTTCTCGATGCCGAGGGCCGGGTTGGCCTTTAGGTGATCGCGGTCGACACCCCACTTGAACATCGCGCCCATGACGGTTACGAGATAATTGGCAAAATGCCATTTCTTGTCGCGGTGCGCCTTGTCCCGGATACGCAGTATCTCGGCGCGCTCAAAGCCGTCGAGGAAAGCCATATCGCCGGGACGCAGATAATCGAGCTTGTCGGCGTAGTCCTTGCGGGTGCGCGGGGCCAAGCCTGCAAATTCCGGGCTGGATTTGTAAGCCACGATCAGCGCGCCGAGCGTGCCTCTGACCGGGCCGGCTTTCGCCGCTTCGCGGGCGGCGACGATGGCCTCCAGGCGCTTTAGCTCGGCTGTAAATGCCGGCGTGCCTGGTTCAACGTCGTGAATATATTCGCCAGTTTTGCGATGGCGGTAATAGGTTCGGCCCGATTTATTCCTGCGGATGATATTGATGCCCGGGATTGTCCCGGAATTGGTGCGCGACATGAAAACGCCCTCCATTGGCGTGCTCCATCTGAAAGCCGACGCGGCAACCCGGATGGAGAGCCGGGCGTTCGGGAGCTACCCTAGCCGCGCCGACGTACTATATAAGCACGCATCCGCGCTTATAGAACTTTTTCCCAATCGACGCCGCTGCCGCCAACGTTTCCGCGGGGCAAGCCGGATTGCCCGTCAAGCCAGCGATCGAGCGCGACGCGATCATAGAGCACGCGATTCCCAAATAGCTTGAGCGGCACGACGCCGACCTTCTGCTCGAACAGCTCGCGGCCGACGCCGCAATAAGCCGCAGCCTGCTCGGTGTTGAGAAGCCGCGGCGTCATCCCGCGCGGCAAGCGGTCCTGTTTCATGCCGCGATCTTCGCTTCGAGCGGCTCGACAACGCCCGAAGATAGCCAATAGCTCCGGCCGAGCTCGGCCGCGGCGAGATCGGGAACTTGCTCGCGCCGCGCGAGGGTCATCGTAACGAGTGCCGGTATCCCGACCGACTCGAGCAAATCGAATAGACCGGACCGGCTCGGCGCATCGAGGATATCGGCGCCGTCGAGAATGACGAGCTCGGAGCCGTCGAGTTGCGCCATCGCAACCGCGAGCGCCGCGCGTACCCGGTACTGCTCCGATGACGACAAGAGCGCGTAGGGACGCCCGCCGTATTCGATCGCGGCGGTACGGTCGATGTGCACCGGCTTCCAGCCGGCGGCTGTGCTGATCTGGTCGAGCGTAACTCCGTTGAAAACGTCGAGCACCTGGTCGAGCTTCTTCGCGCGCAGTCCGTCGCCGGCTAGTAGCCCGATGACGATCTCGTTCCCTTCGATTAGCCGGTGCACGCGGTCCGCTTCGATCTTTTGCCGGTACTCGGCGAGCATCTTCTCGGCGCGTTCGAGAGCGGCTTCCGCGGCGGCTCGATCCGTTCCGGTTTCAATTCCAGCCGGCCAGTTCGCGAGCCGCTCCTGCGCTTCGATCGATCGCGCAATCGCGGCCTCGGCTGCGCCGGCATCGCGGCGGGCGGCGTTCAGATCGCCCAGCGCCTTGCTCATCAGACCGTCAGCGTCGGCAATCGCTATGCGGCGGGCTTTTAGTTGCGAGTCGGTGATATCGACGGCCGGCGCCTTCTCGTAGCGCGTTTCGACCACCCCGACCCGGACAGCTAGAATAAAGGCGCCACAGTGTGGACAGGGGAACCCGTCTTGCCGGCTCGCCGGCGGCAGTGTAGCGCGATGTTCTTGCGCGCGGGCGTAGATACCGGCGCACTCGTCTACCCGGGCCGTAGCGCGCTCTAACGCGCCGCGGCGGAGATCGAGCAAGCCCGCTTCCTCTTCGAGCCGGCGGCGCTCGGAATCGGATACCGCAACCGCCGTCATCGCGTTGTCGCGATCGGCCCGCGCCTTGGTTACGGCGGCGAGTAGATCGGACTCGCGGAATACCTCGAGGTCCGGTCGCCAGGATGCCGCGATGCGGCTGCCGTAATTGGCGCCTGTTGTCGCGCGCCACTGGCCTTTCATTTCCTGGCCGCGCTCGCGCCGGGTCCTTTCGGCGCCGTCCCAACCTTGCTGTTCGATCAAGTCCCAGATCGTATCGAGCGCCTTCTCGCCACCGAGCCCGGCTTCCTCAAGCGCGGCGCCGACATCCTCGCGCGTCGGATCGGCATGGAGATATTCGGCGAGTACTCGAAGCCGGTCCTTCGGCGCCAGCGTTACGATCGAGGCTAGTCCGGTGGCGTACTCGCTCGCTTGCGGCGGCTTGCCGGTCGAGACCGCCTGCGCCTTCGGCCACTGGATGCCGACCGTTCCCTCCGAGCTCTGGACTAGCACGGTCGCCTGCTCGGCGCCGGCGCGAACGAAGACATTCGAGTGCGATGATCGAAGGCCGGCGATCGGGAGCGCGTTGCCTGTAAGCGCCGCACCGACAGCCTGCGCTACGGACGTCTTGCCGGCGGCGTTTTGCCCGGCGACAAGCGCGATCGGCGCGCACTCAATGTCCGCGGTCGCGCAGCCGCGGAAGTCGCGGAGCTTAATTTCGATCATTTCATTCCTCGAAACTCACCCCGCGCCGGGGGACCGATCGCGTTATGGTCTGCGGCCCGGTGTCGACGGGTTCGGCTTCTGGTAGCGGCTCGACCGGCGTTAGATGATCCGGCTCGGCCTGCGGCTTCTCGGCCGGCACTAGCGAGCCGGGATAGCCTTCTTCTTCGACCATCTGTGGTGCCTCACGCTGGCGGCCGGAACCGGGAGGACGACCGCGGCGGCGAGGTTCCGCTTGCGGCAGCGGTTCGATCGCTTGTTGCTCCGGCTGATCTGTCGTTAGCCCGAGCGCTTGGGCCGCTTGTGCGAAGGCCGGCAAGTTTCCGTCGCGCGCGGCATCGCCAAGGCCGGCGATCTGGTCGAGGGTAAGCTGTTCGATCCGGCGCCGATCGAGCGCCAATGCTTTTTGCGCCGCGAATCGTAGGACGCCGGAGCGCTTCTGTTCAAGAACGGAGGCGGTGATCGTCTCGCCCTTCCTGAGCTTTAGCATTTCGGCCTTCCACCGGATTTGTACATCCTGTGGAATAAGCGCGAGCACCGCATTTCGGTACGCCTTGCTTTGCGCGATCGTCGCGAAATTCGGCCGCTCGTATTGCGAACCATCCCGGCGCTGTTCGAGCCGCGCCTCTCTGCGTTCGACCTGTATGGAATTGCCGGTCTTGATATCCGTCACTTCGACGACAGCGGCGTAAAAGTCGGGCTCGGATGAAAGCTCATTGACCACTGAGCAGGCGACGTTCATCGGCGCATCGGCACTTGGATAGCTGGTGAACTGAAAAAGCTCGCCGGTCTTCTGCATCGAAGCGACCAGCCGGTGCTTTAGTCCGCGGTAGTGGTTCGCAAGATGGCGGGCGCCGATAACGCTAATGCCGCTGACCTGCGTTCCCTTAATCTCGAAATTGTAGACAAAGAGTTCGCTGCCGGCGCCGTGCAATATCTCATCGGCAATAAGCTGGTTGTCGCGCTCGTCCATAACGTGCCACGCATCGACATCGAAACTGCCGGTAATAGACCGGACCGCTTCGAGTGTCTCGGCGGCGCGCGGTGAGACAAGCCGCGGTAATGAATTGGTCATCCGTTCTTTCCTTTGCCTTCGTGACAAAACTCGGTGCCAAAAGCCGGACACCACTTCGCAGAGCAAAGCACCGAGCTCGGATTAGCCATGAAACTCCACGGGTCGCCGGGTAGGATTTGCAGTACCGGATCGCCGTAGTGAAACAACCGAATGTCCGATTTGATCTGCCGGAGAATATTCGTCGCTGCCGTCTCGGCGTGGCCGATCGCCGCCTCGGTCGTTACCGGAACCGGCTGCGACTTCGAGGGGCTGACACGCTTCACATAATCGATCGCCGCGCTTGCGATCGGGTAGCCGTGCGTTCGCGCGAGTAGCGAATATCCGCCAAGCTGTGGCGCGAACGATGCCGGCATCCGCTGGCCGGTCTTGAGATCGCGTATCCGGTTCGGTTCTCGACAGATCAAGTCAGGCTGACCGGAGAGCACGACCCCGTTCCCGACATCAGCCTCGAAGCGTTCCTCGATGACGACCGGATTTATCGTCGGCGCGACCGTATCGTGATAAACGCCGGCCATCCGTGTCGTCTGATCGATAGCATCGCGGAAGGTCTGCGTCGGTCCGTTCGGTGCATCGAATTGAATCTCGACGGAATTAACCCCGTCGGCGAGCGCCTCGCGGCTGCGCTCGATCGCGTGCGTTCGATAGGGAAGCCGGCCGGTGGCCGCTTTCTCGCCGAGAACATGCGCCGCGCCAGCGTGTACGGCAGTCCCGATGATAGCGCCGATCGAGGTCGGCAGCTTCCGCAACCGGAAGCCGGCGGCGGTGATCTCACGCCAGAATATCCGCGCGGCCGAACGGCGCGGGCAATCGGTGTAGCCCGCAAGTGATGAGACCCGGATTGTCGTTGTCACTTTCTGGGCTCCCAGGTCGCGGCATCCGGGAATGGCTCCGGTGGCTGCTGCGGCCAGGGCGGCACCGGCTGGGTCCACCAGTTGCCCAATTCCCTCCCCTGGCGCGGCTTCTCCTTGGGCGCATCGGCGAGGTTGGATGCCGGCAGCGTGCCCTCGTCGCGCAGCCAGCGGTAAACGTCGAGTAGCTCGCCGCTGGACTTGGAGAGCCAGAACTGCTGCTGGTCCGGCGGTAGCTTATCGATCCGAAGCGTATAGAGCCGCTTACTCGCGCGGCCGAATATCCGGTCGTAGTAGAGACAGGATATTTCCTGCCCCGAGGCGCTGCGCTCGATTACGAGATAGATCGGCTCGCTCATCGTGGCTCTTTCCTAATCTTCTCGACGTATTCTCGCTGGACGGCCCATTTATCTACCGGGTCCGGTTCGTCAGAACTCGCGCGACCGACCAATCGTTCGAGGTTCGCAATCGCGCGGCCCATTCGATCTATCGAATTTTTGCGCTCGTACCATGCCGCGACCGCTTCTCGGCTTGCGTCGATGAGTTCGTCGCCGAGCTTCCGGCTGATCGTACCCGTAATCGCCGAGCCGGCTATCGCTTCACGGATTTCGGCGGTCTCGATTTCACGGTGCCGCCGCTGCTGCTCTCGCTCGGTTCTCGTCATAGCAATAGCGCATACAGAACGAAGCCCAGAAGCACCGCCCATAGGGCGACTGACACTAGCGGATGTACGACCCGGCGCGGTGATACGGTAGCGTCTATGACACCGCAAATATTTGTCCAACCGGGCGTCATGGCCGCGGCTTCCATTCGCCATCCATCAGCGTCGGAATGACAATTCCGGTGCGCGCCCGAATACGTTCCGCCAGCGCGGGGCTCGGGTACTTCTTGCCGTTGAACCAGTAGGCAACCGTCTGGCGGGTAACACCAAGCCGGTCCTCGGCGTAGCGACTAAGCGACCAACCGATCTGGATATAATCGCTATACAGAACCGCGAGGTTCGGGTGTATCGGTCCGGCTTTTACCGGCTGTCGGTAGCGTCGGCGTTTCGGGGGTGGGAGGGTAGAAGGACGCCCCCCCCCCCCGCGTACAACCCTAACTAGATTGTGCCGAGATGTACTCTCGCTCCTAGAAACGGCGAGGATGTGCCTGAGATTGCCATCCATTCATCCCCCCTCCGCGGCTCGATCGGCTTCTCACGGAAGCCCGTTTCGCGCTGGTCGGTACCGAGCGGCATCCTGTTCCGCCGCCAAGGGTAAACGGTTAGCTAGATGCTGCGTCAAGGACGTTTTCTTATTGTTAAATGGCGATTTGGCAATCGCGGATCTCTAATATGCTGAAAATAATGGTTAACGAGCCAGAATAGCCGGCCGAAAATAATTTCTTATTGTTAAATGTCGAGCCGGGGATAGGTTCTATCCTGAGCCGTATCTTCCTAGTATTGAGCCAAAGGGTATTGACCGGACTTAATACCGGGTCAATGCTTCGCGCGGACGGTTCGAGGAAAGGGGGGCGATCCGGTGAAATTCCACGACCAAGGTGTAATTTTACCGCTGCGGCGAGACGCCGCAACTAATCTAAAGGTTATCGGGCTTTTTATTCGCTTACTCCGGTATTTCGCTCTAGGGCGGCCCAGTGTAGCGTGACACCTCCACTCATCCCCGCGGACGTGATGATCCCACGCTTACCGTGGGTGCCGATCTACGCAGATCGCTTGTGGCAGTCGGACTTCTTTGCCGTCGCCACCGACGCCGAGTTCAAAGCCGCTTTTTGCTTGTGGTTGAAAAGCTGGAACCAGAAGCCGCCGGGATCACTGCCGACTGACGACCGCCAGCTTTGCCGGCTCGCCGAGCTCAACGGCAATCTCGCGAAGTGGCGCAAGGTGAAGCGGATTGCGCTGCGCCACTGGGTCGAGTGCGACGACGGCCGGCTCTATCATCCGGTCGTAGCGGAGCTAATACTCGATGCGGCTGTGAAATTGGCCGGAAATCGCAACAGGACATCCGCGGCTACCGCAAACCGTTGGAAAAGCTCAAACGGCAATGAGCGTAACGGAAACCGTAACGGATCGAGTGACGGACGAAAAAACTCCGTCAACGGAGACGACCTTAACAGGACAGTAACCCACCCCCTATATCCCCCTCGCGATGGCGAGGGGGACAAGTTTTTTTCAACTAATGGTTTTGAAGAGAAGCGAAGCGGCAGCCTCGCTCTGCCTCCCGCGCTCAATCCGAAGATCATCGGGCACGCCCTGCCGTGCGCCTGTCCTAACTGCACCCGCTGGGTCGAACAACATTGGGACGACGATAGGAGGGAAGGGTGAGCGATCTGTTTAACCGCGAATTGCCTGAGCAGCGGAAGCCGATCAGTCCGCTTGCGATGTCGGATTTCACAGACGATGACGCTGGCGAGCCGCGCGTTCCGGATTGGCGATTGGCGGAGGTTCTTGGGTTCAACTATCAACCTGAGGTACGTCGGCTAATTGAACGTCATCGCTCACACTTGGAAGTATTTGGAACTTTATGGCACCGTGCCATAAAGTCATCTGGCGGGCGTCCCGGTAGTGAATATCACCTTAATTTCAATCAGGCGATTTTCATCGCAATTAAATCCGAAGCCCCGAATGCAATTCCGGTGCAAATCCATGTCGTCGAAATTTATGGTCTTTGGGCGACCGGCAAACTAAAGCCGGTCGATCAGGCGACGGCCCTCGTCGTAGCCGAAGCAACTACCCAGGCTTATCGGCAATCGCCCGAACTCGTCGGCATGTTACAAATGCTCCTGGGGCGCATTGCCGAGCTAGATGCAAGCCATGGCGGTAGGATTGCCAGCGTGCAACGTACCGCGCTCGAAATTCAAGAAAAACTTGGAGAGATAGTAAAGCGCCGCCCCGCACCGGTTCGCAATCAAGATATCTATGATCAAGTTCTGCGAGACTTCTACTTGAACCGCTGCCCCTGTTGTCAGCGACCTGACCGCATATTGTTCCGAGAGGGCGGAAAACGCTCCGGCCTTTATACGTTAGATCACGTTACCGACAATCCGTACAAAAACGCGATTCATGAAATGTGGCCGGTGTGCTCGGTGTGTAATGGCAAGTTTAAGCACGATCCGCGTTATCGCGCCGAACGGATGGATCAGTTTCGCGTATTTCAAAGTCACGTCGACAATATCCAGGGACAACGGCTGATTTGAAGGAGTGAACAATGGACACCACCACTCACATCGACACCGCACTCCGCGGCTTCGTTGATCGCATCGTCAGCGAACACGAACGCCGCGATGAAGTGAACGGTGACATTCGCGAGATTTACGGCGAGGTGAAGGAAGCCGGTTTCAATGTCACCATCGTTCGCGGTATGGTGAAGGAAGCGCGGATGGATACCGAAGCGCGTCACTCGCTCTACCAGTTGCAGGCAGAGTACCGCGGCAAGCTCGGCCTGTTCGCTGATACGCCACTCGGCGAAGCGACAGTGCGCCGTGAAATCGTCGAACACATCGAGCGGCCGACACCGTTCGCCGAACAGCCGGTGCACCAGCCGCGCCGCCGCGGTCGACCGCCGCGCGCCGATAGCCGGCCGATGTTCGATGCGTAGGGAGATACCCCCGGCCGAGGATGCCGGACTGCGGTGGCGGATGCGGATCGTCCGCGCCGCGGGGCTCGATCCCGATGGACGCTGCGTGCCGATGCGACGGCTAACGCCGATCGCCCAGCCGCGAGATCGCGCTGACGATGCCGCGCTATTGCGGGCGCTTTACCAGCCGGCGAAGCCGTGGTGGTGAAACCATTTCGACTTACCGCGCCCGAACCGAGCGAGCGCGATATCCACGAAGCTGTAGCGGATGCGCTCGATGCTTGCTTGCTACCGCCCGCGGTCTGGTTCTGCTATCCGGCCGGTCACGTCAAATTGTCCGCACCGCAAGCCGCTCGCCTTGTCCGCGCCGGACTAAAAAGCGGAATGCCGGATATTTTTATTTTCTACCGCGGAGTGTACCTGATCGAGCTCAAGGCTTATGGCGGTCGCTTGTCAAAAAGCCGGATCGTGAAGACCAAGACCGGCGCCTTACGCGAAATCGTCGGTCAGGAAGAACGATTCAAGCAACTGCTTGAAACCGGCGCCGTCATTAACGGCGCGATTTGCTCCACCGTCACCGGAGTTCTCGAACAATGCCGAAGATGGGAACTGCCAATGCGCGGAAGAATCGCCGCGTGATCGAAGATCACAACGCCGCGCGCTGGCTCGAAGTTCGGTATCTACCGACGACGAAGTTACTGACCGGCACGGCTTGGTTCGTCGTCCGAACGTGCCCGTGCCACAAGGACGAGCGCGTGACCTATCCGCTCGATACCGAGGAAAAAGCCCAGCGAGCGCTTTCCGCGATGCTGGAAGTTTCAGCGTAAAGAAAAATAAAACGAGCGCCACGCTTTGTAGCCGAAGCTATCTAGGCGTGGCGCCCGATGAGGGGGGTAATCCTCGGGTGAAAGTGTACCTAATCCACCAAGGGGAAGCAATGGCGGCGAGTGTGGACGAAAGGATTATCCGGCCGAGCCGCTATCGCCGACAGCACAATCGAGTGCGCCGTGTCGAAACGCAGATCGCCGACGTCGATGGCGAAATAGGCGATCCTTTTGTCGCCGAGGGCCTGCTCGGCCGGCTTGAGCGCAACGGCGATATCGGCAGCCGGGAGCGGCATGCCGGCGAGGAGTTCGGCCGCCTGTTCCAGCTGGCCCATCTCGACCCGCTTCGCGCCGCCGTCATTGTGCGTGAAGGCCGCGGCAACGGCGCCGGCCCGCACGGCAGCGAACGCGCACGCCGCCGCATCATCGCCGCCATGGACGCGCTGGGTGGGCACGGCAGCCCCTGCGCCACCGCCGCATGGTTTGTGCTGGGCTGCGAATTGTCCATGCGCGAATGGGCTATGCGCGAGGGCTGGGGTGGCCGACCGCTGCGGGAAGAAGTGGCCAAGGGCACGCTGGTGGGTGCGCTCGGTGTGCTGGCAAAGCACTTCGGCGTGTGAATATGCTTGACATTTCTCCGATAACGTTTATCCGCAACGGATAAGGTGTGAGATTTGGCTCTGCCTCGCCGCGCCGGCGGCTTCTACGACACCCCTCAATGGAAAGCAGTGCGCCGCCTCGTCCTAGTGCGGGACGGCTACCGCTGCACCGTGTGCGGTTGCAGCGTGCGAGGAAAAGGCAACGCCAGGGTCGACCACATCCGCAGCATCCATGATCGTCCCGACCTGGCACTGGTGCCGAGCAATTTAAGGGTTTTGTGCAATTCTTGTGATAATCAATCTCACCGGGAGAAAGGTCGGAAAACGCCCACTGGCCGAGAAGAACGGTTTATTATCCGCGGATGCACCATGGACGGTCGTCCGATAGATCCAAATCATCCTTGGAACCGTGAAACGCCATGAATAAGTGGACACCTGAAGCCATTATTCGCGCGCTTCGGGAAGGCGTCCCAAGAAACAGCCGTAAAGCGATAACTCAAGCGGCCGAGCGCGAATATGGCACATTTGAGCAAGCGTGCCGGTTGGCAGGAGTAGCCCCTCCGCTTAGGCGCCGAACTACTAAGCCTACGTTTACGGTGTGTGAAGTAGAGGATTGCGGGAAGCCAGTCAGGTATAGGACAGAACGCTATTGCAATGCTCACTACAACCGCATTTGGCGGACTGGCTTGATCCAGCAGCCCCAGCCTAAGCCAGAGATAAGGCACTCAGGTGGGTACATCTTGGAGAGATTGCCCAACCATCCACTATCTACATCAGGATCAAGGTACGTCTACCAGCATCGCCGCATCTACTATGACACGCATGGGGCAGGTCCATTCCATTGCCATGTGTGTAGTGCACAGGTGGGCTGGGACACCATGCACGTCGACCACCTTGACGATGACCCAACCAACAACACCATAGGAAACCTGGCTCCCGCTTGTCCCACCTGTAACCAGTGGCGCGGTAGGGAGAAGATGGTTGCGACCAAGAGATCAAATGGCCGCATGCTCACGCTTAACGGTGAGACCTTGTGCTTAACCGAATGGGCTGAACGACTCAGCATTAGTCCGCAAAGCATAAGGCATCGGTTGGCAACAGGTTGGCCCATCGAGCGGGCACTCACCGAAGCCCGTGGCCGGTTCGGACCGCGTGCAGCATAAGGGGGGGGAGGGTCTAAAATCCCCCAAACCCCGCGCTATGAGCGGCCCTTAGTCGCGGCCAGAATTTTTCAAAATTTCGACACCGATTTTAGTCAGCAACGATCACCTGGTCCAGAATGGGTTTGCGCGGCGTCGAGGCTGGCAAGCGGCGCGAGGCATCGGAAGAATTGGCCGCGCGACCGCGAAAAGTGGCGCTGCCATGGCTACGCAAAGGATTGTCGAGGCCGCAGCGGGTTGAGCGGTTTTTGCAATACTTGCCGATAACGAAGGGGCCGTTGGCGGGCCGGAAAATGCGGTTGCTGCCGGAACAGCGGCGGTTTGTTTACGAGGTTTACGGCAACCTGGAGGCGAATGGCCTGCGACGGCGGCGGCTTGCGATCAAGAGCGAGCCCAAGGGTAACGGCAAGACAGGGCTGATCGCGGGGTTGTGTCTGGCGCACCTCTTGGGACCGGAGGCGGAGCCGCGAGGCGAGGTTTATTCCGCGGCGATCGACCGGCAGCAGGCCGGGCTGATCTTTGCGGAAATGGCCGCCATCATCAGCGAAGTTCCTGAATTTGGCGTGCGAGTGAATATCCAACGGTTTCACAAGCGGATCGAAGACTTTGAGACAGGCTCGACCTACGAAGCGTTGTCGGCCGACGCGCGCCGGGCACACGGGTTGTCGCCGACGCTGTTCGCTTACGACGAGCTGGCCCAGGCGAAGGACCGCGTGCTCTTGGATAATTTGATCAACGGGTTGGGCAAGCGCAAAGAGGCGCTCGGCATCATCATCTCGACGCAGGCGCCGGATGATGACCACCCGCTGTCGGAATTGATCGACCGCGGCCTCGGGGACCCCGGCGGCTCGACCTATGTCGAGCTTCTGGCGGCGCCGGAAGATGCCGACCCATTCGACGAGCGCACCTGGCTCGCCTGCAACCCGGCGCTCGGCAAATACCTGTCGCTACGCGAGATGCGGGAAGCCGCCGAACGGGCGCGGTTGATCCCGGCTTTCGAGTCGAGCTTTCGCAATCTGCGGCTCAACCAGCGGATCGACTCGCGTGAAGAGGACCGCCTGGTGTCGCATGCGGTCTGGAAAACCGGAGAGGTGCCGATAGACCGGGAGCAGTTGCGGGGCCGGCAGTGCTATGCTGGCCTCGACCTGTCGGGCAAACACGACCTGACCGCGCTGGTGCTGGCGTTCCCTGACGACGATCCTGAGTCCAGCTTTGACCTTCTGCCGTTTTTCTGGACCCCGGAGGGGCAAATGGCGGGACGCAAGCCGGTCGAGCGCGAGCGGTTCCGGGAATGGATCGGGCAGGGGTTTATGACCGCAGTGCCGGGGCCGACGGTGCGCTACGGTTATGTCGCGCAGCAGCTCGTGGAGCTGAGCCGCGAGTTTGAGATTCAGGTGCTCGGCTACGACCGCTGGCGGGTCGACGACTTCAAGACCGACCTCGACGATGTCGACGCCAATTTCCCGGCGCCGCTGGAGCCGTTCGGGCAGGGCTTCAAGGACATGGGTCCTGCCGTTGAGTGGTTTGCCGAACTGGCGCTGACAGGGCGGATCAGGCACGCCGGGCACCCGGTACTGACCTCGTCGGTGGCGTCCGCGATCATCGTCACCGACCCGGCGGGCAACCACAAGGTCGACAAGGAGCGCGGCAACAAGCGCGGCATCGTGCGGGTCGATGGAGCGGTAGCGATGCTGATCGCGCTGGAACTGGCGAAGCGGTCGCGGCAGACCGAGCTAGACATTCGGGCAATGGTGGCCTGACGGCTCTCGGCCCCCACGGGAAATTACCTATGACCCTGGTACGCAAAACCGCCGCCGGCAAGGTGAGCGGAAGCCTCAGCTACGTTCTCTCGGATGCCACGGTGGACCGCTACGGCGACGTGATCGAGCCGAGCGGGTGGATGCTCGACAACTTTCGCCGCCATCCGGTGGCGTTGTTCAACCACAACCCCAACGAGGTTGTCGGCAACTGGCGCAATGTGCGGGTAGAGGGCGAGCGGCTGCTCGGCGATTTCGAGCCCGCGCCGGCCGGCACGACGCAGAGAGCGGATGATGTGCGCCGGCTGATCGAGGCTGACCTTCTGGCTGCCACCAGCGTCGGTTTTCTCGGCATCGAGTCGGAGCCCGTCGACCCGCAGCGCCCCGGCGGCGGCACCCGCTACACCAGGCAAGAGCTGCTTGAAACATCGATCGTATCGGTGCCGGCCAATCCGGCGGCACTGCAACTGGCGAGATCCCTCGGGATCTCGGCCGGCACCATAACCTTGGCCTTCGGCACGCCTGCCGCAACCGGGCCGGGATTGGTGACGAAAATCGGCACTCCTGCCGCGATGAAACCCGCATTGCGGGGCACTTCCATGCCAGACCACCCGACCATCAGTCAGCAAATCGAGGACCGTCAGGGCCGGCTTAACGCGGCGCGTGACAAATTGTTCGAGGTGACGCGCGACCCTGATCACGACATCGAGACGGCAAACGGGCTCAACGCCGAGATTGCCGAACAGGAGCAGCGGCTGTCCTCGCTGCGCAGCACTGAGCGTTCCCTGGCGTTGCGGGCTCAACAGCAACCGGCGCTGGCGGCAGTGACGGCGCCCGCTATCAACCGCCGGCCGCTCGGGCTTCCGGCCAAGGAGCGCACGCCCGGCGATTTGTACGCTAACCATTGCGTCGCGCGGTTTATTTCCGTCGCGAACCGGATGCCACTTGAGCAGGTGCTGGCCGAGCGCTACCCGGACGACGAGCAGACGGCGCTCGTCACTCGCGCGGCGATTGCGGGGGCGACGACGACGACGGCCGGTTGGGCGTTGGAACTGGTGCAGACCGGGCAGGCGGAGTTCGTCAACTCGCTGATGCCGACCCAGGTGTTCCCGCAATTGTCGGCGATGGGCGTGGCGCTGAATTTTGGCCCGAATGCCGGGGCTATCAAGATCCCTAGCCGAGCCAATACGCCGAGCATCGGCGGCA
>Ga0207644_10000776_pt1 | contig 20251 bp, 14 predicted proteins | sample KBSS73metaG_FD_184326 | JGI IMG/M metagenome (GOLD analysis project Ga0207644, IMG submission 184326) | Switchgrass rhizosphere microbial communities from Kellogg Biological Station, Michigan, USA - KBS S7-3 metaG (SPAdes) (version 2) | ecosystem: Host-associated > Plants > Roots > Rhizosphere... | reverse complement strand
TGGCCGGCGTCGATGCGGCGGTGAAAGAACTGACGAAGAAGGTCGATGTCATCGCCGCCAAGGAAGATCCGGCCGCACTGCAGCAGCTTGAAACGGCGATCGGAGCCCTGCGCGGCGTCGTCTCTCATGTCGCATCCAACGACACGCTGACCAAGGTGGCGGAAGAAGTACGGGCGCTCTCCAGCAAGGTCGACGGGGTCGCCAACAACGCAGCGAGCGGCCACGCGCTTTCGGCGCTCGAGAGCCGCATCGATACGCTGGCGACGGCGCTCAACGCCTCGACCGAAGCCGGCCACGCCGTGCCGCGCGAGCTGGAAAAGCTGCTCGCTGGACTTATCGAGAAGCTCGAATGGGTGCAGCTGACGCACACCGACCACGCGGCGCTCGCTCATCTCGAGGATCGCATTGCCATGCTGGTCAAGCGGCTCGATGCGTCCGACGCCCGTCTCGGCCAGCTCGACGGCATTGAGCGCGGGCTTGCCGATCTGCTCGTGCATATCGAGCAGGTGCGCGGCGGCGCTACAAGCAAGGGTGCGACTGGGCTCGCGGTAAAACCCCCCGCGATGATCGAGCGCGATCTTGCGGAAATCAAACAAACCGAGCGCCGCACCCAGGATTCGCTCGAAGCCTTTCAGGGTACCGTCGAGCATGTCGTCGATCGTCTCGCCATGATCGAAAGCGACATCCGCGGCGACAAGGCGAAGGGCACACCGGCGGCGCCGGCGGCAGTAGCAGCGCAGAAAATGCCCGAAGCGTCGCGTCCAGCGGCTGCCGCCCCATCCGGGCCGGCGCCAAACCCGGAGACTGCGCCTCCTGCCGTTTCGCCGAAAGCCATGCAAGCCGAACCGGCGGCGCCTCGAGTTGCTACGGCGCGGCCGCCGATCGATCCGAATTTGCCCCCCGATCATCCGCTCGAGCCCGGCTCCGCATCCCGCTCGCGCTCCGCGCCCGCGGCAGAACGTGTCCAGGCAGCGCCGGCCGCGACCAGCGCGGCGAGTTCCAAACCTCCGGTCATCCCCGATCCCGGCGGTAGGCCTGACTACATCGCAGCGGCGCGCCGCGCCGCACAGGTCGCCGCCGCAGCTTCGCCGCGCGAGCGGCCTGGCGGCGCGAAGGCCGGCAAGGGCGCGTCGATACCCGGCAACCTGACGCAGCATCTGCGCAAGGTGATCGTGGCCGCAGCGGTCGTGATTATCATCGTCGGCGGCGTCCACATGGCTTTGCGCCTGTTCGAGGACGGCGGCACTTCGTCTGCCGACACGCGAACCGAGACTGAGAATGCGCTGCCGAGCGCGCCGCCGTCGCCTTCTGCGGCTGCGCCGGCCACGAATGCCCCGGCGCCTGCGGCGCCGGCCCCGGGGCCGAGGGTAATCCAGCTTCCGACCCCCGGAGCGAATTCTCGGCCGGCCAACGATTCGCCGGCGAGCGCACCGCCTGCTGCCGCGCCGTCGGATTCACCGGCGAGTTCACCGCCCGCCGCGGCGCCGTCCAATTCGCCGCCAGCGAGCGGCACAAAACCGCGGCGGCAATCGTCGAACGAACAGACGCCAACGCTATCTGTGCCAGACCTCACCGCCGCGATGTTCCAGTCCCCGCCGGCGCCGGCGAATGCGACGCCGGCCCCGGCGCCACCGCCCGCCGCAGCGCCACTCTCCGACAAGTTGCCGGTGACGATCGGCGGTCCGGCGCTGCGCGCAGCGGCGCTCGGCGGGGATGCCGCGGCTCAGTACGAAGTCGGTATCCGCTTTGCCGATGGCCGGGGCGTTGCCCAAAACGGCGAAGAAGCGGTGCGCTGGCTCGATCGGTCGGCCAAGGCCGGATTTGCGCCGGCGCTATTCCGGCTCGGCGGTCTCTACGAAAAAGCTATCGGTGTGAAGAAGGACCTCGTCGCGTCACGCGATTACTATCGCGCCGCCGCCGACAAGGGCCACAGCAAGGCCATGCACAATCTCGCCGTCCTCTATGCCGAGGGCGTCGAGGGGGCGGCGGACTATCGCAACGCCGCCGAGTGGTTCCGCAAAGCTGCCGATCGCGGCGTCGCCGACAGCCAATACAATCTCGGCATCCTCTATGCCCGCGGCATCGGGGTCGAACACAATTTCGCCGAGGCCTACAAATGGTTCTCGCTGGCCGCCAAAGAAGGCGATAAGGACGCCGCCAAGAAGCGCGACGAGATCGGCCCCCATCTCGACCCGCAGTCGCTCGCCGCGGCGCGTTCCGCGGTCGAGCAATGGACGCCGCTGCCGGAACCGGCCGAGGCCGCCCCGAAGGGGGCCTGGGACGCGCCAGCCGCGCCGGCGCCGACGGCAAAGCCGAAGCCGCGCAACGCCAAGGTTTCCGCGCCTGAGGCTGCCAAAATCAATTGAAGCTTTTCGCCAGCGTGCAACTGTCTGCAGTCAGCTGCTCGATCGGCGGCGGGTTCCTGTCGACGCGCGCCTCATCTCCCCGGTCGCGTAAATAACCCTAAGCGCGATCAAATCTGCGCGGTCCTTCACACGGATGGTATGCCGAGAGCCGGCACACGAGTAGAAGAGCCGCAATCGCGCGTCGGAGCGCCGGGCAGTTCATCCGTGCAAATCTACCTTCCCATCGCCGACATGCCGGTCAGCATTTTCCTGTTGCTGGCGATGGGTCTTGCGGTCGGGTTCATCTCCGGCATGTTCGGGATCGGCGGCGGATTCCTGATGACGCCGCTGCTGATCTTCATTGGCGTGCAGCCCGCCGTGGCTGTCGCGAGTGTCAGCACGCATGTGGCGGCCTCGTCATTCTCGGGCGCGATCGCCTATTGGCGGCGCAACGCGCTCGACAGCACGTTGGCGCTTACTCTGCTGGCCGGCGGCATCCTCGGCACGGCGAGTGGAGTCGCGCTGTTCACCTTGCTGCGCGCGCTCGATCAACTCGATCTGGTCATCGGCCTGTCCTACGTCACGCTTCTCTGCGTCGTCGGCGCGTTGATGGTCGCCGAGAGCGTGCGCGCCATCAACCGCAGCCGGCAGGGCAGGCCGGCGGAATTGCGCCGCCCAGGCAGCCACGTCTGGTTCCACGGGTTGCCGTTGAAGGTGCGGTTCAAGCGCTCGAAGGTTTATGTTTCGGCCATCCCGGTCCTGGCGATCGGCTTCATCATCGGGTTCATCGGCGCGATCATGGGCATCGGCGGCGGGTTCCTGCTGGTGCCGATGCTGATCTATCTGGTGCGGGTGCCGACCGCGACCGTGATCGGAACGTCGATGGTGCTGACCTTTCTCACCATGGCGACGGCGACGATGCTGCACGCGGCGACTAATCATCTCGTCGACGCGGTGCTCGCGCTCATCCTGATGATCGGCGGCGTGATCGGCGCGCAATTCGGCGCCCACGCCGGGCAGCGCATCCGCGGCGAATGGCTGCGGCTCTTTCTCGGCCTGCTCGTTCTTGCAGTCGGCCTGCGCTTCGCGTCCGAGCTGGTGCTGACGCCTGACGATCTCTACTCGATCCGGCTCATGCGGAGCGGGCCATGAGGGGCCGGCTCGCTGCAATGATCGCTTTGGCGAGTCTGCTCGCTGTCGGCCCGGCCGCCGCCGAGCGGCTCATCGCCTCGCTGACCAATCATCGGGTGATGATCACCTCGAACTACACCGGCGTGGAGCTTGTCCTGTTCGGGACGGTCGAGCGCGACGCCGGCAGCATCGAGCGGAAGGGGCCCTACGACATCGTCGCCACGATCACCGGGCCGCGGGAATCGCTGCGCACCCGGCGCAAGCAGCGCGTGCTCGGCATCTGGGTCAACACGGCGGCGCGCACATTCGTGGATCCGCCGTCCTATCTCGCCGTGCTCGCGAGCCATCCGCTTGATGCCATCACCAACGCCGCCAATCAGCGCCGCCTGCGGATCGGAATTGCCAATACGCCGCTGCCCGAGCTGATCCACAACGATATCGGCGAAGTGGCCAACGATCCGTTCCGCGCGGCCCTGGTGCGGTTGATGCGCGAGCGCGGACTTTACAACGAAGAGCCGGATGCCGTGACCTTCCTCACGCCGACGCTGTTCCGCGCTGCCATCCCGCTTCCGGCGCAAGTTCCGATCGGCGACTACACCGTCGACGTCAAACTGTTCGCCGACGGTAATCTGATTGCGCAAACGAACTCGGCGTTCGAGATCGCCAAGGCCGGCTTCGAGCAGTTTGTCGCCAACGCCGCGCGCGAGCATGGCCTCCTCTACGGGCTCGCCACCACCATGATGGCGCTCGCCACCGGCTGGATTGCGAGCGTCGCCTTCCGGCGCGACTAGCTAGCTAGCTAACTTCTTTATCCTCCCCCGTTAACAGAGGAGGTGGCGAGCGAAGCGAGCCGGTGGGGGCACGCGGCATCGACCAGCCCCCGCCGCGTTCAATCCGGCAAGCACCTTTCGGCGGCGATCGCAAAGAGGCGGCGCGCGCCGAGCATGTGCGCAGTGAACGCGAGCGTGCCGAACAAGGACATGATCGCGCGGTCGCGGATATTGAGCCCGCCGGCATAGGCGCCGAAGGCCGGCATGACCAGTCGTCGCCCGTCGGTGGCGAAGCAGCGCCGGCTCACCGCCCGTCCACGCTGCGCGACCCGCGCGACCGGATGGAGATGGCCGGCGACCTCCCCGCCGCATGCGTCTGCGGAGGGCTCGTGGCGGAACGTCAGCGCGCCGAGCGCCAGCGCGGCGGCGAATTCGCCGCCGATGCCGTCCGCCGGATGGGGATCGTGATTGCCCGTAATCCACAGCCAATCGCGACCGCGCTGCAGCGTCGTGAGCGCGGCGCGGTCCGGCGGTGTCATGCGCAACGGTCCGCCGCCATCGTGGAAGCTGTCGCCGAGCGCGACCACCAGCCGCGGTGCATAGCGCTCGATCAGGTGCGCCACCCGCGCCAATGTCGCGGCGGTGTCGTAGGGCGGCAGCAGCACGCCGCGCGCGGCAAACGCCGAGCCTTTTTCAAGATGCAGGTCGGCGACGATCAGTAGTTTTTCGTCGGGCCAATAGATCGCGCCCGCGGCGTCGGCGAGAAGGGTGATCCCAGCTACAGCGATCGTCTCATCCGCTCGTCCCCGCGAAGGCGGGGACCCCGGTGCTGAATTCCCGCTTGCGCGGGAGTGTGCGGAAGAAACGCCGTCCATCACTGCATCGCCTCTCTCACCAGCTCGTTGGCCGCTTCGGCGAGCAACGAATCTGCCGCCTCGCCGAAGACCGCCTCGCGGCCGATATCGAGCATGACCGGGACAGCGAGCGGCGACACGTGGTCGAGCGCCTTATGGACGATTCGCCCCTTGATGCGCGAGAGCATATCCGCGAGCCGGCGTACATCGAGCAGACCGGTCGCGGCGTCGGCGCGGGCGGCGCGCAGCAGGATGTGATCGGGCTGGTGGCTGCGCAGCACGTCGTAGACAAGGTCGGTCGAGATCGTCACCTGCCGCCGCGATTTCTCTTCGCCGGGGAAGCGGCGCTCGATCAGCCCGGCGATGATCGCGCAATTGCGGAACGTGCGCTTCATCAGCGCCGACTCCGCGAGCCACGCTTCGAGGTCGTCGCCGAGCATGTCTTCATCGAAGAGCGCGCCCAGCGCGAGCTCGCCGCGCGCGATGTGTTGCGCCACGTCACCGAGGCCCCAGACGGCGAGTGCGTATTCGTTGGCGACGAAACCCATGGGGCGGAGCCGCTCGCGCTCCAGCCTGCGCGTCAGCAGCATGCCGAGCGTCTGGTGGGCGAGGCGGCCCTCGAACGGGTAGCAGATCAGATAGTGTTTGTTGCCGCGCGGAAACGTTTCGACCAGAAGCTCGCGCACGCCCGGCATCTGCGAGCGCCATTCCTGGATTTCGAGCCATTCGCGCACCTGGTCCGGCAGGCCGCGCCATTCCTGCGGATGCGCGATGATGCCCCGCACGCGCTGGGCGAGATATGTCGAGAGCGGAAATTTTCCGCCCTCGTACGCCGGCACTTTGGGATCCTCGGACGTCGAGCGCGAGACGTAGACTTCGTCCTCGGCGAGGGCCTCGTATTTGAGGATCTCGCCCGCGAACACGAAGGTGTCGCCCGGCACCATGGTCTCGACGAAATATTCCTCGACCTGGCCGAGCAGCCGGCCGCCGCGCGGGATCACCGTCGAGGCGCGCGATCGCACGAGGCGTACTTTAAGCATGTCGGCCTCGACGATGGTGCCGACATTGAGCCGGTAGCGCGTCGCTACATTTGGATTGCTGATGCGCCAAAGTCCGTCCTTGCCCTGGCGGATGCGCGCGAAGCGGTCATAGGCCTTGAGCGCGTAGCCGCCGGTGGCGACGAAATCGACGACGGCATCGAAGTCCTCGCGCGTCAGCGCCGCATAGGGTGCGGCCTGGGTCACTTCGGCGTAAAGCTCGTCGCTCAGGAACGGCTCGCCGCAGGCGCAGCCGAGCACGTGCTGGGCGAGCACGTCGAGCGCGCCGACGCGCAAGGGTGGCGTGTCCTGCGCGTCCTCGGCGATGGCGTCGAGAGCGGCGCGGCATTCCAGCACCTCGAAACGGTTCGCCGGAACGAGCACGCCCTTCGACGACTCATCCATGCGGTGATTGGCGCGGCCGATGCGCTGCAGGAGCCGCGAGGCGCCCTTCGGCGCGCCGACATTGACCACGAGGTCGACGTCGCCCCAGTCGACGCCGAGATCGAGCGAGGACGTGCACACGACCGCGCGCAGGCGGCCGCTCGCCATGGCCTCTTCGACTTTGCGCCGCTGCGCCACGTCGAGCGAGCCGTGATGCAGCGCGATCGCGAGATTGTCGTCGTTGATGTGCCAGAGCTCCTGAAAGATGGCCTCGGCCTGGCTGCGGGTATTGACGAAGACGAGCGTGGTCCGGTGCGCGTTGATGAGGCGATAGATTTCCGCAAGCGCGTGAAGTGCGGAATGGCCCGCCCAAGGGAGCCGCTCGCGCGTATCGAGCATGCTCACATCGGGCGCAGCGCCCCCTTCGGCGACGATGAGAGCGGCGTGCGCGCCGCTCGCGCCGCTACGGTGTTGCGGCACCATGAAGCGGGTCAGCTCCGCGGGCTCCGCCACCGTCGCCGAGAGGCCGATGCTGGTCAGATCCGGCGCGAGGCGAAAGAGCCGCGCCAGACCGAGCGAGAGCAGATCGCCGCGCTTCGACGTGACCAGCGCGTGCAGCTCGTCGAGGACCACGCGCCGGAGCGAGCCGAACAGATACGGCCCGTCCGGCGAAGCGAGGAGGAGCGCGAGCTGCTCAGGCGTTGTAAGGAGAATCTGCGGCGGGTCGCGGCGTTGGCGCTGCCGTTTTGAGGTTGGCGTGTCACCGGTGCGCGTCTCGATGCGGATCGGCAGCCGCATTTCGGCAACCGGTGTTTCCAGGTTGCGCGCAACGTCGACAGCGAGCGCCTTCAGCGGCGAGATGTAGAGCGTGTGCAGGCCGCCTTCGCGGCGCACGCCGCGGCCGGTGGAGACCAAGTGGCGGCCTGCCGCGCGCGGCTCTTGAGCGGAGGTGTTGGCAGTGGCGGGACGCGACCGCGTCGCCGCAGCACTCAGTTCCACCAAGCTCGGCAAAAATCCGGCAAGCGTCTTGCCGCCGCCGGTCGGCGCGATGAGCAGCACCGAGTGGCCGGCCTGCGCTTGGGCCAGAAGTTCGAGCTGGTGGGCGCGCGGGACCCAGCCGCGGCCGGCGAACCAGCCGGCGAACGGCTCGGGCAGGGTTGTAGCGCGCTCGAGCACGTTCATTCGGGTCCGCTCGCTCGGGGCATTTCTTGCGCTCGCCCTCGCACAGGCCGCGGCTCGCTCCTGCGCTCACTCAGGTACCGGATTTCCGCATGCGCGTGAATGTATTGGCGCGGGCTGCGCGACCACCACGAGGCCATCGACGGGTATGCCCTTTTCGCTGCGGGCCGATGCCGCGGCGAGATGCGAAACGGCAAGGCCTGCGGCCTCAAGCGTCTGGCGGAGGTAAGCGTCCGCGTGGGCGTAGCGCAGCGTCGGCAAGAGTTTCACGCCGTCTCCTGGATTCCTCTCGACCGTGAAGGCGACGATGCCGCTAGGGGCGAGCACGCGCGCAATCGCCGCCAAGGTCGGCGCAAGGTCATTGAGATAAACGAAGACGTCCGCCGCCAGAACGAGGTCATATTTTTGGGCGTGGGCCGCTTCGTCGGCCAAAAATGTCTCGATCTCGCCGACGGCGAGGCGGTCATAAGAGCCTTTCGCCGCCGCCTGCTCGATCATCGCTGGTGAGAGGTCGACACCGGCGAGCCAGTCCGCGTACTGGCGAAAGGAGGCGCCGCAGAGTCCCGTGCCGCAGCCGAGATCGAGCACCGAGGCGAAGCGCATTGTTCGCCCTGCGGCGGCCATGACTCTGCTGACGGCAGTGCGCAGAAGCTCTGGCCCGCGATAAGCGAGTTGTTCAGTGAGCGCCGTGTCATAGCGAGCGGCATACTGGTCGAACAGCCGGCGGACATAGGCGTCGGTCATCTGCCGCGTCGCTTCCTCGGCGCCGAGCCGGGCGAGCTGAAGCCGCGCACCGTGATAGTCGTCAGGGTCGCAATCGCGCGCCGCTGCGAACGCGGCGAGCGCGCCGCTGCGGTCGCCGAGTTGGTCGCGCAACGCGCCGAGCGCAGCCCAGGCCGCCGCAAAGGCCGGCGCGAGCGCGACCGCCTGGGCAAGAATGTCTGCGGCGCCGGCGCAGTCACCGCGCGCGGCAAGGTCGAGCGCCCACCGGTAGCGCCGGTCGGCGATCAGATCGCCGGAGGAAGCGAAGAGCGGGCCGGTATCGGTCATATTCGTTCCGGGGCGCACAGGCGAAAGGTGCGGAAATCCATAACAACCACTCATCAGCTAGCGCAAAGCGTCCGGCTATGGGTTGCGGAAAGCCGCATCGCGCTTGCCGAACGGCGTTGAGGGTGCACGGCATGTTTGAGCACCATATGTGGTCATGATGCGTGCTGAAGACATTCTCGCGCTCACGCCCTCCGGCGTGTGCTGCAAGCTCGGCGACTTCCATATCGATCCGACCCGGCCGGTCGCGCGGGCGCTGATCACGCACGGCCATTCCGATCACGCGCGCGCCGGGCATGGCGCGGTGCTGGCGACGCAAGAAACGCTCGACCTCATGCGGCTGCGCTATGGCGATGATTTTGCCGGCACGACGCAGGCGATCCGCTACGGCGAAAGCGTGAGCCTTGGCGATGCGCGCGTCACCTTTCACCCGGCCGGCCATGTACTTGGCTCGGCCCAGATCGCGGTCGAGGCGAGCGGCCTGCGCATCGTCGCCTCCGGCGACTACAAAAACGCTCCCGACCCGACCTGCGTACCGTTCGAACTCGTCGCCTGCGACGTGTTCATCACCGAAGCGACTTTCGCGCTGCCGGTGTTTCGTCACGGTGACGCCGACGGCGAGATCGCCAAGCTGCTCCATTCGGTCGCGCTCTTTCCCGAGCGTGCGCATCTCGTCGGCGCATATTCGCTCGGCAAGGCGCAGCGCGTGATCGCGCTGTTGCGCAAGGCCGGGTACAGCGCGCCGATCTACCTGCACGGCGCCATGGAGCGCATCACCCGCTACTACGCCTCCCGCGGCATTGCGCTCGGCGAGTTGCGCCTGGTGCGCGGCGAGAAGAAGGCGGAACTCGCCGGCACCATCACGCTGTGTCCGCCCTCGGCGCTGCGCGAGATTTGGGCGCGGCGCTTCCCGGAGCCGGTCACGGCGTTTGCCTCCGGCTGGATGCGGGTACGGGCGCGGGCGCGCCAGCATGGCGTCGAGTTGCCGCTCGTCATCTCCGACCACGCCGACTGGGACGGCCTCTTGGGAACGATCGCGGCGACCGGTGCGAGCGAAATCTGGGTCACGCATGGCCAAGAAGACGCGCTGGTGCATTGGTGCGCCACGCGCGGCCTCAAGGCGCGGCCGCTCGATATCGTCGGCTATGGCGATGAGGATGAGGCATCCGCTGTTGCGGCGCCGGGTGAAGGCCCTAGCTCGGAAGCGATGGCCAGTGACAGTGCTGATTCTGGATTGGCTGAAGATGCGGACTCCCGAGCACCGCTTAGCGGCTCCGCAAACGGCGACGCCGGCGAGCAGCCATGAATCGCTTCGCCGAACTGCTCGACCGTCTCACCTACGAGCAAGGCCGCAACAACAAATTGCGGCTGATGACGGACTATTTTCGCTCCACCGCTGATCCCGAGCGTGGCTGGGCGCTTGCCGCGCTCACCGGCGGCTTGAGCTTTCCGCACGCCAAGCCTGGCCTCATTCGCAGCCTGATCGCAGAGCGTACCGATCCGGTGCTGTTCGAACTCTCCTACGACTATGTCGGCGACCTCTCTGAGACCGTCGCGCTGATGTGGCCCCCGACGCTTGCTCAGCGAACTCCCTCTCAGCGAACTCCCTCCCCCTTTGTGGGGGAGGGCTGGGGAGGGGGGTCGGGAGGCAGCCCGTCAACCGCGACGTTGATTGCTCACCTCCCGACCACCACCCCTGGCCCCTCCCCACAAGGGGGAGGGGAACAAATAGGCCAGGAAAAGCTCACACTCTCCGCAATCATCGAGACACTTTCCACGCTCGGCAAAACGGAGCTCCCGCGGCAACTCGCGCGCTGGCTGGACGCGCTCGACGAGACCGGCCGCTGGGCGTTGATCAAGCTCGTCACCGGTGGTTTGCGGGTGGGTGTTTCGGCGCGGCTCGCCAAGGCCGCAGTCGCGGCTCTCGGCGGCACGGACGCTCACGATATCGAACTGCTCTGGCCCGGACTCGCGCCGCCCTATATCGAATTGTTCGCCTGGCTCGAAGGCCGCGCCGAAAAGCCGGCGAGCGCCGACCCGGCGCCCTTCCGCCCGCCGATGCTGGCGCATGCGCTCGAGGATACCGATCTCGCCGCGCTCGATCCGGCCGAATTCATGGCGGAATGGAAATGGGACGGCATCCGCGTGCAGGCTGCGGCCGCGCGGCCGGACGGGGCGATCATGGCGCGGCTTTACTCGCGCACCGGCGAGGATATCTCGAAGAGCTTCCCCGACCTCGTCGAGGCGCTGCGGCTTCCCGGCGCGATCGATGGCGAATTGTTGATCATGCGCGAGCGCCGGGTGCAGACGTTCAACGTGCTGCAGCAGCGGCTCAATCGCAAAACCGTCACTGACAAGCTCTTGGCCGAATTTCCCGCGCATCTGCGCGCCTACGATCTGTTGGCTGACGGCGAGGTGGATCTGCGACAGATGCCGTTCGCCGACCGCCGGCGGCGGCTCGAAGTGTTCATTGCTCGGCTCGACGAGCCCCGCATCGATCTCTCGCCGCTCGTCTCCTTTGCGACGTGGGACGACCTGATGGCCGCACGCAAAGACCCGGCGGCGGCAGGCGCCGGCGCCGATGCCGACGCGGTCGAAGGGGTCATGCTCAAGCGCCGCGATGCCCTCTATGTGCCCGGCCGTCCAAAGGGACCGTGGTGGAAGTGGAAGCGCGATCCGTTCATCATCGACGCGGTGCTGATGTACGCCCAGCGTGGTCACGGCAAGCGCTCGTCCTATTATTCCGACTACACGTTCGGCGTCTGGACGCGCGGCGAAAACGGCGAAGAATTGGTCCCGGTCGGCAAGGCCTATTTCGGCTTCACCGACGAGGAGCTGCTGCAGATCGACCGCTACGTGCGCCGCAACACCACGGACCGGTTCGGTCCGGTGCGCGAGATCGTGCATGCGCCGGATCAGGGCCTCGTGCTTGAAGTCGCATTCGAGGGCCTGCAGCGCTCGACCCGGCACAAATCCGGGCTGGCGATGCGGTTTCCGCGCATCAGCCGGCTGCGCTGGGACAAGCCGCCGGGCGAAGCCGACCGGCTGGAGCTTTTGGAGACGATGATCGCGCGGATCGAGCAGGGACGGATGTCATGACCGCGCCGTCCCAAGCACCCGCCACCATCACGGTCCGTCGCGCCAGGATCGGCGAGCTCGCTCCGCTCCTCGCCATGGAGCAAGCCGCGTTCACTGTCGACCACCTGTCGCGCCGCAGCTTCCGCCACTTTCTTCTCTCGCCCAACGCCACCTTCCTGGTCGCCGAGGAGGGAGGCGCGCTCGCCGGCTATGCGCTCGTCCTCTATCCGCCGCGCTCGAAGCTGGCCCGGCTCTATTCGATCGCCGTCGCCCCTCATATCGGGGGTCGCGGCGTCGGGCCGCTTCTCCTCGCCGCGGCCGAGGATGCGGCGAAGCGGCGACGCCGGCGGGTGATGCGTCTCGAAGTGCATGAGCACAACACGCGGGCCATTGCGCGCTACGAGAAATCGGGCTACCGGCTGTTCGGCCGGCACCGCGATTACTATGACGATCACGGCGACGCGCTGCGTTTCGAGAAGCCGCTCGACGCGGCGCCGCGGTCTACGGCCACCGCGCCGGGCAAGGGTTTGCACTCGCGCGCGAATCGACTTTGATGGTGGAAAGCGCCGACAGCACAGTCGCTATCCAGTCTGTTTCCGGTTATGAAAACAGCGTGCCTTGTTGAACTCGAAAGCATGATCGGCCCAAGTCTGCAACAGCGTCCGCGACCAAGCGTGAACGGCGCTTTCGACTGGAAGGGGACCTGCCCATGACCGGCTGGGTCATCCTCGTCGACCAGCCCCGCGATCTGCCGAACGCTGAGACCCCGCACAAGGTCATCACCACGACCGAGTATCTGGCGCGACCGCGCCTGTTCGATGTCGGCCGACCGAAGCTGGTCAATCTCGCCCGTTCCTACGCCTACCAGTCGAAAGGCTATTACGCCTCGCTGCTCGCCGAGGCGCGCGGCCATCGCGTGGTCCCGACAGTGGAAACCATGCTCGAACTGCGCGAACAGAAGCTCTACGAGCACGCATTGCCGGATCTCGAGGACGAACTCAATCGCTGCGCTCGGCGCGCCGACTTTCAACCCGACGCGGAACTCAAACTGCTTGTCTGCTTCGGCATCGCGCGCGACGCGCGCTTCGAATCGTTCGGGCGGCTCCTGTTCGATTGGTTCCGCTGTCCGGCGCTTGAAGTGACGGTCGATCCGGGCGACTGGCTCTCGATCGAGCGCATCCGGCCGCGCAACATCACCCGGCTCGCCAATGGCGAAGGCGAGTTCTTTCGCGAGTCGCTGCACAATCATACCAAGCGCGACTGGCGCGATCCCAAGGCGCGCACCGTCGCCAAGTACGATCTCGCCGTGCTTTACGACCCGAACGAGAAGATGGCGCCCTCGTCGCCCGCGTCGATCAAGCATTTTGCGCGCATCGCCGAAAAACACTCCGTCGATGTCGAGCCGATCACCAAGCGCCAGCTCGCCGAACTCGCCGAATTCGACGGCTTGTTCATCCGCGAAACCACCTCGATCGACAACCACACCTACCGCTTCGCCCGCCGCGCCTGGCAGGAAGGCATGCCGGTCATCGACGATCCGATCTCGATGATCCGCTGCACCAACAAGGTGTTTCTGATGGAGCTGCTCGGCCAGAACCAGGTGCCGACGCCGCCGACCGTCATCATCGCCGAGGACACCGACCTCGCCAAGCCGATCGACGAGCTGGGTCTGCCGCTGGTGGTGAAAATTCCCGACGGATCGTTCTCGCGCGGCGTGCACAAGATCGAGTCGCTCACCGGCTTCAAGCGCGTCTGCGACGAGTTGTTCGAGGAAACCGATCTGCTGCTGGCGCAAAAATTCCTGCCGACCGAGTTCGACTGGCGCGTGGGTGTGCTGGCGGGCGAGCCGCTGTTTGTTTGCCAGTACCGCATGGCGCGCGGCCATTGGCAGATCGTCAAGCACCGCGCCGACGGCTCCTCGCGCGAAGGCGGCTTCAAAACCTTCGGTGTCGATCAAGCCCCATCCGCGCTCATCGACATCGCGGTGCGCGCGGCGCGGCCGATCGGCGACGGTTTCTACGGCGTCGACATCAAGCAGACGGATTCCGGCTTCGTCGTCATGGAAGTCAACGACAACCCCAACCTCGAACACGGCATCGAGGACGTCGTCGGCCGGGATGAAGTGTGGGTGCGGCTGCTCAAATGGTTTATTGAGCGGTTCGAGCAATAAGCCCGTCTGCGTCGCGCGCGACCGGCGGCGGCTCGGCCTTGGTCACCTGATCGAGCGGCCAGCGGGCGCGTGGCGCGAAATCAAGTGGATCGGTAAGCCGGAGTGCGAGGCGTTCGGCGCCGGCCCAAGCGATCATCGCGCCGTTGTCGGTGCACAGCGCCGGCGGCGGGGCGACAAGCGTCGTGCCGATCTCGAAGGCGAGCCGGTGCAGCACCTTGCGGATCGCCTGGTTGGCAGCGACGCCGCCGGCGCAAACGAGCGCCGCGGGCAGCATGCCGACCTGCTCGCGGAACAGCTTCAGCCCGAGCCGCAGCCGGTCCATGACCATATCGACCACCGCCTGCTGGAACGAGGCGCAGAGGTCGGCGACATCCTGGTCGCTCAGTGGCGCGATCTTTTCCGCCTCGAGGCGCAGTGCGGTCTTCAGTCCGGAAAGCGAGAAATTCGCGTCATGCCGTCCGGCCATGGGCCGCGGCAGCCGAAACCGCGTCGGATCGCCGCGCGTTGCCTCCTTCTCGACCAGTGGGCCGCCCGGATAGCCAAGTCCGAGGAGCTTTGCGGTCTTGTCGAAGGCTTCGCCGATCGCGTCGTCCACCGTGCCGCCGAGCCGCAGGTAGTCCCCGACCCCGCGGACGCCAAGGACCTGGGTGTGGCCGCCCGAGGCGAGGAACAGGCAATAGGGAAACGGGGTGCCGTCGGTTAGCCGCGCGGTGAGTGCATGCGCCTCCAGGTGGTTGACCGCTATCAGCGGCTTGTCGTGCGTAAGCGCGATCGCCTTGGCCATGGTCAGGCCGACGATAACCCCGCCGATGAGGCCCGGGCCGGCGGCGGCGGCGATGCCGTCGAGTTGCCGAAAGGTTACGTCCGCCTCGCCCATCGCCTTGGCGATGATGCGATCCAGAGCTTCGACATGGGCGCGGGCGGCGATCTCGGGTACGACGCCGCCGAAAGCGGCGTGCTCGCCGATCTGCGAGAGGACGATATTGGAGAGAATCCGGCCCTTGGCGTCCTCCGTCCATTCGACCACGGCGGCGCCGGTCTCGTCGCAGGTCGTCTCGATGCCGAGGATCATCATGAGTGTATTATAAGCTCTGTCGCCGCCGCGAGGTAACCGAGCGCGTGACGGCGCCCCGGATTTAAGCGTCACATGGCCCAATCCCAGCAAGAACGGCCATTCCTGCGCATCGGCTCGCGCGGCTCGCCGCTAGCGCTGGCGCAGGCGCGGGAGGTGAAACAGCGGCTCGTCGCGGCGTCGGGCCTGGATGGTGAGCGAATCGAGATCAAGGTGATCCGCACCACGGGCGATGCGATCCAGGATCGGCCGCTCGCCGAAGCTGGCGGCAAGGCGCTCTTCACCAAGGAGATCGAGGAGGCCCTGCTGTCGGGGGCGATCGATCTCGCGGTGCACTCGACCAAGGACATGCCGACGGTGCTGCCGCCCGGTCTGGTGCTCGCCGGCTGCCTGCCGCGGGAGGACGCACGGGACGCCTTCATCAGCCGCAAGGCTCTCAATCTCGGGGCGCTGCCGGCGGGCGCCGTCTTCGGCACCGCCTCGTTCCGGCGTCAGGCGATGGTCAAGCGTCTGCGGCCGGATCTTGAAGTCGTGACGTTGCGCGGCAACGTCGAGACGCGCTTGCGCAAGCTTGACGCCGGCGAGGTTGACGCGACGCTGCTCGCCGTCGCCGGCATGAAGCGGCTCGGCCTGCTGTCGGCGGCGACTGCCATACTGGACGCGGACGAGTTTCTCCCGGCAGTCGGGCAAGGCGCGATCGCGATCGAGACCCGCGCCGATGACGGAGCGAAGCGCGGCTTGGTGGCGGCGATCAACGACGCCGACACCGCGACCGCGATCGCCGCCGAGCGCGCCTTTCTCGCCGTGCTCGATGGTTCTTGCCGCACGCCGATAGGGGGCCATGCCCGCCTGAGCGGGGACACGGTCCGCTTCCGCGGCATGATCATCCGGCCTGACGGCACCGAGGCGTTCGAAGTCTTCCGCGAAGGCCGTCGCAACGATGCGGCGGGGCTTGGCGCTGATGCCGGCCGCGAACTGAAGGAACGCGCCGGCGCTGGCTTCTTCGAAAAGGCTTGAGCGGTGCGCCTGTTGATCACCCGCGATGAGGCCGGTGCCGAGCGGACCGCCGTCGCCCTGCGCGCCCGTGGCCACGAGCCGATCGTTGCGCCACTGTTCGGAATTGAGATTCTGTCCGAAGTCGAACCCGAGGATGGGCCGTGGGACGCGATCCTGCTCACCAGCGTCAACGCGCTGCGGGGCGTGTGCACGTGGAAAGGCCGCTGGCGCGATGTGCCGGCTTTCGCGGTCGGCGACCGCACCGCGCAGGCGATGCGCGAGCAAGGTTTTACCGCCGTCACTTCGGCGGCGGGGGACGTCAACGATCTCGCTGATCTTATCGTTGCGCGGATAACGCCGCCGGCTCGCCTCCTCTACCTTGCCGGCGAGGAGCGCGTGGGCGATCTCGCCGGCGTGCTGCGCGCAAAGAACTTCGCTGTCGATTTGGTCCAGGTCTATCGGGTCGTGGCTGCGCAAACGTTGCCGCCCACAGCCGCCGCAGCGCTGCACGACGGCGAGATCGACGGCGTTCTGCATTTCTCGCGCCGCAGCGCCGAGGCGTTTCTCACCGCCGCGCGCAATTCCGGCTTGCTCGAAGCCGCGCTGAATAAGCCGGTGCACTATTGCTTGTCGGCGCGGATCGCCGAGCCGTTGCGGGAGGCGGGTGCGGCGGATGTGCGCGCTGCGGAACGGCCGGACGAAACCGCCTTGCTCGCCCTCATTTCCCCCGAATGAACCGGCAGCAGTCCAGTTTGTTGCCGCCATGGCGGCCACGTACTATGCCGTGGCGGCAAGCCCCGGCAGTGCGAAACGGTCGGGCTGCTGGAGGGCGCATGACGAGCGAGCCTGACGACACACCGCGCCGCCGGCCGCCGACGATCGATCTCAAGGCGACGGAAGTCGAAGCGGAAAGGCCGGCTTCGACCGGCGAAGAGGCCGGCGCAGCGGGCGCAACGGACGAGCGCACCGAGGATCAAAGCACCTCGGGGCCAAACGCGCGCGAGGATTTCGCCGGCGGCGCCGGTGCTCCGAGAGGCGGCGACATGGCGGCTTACGCCATCGCCGCACTTGCGGGTGCGCTCGTGATGCTTGCGATTGTCGCTGTGCTGTGGGTGTCGGGCGTTCTGCCGCCGCGCGGCGAGACCGTGACGCCTGGCAGCAGCGAGCCAGTGGCAGCCGCCGGGAACAAGGAGTTTTCGGCGCGGCTCGACAAGATCGAGGCGGCGCTCGCCGCACAGCAAACAGCCCTTGCCGCACAACGGACTGACACGGCTCAGCGTCCGGATGCGGCGCTGGCGAGCCGTATCACTGCGACAGAAGGGGAGACGAAATCACTGGGCGATTCGGTCGCCGCTCTCACGCGGCGGATCGATGGCATTGCCACGACCGTCGGCAACGCCGCGGCCCACGCCGACGCCGCCATGGCAGCAGTCGAGGCGGCGAAGAACAGCGCGCAGCAATCGGGCGTCCAGCGCACCGACCTTGATGCGCTGGCGAACCGCGTGGCGGCGGTCGAAGGCGTGACGAACCGGATGGCGGCGGTTGAAAGCGCCGTGAAGGCGCTCTCCGAAACCGTGAAGGCGCTCTCCGAAAATGTCGCCAATGTCGCCCGCCGGCCGGCAAGCGCCGATGATCGCACGGCGCGGACGACCGTCGCCGCGGAGGCGCTGCGTGCTGCGGTCGAGCGCGGCGTTCCCTACCAGGCGGAACTCGCCGCGGTGAAATCACTCGGGGTCGACGAGAGCGTCTCGGCGCCGCTCGAACCCTTCGCCGCCGAAGGCGTGCCGAGTGTTGCGCTTCTGGCGCGCGAACTGACGGCGCTGACGCCTGCTCTGCTGCATGTTTCCGGCGCCGCACCGAGCGAAAATTCCTTCCTCGGCCGGCTGCAAGCCAATGCGGAGAAGCTCGTTCGCGTCAGCCCGGTTGACGCCCCGCCGGGCGACGATCCCGGCGCGATCATCGCCCGCATCGATGTTGACGCACGGCGCAGCGACATCGCCGCTGCGCTGGCCGAGATCGCGCGATTGCCGGAGGCCGCGCGCTCGCTGGCGGCGCCGTGGGTCAAGAAAGCCGAGGCGCGGGAAGCCGCAATTGCCGCGAGCCGGCGCATTGCCGCTGACGCGCTCGCGGCGCTTGGCAAGCCGGCACAACAATGATCCGCGTCCTCTATTTCCTGATCGTCGTCGGCGCGCTGTCCGTCGGCATTGCGTGGCTTGCCGACCGTCCCGGCGAAGTCGTGGTCACTTGGCAGGGCTGGCGCATCGAAACGTCGCTCCTGGTCATGGGCGCGGCGATTGTAGCGGTGCTGGCGGTGCTGGTGCTGCTGTGGGGCATCGTCCGCGCGGTGCTGCGCTCGCCGTTCATGCTGCGCAACCTGCTGCACGACCGCCGCGGCGTGCGCGCCTACGAGGCGATCTCGCGCGGGCTCATCGCCGTCGGCTCCGGCGATCTTGTCGCCGCCCACAAATACGCGGCCGAGGTCAAACGCATCGCCCCCGCGGAGCCGCTCGCGCTTCTGCTCACCGCCCAGGCGGCGCAGCTTGCCGGTGACCGCGAAGCCGCCGACCGCGCCTTCCGCACAATGGCGAGTCGGCCCGACACCAAGACCCTCGGCCTGCACGGGCTCTACATCGAAGCGCGGCGACGCCACGACCCCGCGAGCGCCCGCGCCTATGCAGAGGAGGCGGCGCGGACGAGCCCGGCGCTCGGCTGGGCCGGCAAGGCGGTGCTCGAATTTCGCTGCGCCACCGGCGATTGGGCGGGCGCGCTTTCGCTGCTCGAGCGCAACAGGCGCGTGCTCGACAAGGCGGTCTATCGCCGCCAGCGCGCGGTGATGCTCACCGCGCGCGCATTGGCGGTCGAGGAGACCGACCGCGATAACGCCAAGCTGTTCGCTCTCGAAGCGGCCAAGCTCGCGCCGGAACTGGTGCCGGCGGCAGCGCTTGCCGGCCGCATGCTCGCCGAAGGCGGCGAGTTGCGCCGGGCATCGCGCATCATCGACAAGGCCTGGCGTGCCAATCCGCACCCCGATCTCGCCCACACCTACGCCGACCTTCGCTTTGGCGACGCCGCGCGCGACCGCCTCAAGCGCATCGAAGGGTTGGCGAAGAAGATGCCGGGCTATCTCGAAAGCGGCCTGGCGCTGGCGCGCGCCGCGCTCGACGCACGGGAATTTGCCAAGGCGCGGGCGGCCCTCACACCTTTCCTGACGTCGCCGACGAGGCGCGTGGCGTTGCTGATGGCCGCGCTGGAGCGCGCCGAGCACAACGACGAAGGTCGCGCGCGCGAATGGGTGGCGCGGGCGCTGACCGCGGCGCCCGATCCGGCCTGGACCGCCGACGGCTACGTGTCAGATCGGTGGCTGCCGGTCTCGCCGGTAACCGGCCGGCTTGATGCATTCGAGTGGCGGGTGCCGCTGGCCGGCATCGTCAACGCATCCGCGCCGGTGATCGAGCCGGAGTTGCTTGCGGCGCCCACCGCGTCCACACCGGTTGCGTCAGTGGCGGTGCCCGCACGGCAACGCGACAACGCGGAGCTTCCGTCTGAGACTGCGGCTGAACCGCCGGCAGTCTCCGCCGAACCGGCCATTGCCGAACCTGCCGTCGCACCCTCTCGCCGCCGCGGGCGACGCGTCCAGCCGAAGCCGGAAGCGGTCATCCCGCTCGTCCACGCACCTGACGATCCCGGACCGGAGGCCGTCCAGGAAAGCGAACCGAACGCCGAAACGACACAGAACGGCGGCTGGCGCAAGATTTTCGAGTGAACCGCGAAGTCTGACCTGCCGGCTTGCAAACGGCCGGCGGCGTGTGCATTATCCGATCGCATGAACTATAGTGCATGAGGGCCGCGTGCCTGAAAGGACTGCGAAGCCCAGGCTCTCGGAGCGGCCGGCGCAAGGCCCGCAAGGCGACACTGCCTCCGTAGTGGCGTTTCTCGCGGCGATCGGACGCGAGGTGCGGCGGCAGCGCGCCAAGCGCGGCATGACGCGGCGCCAGCTGGCGCAGGCTTCGCTGACGTCCGAGCGCTACCTGGCGCAGATCGAGAGCGGCGCCGGCAATCCTTCGGTCAGCGTGCTGCGGGCGATCGCGCAGGCGCTCGACCTGCCTGCAGCTGCGTTGCTGCCGGATACGGTCGGCCGCGGCGCTGCACTCGGCGGCCTCATCGATCTCTTGGCGCAGGTGCCGGAGG
>Ga0207644_10000775_pt1 | contig 20251 bp, 20 predicted proteins | sample KBSS73metaG_FD_184326 | JGI IMG/M metagenome (GOLD analysis project Ga0207644, IMG submission 184326) | Switchgrass rhizosphere microbial communities from Kellogg Biological Station, Michigan, USA - KBS S7-3 metaG (SPAdes) (version 2) | ecosystem: Host-associated > Plants > Roots > Rhizosphere... | reverse complement strand
TGCCGTGCCGGCCGGCACGCATTCCGCCGCGGCCGCAGCGACGGTGCCGTCGCTGGCGCGGCTGCGCCTGACGCTCTCGGCGCGCGGCCCCTGGCTGGTCGCCCTCGCGTTCGCGATGTACTCGGGCCAATGGCTGGCGGTGATCGGCTTCCTGCCGTCGATCTATGTCCAGAGCGGCATCACCGGGGTCGCGGCCGGCGTGCTCACGGCCAGCGTCGCCGCCGCCAACATGGCCGGCAACATCGCCTCGGGCCGACTCCTGCAGCGAGGCGTGGCGCCGTCTTACCTGCTGACGATCGGCTTCGCGACGATGGGCCTGGCCGCGACGGCCGGCTTCGCCGGCAGCGGCGACGCCGGCCTCGCGCCCGCCTTGCGCTACGTCGCGGTGCTGCTGTTCTCGGGCGTCGGCGGGCTGATCCCGGCGACGTTGTTCGCGCTGGCGGTGCGGCTGGCGCCGAGCGAAGGCACATTGGCGACGACGCTCGGCTGGGTCCAGCAGTGGTCGGCGCTCGGCCAGTTCGCCGGGCCGCCGCTGGTGGCTGCGGTAGCGAGCAGCTCGGGCGGCTGGCAGTGGACCTGGGTCGCCACGGGCGCGTGTTCTCTGGTCGGCCTGCTGCTGACGGCCGGCCTGAGCCGCGTGCCTGCGCACCGCTAGTTCTCGACCGGGCCGGAAGCGCCGCGTCGCGCCGGCTCGTCACTGCGGTCGTGCGAACGGCGGGCAGAATCACAGCTTTGCACGGAGAGCCCATGAGCGGAGCAGTCATCACGTTCGAGCCGCACCGCTAGCAGCCGAGCGATGCACAAGAGAAGCGCGATCCTTATGCTTAACGTGGCCCACGCCGTGGACCACATGTTCCTGCTCATCTTCGCCACCGCGGTGGCCACCATTGCCGCGGAATTCGGCTTCGCGCGCTGGGAAGACCTGATGCCGTTCGGCGTCGGCGCGTTCGTGATGTTCGGCCTCGGATCGCTGCCCGCGGGCCGGCTCGGCGACCTCTGGGGCCGCCGCGCGATGATGATCGTGTTCTTCTTCGGGATCGGCGCGTCCTCGCTGCTGGTGTCGCTGGCGCAAGGGCCCTGGCAGCTCGCCGCCGCGCTCACTTGCATCGGCACGTTCGCGTCGATCTACCACCCGGTCGGCATCCCGATGCTGCTTCAGGGCGCGGCGCGGCCCGGCGCGACGATCGGCGTCAACGGCCTGGCGGGCAACCTCGGCATCGCCGTGGCCGCCGCGCTGACCGGCCTGCTGATGCACTGGCTCGGCTGGCGCGCCGCGTTCGCGGTGCCCGGCGTGGCGTGCCTGGCGGTCGGGATCGTCTTCACGCGCGTCGTCCCGCGCGAGACCGAAGCGCCGGCCAGGCGCAAGGGCGGCGCCCAGGTGCGGCTGTCGCGCGCGCAGGTCGCGCGAGCGCTCGCCGTGATGACGCTCGCTTCGGCGAGCGGCGGCATCCTGTTCAATCTCACCACCAACGGCAACGCGCAGTTGCTGACCGAGCGATTCCGCGGCGTGATGAGCGATCCGGCGACCCTCGGCCTCCTGCTCGCCAGCATCTACGCGATTGCGTCGCTCGCCCAGGTCGTCGTCGGCCGGCTGATCGATCGGGTCCCGCTCAAGCCGCTCTACCTGACGATCGCCTTGCTCCAGGTCCCGGTGCTGCTCTACTCGTCGCAGGAGCAGGGCTGGGGGCTCTACGCCGGCATGCTGGGAATGATGATCTTCATCTTCGGTGCCATTCCGTTCACCGACGCGATGATCGTCCGCTACGTCGACGACCACATGCGCTCGCGCGTCGCGGGCGTGCGGCTGGCGGTGTCGCTCGGCATCAGCTCGCTCGCCGTCTGGCTGCTCGGGCCGCTGGTCAAGGGCATGGGCTTCGACAAGCTGCTCCTCATCCTCGCGGGCGTGGCGCTGTGCACCGCGTTCACCGTGCTCTGGCTGCCGTCGGAGCACCGCGCTGCGGAGACGGCGCCGGCGTAGCGAGGACGGTCCGGCGCATCGAAGGGACGTGCAGCGCAGCGAGCCGGTCGCCGTCGGCTCGCCACTTGCCCCGCAAGGAATCCGTTTGCATGGCACCGCGCTTCGCGGCAACCTCGTGGGCATGACGACACCCCTCACCGTGAGCATCCCGCACCAGCTCGGGCGCGCCGAGGCGCGCCGCCGCATCGAGACGGGTTTCGCGAAGATGATTCATTCGTTGCCCGGCGGCATCGGTCGCGGCAGCGAACGCTGGGACGGCGATCGGCTCGTCTTCAGCGTCGCCGCGCTGGCTCAGACCGTCGACGGCGTCCTCGACGTCGGCGACACGGCGGTCACGATGGAGATCCGGCTGCCCGGCGTGCTCGGCCTGCTCGCGGGCGGCCTCAAGGATCGGCTCCAGAAGGCGGGCCAGCTGCTGCTCACGAAGAAGTAGGCCGGGGCCACGGGAAGAAACCAGCGCCGGGCGGCGCGAGAAGAATCTATCGCCGGCTCACGCCGGCTCGACGATCGCCGCGTTGACCATCGTCCTGAGCTCGCGCCGGATCGGGTACGTGCTCGACGGCATCAGCTGGGTCATGAAGACGACGCAGACGTCCTCGACCGGGTCGACCCAGAACGCGGTCGACGCCATTCCGCCCCACGAGAACTCGCCGCGCGACGCGGTGACGCCGTAGCGCGCCGGGTCGGTCACCATCGCGAAGCCGAGGCCGAAGCCCATCCCCTGGTACGCCGCCTCCGAGAACATGCCGGGCGGGGCGAGGTCGGCGAGGTCCTTGCCGCCGGGCAGGTGGTTGGTGCGCATCAGGGCCAGCGTCTTCGGGCCGATCAGCCGGACGCCGCCGAGCTCGCCGCCGCGGCGCAGCATCTCGCAGAAGCGAAGGTAGTCGCTCGCAGTGCCGACGAGGCCGCCGCCGCCCGACGGCGCCCGCGGCGGCGCGAGGAACCGGCCGACCTGCCCCGGCGCGAGCGCGACCGCGGCCGATCGCACGTAGCACTCGGCGAAGCGCGCGTGCTTCGACTCGGGGACGTGGAAGTCGGTGTCGTCCATGCCGAGCGGGACGAGGATGCGCGAGCGAACGAACTCGTCGAACGGCAGCCCCGACGCGAGGCTCACGAGGTGGCCGACGACGTCGGTCGAGACGCTGTAGTTCCAGGAGGTTCCGGGCGAGAACTCGAGCGGCACGCGCGCCAGTCCCTCGACCAGCGCCTCGAGGCTCACGGCCTCGAAGGCGTCGAGGCGAAGGCTGCGATACGCGGCGTCGACGGGGGTGCGGTTCTGGATGTTGTAGGTCAGGCCCGACGTGTGGCGCATCAGGTCGACGACTCGCATCGGCGCATCGACCGGCCGGGTGACGAAGGCGTCCGGCGTGCCGGAGCGGTACACGCCCTGCTCGCGCCACGACGGGATCCAGCGCGAGACCGGGTCGTCGAGCGAGATCCGCCCTTCCTCGGCGAGCATCATGAGGGCGACGCTCGTGACCGGCTTGGTCATCGAGTAGAAGCGAAAGATCGTGTCCTCCTCGAGTCGCTTCCCGTTCGCGAGCGAGGCGTGGCCGAGCACGCACTTGTGGACGAGCTCGCCCTTCCTCGCCACGAGCAGAAGCGCGCCCGGCAAGAGGCCCGGCCCGACGTAGCGCTCGGCGAGGAAGCGGTCGATGCGGGCGAGGCGCGCGCCGTCGAGGCCGAGGGCGGCGGAGCGGGAGACGGGAAGTGTCATGGCCATGAGGTCGGTGGCGCGTGAACGGACGAGCGTGCAAGTGTGAGTCAGACCTGCCACGTTCTCCGCCCCGGAAATGCCCTTGATGCCCAGCCCGCATCCCTTTGCGAGCGGTGCCGGGTCGCGCGCTGTCGCGCTGAAGGTCGAGGCGCCGCCGATGTGGCCTACGTGAGGAGCGGCCGAGCCTCGGATCGTTCTCTAGCACGCTCAGGAGCTCGCGGTAGCGGTCCGCCGCCCTCTCGTCGCCGCTGGTCGTTCGCTCTTCGAGCAGCGTGGGGAGGCCGTCGAGGTAGCGCGAACGAACGAAGCATCGCCGCCGCCTTCGTCCAGGGCGTTGCCGAGCAGCCGCAGTGCGACGGCGCCGTGGCCCCAGAGCGCCATTCCGTCGGCGACGCGCGTCAGCGCGAACTCGAGCGTCGGCCCGCCGAAGAACACGGCCTTGGCGAAAGCCTGATCGAGATCCGGCGGCGCCGCGTCGGCGACGGAGCGCAGCCCCAGTCGAGCGAAGCTCCAGCGGAGATACGACATCGTCCGCGTCTGCAACGACAGACCGAGCGGAACGATCTCTTTCGTCTTGCCCGTGCCGGCGTCGATCGTGAAGAGCGCGCCGACGACGGCAAGGGGCGGAAGCTCGATATCCAACGCCTGCGCGGCGACGACGGCGTCGAGCCATTCGCGCGCGAGATCGAGCATGTGGGCCTCGGCGCTGAACTCCCGGATTCCGGCGTCGAACACGCGGTCGGCGGTCTCCCTGTTGACCCAGATCCCCTGCGGCGCCACGTACGGCACCTCCGGCATGATGAACAGCGTCTTGTGGAGTAGGCCTTTCTCGACGATCTGCCCGAGCTCCCACGTGGTGCTCGGGCGCGACAGCGGCAGCATCACGATGAACTCCGCGCCGCGCGCCAAGGCGAGAACGACGTCCCGCCAGCCGTCGTCGGGCGTGACGATGCGAGCGACTCCCTCCTGGACCTCTTCGGCGCGGCCCAGGCCGATCAGCGGCGCCGTGTCGCGCAGGCTTCGGGTAAGCACCGTCTCCAGGTCGAGGTGCACGGGCACCTGGTCGGCCGACCCGACGTTGGCTGGGATCGCCTGGGTCATGAGGCGGTCGGTGCTGATGAAGGGCCGCAAGTAGAGCGTGTACGGGCCGACCTGCCTGCCCTCGACCACGCTCTGCTTGATGGCCGCCGCCTGCGACTCGCGCCGACGCTGTGCTCTGCGGACATCGGCGCGGAAGGCTGCGTTGGCGATGCTCATGAGCGGTGCAGCGATGACGGCGAGCAGGATCCAGCGAACCCACCAGCGCACCTCGACGACCTCGAGCAGCCAGCTGCCGACGATCGCCGCGACGAGCGTCGCCGCGATGCTGACGATACCGGGCCGTGCCTCGCGCCTCCGCGACACGATGAACAGCGACGCGAGCGAAGACACGACATAGGTGATCCAGATCGTTCGCGTGAGCGACGCGGCGCCGAACGCGTGCTGGATGAGCCAGCTGGCGGCCGCGAACAGGACCAGGATCGCGACGATCCAGCGCGCCGGATGCCTGATCGTCATGCTCTGCAGGTCCGCAGTCGCCGGGCCCCAAACGTGACGCGGGCGCTCCCACCAGTGGTGTGGAGCGCCCGCGGGTCTGGCGACAGAACCGACTACAGCACGTAGGGATCCGTCCCGGACCGTGAGATATAAAACATATCACCTCCTTTCGAGCTGCTGCGAGGCCTCTAGCGTACTCGATAACCTTCGCCGTGACAGCGCATCCATGACCGCGATATCCGAGGAGAACGCCATGCAACTCGAAGGCTCATGTCATTGCCGCAAGGTGAAGTTCACCGTCGACTCCGCCGAGCCGGTGCCTTTCATGCGGTGCTACTGCTCGATCTGCCGCAAGACCGCCGGGGCCGGCGGCTACGCGATCAACCTCGGCGCGGTCGCGCGAAGCATGAAGGTCACCGGCAAGCGCCATCTCCGCATCTATCGCGCTCGCCTGCCGAACGAAGCCGGCACCGGAGCGCGCCTCAGCACGGCGCGACGCTACTTCTGCGGCCACTGCGGCAGCGCGTTGTGGGCGTGGGATCCGACGTGGCCCGAGCTCGTCCACCCGCATGCCAGCGCCATCGACACCGCGCTTCCCACTGCGCCGGACAACGTCCATTGCCTGGTCGGCTCGAAGGCGCCCTGGGTCAGGATCGAGGGCGGCGCCGACGACCCGTGCTTCGAGAACTATCCGGACGTGTCGCTGGCCGAGTGGCACCGGCGCAAGGGCCTGAGCTCGCCGGTGCCGGCCGGAAGCGAACCCGCCTGAAACGGCCGCGCTTGCCGGCTTGCCGTGGTCACGTGCCCGGCGCCCAGAACTGGCAATGGTGGTCGACCGCGAACGTCGACTGGAGGTAAGGCGACGGCGTGCTCAACGACAGGCGCTGGTCGGTCGCGGTCTGGTAGGCGGGCCAGGCCGGCGTGCCGCCGGAGTTGGGATCGGCGCTGCGCGCGAACTGCGCCCAATACCGGATCATCGTCTGAGAGAGCTGGCGCTGGATGTCGGTGAGCGGCACCGGATCGGGAATCGACGGGCGGAGCTTGAAGAGGTAGTTCAATTCCGATGCGTGCGCGGAGCCGTAAGGAAAGCTCACTGGCGCGAGGAAGGTCTCGGGCGCATCCGGGTCCCAGAATTCGTAGGCGGGTGGTGGCGCGTTTGGGACGGCAGCACCTGGTACTACTACCTCGGCGCCAACGGCGTCGCGATGTCGAGCAAGACGGCGCCGTTCAACACGCGCACGCCGCCCGCCAAGGCGCACAACACGGGGACCTGGGTCCACAGCACGCCGAAGACGCTCGTCGTCACATGGAAGCAGGTCGCCGGCGCGTCGATGCCGTGCAAGGAAACGTTCTGGAACGCGAGCGAAGGGTGCGAGCAGATGAACGCGAACTCGAACCTGTCTCGCCTGGTGGCGACGCAGATCGCCTGAAGCGGAGCGATGGCGGGCCGCTCGAAGCGAGCCGATCGCCCGCGATCGGCACACCGCTCGAGCGCACCTAGGAGAGACGACTGCGCGCCGCCTCGATCCGCCGCGCCGCGGCGATCACGAGCGGCTCGATGACGGAATCCGGAAACGGTGCGACGCTGCTGACGTTGATCTCGCACAGCACGTAGCGCTCCTCTGCAGGCACGGTGCGCTCGCCGCGCAGGAAGTCGCAGTCCCACAGCAGCGGCAGCTCGTCGGGTCGAATGCCCAGACGGCGCTGCAGCTCGGGGATCCATTCCGTCTCGAGGCGCGTCTTCAGCTCATCGAGTTGCGGCAGGTTCGGCGGGTGATACAGCCGCGGCCCGGGGGCAGGCGCCTCGCCCGGCTCGTCGCCGACCGCCGCCGGATAGAGGGCGTTCACCGCCTGCAGTCCGTAGCCCGCGACGCGGTCCTGGACCACGTAGCAGCGGACCATCCCCTCGGTCAGGCGCGGCTGCCACGCCTGGTCGATCATGTGGCCGCCATCCTCGAAATACGGCGCCATCAGGGCGACGAAGTCGTCGAACGGCATCGCGATCTCGGGGCTGCCTCGCTGAGCATGCCTCGCGAGCACGTGGCGCGTTTCGCGTGATCCCTCGGCGCTCCGCCATGCCTCGACTCGCCACACGCCAAGGCCGCTGTGCCCGCGCCACTGCTTCAGGACCCGGGCCGGGCCTGCGGCCAGGCGCCGGCCGAGATCGTTTCGCAACTGCTGCAGCGTGTCGAGTCGATGGACGTCGCTGCCCCAGCCCATCTCGCGGGTGTCGAATACAACGTCTTTCGTGCCCAGCTTCATGATCACGTCGGGATGCGTGCTGACGACGACGCCGGCTCGGGCGACCTCTCGCAGCAGCGCATCCAGGGGCGCACGCGAGTGCCCGGCATCGATCGGGTTGACCCACACCAGCGCGCCGTCGACGCCGAGCAGCTGCTTGTGCAGCGCGCCGGCGTGCTCGCGGTCGTAGACCGCCGGTTGCGCGTCGATGCCGTGCACCGCGAACGCGGCGAAGAGCGCGGCGAACCGATTGTTCTCGCGAGTCGCACGTCGGCGCACCTCGGCGTCGCCGGGATAGACGATCGCAACCCGCAACGGAAGCTTGCTCATGGCCGTCTCCTTGTCCGACGCCGTGACTCCAAGGACGCCACAACTCTCTCAGATGTCTTGAACTCTACATCAATGTATGATCTAAGACATGACCACCACCGCACCCGGATGGCTGCTCCTGGTGATCTCGCTTCCGACCTCGAGCGGAACGGCGCGAATGCGGATCTGGCGCGCGTTGAAGAACCTCGGCTGCGTCGGACTTCGGGACGGGGCTTATCTGCTGCCGATCGGACCGGAGCGCCGCAAGGCCCTCCGTGAGCTCGGCGACGAGTGCATCCGCGAGGGTGGCAGCGCCTGGTTGATGAGCGTCGTTCCGAGCTCGGCCGACGAGGCTGCTTCGTGGCGGCAGCTGTTCGACCGTTCCGCCCAATACGCCGAGTTGCGTGCCGAGTGGAAGAGAACGCACCGGACCCTCGCTTCCTTGCCGCTGGCCGAGCTGGCGCGGCTCAGGCAACGGCTGCAGCGCGACTTCGACAGCGTTCGCTCGATCGACTTCTTCCCCTCCGATTCGAGCGCGGAGGTCGAGGCCGCCTGGCTCGAGCTCGGCAAGCGCATCGACGCGCTTCTCTCGCCCGACGAGCCGCACGAGACCGCCAGGCGGATTCCGCGGCTGGACGCCGGCAAGTACCGGGGCCGGACCTGGGCGACGCGCCGGCGTCCATGGGTCGATCGTGTCGCGAGCGCATGGCTGATCCGTCGCTCGATCGATCCGCAAGCGCGGTTCCGATGGCTCGCCCGGCCGGCGGATTGTCCGAAAGGCGCCGTCGGCTTCGACTTCGACGGTGCGGCCTTCACCCACGTCGGCGACCTCGTGACGTTCGAGACGCTGCTGGCGAGCTTCGGCCTCGACGACGACCCGGCCCTCGTCCGGCTTGGAAGGATGGTCCACACGCTCGACGTCGGTGGCGAGGAGGTCGCCGAGGCTGCCGGCTTCGAGGCGGTCCTGGCCGGAGCACGTGAACGGCTCGTCGATGACGACGCATTGCTGCTCGAGATCACCGCGGTGCTCGATTCGCTCTACCTGCACTTTCAGCGCGACGGTTCGCGCGGCAGGAAGACGAGATCCGCCGAGTCAACCCGCTCATGAGATCGACGTGAGCGCCCTTGCAAAGGAAGCTGCAATGCAACTCGCCCCGCGTCCCTTGGCTTTCCCTGCCGGGCAGCTCAACGGCCTGTCGGAGCGCCTGCTCGCGAGCCATCATGGCAACAACTACATCGGCGCCGTGAAGCGGCTGAACGCGATCCGCTCGCAGCTCGCGACGCTCGACTTCGCCGGCGCGCCCGGGTTCCAGCTGAACGGACTCAAGCGCGAGGAGCTCGTCGCGACCAACTCGATGCTGTTGCACGAGCTCTACTTCGCCTCGCTCGGCGGCGACGGCCAGACCATGGTGCCGGCCATGGCGCTCGCGCTCGACGCCAATTTCGGCAGCGTCGAGCGCTGGCGCGCGGAGTTCGTCGCGATGGGCAAGGCGCTGGCGGGCGGCTCCGGCTGGGTGCTGCTGACCTTCCTGCCGCGCGACGGCACGCTGGTGAACCAATGGGCCGCCGATCACACGGATGCGCTCGCTGGCGCCGTGCCGATCCTCGCGCTCGACATGTACGAGCACGCGTACCACATGGATTTTGGCGCCGCGGCCGGCGCGTACGTCGATGTCTTCATGACGAACATCGACTGGGCGCAGGTCTACGAGCGTTATCAAGTGGCCGTGCACGGCGCGAGCGAACCTTTTGGCGCCGGCCCGGACGAGCTCGCCGATGCCGAAGTGCTCGACGTCCGTCGCGCCGGAATGTTCGAGAAGGAGGACGCATTGATCCCGGGGGCAAGCTGGCGCGATCCCGCCGCGGTCGACGCCTGGGCCCCGGACGTCCCCAGGGACAAGGAAATCGTGGTCTATTGCGTCTATGACCACGAGGTCGGACGCGCCACCGCGCTTCGCTTGCGAGCCCAGGGCCTCGACGCCCGCTTCCTGCGCGGCGGGATCGACGGCTGGCAAGCGGCGGGGCGGAGGGTCGAGCCGAAGGCGAAGTCGTCATGACGGCCGAGCTGTGTCGAGGAGTCGACGATGAAATACATCCTGTACGCCGCACTCTGGAGCGTGTGGCCTCAGGCCATGGCTGAGACCAGCACGTTCGCAGCGGACATCGTCGGTCAGCCGCCGGCGGGCTGGACCTGCGGAGCCACCGGTCGAGGCAGTCCGAAGTGGTCGATCGAGGCGGACCCCAACGCCCCGAGCAGGGGCAAGGTGCTGCGTCAGTCGGGAAGGGCGACCTTTCCCTGGTGCGTGAAGGCGGACAGCAAGCTGAGCGACGGCTGGGTCGAGGTCAAGTTCAAGCCGATCTCGGGCAAGGACGACCAGGCCGGCGGCGTCGTCTGGCGCTGGCAGGACGGCGACAACTACTACGTCGCGCGCGCCAATGCGCTCGAGAACAACGTCTCGCTCTACTACACCGCACGGGGCATCCGCAAGACGCTCAAGTACGTCGACGCGCCGGTGGCGCCCGGCCAGTGGCATGCGCTGCACGTCGACTTCGCCGGCACCCGGATCGCCGTCTCGCTCGACGGCAAGCGCTACATCGATTTCGACGACAGCCACATCGCCGGATCGGGCGCGGTCGGCGTCTGGACCAAGGCGGACAGTGTCACCGCGTTCGACGAGTTCGGCTACGGGTCGGGACCCCGTTGAGGAATCGCACGGTGGGCTCGCCTGGGGCCGCGCCCCGAAGCCTGCCAAGATAAAAACAGGGGGAGGGGAACCGCGCCGCACGGCGACTCACACACCTCGACGAAGGAAAATCTCATGTTCCGCTCCTCCATCGCGCCACTGGCGCTCGCCCTTCTCGGTGGGGTCGCGCACGCCGCGGACCCGGCGCTCGACACGAAGCGAATCGAATCGATCACCGGCCTGACCGGAACCTACAACCCGGCCGAGAACGTGTTCAAGATCAGCAAGCCGAGAACCGATATCAATCCGACCGTTGACCGCTGGACGTTGCCGCCCTTCATGGGGATCACGTCGTACGCCGCCTTCAAGCCGATCAGTGCCGGGGCGATGGTGATGGGCGATACGGTGCTGCTCGAGGACGAGGTGAACCCGGCAATGAGCGCTGCGCTCGACGCCGGCCTCGAGGTCACCGCGCTGCACAACCATTTCTTCTTCGACCAGCCCAGGATCTACTTCATGCACATCGGCGGCATGGGCGAGACCGGGCGGATGGCCGGAGCCGTCAAGGCCGTCTACGACCGCATCGCACAGGTGCGATCGGCACAGCCCTCGCCATCGAGCGCATTTCCGGGCGACATCCCGGCGACGAGCAGCATCTCTGCGGCGCCGATCGAGCAGGTGTTCGGGGCGAAGTCGCAGACGAGCAGCGGCATGGTCAAGGTCGTGATCGGTCGCAAGGCGACCATGCACGGCGTCGAGGTCGGCAACGAAATGGGCGTCAACACCTGGGCGGCGTTTGCCGGCAGCGACGACAACGCCGTCGTCGACGGCGACTTCGCAATGCTCGAAGGGGAGCTGCAGACCGTCCTGAAGACGATGCGCGGCGACGGCATCAACATCGTCGCCATCCATCAGCACATGACCGAAGAGTCGCCTCGCTATCTGTTCCTGCACTACTGGGGGAAGGGCAAGGCCGTCGAACTCGCGCGCGCGGTCAAGCACGCGGTCGACACGCAGCACCTGGAGAAGTGACCCGGTTCCGCGACGCCGCTCTCCTTCTGGCGGAAGAACCCGCGGGCGGCATTGCTGCTGGCCGCGACCATCGCCGCGGCGCCGCCGGCTGGTGCCACTACATCATGTGCTCGTCCATCTTGGCGGCACCAGGAAAGAGGTCGACCGAGATCAGCACGGCCTTGGTCGTGCCGGTGTTCTTCCACAGTGCGAGGTGCCGTTCTTCTCGGGGGCGACATCGCCGGCGCGGTGCGTGATCGGCACGGCGCAGCTGCTCGAGTACTCGACGACCTCTCCCGAGACGATATAGATCATCGCCGGCCGCTCGTTGTGGCTGTGCCAGGGAACGACGCCGCCCGGCTGCATCTCGAGCTGGCGCACGCGGAACTGGCGGCCTTGCACGCCGAGCGGCTCTTTCGCGAGGTCGGTGCTTGCGCGCACGACATCGGTGACGCCGCTCGGCGTCGTCGCGCCCATCGGCTGACCCTGGCCGTCGGCGACGCGCTTGTCGGCCGGGCACTCGCCGGCGTGGGCGGCGCCGGCGACGCCGAAGGCAGCGGCGACGGCGGCGGCGAGAACGAGGCGCGGCCACAGCGGTGCGCGAGAGAAGTGAATAACGTTCATGGTCGGGGATCTCCTGTTCGGTCTTCGGTGACGGTCGATCGAAGGTCGGCGATCACGCTCGCTCGCGCTCCCTGCCGCTCCGGATGCGACTGTGGCGAGGCTGCTTCACGCTACGATCAACGCAAGATCACGTGTTCATCACTTGCGAGGTCGTCGATCGAGCGAGCGGCCGAGGCATCAACCCGCGGCAATCGGATGCGGGGTCCGCACTTCCGCCATCAACAAACCCAGAGGAGCCCGGCTTGCTCAGATCGCTTCTGCTTCTCCTGGCGGTTGCCGGGAGCACCCTTGGATGCACATCGACCGGAGCCATCGGCGCGCGTCCGCTCGACTCCCCGGCGGCGGACTCGGGCCTCGTGGGGGCCTGGATCGTCACCGCCACTCGCGCCCGCGGCGCCGGCAAGAACCTGCTCACGTTTTCGTCGGACGGAACATTCTTTCGCAGCGGCGACACGCACCCGGTCTACAGCGGCGGACACGGCGCCTGGAAACGCGTCGGCGAAGGAGAGTTCGATGCCACGTACATCGCATTCAATTTCGACCCGGCCGGGAACTGGACCGGCAGCAACAAGGTCCGCATCCATATCGTTCGAGGGCCTGGACCGAACGAGTTCACCGCCGCGACGAGAACCACCGAATTCGACTTGCAGGAGAAGCCGATCGCTGAAGGTCAGGGGCGGCTCTCGGGCAAGCGCATCGAAGTGGAACCGTTCTGACCGGACAGTGTTCGAAGCCGACTTAGGATGAGCGAGTGAGCGATGCGTCGAGCGCTCCGTCGCGAGAGAACCGTATTCCGTTGCGAAGGAGAGTGGCATGGACGAGGACATTCGCGCCATCGAGGCCGCCGTCAAGGACTACCTCGACGGGCTCCACGAAGGCGACGCCGAGAAGCTTGCCAGCGTGTTCCATCCGACCAGCAGCCTGACCTATGAGGACGGCGGCGCGCTGACTCCGCTGCCGCGCGACGAGTGGCTGAAAGCCGTTCGCAATCGCCCCTCCGCCAAGGCCCGAGGGCTGGCGCGCCACGATCACATCCTGCAGGTCGACGTGGCGACGCCGACGATGGCGTTCGTCAAGCTCAAGTGCGCGTTGCCACCGATATTCTTCACCGACTACCTGTCGTTCCTGAAAATCGATGGCAAGTGGCAGGTCGCGCAAAAGGTCTTCGCCCGGGAACAGCGGCCGGCCGCCGGCGAGACCGCGGCATAGCGGTCGCCGACGCAACAGCCGCGCTACGCCGGGAGCGTTCATTCGTGGAATGGTCGCGATGAGACCCCGGCCCGCGCTCAAGATCAGGGCGGGGCGGTCGATAGCAACGAATGGACCGATTCCGCACGCTCGCGCCCGAGCCCGCGCCGCCGCGGCCGGTGCCGGCGTTGGGGATGAAGTTGTCGGAGCTGATGGGCGCCCTCAGCCATGCCCTCGATCTCACCGAAGGCCAGCCGAGAGGGCACTGCATCCGCGTCTGCTGGATCGGCACCCACATCGGCAGGAAGATCGGCCTCGGCGTTCCGGCGCTCCGCGAGCTCTACTACACGCTGCTGCTGAAGGATCTCGGCTGCAGCAGCAACGCGGCGCGAATCTGCGAGCTCTACCTGACCGACGACCTGAAGTTCAAGCGCGACTTCAAGACCGTCGGTGAAGGCCTGCCCGACGTCCTGCAGTTCGTCTTCAGCCACACCGGCCTGAAGGCGGGCCTGGCAGGCCGGCTGCGAAGCGTCGCCAGCATCCTGCGCAACGGCGTGCAGATCACCGACGAGCTGATCAAGACCCGCTGCACTCGCGGCGCCGACATCGCCCGCCAGCTGCGTTTCGGCGACGGCGTCGCGATGGGGATCGCCAGCCTCGACGAGCACTGGAGCGGCAACGGCCGGCCGCAAGGCCTCGCCGGCCAGGCGATTCCGCTCCATTCGCGCATCGCGCTGCTCGCCCAGATCGTCGACGTGTTCCACACCCTCGGCGGCCGCGCTGCCGCGCTGCGCGAGCTGCACCAGCGGGCAGGCAGCTGGCTCGATCCGGAGCTGGTCGGCACGATGGACGACGTCGCGAAGGACGAGCGATTCTGGGCGGTTCTGGCGTCCCCCGAAGTCGAGCCGGCGGTCTTCGCCATGGAGCCCGCTGCGGACGCCGTGACGCTCGACGACGACTACCTCGACGACATCGCCGCCGCGTTCGGCCAGATCGTCGACAGCAAGAGTCCCTTCACCAGCGGCCACAGCGCGCGCGTCGCGGAGATCGTCGACGGGATCGCCGAGCGTCTCGGCCTCGCACCGGCGCGCCGCCGGTGGCTGAAGCGGGGGGCGCTGCTCCACGACGTGGGCAAGCTCGGCGTGAGCAACTCGATTCTCGACAAGCCCGGCCCGCTCGACGACGACGAATGGGCCTGCGTGCGGCAGCATGCCGTGCACACGGAAGCGATCCTGTCACGGATCGGCGCCTTCTCGGAGCTCGCTCGCGTGGCCGGAGCCCATCACGAGCGGCTCGACGGCGCCGGCTACCCGCGCGGGCTCCGCGCCGGGCAGATCTCGCTCGAGACGCGGATCATCACGACCGCCGACATCTTCGACGCGATCTCGGCCGATCGACCCTATCGCGGCGCCGTGCCGGTTCCTGAGACCCTCGCGATCATGGCCAAGACCGTCGGCACGGCGATCGATCCGATCTGCTTCGATGCCTTGAATCAGATGGTCAGCGCAGGCTGAACAGCGATCGCGTGGAAGACGCCTTGGACCCCCGAGGCCGGCCTCACCACTTGCTCTCGAACGCGAATCGGACCATCACGTCGTCGTTCCAGCGCAGGACCGGCGGCAGGTTGGGGCGGTTGTAGACGTCGAGGTTGTACTTGTACGAATCGGCGCTGAGCACCAGCGCGGGCTGCTTCGTCGAGCCGCCTGTCCAGCGGCTGATGTCGGCTCGCAATGCCGCCTGATAGTGGCGTTGCAGCGCCCCGTGGTTGTCCCACCAGCCGCGGGCACGTCCGGAGAGAGTCCAGGATTCGCCGAGCTTGAGGCTGAGCTTGCCGGTGGCGGCATAGGCGAACGTGCTGTTGCGAAGGCCGCTCCGGTCGTAGCCCTGCTCGCGCGGCGCGTCGTCGTCGATCTCGAGGAAGAACCACCCGGCGCCCGCTTCGAGCGAAGCCTGGAGGCTCTGGCCGTCATAGCCGCCGACGAGAGCGGGAAAGGCGGTGATATGGCGCTCGACGCCGCTGGCCGTGTTGATCCGGGTGTCGATGTTGGCCGTCCAGCCGACACGCATCCGGTCGCTCCGCCAGAAGTCGCCGTCGGATCCGAGATTCAGCTGCCACCAGACCGGAATGTGGTCCGGATCGAGGTGGTCCTTGTCGTGGTCCCAGAAGAGATCGAACGAGCCGTAGAAATGTTGACCACTGTCGATGCGCTTGTCGAACGACACGCGGCCGTTGATGCCATACGTGTGCGAGTCGACGTCGGGGACGGCGAAATCATGGACGCCGATCGCGTAGCGCCAATCTGCTTCCGCTGCTGCTCCCGCGCTCGCGGCCGAAACAAGGAGCAGAGCTGCGAGTGCGCGCGAGAGCATCATGTGTTTTCATCGGGTTCGCCAGCGAAACGCATCACCACGCCTTCCGGCCGGCGCTACAGGGTGTCAGGGCGACTTCTGCCAGCCCGGACCCGGATCGAAGCGCGCCATCTTCGCGGCGAGTTGGCCCGTCGCCGGGCCGAGGTCCTTCTGGTGCACGACGCCGTCGTGGCTGATGAGGAACGTCATCACGCCGGAGACGCCGTAGTTCGCCGGGTACGCGACGATCGCGAAGCCGCCGATCATGCGGCCCTTGACGACGTAGTCGAACGAGCCGCCCGGCGCATGGCTGCCCTGTCCGGCGAGGATGCGGAACAGGTACCCGTGGTAGGGAGTGAGATTGGCGGTCGTGTAGCCCTCGGTGGCTGCCTGCGCGACGAGCGGTCCGAGGGGACTCGTGCGCTCGCCGTCCTTCACGGCCCAGTAGAGACCGTCCTTCTTGCCGGGGCTGCTCGCGAACTTCTGTGCATACGCGAGCTGTCCCGATGCGGCCCCCTCGGTGCGGGCGTACTCGACCTGGGCGTCGACCATCGCCTTCAGCACCTCGATGGTGGCGAGCTCGTTGCGGCCGATCCGCCGCGCGAGCACTTCCTCGCGTCCCGCCGCCGCATCGAAGCTCCACCGTGTGCCGGTCCGGACGAGCGGAACGGGCATCGGCCAGTCGTCGAGGCCCACGGTCAGCACCGCGCGCGATGCGCCTTCGTTGCGGATCCTGTGCCTGGCGTCGTACGCCGCGACGAAGCGCTCGGCGGCGGTGCGATCGGCGACCTCGTCGCCTGAGAGCAGCCAGTCGCCGGACGACGGCCCGACGATCTTCGTCAGCGCCTTCGGCTGGCCGTCGCGAAGAGCGGCGACCATGGCGGCAACGGCTTCGTCGGGTGACGAGAAGGTCGTCTGCGCTGGCTCTGCTGTCGCCGCGCGCACTCCGTCCGCGGGCACGAACGCCAGCACCGTCAGCGCGAGGGCCGCACCAATCACGCGATCGAGCCATGCGAATCGCCTCATCGCCTTCCTCCGCCGCCGCGGCCGCCACCGCCGCCGCCACCGCGCGAGAAGCCTCCGCCTCCGCCGCCGCCCATGCTCTGCCGGCTGGCGTTGCCGCGGCTGCTGACGTCGCGCGTGCCGGCGCCGTTGCCGACGCCGTCGAAGCCGCTGCTGCGGCCGCCGCTGAAGTCGCGCGAACCGCCACCCCGGTCCGCTGTTCCCGCCGACGGGCCATCGCGCGTCGATCCCGCGCGATCGCGAGCACCGGCCGAGCCGCTCAGGTCGCGTCCGGCGTCGCCGCGCTGGCTTGCTCGTGGGCCGCCCTCGCCACGGCCGCGGAACTGCTCGCGCGAGGCGGCATCGCGGCTGAAGTCGCGGTTGTACTGCTGCGCGGTCGCCCGGTCGCGGTAGGCGACACCCTTGCGGTGGTCGACGTTGTGGCGCCAGTTGCTGTCGCCGCCGATGTTGCTGCGGTTGAAGTTGTTGTAGTTGTGGTGGTTGATGTAGACGCCGCCGCCGCCCCAGTTGCAGCCGCCCCAGATGGCCGCGCCGACCAGCATCCCGGCGCCGAACCAGAACATCCCCGCGCCGGGGTAGTAGGCGGGTGGGTAGTAGTAGTACGGCGGGTACGCAGGGTACGGCCAGGCACCGTAGACGACGGTCGGGTCGTACGTCGGCACGTACACGACCTGCGGGTTGGCCGGCTCGATCACGATGACGGTCTTGCCGGCCTCCTGCACGGTCGATACTTGCTGCTCGGGCGTCGACTTGAGATTGCCCGCGGCGGACGCCTTCGCGCGCAGCGCCTGGACCGTCTCCATGACCTGCGCCTGCTGGGCGAGGAACGCGTCGCCGAGCTTCTGCGTCCAGTCGATCTTGGTGTCCATCATCTGCAGGACCTGCGGCATCGCGGTGAGCGACTTGACGCTCGGATCCCAGCGCTGCTTCTGCATCGCGTCCTCGAGCGCCTTGCCGGTGACTTTCGGGTTCGCCTCGAGCCAGCGCGCGGCCTGGACGATCTCGAGCGGATACGTCGACGCCATCAGCACCTGCGCCAGCAGCGCATCCGGATAGAGCGCGATCGGCGCGAGCAACTGCTCCAGCTCTTCCTGGCGCAAGGGCGCTTCTGCGGCGGTCGCTGCGGGGGCACTGCCTTGCGGAGCGCTGGCGGCGCCTTGTGCGATGACTGCACTCGGCATCGGCATGGCCAACGCCGTCGCGATGGCCCCGACCAGGGCCTTGTCATGAAGTAACTTCACCGACGCAAATTCGTGCAACCGTGGGTTCCCGATCGATCCTACGAATCACGCGGAGACTGTCCATTGCACCTAAGGGAAGTGCCGACGACCGCGACGACACGCGGAGATGTGAACGTTCGGCCTATTCTTCGTTCCCGCCCCTTCGAGGTCCGTGACCGTGGCCCGTCGACTGTTCTCTGGCAAGCAAGCCGACGGCAGGCCGACGCGGCGTCGGTGGCGCATCGCCGCGATCGTGGTGGCCGGCATCGCGCTCCTGATCGGCGCGATCTACGTCGCCATCGTCGTGGCGTTTCCGCCGGCGCGACTGGCGGCGCTCCTGGCCGACAAGGTGAAGGCCGCGACGGGGCGCGAGTTCCGCATCGACGGCGGCTTGTCGATCCGCGTGCTGCCGAGCATCGCGATACAGGTACGAGATGTCGTGCTGGGCAACGTCGCGTGGGGCTCGCGGGCCGACATGGTGACGGTCCGCCGTGCCGCGATCGACGTGTCGCCGGGAGCGCTGCTCAAGGGCGAGCTCCACATCCTTCGCATCGAGGTCGAGGGTGTCGATGCGCTGCTCGAGTCCGACGGCGCCGGCCGGCACAACTGGCAGTTCACCCCGGCGACGTCGGCCGAGGCCGGGACGAAGCCGGCGACGCCGGATGCGCGAGAGTCGAGCTTCGAGCTCGAGCGGGTCGTCGCATCAGACATGCTCCTGACGTATCGCGCCGGCAGCAAGTCGCCGTCACAGACGCTAACGATCGAGACGCTCGACCTGCGCAGCAACGACAAGGGCAACGCGGTCGCCCTGGCGTTCGCCGTCGGCAAGCAGCGCTGGAAGATCGACGGGCAGGTCGGGCCGGGCGCCGTCCTGCTCGAGGGCAAGGACGACTGGCCCTTCGACCTGCGACTCGCCGGCGACGGCGCCACGGTCTCGGCCAAAGGCACCGTGGGCGCGGGAGAGCGCGCGGGAACGGTCGCCGCCGACGTGTCGGCCGACCTCGCCAGCGCCGCGGCGCTGGCGCCGCTCGGCGCCGATGCCGCGCGGCTGCCGATGCCGTTCACGGTGCGCGCGCGAGTGCAGTACGCGGGCCGGGCGCTGCGTGCGGATGCACTGCACGCGTCGATCGCCGGCCAGAGTGTCGATGGCCGGTTGGCCCTGAGCACGGCACCGCCGCGGCCGCGACTCAGCGGGGCGCTGACCTCGAAATCGATCGACCTGACGCAGCTCGCGCCGGCGTCGACGGGCAGCCCCGGCGCGCCCGCCGCGAAGGCGTCCGGGTCCCGCTTCGCCGACACGCCGTTGCCCTTCGCCGTCGTTCCCGGGGTCGATCTCGACGTCGACATCAGGACCGAGACCCTGCGCCTCCCGCAGGCGCCGCCGCTCTCGTCGTTCCACGGCCGGCTCTCGTCGACGTCGGATCGGGTCGCTCTCGACGATGTCGAGTTTGCAGTCGCCGGCGCGCGCGTCCACGGCCGGGCTGGCCTCGTCCTCGCCGCGGGCGCGCCGCCTCGCCTCGATGTCGTCTTCGACACCAGGTCGGCTTCGGTCCAGGCGCTCGATGCCGCGCTGGCCGGTGGCGGACACTTCCAGGGCGGCCGGGTCAATCTGTCGGTGAACCTGGCGATGGCCGGCGCGACGCCGAAGCAGCTCGCCGCGTCCGCGAACGGCAACGTCCTGCTCGCGGCATCCGACATGACGCTTGCCGGCGGCACCGCGGCAGCGCTCGATCGCAACGTCCTCATGACGATCCTCAGGCTGCTGATCCCGAAGGGCTCCGCGGATCGGGCGCTCGCGGTGCAATGCATGGTCGTGCAGCTGCCGCTGCGCCGCGGCGTCGCGTCGGTCGACCGCTCGATTGCCGCCGAGACCCGCGAAGTGGCGGTCGTCGCGAGCGGCGTGATCAACCTGGTCGAGCAGACTCTGCGGCTCGAGCTCCGGCCGAGCGTCAAGAAGGGGCTCGGCCTCAACCCGGCCAACCTGGCCACCGACTTCATGGAGATCAGCGGCCCGTTGCAGGACCCGCAGATGGGCATCGGCGCGAAGGGGGCGGCGCGCGGCGCGGCCAAGGTCGGCGTGGGCGTCGCGACTGGCGGCCTCTCGCTGCTCGTTCCTTCGGTGGTGGGCGCGTCGAAGGACGTCTCGGTGTGCGCTCAGGCGGCAGCGCAGGCTCCCGCGCCACCGGCGCCGCGCGCGAAGTCGAAGACCGGCGAGTAGCGCGCGAACCCTCACATAGCGCTAACAGGCCCTAGACCTCGCGCAACGTCGTGTAGCGCATCTCCTGGTTCAGCAGGTAGCCTTCCGCTTCGACTTCGGCCCCCAGTCTCGCGGGCGGATCGCCGAGCTCGAACGGGTTGGCGCCCAGGCGCT
>Ga0207644_10000773_pt1 | contig 20259 bp, 26 predicted proteins | sample KBSS73metaG_FD_184326 | JGI IMG/M metagenome (GOLD analysis project Ga0207644, IMG submission 184326) | Switchgrass rhizosphere microbial communities from Kellogg Biological Station, Michigan, USA - KBS S7-3 metaG (SPAdes) (version 2) | ecosystem: Host-associated > Plants > Roots > Rhizosphere... | reverse complement strand
AGCCGGCCGAAGTGTGGATCACGCACGGGCGCGAGGAGGCTCTGAAGCATTGGTGCATGACGCACCAGATCAAGGCGTGCGAGCTGAACCTGGTCGGTTACGAAGACGAGGACGACTGAGGGGCCTCCTTCTGCAATGCCGCCCCGAAATTGACTAGCTCCTTGCCGCGCTCGGCGAACTCGGCATCGCACAATGCGCCGACCTCTTTCGCATTCAAGGCCATTGCCGCCACTTCCTGGCGAACGGCCCCGACCAGGTCGATCGTCGGCGCTTCGACGCGAAGCTTTCCGTAATAATACATGACGGCGAGACTGGTCGCTTCGCGCGCCTGGACGTTATTGGTCTTGCCGGCCGCGTCGACCGCCGCGGCGAATAGAAGGAAGCAGCGCACGTCCTGCTGGACGGGTGCCGTCATCGCGATCGGCGGCGCGGGCGTCTTTGTTGGCGGCGCGGCTGCAGCAGGCGAGACCAGGACTGTTGCAGCGGCAGCGATACCAAGACGGCGCATCGAATTTCCCCCATGAATGAGTAACGAGGTTGCGGCCTTCAGGAGCCGCAGTCCAGCCGGTTTCTATTGTTGGAGCGGGACGATATTCTGCAGCGCAGCGTGGGCGCGCTCCCGGTCGATAACCAGCGCGGCGGTCTGCGTGACGAGGTCCACCAGCATCAGGTCGCGCATCGTCGGTTCGCGCGGCTCGCGGTGATACATGGCGAAGGTGCCGAGCACGTCGCGGCCACGGGTCAGGATCGGGATCGACCAGCAAGCGCGAAGCCCGTGTTCAAGCGCGAGATCCTTGAAGTCCGCCCACAGCGGATCCGTGGCAATGTCCGAGACGTAGACTGCGGCGCCCAGGAAGGCGGCTGTCCCGCATGATCCGACGCAGGCCCCGATCTCGATGCCGTCGATGGCTTCGGAATAGGCCTTCGGCAGGCTCGGCGCGGCGCCGTAGCGGAGATGCCTTCCGTCGGGATCGAGGATCAGGATCGATCCGAGAACACCGGTCGACGACGTCGACTCGACGATCCGGATGAGTTCGCTCAAGGTTTGCTCGAGCGGGCTGTCGCTGATCGCGAGGCCCATCACCTTCGCGTGCGCCGTCCGAAGCATCTCGCTTCTCTTGTCGTCGGTGACGTCCTGACCCTGGATGAAGATCCCGGAAGATGCCGGCATCGGCTGGAACACGAGGTCGAGGACCACTTCCTGCGGCGTCAGGTCCGATCGCACCACCGTCAGCGGCATGGCGTGGGCGACGAAGGCTTCGCCGGATCGCGCGACTCCGGCGAGGATGTCGTCCACGCCCTGGTCGTCGAGTTCAGGAAGGGCTTCGACCAGTGTCTTGCCGATAAGGTCCTGCCGGCCGACGAGCTTTTCGAATGCAGCGTTGGCGACGGAGAAACGAAGATCGGCGCCTTCGACGATCGCCATGAAGCCGGGTGCATGCGCGAACATCAGCTTGAGCCGTTCGGCGTCACTGCTGTGATGAGCGTCCTGCCCCAGCATGCGACGCTCATACAGCAAGTGCGCTGACGCGTCACGGCAACTCGCGGGCGGCTTTTCGGAATAAAGCAGACGATGCGAGGAAGAGCGCCGCGAAAACGCTCGTTCCCGCAAGCTCCAGCCAATGGCTGACAAAAGGTTCGTCGGTCGGGCCCATCACGGCGATCGCAAAGGCGATGCCGAGTGAAATGGCCGTTGCGCCGGCCGCTACCGCCATTCCCGCCGGTTTGAACCGAGCGACGCAAGCGCCGGCGATGCCGATGAAGAGCGGCCCGAAAAAGAGCAGGTTCGCGGGATTGTCTTCGCTGCCGACGATGCCGACCGCGAGGTTTGTCCAAATGACCAGGAGCGTGCCCAGAAGCGCCAGGGCGGCGGCCGCGCGATATGCACTGTTTCGCGATGCACGGACGGCCAGCTCGAAGCCGCCGCCAATCACCGCGAGCAGCACGCCCGCGAAGATGAAGTCGCTTGCGGTCCAGCTGACTTCGCTGGTGAACCGCATTGCGACGAAGGGTGTCGCCAGCAGCGCCACCGCGGCGCCCCAGCCAAGCGTTCTCCATGGAACGGCTTTCCTTGCATCAGTCGTCATGGCCTTGCCTCCAACCTTGATTGCGGGTTCATTGTGCGGACGCGGCCGCTGAGCGGCATGAGCAAAGGCTGAGGTTTCCCTGAAAAGCGTATCCCAGAGCATCAGCTTCGGCCGTTTCACGCTCGATTGCGGCGACCGGCGGCTGCGCCGCGATGGCGAGCCCGTCGACCTCAGCGCGCGCTATTTCGACGCTCTGGCGTTGCTGGTGAGCGAGGCGGGGACGCTCGTCACCAAGGACCGTTTCATGGGCGAGGTGTGGCGGGGAATCCCGGTCACCGACGAGGCTCTAACCCAATGTATCAAGGAACTGCGCCGGGCCCTCGGTGACGATGCGTCCCGGCCTGGATTCATCGAGACGGTGCCCAAGCACGGCTACCGTTTCATCGCGCCCGTCGAGGGTGGCAGAGCCGTTGCGCATGACGAGCGGCCGCATCCGTGGACGGAAACCGTCCTTGTCGGCGCAGCCGGAATGGTCGGCGGCGGGGTCGCGGGATTCTTCGGCGGCTTGATCTATGGGTTCGCGGTAACCTCGCAGCCCCTTCAGCCCGGGCTCGGCGCGGTTTCGGTCCTCCTGGTCATCGTCTGCCTGACAATCGCGGTGGGGGTGATGGGTGGGGCCGGAGTCGGGTTCGGGATTGCCGTCGCTCATCGGCTTGCGGCGCGCGACTGGCGCTGGAGCGTGGCCGGCGGAGCGGTCGGCGGCCTGCTGATCGGCGCCATGGTGAAGTTGCTCGGGATCGACGCGTTCAACCTGCTGTTCGGTCGCTCGCCCGCTGGAATGACGGGTGCCCTCGAGGGTTTCCTGCTTGGCGGCGCAGTAGGGCTGGGAGCGTGGCTGGCGTCGCGCACCGGCCGTCTGCGGAGAGGAATGCTGACCGCGGCGCTGACAGGCGGAATCGCGGGTCTCCTCATTCCGCTGGCAGGCGGGCGGTTGATGGCGGGAAGCTTGAACATCCTCGCCCAAACCTTCCCGGGCTCGCGCCTCAGGCTAGATCAAGTTGGGATCATGTTCGGCGAACACGACTTTGGCCCAATCAGCCAGATGTTGACCGGCGCGCTCGAAGGAGCATTGTTCAGCGCCTGCCTGGTCGGCGCGACCATCCTCGCACAGCGCAATCTCGCCGCGGTTTCGCAAGAGCGCGAGCAGGTCTAGAAGGCTGCCCGAAACAGCCGATGAACCATATCGGACTGTAGAGGCACCCATACGGATGGGGAAAGTCCCGTGAGTTGGCCTGGACTCCTCAAGAGACCTCGGGCCGAGGCGCCAAGGGCGGCTGCTTCCGATGATCGGGAGTTGCTTGCGCGCGTCGCCTCCAGGGACCTGCAGGCGTTTGAGCGGCTTTATCGAATCTATCAGCCGCGGCTGACCAGGTTCCTGACCACGCTTCTGAAGCGTCCCCATCTGATTGAAGAGGTGCTGGACGATACGATGATGGTGGTGTGGCAAACGGCGGACCGGTTCAGGGGCTCAAGCAAGCCTTCGACCTGGATCTTCGCCATCGCTTATCGCAAGGCTCACAAGGCCAAGCAGCGCTGGCCGGACCCGGTCGAGGAGCCGGACTTCGACACGCGCGCAAGCGAGGATCCTCAGCCGGATGAAGAGCTGGGCCATCTGCGGCTCCATGTGTCGCTGATGAAGGCGATGGATCATCTGTCGGCCGACCATCGCGCCGTCGTCGACCTGACCTATTTCCACGGCCTTGGATATCGCGAGATCGCAGAGATCGTGGATTGCCCCGTGGATACGGTGAAGACGCGCATGTTCCACGCCCGGCGGCGGCTCAAGCAGGCCATGGGCGGCCGGCTGGAAGACTGGCTCTGAGGATCGTCATGGCTGACCCATCACTCTCCGAGCACGGGCCGCACGACGAGGCCGAAGAGCTGCTTCCGTGGTACGCAACGGGTCAGCTTGGCGAAGCGGAACGCGCCCGCGTCGAACGTCACCTTTATTCGTGCGAAGCTTGCCGGCAGCAACTCGCCCTCGAGAGGCGGATGACCGACGAATTCAGGTCGGCGAGCCCGGAAATGGAATCCGGGTGGGCAAGGCTCAAGACCCGGATCGAGCCGCCGCGGCCGGCTGCGGCGCCTCGCCTCATTTTTCTGGCCGATCTCAAATCGCTGGTCAGCAGGCCGGCCGTGGCGGCGCTTGCCGCAGCGCAACTTGCGTTTATTGTCGTAGCCGGAGCCTCTCTGATGTCGCTTTCGCGGCCGGCTTATCACACGCTCGGATCTGCCCCGGCCCCGGCGCCGACCAACGTCATCGTGATCTTCCGCGCGGAAGCGACCGAGCAGGACATGCGCGACGTGCTGCAAGGTGCGGGCGCGTCGATCGTCGGCGGACCGACGGCCGCCGACGCCTATCTCCTCCATGTCGATGCCGGCCGACGGCAAGCGGCGGTCGCTCGCCTCAAGGCAAGCGAATCGGTGCAGATGGCCGAACCCATCGACGGAAGCGCGCAGTGACCAGGTTCTACCGGCTGCTGATCACGATGCTCGCCGCATTCGTGGCCGCCTCCTTCGTTCCTGCGGCTGCGGCTCAGCCTTCGAGCGGCAGGCCGGACCGCGAGATCCTGGTGATGGTCAAGCATCCGGCCGACCATTACCGCGCCACCGGCGCTTATGGCGGCAGCTACAGCGACGAGCTCGGCCGCAGCGCTCGGGAGCGGCTCGCTCGCCAGATCGCAAGGCAATATCGCCTGACCCTGGTCGACAATTGGGCGATGCCGATGATCGGCGTCGATTGCTTCGTGATGATGGTCGAGGATGCGCGCTCGACCCATGCCGCGGCGGACGAAGTCTCGCACAGTCCCGATGTCGAATGGGCGGAGCCGGTGCAGCTCTATGCGGCCCAGGCGTCGCCGAGCCACAACGACCCGCTTTATCCGGCCGAGCCAGCGGCCTCGCAATGGCATCTGGCCGCCCTGCACCAGATGGCGAGCGGCCGGGGCACGCGCGTGGCCGTGATCGACAGCGGAATCGACGCGGCGCATCCCGACCTCGCCGGCCAGGTGATGGTCAACCGCAACTTCGTAGCCGGTCAGCCCCTCGTCGCCGAACAACACGGCACCGCCGTCGCCGGAATCATTGCCGCGAAAGCGGATAATCACATCGGCATTGCGGGTGTCGCGCCGCGTGCACGGCTTCTGGGCCTCAGGGCCTGCTGGCAGGGGCGAGGATCCACCTCCTGCGATACGCTGAGCCTCGCCAAGGCGCTTTATTATGCGGTCGAAAGCCGTCCCGACGTCATTAACCTCAGCCTCAGCGGCCCCAATGCCCGCCTGCTCCGGGAAATAATCGGCATCGCTTATGCGCGGGGCATTACGATCGTTGCCGCCTACGACCCGAAGCAACCGGGGGGCGGCTTTCCCGCCTCCGTCGCGGGCGTTATTGCTGTGTCCGACGCGCCCGCCCCGGGCGCGGATCGTGAGGTCTATGTCGCGCCGGGCCGCGACGTGCCGACCACGCAGCCGGGGGGACGATGGTTTCTCGTGAACGGGAGCTCATTTGCGGCGGCGCATGTCAGCGGCCTCATTGCGCTGCTACGCGAGCGGCGCCCCTCGGCGCCGCTGATGCTGGTGTCCCAGCGGCGAGGCGGATCGATCGATGCCTGCGCAACGCTGATCAAGGTCTCGGGCGCCTGTGATTGCAATTGCTCCTCGTCAATACTTCGGGCGGGGCTTCGCTAGGCTCATTCGAACCTTCCTGATCGCGCTGGTGGTGCTGGGGGTGCCATCGCAGGCGATGGGCCAGGTCGGTGCGGTCCTGTCCGCTTACACCGATCTCAGGTTTCGCGGGCTGTCTTTGAGCGACGGTCAGCCAGTCGGCCTCGCCGATCTTTCCTACGATCATTCGAGCGGGATCTACGGGGCCTTGTCCGGAAGTATCGTCGCGACGCGCCACGAAGGACTGAAGCCGCTCGGTCTCACTCTGAATGCCGGGTATGCGCGCCGCGTCGGCCGGAACCTGTCGCTCGATCTGGGGGCCGTCCATTCCCGCTACTCCCGCTATTCGGGCGGCCTGTCGGGGCGATCCTATACGGAGCTTTATGCAGGGCTCTCCACGAAGTTCGTCGGCACGCGGTTTGCAGTTTCCCCCGACTATCTCGGCCCCGACCGATGGACCCTGCACGGGGAGCTGAACGGGCATCTGGATGCGGGTCACGGGTTCTTCTTTGACGCGAGCCTCGGCGCGCTGCTGCCGCTTCAAGAAAATGTGTACCGGGGAAGCAGTCGCGCGACATGGGATGCTCGACTGGGCGTAGCCAAACGGTTCGGGCCCGTGTCGATTCACGGCGCGGTTACGGCGCGGGGGCCCGGGTCCTATTACGGCGGCTACGGCCGCGGACGGACCGCATTCATCCTCGGCCTCAGCACTGCGCTCTAGTGAACGGCTTCGACCCGTTCGACGCCTGATCTCGCAAGCTGATCGTCGATTTGCGCGACTAAGCGGTCGAGACCCGCCTCGTCCGCAGCTTCGGCGCGCGCGACCAGCACATCCTGCGTGTTCGACGCCCGCAACAGCCACCAGCCGTCGCTCGTGCTGACGCGGACGCCATCCGTGGCATCGACCTTTGAGCCGTCTGCCGCAAGCCGGTCGCGGACTTCTTCGACGATGGCGAACTTGCGGGGTTCGTCGACCTGGAACCGCATCTCGGGCGTCGCCACGGATTTTGGCATGGCGTCCATGATGTCGGTCAGGCTTCGGCCCGACGCGCTGACCGCCTCGATCAGCCGCACTGCCGCGTAGAGCGCGTCGTCGAACCCGTACCAGCGGTGCTTGAAGAAGATGTGTCCGCTCATCTCGCCGGCGAGCGGGGCGCCCGTCTCCTTCATCTTCGATTTGATGAGGCTGTGCCCCGTCTTCCACATGAGCGGGTTGCCGCCGAGTTCGGTGATTCGGTCGAAGAGGGTCTGGCTGGCCTTCACGTCGGCGATGATCGTCGCTCCGGGCTGCTCCTGGAGCACCGGCACTGCGAGGATCATCAGCAGCTGATCGCCCCAGATGACCCGACCCTTCCCATCGACCGCGCCGATGCGGTCGCCGTCGCCGTCGAAGGCAATGCCAAAGTCGAGGTTCTTGTCGCCCACCAATTGCTTCAGGTCGGCGAGATTCTTTTCGACCGTGGGATCGGGATGATGGTTGGGAAAGCGGCCGTCGACGTCCGTGTAGATAGCGTGATGCTCGCCGGGAAGCCGCTCGACCAGCGTTTCGAGAACGGGGCCTGCCGCTCCGTTGCCGGCGTCCCAACCGATTCTGAACGGCTTGGCCGAAACGCCTTCAAGAAGTCGATCGACATACGCTGCCCGGATGTCGGCGTCCTCGGTCCGTCCACTTCCTTCGCTCCAGTCGCCGTTCGCGGCACGGCGCCCGAGCGCCTGGATCTCCTGACCGAAGACGGAGCGGCCTTTCAGGAGGAGCTTGAAACCGTTGTAGTCCGCGGGATTATGGCTGCCGGTGACCTGGATGCCACCGTCGACGTCGAGGTGATAGGTCGCGAAATAAAGCATGGGCGAGGGGCCCATGCCGGTCAGCACGACATCGATCCCGCCCTCGGTCAGGCCCCGGACGAGTTCCGCTTCGAGCATGGCGGAATGGGTGCGGCCATCGCGGCCAACCGCAATGCGCTTGGCACCTTCGTCACGCGCTAGCGCGGCGTAGGTGCGGCCAAGGCCATAAGCGTCGGCTTCGGTCAGCGTGTCGCCGACGATCCCGCGGATGTCATATTCGCGGAGGATGGTGGGATTGAACTGGTGGCTCATCCCGCTGCCCTAGCGGGAGAATTTAGCCTCAGCCAGCCGCGGCGAGCTTTTGCTCCTCATTGGCTCCCGGGACCGCCAGCCCCGCGATCATCTCGCGCAGTTCCTGGCGCGCCGTGATGTGGCCGATGCCGACGTCCCCGATCTGCTGCAGGTCGAGGAGGGTCAGGCCCTTCGGAAAGAGCTCGCGATAGATCACGCGCTCGCCGAGGCCCGGAATCACCCGAAAGCCAACGCGGCGCGCAAGCTCATCGAGTGCGGCGCCGACCCGCTTCAAATTGTGGGATTCGATATGCTGCAGGCGGTTCCTCAGCACGACCCAGTCGACGCTCTTGCCGGTGACCTTCGCGCGCTGCGTGCGGCTGTTCCAGATGAGCTCCGCATAGAAGCTCGGCCGCGTGATCTTGTAATTCTCGGGGTGAACCTGGCCGATGAGGTCGAGGTCGACGAAGCTGTCGTTCATCGGAGTGACCAACGTATCCGCCTTGAGGATCGCGGCGCGGGCGATCGCGTCGTCGCGGCCCGGAGTGTCGATGACGATGACGTCGGTGTCGGCGGAGAGGCGGCCGATCGCGGCCGTCAGGCCTTCTTCCGACTGATCCTCGAGGACCTCGTACGCCGCCTTGGGCAGATCCATTTCCAGGCGGCGCATAGTGGCGTCGCGGTTCTCGAGGTAGCGCGTCATCGTACGCTGGCGGCTGTCGAGGTCGAGCGCGCCGACGCGATGGCCCGAAGCGGCAAGGGCGATGGCGGTGTGAACCGCGGTCGTCGACTTGCCCGTCCCGCCCTTTTCGTTGGCGAAGACGATGAAATGCGGCTGGCTCATGCTTGATCTTTTCCCCTGCGGCACCGAAACGCCGCCCCAACGCAAGATTAACTGAGGCTCCCTGCGGGTGCAAATCGTTCGTAACAGTGAAGAATTGGCACTTGCGAGGTCCGAGATGAAGGGCCGCGTGGCGCTCGTTCCGACCATGGGCGCCCTCCATGCGGGGCACCTTGCCCTCCTTGCCGAGGCAAGGAAGCGCTCTGACAAGGTTGCGGCGACCATCTTCGTGAACCCGGCGCAGTTCGGGCCCGGCGAGGACTTCGGCCGCTATCCGCGCCAGGAAGGCGAAGATGTTGCCTTGCTGGAAGAGGCGGGTTGCGACCTCCTCTGGGCGCCGGCGGTCAGCGACATCTATCCCGACGGATTCGCTACCAAGATCATGGTGAAAGGTGTCTCGGAACGCTGGGAGGGCGAAGCCCGGCCAGGCCACTTCGACGGGGTCGCCACCGTGGTGGCGAAGCTGCTTCTAACGGTGCGTCCGGCTCTCGCGTTGTTTGGCGAGAAGGATTTCCAGCAGCTGGCAGTCATTCGCCGAATGACCAGCGATCTGTCAATTCCGGTGGAGATCGTCGGCGTCCCGACGGTTCGCGAGGGGGATGGCCTCGCTCTGTCCTCCCGGAATCGATACCTGTTGCCGGAGGAGCGGCAGGAAGCCGTTTCACTCCCGCGGGCGCTGGAGTCTGCCCGCGCAGCGATCCGCAGCGGGACCCCGGTCTCCGAAGTGCTACAGGAGGCGCGCCGTGCCCTTCGGGACAGCGGCTTCTCTCGGATCGATTATTTTGCGCTCGTCGATGCTTCGACGCTGGAGCCGCTCGATGCGTCGCAGGGCGATATGCGCCTGATCACGGCGGCGGTAATTGGCACCACTCGCCTGATCGACAACATGGCAGTTTGACGTGGTTGAATCGCGTTAACCATTTTTTTGCTGTTAGCGGACGAACCTGCCCTCAACAGGAACTGAGGGGACAGTCATGGGGGCGATTAGTCAGAAGAGCGCGGAATTCCTTCTTAGGAGCCGCCTTGCCGATGCCGAAGCAGGCGATGTCGATGCCTTGTTCGAGCTTGGTGTCACTTATTCCACGGGCCGCGGCGGCATCACCGTCGACCTGATCGAAGCTCACAAATGGTTCAACCTCTCGGCATTGTCCGGCTGCACGCGTGGCCAGGAATGCCGTGCCGAGATCGCGCTCGAGATGACAGCGCGCGAAATTGCCGAAGCGCAGCGCCAGGCCCGCTCTTGGCTCGCCGCGACCGGCTATCAGCGCCGCGCGGCTTAAGTCAGCGAACCAATATCGTTACGGCGCGGCCGAGGCCCGGCCGCTCCTTGCCCCAGCTGGTGATCGACACCTGCGGTGCGGGCACGCCCAATAGCACGAGATAGCTGCGCGCTTCCTCCGCTCGCTTGGCGCCGACGGCCAGGGCATGGTCCCGGGTATCGCCCGCATCGCCATAGCCTTCGACCCGGACGACTACTTCCGGATGGCGACGGAGCCAGGCGGCTTGCGCCGTGAGCACAGTCCGCGCCGGAACGCTTAGTCCCGAGCTCTCCGCTCCGAAATAGACGGTCGTGCCCCCGGATTGGGCCGCGAATTCGGCACGAAGCGCATCGATGCCCTGAAGCACCGGCTGCGCGGATTGCGGTCCGCGCTTCGACAAGAACGGCAGCTGCGCCTCGGCGGAAGTGCCGGCGACGAGCGCGAGAATGAGAAGAAACTTGCGCATCAGTCGATCACTCCGGACCAGTCGGGGTCGGATCCATCCTGCGGAATTGTCATCGCCCGGGCGTCGCTTCCGTCGAGCGCGATTCGATAGAGTCCAGATCGCCCACCCGAGCCAACGCGCTGGAACAGGATCTCCCGGCTGCTGGCAGCCCAGGTCGGCCCCTCATCTCCCGGACCGTTGCTGAGGACTTGCTCGCCCGTCCCGTCCGGCTTGATGATTCCGATCCGGCGACCTTCCTGGCCTCGCCTGGTGAAAGCGATCCAATTACCGTCCGGGCTCCATTGCGGGGACGCATACCAACCTCCACCGAAGCTGATCCGACGCTCGGCCGAACCGTCGGCATTCATGATATACAGCTGCTGCGAACCGCCTCGGTCGCTTTCGAACACAATCTTGCTGCCGTCGGGAGAGAAGCTCGGATCAGTGTCCACGCCCGGCGAAGTGGTCAGTCGCTGGGGCGCGCCGCCGCTCGCGCTCACTATGTAAACGTCGCTGTTCTGGCCTTGCATCATCGAGAAGACGATGCGGCTGCCATCGGGCGAGTAGCGAGGCGCGAAGCTGATCGCGTCGTTCGGCACCAACGCCCGGTCCTGCTTGGAATCGAGGTCGAGGATGCGCACTCCGGGCTTGCCGCCGGCGAAGCTCACATAGGCGATCTGTGTCGCCTTGGGAGAGAGGCGTGGCGTCAGGACGAGCGCTTCACCGCCCGTCACGTATCGATGATTGTAGCCGTCGCTGTCCATGATCGCGATCCGCCGCATGCGACCGTCGCCGACGCCGCTCTCGGCGACATAAGCGATGCTGGTATCGAACATGCCGGGTGCGCCGGTGACCGCGGTATAAGCGAGGCCGGAGCATTTGTGGGCGGCACGACGCCAGTCGTTGGGCCCGATCACGAAGCCCTTGCGGGCGAGCTCGCGTCCCTTCTCCGTGTCGTAAACGTAGCAGCCGACGGTCAGGCGGCCGTCGGATCGCGACTGGACGAAACCGGTGACCAGGGCTTTCGCTCCCGCCGACCGCCATTTCGAGAAGGTCGGGGCTGTCACCTCGGGATAGGAATAATAATCGTCGCGCTTGGGCTTCAGCGGCATCAGCTCCGCCGTCTGCCGGAGGTCGGTTTCGATTTGCTGCGTCACCTGCCAACCGACGGCCAGCATCTCATTGCCCTTGCTTCCGTTGTTCGGGCTAGTCAGCGGCGGCACCGCAATCACCGTTGCCGCCGGCGTACCGGCCTGCTGGGCCTGGGCTGCACCGGCCAGGCCGGTCAGCAGGAGGGGTAAGAACAGTCGCTTCATGATGTCTTGGTGATCGCCTTGAATTTCTCGACCCATTCGGAGGGTTGGCGCCGCGGCCGGCCTTGTCCGTCGAGGAAGGCGGCCGTGACGCGTGCGTCGGTCAACAGTTCGGCCCCGCGCATGACTCGCTGATGAATGTCGACGCTCGATGCGCGAACCTGCTCGACATGGCTGACGACCTGAAGGTCGTCTCCGAGGCGGGCGGGGCGGCGGTATTTGATGTCCACCTCGACGACCGCATAGGCCGCGCCGGATTGGCGAAGCTCGGCCGCCTGGTCCACCCCGACGGCGCGGATCATGTCCGAACGCGCCCGCTCCATGAACTTTAGATAATTTGCATAATAGACGATGCCGTAGGCGTCCGTGTCTTCGAAATAGACGCTGAGCGCGAAGCGGTGCTCATTGCCGACGAAGCCGCCGCGGTAAGGGGTGTCGAGCGATTCAGCCGCCATCCAGTCAGCCTCTAGCGACCCCGGACTCGCGCCGTAAACCCCGCTTGACTCTCATGTAACGCTAAGGTTACATGTCACCTATGAGTTACATAAGGGATGAACAATGAGCGACCAATCCACCGCCGAGCGGGCGGAATATCTGAGCAGGCGCCGCGCCCGCATGCTGCCGGTGCTGGCAGTCATCTTCCTGTCACAGCAGGCCACCTTCTTTTCCACCCTGAACTCGCCGGCCCCGCACTCGGCTTATGCGGTAAAGATTTCCGCCTGGCTGGTATTGTCGATCGTCCTGCTTGCAGCGCTCTCGACCAAAGGTTTCTGGCTCCAGCCGAAAGAGGTGCGTGACCTCATCGACGATGAGAATACGCGCGCGAACCGCAATGAAGGGATGCGCTGGGGATTCCTCTTTTCGATGGCCGCGGCGATCGGCGTCTACGCCCTCACCTTGTTCGACACGACCGTTACTGCCCGGGACGCAGTCCACATCGTCATGACGATCGGTCTGGCGGCAGCATTGATCCGCTGGGGCATTCTCGAAAGGCGCGCTCACAAGGATGGCTGAACGGCTGGCCAATAGATTGAAGGATCGTCGGACCGAGCTGGGCCTCACCCAGGCGGAGCTCGCCGACAGGGTCGGGGTCACCCGCAAGACGGTGAATACCGTCGAGAACGGGGTATTCACCCCCTCAGCTACGCTAGCGATCAAGCTCGCCGGGGCGCTGGACCTTAGCGTCGAGCAGCTGTTCTGGATCGAGAGCTGAGATCGGCGACCTGGCGTAGCAGGTCGCCCTGGGCCTCATAGACGTCGGACAGGTGCATGCCCCAGCCGGGCAGGAACATGTTCATGACGCCGACCTCGCCACCGATGCGGTCGGTCCATTTCTCGCCGGCCTTGTGGTTGGTCCGGATCGAGAGATAGCCGCGCTGGCCGTCGTTCACGCATTTGGCGGAGACGAGGCCCTCGGTGCGGACGAACGGAGTCGCCGGAGCGCCCTCGCTCGACCAACTGATGGGCCCACCGGGCACCGGTAGCGATGAGCGCGTGTACCAATAGCTGTCGAGCGGCACCCAGTCCGCTGCCCCCGGCCGTGCCGGATTGACGCAGCCGACCGTCATTCCGGCCTGTTCGGTGAGCCCGAAGATCGCGCCGACGGGCGGCACATTCTTCTCGCGGAAGCTCACCCAGCTGATCACGCAGCCCGTCTCGCCGGGGCGGCTGCACAAGGGCGTCTTCTTGAAGGTGCCTCCGACCAGCTTGCCCCGCGGGACGATCGTGTTGAAGCCCGGCAGGATCGCAAGCTTCATGCGGGCCGCGACCGCTGGATTGGTTTCAATCTCCCGCGCGATCAACGTCTGCAGCATCGCGCTGCCCTGGCTGTGGCCGATCAGGACGAAGGACCGGCCATTGTTCTTCGTAGCAAGGTAGTTGCGCCACGCGGCCGCGACGTCGCGATAGGCAAGCTCACCAGCCGCGGTGATGTCGGCACCAGCAGCGTAAGCAGCGACGGCGCCGAGCGTCATCTGCCGATAAAGGGGCGCGAAGGTCCGGCACACGCCGGCGAAGCGGGCAAACTGGACCTGAGCGGCGCCGAGTTCCTCCGATGCCTTGAGGTCGCTGTTCATCCCCTGGTCGCGGGATACCGTCGGATAGACATAGAAGCAGTCGAGCGGCGGGTCCTTCGCGACATTGCTCTGCCCCGTCGAACCATAGCCGTTCGGGTTCAGCGCCGTTGTGGCGAGCGGGGTCGCACAGACGTCCGCGCGGCCGGGAAGGCACAGCCAGCTCGAAGGAGAGGTGTAATCGGGTGCGCCAGCGACGGGTTGCGCGGAGGCAGGAACGGGCATCGCAGCAGTCAATGCGGCCGCGGCAATCACAAGCATTTTGCGCATTATTTGGACGCAGCTCCCTGATCGAACAGTCCGGCCTGACCGCCTTGCGGCACAGGGAGCCCAAGATGGGCATATCCACGGCCATTGAGGCAACGGCCTCGTGCCGTGCGAGCGATGAGGCCGAGCTGAATGAGATAAGGCTCGATTACATCCTCGATCGTATCTCGCGGCTCGCTGAGGCCGGCGGCCAGCGTCTCCACGCCGACCGGTCCGCCCCCATAAAGGTCTGCGATCATGGTTAGGTAGCGGCGATCCATGGCGTCGAGGCCGAGCGCATCGATCTCCAGCCGAGACAGCGCCCTGTCCGCGACCTCGGCATCGATGCTATCGGATGCGGCAGCATGGGCGAAGTCCCGCACGCGTCGAAGCAGCCTCCCCGCGATTCGCGGAGTTCCGCGTGATCGGCGCGCAATCTCCCGCGCACCATCGTCCGCTACATCGACCGACAGCAGCCGGGCGGCGCGCCGCACGACCTGCTCAAGCTCCTCGACCGTATAGAAATTGAGCCGGACCGGAATCCCGAAGCGATCCCGCAGCGGCGTCGTCAGCAATCCCTGCCGGGTCGTTGCCCCGATCAAAGTGAAGCGAGGAAGGTCGATCCGGACCGATCGCGCCGAGGGTCCCTCTCCGATCATTAGGTCGAGGGCACGATCCTCCATCGCGGGATAGAGCACCTCCTCGACCGCAGGATTGAGCCGGTGGATCTCGTCGATGAACAGGACGTCCCCGTCCTCGAGATTGGTCAGCAGCGCGGCGAGATCGCCCGACTTGGCGATGACCGGGCCCGATGTTGCGCGAAAGCCGACGCCCATCTCCCGAGCGAGGATGCCCGCAAGCGTGGTCTTGCCGAGACCGGGCGGGCCGTGAAGCAGCACATGGTCGAGCGCTTCGCCGCGGCTCTTGGCGGCCGTCACGAACACTCTCAGATTCTCGCGCGCCGCCTGCTGCCCGATGAATTCGTCGAGGCTTTTCGGGCGAAGCGCGGCGTCAACGTCTTCGCTGGTGCGCTCGGGGGTCGTGATGCGGTCGGGGTCGGTGGCCATCCGTCCCGTTGATTCGCAGATGGATCGGCTTACGACAAGCAGTCAGCGCGTCTCACGGACGAAGGGGGGGCATATGGAAGTCGATCGTCGAACTCTTCTGGCCGGAGGAGCGGCCCTGATTACGACGGCGCCTTCAATCGTAAACGCCAAGTCGACAGTGGGTCCTGGCTGGTACGATCGCGCCATCATCATCGACGCGCTCGGCGGCACGGGCGATCCCTATGCCCCCAACGACCAGTTGCGGTGGAGCGATCGGGCCTGGTCGGAAACGGTCGGAACCGGAGTTACGGTCGTCCGCGACACTATTTTTCCGGTCGGCAACGGCGCCGATCCTTGGGGAGACTACCAGCGGGAGATTGCCACCAGGAAGAGCATTTTCAGTGCCAATCCGGATCGGCTCCTCCTCATTCGAAGCGCTGCCGACATCCTTAAGGCCAAGCGCGAGAAGAAGTTCGGCGTTCTCATCGGAACGCAGGACACCTGCATGGTCGGACCCGATCTCGATCGCCTGGCGACGATGAAGAAGGACGGAGTGATGACCGTCCAGCTGACCTACAATCTGCGCAATCTCTCGGGCGACGGCTCGCTGGAGCCCGCGAACTCCGGGCTCTCCAACCTGGGCCGTGACACGATCCGCCGGATCGAATCGGAAAAGCAGCTGCTCGATCTCGCTCATGGCGGGGCACGCACGATCGAAGAGGCGATCGCTTATGCGAAGCGGCCGCTGGTGATCAGTCACACCGGCGCCCGCGCGCTCATGGACCACCCGCGCAATACCTCCGACGCCTCGATGAAGGCGGTCGCGGACAAGGGCGGGGTCGTCGGCGTCTATTTCATGCCCTACCTCCGGGCGGACATGCATCCGACGGCGGCCGACGTGATCGCCAATGTCGAGCACATCGCGAAGGTCGTGGGCGAGGATCATGTCGGCATCGGCACCGACAACGGGGTGCTCCCCCTCTCGATGGATCCGGTGAACAAGAAGCGCATGGACGACTGGCAGCGGCAGCGGATCAAGCTCGGCATTGCGGCGCCCGGCGAGGCCGTCGGCGTCTATCCCTATGTCGCGGACTACAACAGCGTCGACCGCTACCGGCGCTTCGTCTCCGACCTTCAGAAGCGGGGCTGGACCGAGGCTCGTCTCGAGAAACTGATGGGTGGCAATTTCCTGCGCGTCTATCGCGACGCCTGGGGCGCCTGACCCTCAATCGCGGTGTTGGACGTCCTCGCCGAGGATCTCGACCCAGTGATGCCTGCGTTCCTCCCAGACAGAATAATCGATCCCCTCGACATAGGGGTCATCGAGCGCGCCGAGGGGGATTGCGACCAGCTCGGGATAATTGCCGCCGCTATAATGGACCGTCGATCCGCAGTCCGGGCAGAAATGGTAGGTCGTCGTCTGGCCGCTGTCGGCGGTCCGCGTCCAGATGCGTGAGCGACCCTCTACCGTCACGCATTCCGCCGGCCAGCGTGCCTGTGCGGAGAAGACGCTGCCCGTCCGCTTCTGGCAGGCGAGGCAGTGGCACACCGAGATCCGAACGGGATCGCCTTCGAGCATTGCCGTGAGCTGCCCGCACCGGCACGACGCGGTGCGTTCGGTCACTTTGCGGCTTTCTTGAGCGCGAGGCGAACCAGCGCATCCAGCGAAGCGTCCGGTCCGAGCTCGTCCTGCGCCGCATTCACCGCAGCGCTTGCGTCTGCGGGTTTGAAACCGAGGTTCCCGAGCGCCGAGAGCGCGTCCGCAGCGGCTCCGCTACGCGGTGCCTGAGCCGGGCCGCCGATCGACGCGACGCCAAGCTTGCCCTGCAGCTCGTTCGCGATCCTCGCGGCCAGTTTGGGCCCGACTCCGTTCGCCCGGCCGATCATGGCTTTGTCTTCTTGCGCGACCGCGCGGGCGAGCTCGTCGGGCGACAGAGCAGAGAGAATCGCCAGCGCCAGACGGCCGCCGACTCCCTGGATCGAGGTCAGGGCGCGGAAGGAGTCCCGCTCCGTCGCGGAGCCGAAGCCGAACAGGGTCCATGCATCCTCGCGGACCTGAAGCTCGGTGAGGACAAGGACTTGTCCGCCGACAGGCCCAAGCGCGTCGAGCGTCCGGCCGCTGAGGTGCACGAGATAGCCGACCCCGCTCACGTCGATGACGGCAGTATCGCCTGTCGCTTCAGCCAAGATCCCGGAGAGGCGTGCGATCATGATGTGACAAGTATCCGTGAGGTAATTGCATAGCCGCGCAACTTGAGGTCGCCCGTGCTGAAGACGAAGCTCTCCTGCGCATTGTCATTGTCGCAGTGCGTATCGGCGTTGATCCGGACGGCGCCCCCGCCCATTCCAAAATGTTCGTGGTAACTGAGCATTCTCCAGCTGCCGCAAAAGCCGAGCTTGCGATGAACGCTCAAGAGATAGTCCCTGAATGTCGGGCCTCGCGACGGCCATTTCATTCCGGGCGCTTCGGCGATGATCTGGTCGGCGTTGCCGGCGTTCAGCAGGGAATGAAAATGCGCGACCCTGAGCTGAGCTGAGTGGACATCTGCCGACAGCGAGCAACCGGCCAACAAGATCGTGCCCAATAGAATGACGGTGAAACGCATCGAAATCCCCCGGTCTCTATCCGGCGCCTAACGCGTAAGGCCTCCGCTGCGGCTCGCCAAGTGGTGGGCATGGGTGATCGCGATCGCGAGCGCATCGGCAGCGTCGGGCCCGGCAATCTTCACGCCCGGAAGAAGACGGGAAACCATCGCATGGACCTGGGCTTTCTCCGCGCCTCCCGTCCCAACGACGGCCTTTTTCACCAGGGTCGGCGAATATTCGCCGACGTCGATCCCGGCGCGCGCCGCGCACATAAGCACGACTCCCCGGGCCTGGCCCAGCTTGAGCGTCGATTGGGGGTTCTTGTTGACGAACACTTCCTCGACCGCGGCGGCAGCCGGAGAATGATCTGCGATCAAAGCTTCGAGCTGGGCCGCGAGAGCTGAGAGCCGGCGCGCCAGCGGAGCGGACGTGTCCGTCTTGATCTGCCCGTTCGCAATATGCGCCAGGCGATTGCCCTCGGCTTCGATCAATCCCCAGCCGGTCGTGCCAAGGCCGGGGTCGAGGCCAAGGACTTTCAGGCGAGCTTCTCCAGCTCATCCTCCGGCACGTCGTAATTGCCCCATACCGTCTGGACGTCGTCATCTTCTTCGAGAGCATCGATCAGCTTCATGAGCAGCTGCGCGTCGTCGCCGCGCACCTCGACCTCGGTCGACGGCCGCCATGCCAGCTTCGCGCCTTCGCTTTCGCCGAGCATCGGCTCGAGCGACCGAGCGACTTCGTGGAGGCTGTCGATGCTGGTCCAGATGCGGTGCCCGTCCTCGTCGCTTTCGACGTCCTCGGCACCCGCCTCAATAGCCGCTTCGAGCACCTTGTCTCCATCGCCCGCGCTCGCCGGATATTCGATCAGGCCGAGGCGGGAAAAACCGTGGCTGACACTGCCGCCCGCGCCGAGGTTGCCGCCGTTCTTGGAAAACGCCGTGCGCACGTTGGTCGCGGTCCGGTTGCGGTTGTCGGTCAGTGCCTCGACGATGATCGCCACGCCACCCGGGCCGAATCCCTCGTAGCGGATCTCCTCGTAATTCTCGCCATCCCCGGCCGACGCCTTGTCGATCGACCGCTGGATATTGTCCTTGGGCATCGACTGCGCGCGAGCGGCGATGATCGCCGAGCGCAGGCGCGCATTCGCATCGGGATCAGGCAAGCCCATCTTGGCCGCGACGGTGATTTCGCGGCTGAGCTTGGAGAAGAGGGCGGAGCGCTTCTTATCCTGCGCCCCCTTCCGGTACATGATGTTCTTGAATTTGGAATGGCCGGCCATGGCGGTTCCTTATTCCAACCCGAGCGCCTGGCGATAGGTCTCCAGCAACGCGTCGGCCTCCTGCCGGGCGTGCGTCTCCATCTTCCTCAGGCGGACGATCGCGCGCATCGTCTTGGTGTCATAGCCGTTGGCCTTCGCCTCGGCATAGACATCGCGGACATCGTCCGAAATTCCCTTCTTCTCTTCCTCAAGCCGCTCGATCCGCTCGATAAACAGCCGCAGCTGATCGGCCGCGACGTTGCCATCCGCCATGCTACCTGAACTCCGATTTCAATGTGTGGACCGCGGCTCTAGCGGGTTGAACCGTCATAGCAAGCGGCTAAGGCAGGCGCGAAGAGGGAGCTGTCATTGACCCAAACGCTAGCGCCGCGCTCACGCAAGGTGAAGATCTTGGCGACGCTCGGCCCTGCATCCAGCGACGCGAAGATGATCCGCCAGCTGATGCTTGACGGCGCCGACGCCTTCCGGATCAACATGAGCCACGGCGATCAGAAGCAGAAGGCGAAGCTGGTCGAGGCGATCCGGGCGCTCGAAAAGGAATTCGGACGCCCGACCACAATCCTTTTCGACCTGCAGGGGCCAAAGTTGCGTGTGGGTCACTTCAAGGGCGGGCGCGCCATGCTCGAAAAGGGTCAGCGCTTCCAGTTCGATCGGGAGGAGAAAGCGGGCGACAGCAGCCGCGTGCAATTGCCGCATCCCGAAATCTTCGAGTCTGTGCGCCCCGGAACCAACATCCTGATCGACGACGGCAAGATCCGGCTTAACGTGCTCGAGGCGGGGGAAGGCCAGATCATCTGTGAGGTCAAGGTCGGCGGGCCAGTCTCCGACAACAAAGGCGTAAACGTCCCCGACGTGCTGGTGCCTATCCCCGCACTTACCGAAAAGGACCGGGACGACCTTCAGTTCGCGCTCGAGCAGCGCGCCGACTGGATCGCCCTTTCCTTCGTGCAGCGGCCCGAGGACGTGGCGGAAGCGCGGACCTTGATCGGCGACCGCGCCGCCCTTCTTGCGAAGATCGAGAAGCCGGCGGCCGTCGACAGGCTCAACGACATCGTCGCACTGGCCGACGCGGTGATGGTGGCGCGCGGCGACCTCGGCGTCGAGCTCCCGCCCGAGCAGGTCCCGCCGCTGCAGAACAAGATCGTCGCGACAGCCCGCCAATATGGCAAGCCGGTCGTGGTCGCGACGCAGATGCTGGAATCCATGATCACGTCGCCTACCCCGACGCGAGCGGAGGTCAGCGACGTCGCCAAGGCGATCTACGATGGCGCCGATGCGGTGATGCTGTCGGCAGAAAGCGCGGCGGGCCAATATCCTTGCGAAGCGGTCCAGATGATGGATCGCATC
>Ga0207644_10000772_pt1 | contig 20265 bp, 15 predicted proteins | sample KBSS73metaG_FD_184326 | JGI IMG/M metagenome (GOLD analysis project Ga0207644, IMG submission 184326) | Switchgrass rhizosphere microbial communities from Kellogg Biological Station, Michigan, USA - KBS S7-3 metaG (SPAdes) (version 2) | ecosystem: Host-associated > Plants > Roots > Rhizosphere... | reverse complement strand
CGCACCGAACTCTGTTCCCGCGCCGTTAACCTGCGAGGCCGAAGGCCTCGTCAGGTTCAACAGGGCTTGCACCGCTCTTGCTCAAGCCACCCTCGTTGCCGGGCGCGTCCAGGATCGCTACACTGGGGAACACAAGGAGCGCCATGGCCGAGGATTCCCCCTACCCACGCCTCTTCACGATCCAGGAAGCGAGCCGCGTGCTGCCGAGGATCGAGCCGCTCATGGGCGAGATGCGTGAGGCCTTCGCCCTGATCCGCAAGGAGATCGAGGCGGCTGCGCGCGAGGCCGGTGTCCCGCCCAACGATCCCAAGCTCTCGGAGCGGGTCGAAGCGCGCGGCGTCGCGCCGCCGCTCGTCGCGCGGGTCAACGAGCTCATCGCCCTGATCCACGCCCAGGGATGCCTGGTGAACGGGCCGGAGGCGGGGCTCGTGGATTTCCCCGCGCTGTTCGGCAGCGAGATCGTCTTCCTCTGCTGGAAGCACGGGGAGGAGGCGATCGGCCACTGGCACCGGATCCCCGACGGCTTCTCGGGCCGTCGTCCCCTGCTCGACGCCTCCGGCGCGTCCGACGCCTCGGCCACCGTCAACTAGCGCGCATCGCCAGCCGCCCGCACCGCTCTCGAGCGCTTCGCGCGACGGGGCGAAGACGCGCGCGCCCGGATCAGACGGGGCGGGTCGCAGCGGGAGCGTCCGGCGCCGGCGGCGCGGGGCGCATGTACAGGGTCATCAGCGCGGGCAGGAGCGTGAGCGAGGTGAAGAGGCATCCGATCGTGCCGAGGATGCAGACGAGGCCCACGCCCTTGAGCCCCGGATAGTTCGAGAACGCCACGGTCCCGAATCCTGCGATGTTCGTCAGGGCCGCCATCACCACCGCCTTGCCGGTCTCGAGGATCCCCTCGTCCCCCGGGGTCGCGCGGGTCAGGCGGTGGATCATGTGGATCCCGTAGTCCACGCCGACCCCCAGGATCATGGTCGTCGCGAACGCGTTGATGAAGTTCATCTGGATGCCGAGGACCTTCATCATGCCGAGCATGAAGACAACGCCCAGCACGAGCTGCAGCATCGCGATGACCGTGAGTGACACCTTGCGGAAGTCGATGTAGAGCAGGACGGCCACCAGAAGCAGCCCGACGCTCACGGCGAGCGCCGCGTCGCGGCGGAAGAGCCGCCGCAGCTCGAGCCCGACGAGGACGACGCTCGTCGCCTCGATCTTCCGGTCGCCCCCCTCGAGGTCGCTGGCCACCGACTCGAGCCGATCGCGGTCCAGCCGCTCGGTGTTGGGGAAAAAGTACGTGGCCGTCACGTGCTCGCCGTTCACGACGCGGTGGTAGCGGCCCACCAGCTCGCCGAGCCCGCGCTGCTCGAGGTCCTCGACGGTCAGGGCCCTCTCCGGACGGAGCATGCGGCGCAGGGTCTGCAGGTAGGCGTCGTAGCTCCCCGGCCGGAAGCCGTTGTCCGCGAGCGCCGCGCGGAAGGTCCTCTCGATCCGGTCGACGTCGAAGGCCCCCGGCGAACCCGCAGCGAGCTCGCGGATGACCGCCTCCTGCGATTCGCGCGCGGGGAGGTAGGTCAGGAGCGACTCGTATCCCTGGATGTCCCCCTGGGACGCGAGGGCGTCGAGCCGCGCGGTCACCCGGCGGTTGCGCTCGAGCGCTTCGTCGAACGTCGCCCCGTGGCACATCACGATCATGTAGTTGAGCGAGCCCCCGAACCGGCGGCCGATCTCTTCCTGGACCAGGACGCCCCGGTTGTTCCCCGACCGCAGGTCCTTGATGTTCTCGCTGAAGTCGATGTTCAAGGCGAAAACGCCCAGCACCGCGCAGACCGCGAACGAGAGGAGGGCCGTCGGCACGGGCCAGCGGGCGGCGACGGTCAGGAGACGCTCCACGCCGAAGGAGTGCAGGTAGAGCTTCTGCGCCTTGCCGGCCTTGCGCAGGCGCCGGCGCTCCAGCCACCGCAGCAAGGGAAGAGGAAGCACGGGGAAGACGAAGAAGGCGCTGATGCTCGCGAAGCGGGTGACCTTCTCCCCTTCGACGTACGCGATCATCGCGGGGAGCAGGAACAGGATCGTGACGCCGCAGAGGAGGATGCCCGTCCCGACCAGGAATCCGAAGTCGCGAAGCCCGGGGAACTCCGTCACGCACATCGCGTAGAAGGTGCCCGCGGAGGTGATCACGCCCGTAAAGACGCCGATGGCCGTCTCGCCCATGATCCTGGAGACGGCCTCCTCCAGGCTCCGTCCCAGACGCCGCTCCTCGATGTAGCGCCCGTACATCACGATCGTGAAGTCGGTTCCGAGGCCCATGAGGAGCGCGGTGAAACCGGAGGTCGCGGAGTTCAGCCCGTTCAGGAAGAGGAACGCCACCGCGAACGTCAGCGCCTGGCCCGCCGCGAGAGGGACCGATGAGTACGCGATCGCGGCGAAGCGCCGGTAGCAGAAGAGGTAGAGTCCCGTGACCAGGAAGAACGAGATGAGCGCGTTCCACAGGATGTCGCCCTTGATGAGCTTCGCGTCCTCGTGGGCGATGACGTAGCCGCCCCCGTAGTCCACCGTCATCTTGGCGAGCGGATCGGGCTCGTCCTCGTCCAGTCCCGACCGGAGCTTCTCGATCGCCGCGCGCTTCGCGTCCTCGACCTCGACGAGGAGCCGGTCGGAGAAGGCGACGTCCTGTGGAGGGCGGTTGGGCTTCGCGATGATGAGCAGGCTCTTGCGGTCGGACGCCAGGTAGTAGCCGTCCATGAGGTCGATCCGGAACGCGCCCCGGTTCTTGAGGAACGCATCGTAGAGGACCGGCAGCATCCCGAGCGGGTCCATCGTCGCCTGGAGCTTGGCGATGAACGACGGCTGGCTCGCGAGCTTCTCGTGCAGCTCCGACACGCGGCGGCGGATCGCCTCGTCCTCGAAGATGGGCCGGATGCGCGAGAGCTTGTCGGGGCCCAGGAACACGAGGGCGTTCTCGGAGAGGTTGGTCAGGATGGGCGAGGTCTCGTCGAGGCGGTACTCGACGTACTCGATGTTCTTCGACTTCTCGAGCCTCCCCGCGAGCTCGTCGGCGAACTCTTCGTAGTCCTCGGCGCTCGTGCCTCCCTTGGCGACGGAGCCGTCCTCGGGAGCGCTCACCAGGATGAGCAGGTAGTCGAGCGAGCCGAAGTCCTGCAGCGAGCGCTTGAAGATCTCGATCTTCTTGTTGGTGCTCGGCACCATCGACAGGATGTCGGTGTCGAGGCGCAGCCTGCTGCCCAGGAAACCGGAGATCGCGATCAGGATCGCGAAGACCGCGAACACCGCCCCGTGATGCCGGAGAGAGAACTTTTCGATCCGCGTGAGGAGGTTTTTCGGCAGCATGGGAGGGCGTCTCGACTATAAACAAAGCGCGCGCGGGGGGTCAAACTCCGCGCGGCGGGCGCGCGCCCTGCGCGTCGAGGATCTCCCGGACCGCGCGGGCGAGCGCCTCGGGACTGAACGGCTTGGCGAGGAAGGCGGCCTCGGCCCCGGGACGTCCGTCGTGGAACAGACCCTCGCGCGCGTAGCCCGAGATGAAGAGGACGCGCGTTTCGGGGTGGACCCCGGCGAGCCGCTCTGCGAGCTCCGGCCCGCCCATGCCCGGCATGACGACGTCCGATACCATCAGGTGGATGGGCTCCTTGTGGCGCTCGAAGATCGCGACCGCTTCGTCGGCGTTGCGCGCCTCGAGCAGCGCGTAGCCGCGTCCGTCGAGCACCTCGCGGATGAAGCTGCGCACGGACGCCTCGTCCTCCACGACGAGGACCGTCTCCGATCCGGAGGCCGCCGCCGCATCGCCATTCGAGGCGGCGGGCCGGTCTTCGGGATCGTCCACGGCCGGAAGGTAGACGCGGAAGGTGGCGCCGCGCCCCGGCTCGCTCCAGACCGTCACCTGCCCCCCGCTGCGCCGGACGATGCCGTAGACCGTCGACAGGCCCAGACCCGTCCCCTTGCCGACCTCCTTCGTGGTGAAGAACGGCTCGAAGAGGCGCGACTGCGTCTCCCGGTCCATCCCGATGCCCGTGTCCGCCACGGAGAGCTCGACCCACCCGCCGGGGCCGGCCTCGGGCAGCCCGATCGCCTGCCCCTCGTAGAGACCGATGTTGCGGGTCTCGATCACGAGGCTCCCGCCACGCGGCATCGCATCGCGCGCGTTGAGCACGAGGTTCATCAGGATCTGCTCGACCTGGCCCGGGTCGGCGCGCACCCGGCTCAGCCGGGGATGCAGCGTCGTCACCAGCTCGATGTCCTCCCCGATCAGCCGCCGCAGCATCCGCTCCATGTCGGAGACGACGGCGTTCAGCTCCATGACCCTGGGGTCCATCATTTCCTTGCGGGAGAACGCCAGGAGCTGGCGCGTGAGCGAGGACGCCCGCTCGGCCGCCCGCATGATCTCCATCGCGTAGGCGCCGAGCGCGGGGTCCTGCTCGAGGCGCGTCTGGAGGATCTCGCTGTAGCCGGCGATCGCGGTCAGGATGTTGTTGAAGTCGTGCGCAACGCCGCCCGCGAGCCGTCCGATGGCCTCCATCTTCTGCGACTGCCGAAGCTGTCCCTCGAGGTTCTTGCGCTCGGTGACGTCGCGCAGGACGACCTGGGCCCCCTCGCGCCCCTCGTAGGTGCACGGGCTCGCCGCGACCTCGACGTCCACGGTGCTCCCGTCGAGCCGGATCCACCGCTCCTCGATCAGGGGAACGCTCCGCCTCTCGCGCCGCAGCTCCTCCATCCGCGCGATCACCATCGCCCGGACATCCGGGTGCACGCGCTCGAGGACGGGAAGGCCGAGCACCGTGTCGGCGTCCGGCGCGCCCAGGAGCGTGGCCATCGCGCTGTTCACGAAGACGAACTTGCCTCCCGTCTGGATGAAGATCGCCTCCGGGGCGAGCTCGACGAGCTGGCGGTACTGCTCTTCGCTGCGCCGCAGGTCCTCGGCGACCGACTCGGCGTAGGCGCGCGCCCGCACCTGCCCACGGGAGAGGCCGAAGAGGACCACGCCGATGCCGAGCCCGCCGAGGAGGATCGCGAGGGTCTGCGTCTCACGGCGCGGCGCGAGGAAGGAAGGCTGCGCGGCCGCCGTCAGCAGCCATGGGTGCCCCGCGACCTTGAATCCGGCGGCGGTCGAGAACCGCGAGAGGAACGGCCCCGCGCCGCCGGTCTCCAGGAGAAGGTCCTCCGGAGTCTCCGCGGCGGCGGCGTAGACCCGGAAGCCGACGGTGGGCGCCGCGGCGGCGATCCCGGCGGCGAGGTCCCTGGCGCGGTAGGGGCTGAACACGTACCCCGCGAGCGCGGCGCGCCGTTCGTCCCGCGTGCCCAGGGACGATCCGTGCCGATAGATCGGCTGATAGACGAGAAAGCCGCGCGAGTCGAGAGAGTCCTTCTCCGCGCCGGCTTCACCCATGAGCGTGATGACGCCCGACGCCGCCGTCTGCCCCGAATCGCGGGCGATCTCCATCGCCTCACGGCGCGCGCGCTCGGAGTTCATGTCGAAGCCGACGACCGCGCGGTTGCCCTCGTCGAGGGGCTCCAGGTAGACGACCGGGAAGCTGTCGGCATCCCCGCGGACGGCGGGCGTCCCGGCCGCGGCGCTCGCCGGGGCGCCGATGGGGCCTCCCTCGGCTCCGGAGCCGCGCGAGCCGGACCAGATCGAGAAACCCGGGATCTCGCGGTCCAGCTCCGCGGACGCGGACGCGCGTCCCGCCGCCGGGACGCGCCGCGTGTATCCGATGCCGAGCACCCCCGGATAGCTCTCGGGGAGGTCCAGCTCGAGGACGAAGGCGCGGAACTCGGCCCGGCTGACGTAGTCGCTCGCGGAGAACAGTCCGCTCGTCGCGCGCAGCAGCGCGACGTGGGTCTCCATCCGGGACTCGATCGTGTCGCGCGCCTTCTGGACGAGGCTCTGGAACCGGAGCCGGTCCTTCGCTTCCGCCGTGAGGTGCGCGTAGTAGGCCGAGCCGAGGGACAGGGCCACGGACAGTCCGAGCACGAACCACGGTACGAACGACCGGATGGGCCGGACCTTGCGGCCGTTCGGAACAGCGGTTGCGGGGCCCACTTGCCCGCATCATACCAGCGCACGTATGGTACGGGGATGCGAGGGCTCTTGACGTCGCGATGATGATCGAGATACCGACACTCGTCGTCGACGACGAGCCGTCCATCCGGGATCTGCTCCAGCTCCAGCTCTCCGGGCTCGGATGCCGGGTCGCGGTGGCGAGCGACGGCCGCGCCGCGCTCGACATCCTCCAGGCCGGTCCGGTCGATCTCGTCTTCACGGACATCCGCATGCCGAAGATGTCCGGAATCCAGCTCCTGCAGGAGATCCGGGCGCTCTCTCCCGAGACGTCCGTCGTCGTCCTGTCGGGCTACGCGACGATCGAAGACACCGTGCAGGCCCTGAGGCTCGGGGCGCTGGACTTCATCCACAAGCCCTTCCGCCGGGCCGACGTCGAGCGCGCCCTGGACCGTTATCGGCGCCTGAGGCGCGACGCGCACCTCACGGCCGGCTATCTCTCGCAGCTCCAGGAGTCGAGCCAGGCGCTGACGATCCCCTCGGACAAGGAGGCCGCCCGCGTCGTCGCGACATCGCTCACGCGCGATCTCGTGGGACTGGGCCTGTGCTCGGCGGCCGAGCGCGAATCGGTCACCCTCGCGCTGCACGAGGCGATCCTCAACGCCATCATCCACGGCAACCTCGGCGTTCCGTCCTCGCTCAAGAACCAGGACGTGCGGCTCTTCGAGGAGCTCGTCGAGGAGCGCCGCCGGGACCCCGCGTACGGAGCACGCATCGTCCGCATCGAGGCGCGGGCCGACCGCAGCCGCGCCGAGTTCCACCTCGAGGATCAGGGAGACGGGTTCGACCATCGCAAGCTCCCCGACCCGACCGAGGCTGCCTCCCTCATGGAAGTGAGCGGACGCGGGCTGCTCATCATCCGGCTCTCCATGGACGAGGTCCGTTGGAACGAGCGCGGAAACCGCATCACCCTCGTCTGGAAGGCCCGCGCGCCGAAGGCCTGAGCCGGCCCGGACGCGGAGCGCGCGCGTTGGCTGAGAGATCCGCGACATTGCCGCGCGCGATCGCCGAGCTCCGGCGATACTACGGACGCCCCGAGCCGCCCCCCACTTCCGATCCCTTCGAGCTCGTCCTATTGGAGAACGTCGCGTACCTCGCGACTCCCGAGCGGCGCCGCGCGGCGTTCCTCGAGCTGCGCCGCGGGATCGGGACGCGGCCCGAGGCGATCCTCGCGGCGGCTCCCGAAGCGCTCGAGGCGGTCACGCGCCGCGGGATCCTCGGCGCCGCCTTCGCCGAGAAGCTGCGCGCGTGCGCCGCGATCGCCCTGGAAGAGCTCGAAGGAGGGCTGGACGCCCTCGTGCGGGGACCGGTCGATCGGGCGAAGCGCGCGCTGCGCCGGTTCCCTTCCATCGCCGAGCCCGGTGCGGAGAAGATCCTTCTCTTCGCCGGCGCGGCGCCGCTGCTCGCGCCCGAGTCGAACGGCCTGCGCGTGCTCACGAGGCTGGGCCTGATCCGGGAAGAGTCCTCGTACGGGCGCACCTACGCCGCGGCCCGCGCGGCGGCGCGGGCTCTTCCGGCGTCCGTGAAGAGCCTCCAGGAAGCGCACCTGCTCCTCGCCGTCCACGGACGAACGCTCTGCACGCGCGCCGCGCCCCGTTGCGAAGCCTGCCCGCTCGCGTCCCCGTGCGCGTATGCGCGCGCCTCGCGGCGCGCGATCCAAAGGTCCCCGAAATGACGCAGAAACCGCCGAAGCCGAGGCGCGCGGGCGTGAGCTTCGACGAGGCGCGCGCCCTGCTCCTCGCCCTGCCCGGCGTCGAAGAAGGCCCCTGCTACGGAACGCCCGGCTATCGTGTCCGGCGGCAAGCTCCTCGCGCGGATCCGGCCCGATCTCGAAACGCTCGTCGTCACGTGCGGCGACGACGAGCGCGACGTCCGGATGCAGCTCGATCCGGAGACCTATTTCATCACCGACCACTACCGGGATATCCGGCGGTGCTGGTCCGTCTCGGCCGGGTCCCCTCGGAGGAGCTTCGTGAGCTCCTCACGATCACCTGGCGCAGGAGCGCACCGAAGACCCTCCTCGCGGCGCTTCCGGACGGCGCGCTCCCGGAGCCGGCGAAGGGCCGCTCCGCCGGGGCGCGACGGCGGCGCGATCGAAGACGATCTCGATGACGCGTCCTGCGAGCACCCCCGACCGCCGACGACGCGCTCGCCGCTGACCCCGCGCGCGCGGCGCCCGGAGGGCCGACAGCCGGGCGCCCGAGCGCGGAAGCGCGGACGGCTTCGGCCCCCCGCGTCGGACCCGCGTCGGCGGGGGCAAGGGTCAGCCGCGGCAGACCACGCGCGCTTCGTCCCCCGTCCCCACCTCGCCGCCCCGGAGGACACGCACGTGGATGCCGCGCATGTTGAGAGAGCGCCTCCCTGGATCCTGCACGAAGCGCAGAGCGTCCGCCCCGAAGCGTGCCTGGAACTTGCGACACCCGTTGTGCGGCAAGGGAGTGACTTCGAGGAGGACCTCGCCGATCTCCACCTGCGAGCCTGGCGGCAGGTTCGCGGCGGAGATGTCGAGATCGAGGAAGAGGTTGTCGCCGAAGAGCTCCAGCGGCTGACCGTTCGCGATCATCAGGGCGAACCCCGCCTGCATCACCGTGACCTGAGCCTCGGGCCTGCGGTCCGCGCGCCTTCCCCAGGAATCCCCGTCCACACCGCCGTCCGGCGACAAGCCGATCCGCGCGGGGGCTTCCCGGCGTCCCCCATCACGACGCGTCACCACGTGCACGACGCGACCCAGGTCGGCGGGCGCGGGTGGAAGCGCCGCCAAAGCTCCATCGAGGCCGGCCGTCGTGGGGTGGCGGGCGGGGTCGCCCGAGCTCTCCGAGTCGATGCGCATCGGCTCATTCTCCGACGAGTCGGGCGTCGCGACCAGCCGCTCGCCCATGAGAAGATCCGCAGGACCGCGACGCCCGCTCCATGGCGCCCCGGGGGGAGGAGCGGGTCTTGAATGAATCCACGACGCAGCCGCAGGTCACGGGGGACGCCACGGGCGGAATCATCCCCTACAAGAACCCCCCCGCCCTGATCGCTTACTACCTCGGCCTCTTCTCGATCATTCCCTGTTTCGGCGTGCTCCTCGGAATCCCCGCCGTCATCCTCGGGATCATTGGCCTGGTCCAGCGCCGCAAGAATCCCGTCATCAAGGGGTCGGTCCATGCCTGGATCGGCATTGTGGTCGGGGGACTCATGAGCCTCCTGTGGCTCGTGCTGATCGCCTTGATGATCGGCGTTTCGGTGATGCCGAAGTAGCCGTATGGAGAGAGCCACCAACCGGGTGGAAGCCTTCAGCGACGGCGTCTTCGCGATCGCGATCACGCTGCTCATCCTGGAGATCCGCGTTCCCGAGCTCGACGGCGCGGCGGGGAGTCGCGAGCTGGCCGGGGCCCTCGTGCGGCTCTGGCCGTCGCTCTTCGCGTTCCTCTTCAGCTTCTTCGTGATCCTCGTGATGTGGATCAACCACCACGAGTTCATGCGGTGGGTGAGCGGCTGCGACTACAAGTTCCTCTTCGCCAACGGACTGGTCCTGCTGTTCGTGACCTTCGTCCCCTTCCCGACCGCCGTGGTGGCACGCTATCTCGGCACGGACGCGGCCCGAGCCGCCGTCGCCTTCTACTGCGGGACCTTCGTCTGCATCAGCCTCGCGTACCAGGTCCTGTTCCAGTCCGTCGCGCGGGGGCGGCGGCTCACCCACGACCACGTCCCCGAAGAAACGCTGAACCGGGTCCGGCGGGCCTACCGTATCGGACCCATCGTCTACACCATCTCGACCCTGGTCGCGTTCTGGAGCGCGTGGGCCGGTCTCCTGCTCTGCGCCTCGCTCTGGATCCTCTGGACGCGGCTCTGCTATCACCCTTATGGGAACCGGCACGATTGATGACAGAATGATCTTTTCACCATGCCCCCGCCGGCCGGAAGGCCTCAGGGAGAAAGAGTCACGACGATGAGCGTGGGCCTTCTCGATACCGTCAATACGAACTTCGATCGCGCCGCGGCCTTCACGAACCACCCCAAGGGGCTGCTCGATCAGATCAAGATCTGCAACAGCGTCTACCGCTTCAGCTTTCCCGTGCGGGTCGAGGGAGGCGGCTTCGAGGTGATCGAGGCGTGGCGCGCCGAGCACAGCCATCACAAGCTGCCCGTCAAGGGCGGGATCCGCTACTCCGAGCTCGTGGACGAGAACGAGGTCCAGGCGCTGGCGGCGCTCATGACCTACAAGTGCGCCATCGTGGAGGTCCCCTTCGGGGGCGCCAAGGGCGCGATCAAGATCGATCCCCGCAAAGTCTCGCTCGAGCAGCTCGAGCGCATCACGCGCCGCTACGCGGCCGAGCTCATCAAGAAGAACTTCATCGGGCCGGGGATCGATGTGCCCGCCCCGGACTACGGCAGCGGCCCGCGCGAGATGGCGTGGATAGCCGATACGTACGCACAGTTCCATCCGGGCGAGATCGACGCCAACGGCTGCGTGACCGGCAAGCCGATCAGCCAGGGAGGCGTCCGGGGCCGCACCGAGGCGACCGGCCGCGGGGTCTACTTCGGGATACGCGACGCGCTCGCGAGCGCGGACCTGGCCAAGAAGCACGGCCTCTCTCCCGGCCTGGCCGGCAAGCGCGTCGTGATCCAGGGGCTCGGCAACGTCGGCTATCACGCCGCGAAGTTCCTGCAGGAGGGCGGGGCGGTCCTCGTCGGTCTGGCGGAGTACGAAGGCGCGATCGCCAACCCGGAGGGGCTCGAAGTCGACGACGTGGTCCGCCACCGCCGTGAGACCGGAAGCCTCCTGCGCTTCCCCAAGGCGCGCGAGCTGGCCCGGTCCGCCGATGCGCTGGAGCTGGACTGCGACGTCCTCGTGCCCGCCGCCCTCGAGAACGTCATCACGATCGAGAACGCCGGACGGATCAAGGCGCGCTGCGTCGCCGAGGCGGCCAACGGCCCCATCACGGCCGAAGCCGAGACGAGCCTGCTCGCGCGCGGGATCCTGGTGATCCCCGACATCTACCTCAACGCGGGGGGAGTGACCGTCTCCTACTTCGAGTGGCTCAAGAACCTCTCGCACGTCCGCTTCGGGCGGATGGGCAAGAAATTCGAAGAGATGACCGCACGCGGCATGGTCAGCGCCCTCGAGAGCGCCACCGGCAAGCCCCTCTCGGAAGATCAGCGCTCGCTCCTCATCCGCGGCGCGGATGAGGAGGACCTCGTCAACTCCGGGCTGGAGGAGACGATGTCCAGCGCGCTCGACACCATCCGCGAGATCCATCTCACGAATCCGAAGATACCGGACATGCGCACCGCGGCATTCGTCTGCGCCATCGACAAGATCGGCCAGAGCTATCTCGAGCTCGGCATCTTTCCCTGATGGTCACGAACATCCTCGCCGCGATCGCGGCTTTCGTCATCGCCGTCATCTCCGCCACCGGTTACTGGGGCGTCTTCCTGCTCATGGCGATCGAGTCGGCGTGCATCCCGCTCCCATCGGAGATCATCATGCCCTTCGCCGGGCACCTCGTGGAGCGCGGTCAGATGACGCTGTGGTGGTCCGGGTTCTGGGGGGCCGTCGGCTGCGTCGCCGGCTCGCTGGTCGCCTACGGGGTCGGCTATTTCGGCGGACGACCCCTGGCCGAGCGGTACGGCCGGTACGTCCTGATCAGCCGCCACGACCTCGACCTCGCGGACAAGCTCTTCGAGCGCTGGGGGAACCCCATCGCCCTGGTCGCCCGCATGCTGCCCGTGATCCGGACCTATATCGGCTTCCCTGCGGGGGTCGCCCGGATGCCCCTGGGCCGATTCTGCGTGTACTCGTTCCTCGGGTCCCTGCCCTGGTGTCTGGGCCTGGCCTGGCTCGGGCAGCGGGCGACCCGCGCCTTCGGCATCACGGATCCTGGCGCGTTCGTCGAAGTGGTCCACCACACCTTCGGCCGCTATTTCCACATCGCCGATGCGGCCATAGGCCTGGTCCTGCTGGCAGGGGTCGTCTGGTGGGTCCGGAGGCACTTCAAGCACGCCTGAGGGAGTGCCCGGGCGCCTGTTTTCCGCTTCCCGGCGGCTGATGCCGGTACCCCATCGAGGGTAGTCCCGAGGTGTCCTCGGGGGTCGTTCCCGGAGCCCGTCCGGGCGGGCTGCGGAGGCCCCCCTTCCCTACCCCGAAGAAAAGGCTTGAGTTAGCAAAACATTGTGATAAAATTCTCAAACTATGAGATGTACATACAAGTTTCCGTCCGATGACTTCTACTGCTGGCGGTACCAGGTCTGGTACAACTCCTACGACTGCGCCTACAGGACGAAGTTCCAGACATCCCCGGGCTGCAGGGATTGTCCCCAGGGGGACGGGAACCTGAAGCGGCACTCGGTCAAGCTGGCCAATGTGCGATGGCCAGGGGCCGGAGGACCCGAGATCAGCGACGATCTCGAGGTCGAAACGGTCGCCGACGTCCTGGCCGCCGCCCTCAAATAGCTCACCCGTAAAGCCTTCGTCGCGATCCCTCCTCCTTCGGACGCCTGACGTGTGTCCGGAGCGCCACAGGTGTCACTTTCTGTTCCTGGCCAGCCTCGGAGCCTGTGCGTACTGTCCCTCCTATCGGGCGAAGGCCGCCCAGCTCCAGGAAGCGCTCACATCGAACGGGGACCATGGGCTCGAGACTATCCAGACCTCTCCTCACGACGCTCCTCATCGGACTCCTCGGGTCTTTTTTGCAGGGATCCGCTTCGGCGGAGCCTCGCGCCGTTCCCGAAAGCAGCGCGCCGCCCCTCTTTCTCGTGGACAGCCCTTTCGATCCGCCGGCCCTCTCCTCGATCTACGTGGTAGATCCCGCGAGCGGGGTCATGACGCTGCGGGCCGACCTGGGGAGCGCCTACACACCCGCCCTGGCCCTCGCCGCGGCCTCGGAGACGGTCCTCTACGCTGCCGGGACAGACCCGTCGGGGACGCTCTGTTTGGGCAGCGCCTGCCTGCTCCTGAAGATCGTGCTCGATCCCGGATCCACGACGCCCCTCTCCGTGACGGCGGTCGGCCCCTTCCACGCGGGCGCCCTTCCCGTCGGCGAGATCACAGGGATGGCTTTTCGCGCGAACGGATCGCTCTATGCCGTGAGCCAGGTGAACAGCGGGCTGTACGTCGTGGATCCCGCCACCGGCGCGGCGACCCTGGTCGGGACGTCGAACGCGGACCTCCACGGCGGGGACATCACCTTCGACGCCGAGGATCGCCTCTGGGCCTGGACCAACGGCCCCGGCTCCGCGCCTGGGTTCTACGAGCTGGACCCGGCGTCGGCCTGGGCCCTTCCGGTCGACACTTCCGTCCCCGACAGCTACGGGGGGCTGGCCTCGCTCGGGCACACGAACCGCCTCTACGGGGCGAGCACGGGGAACGACGCGCTCCATGAGCTGACCGCCGGCGTGGGGCGCACCGGAATCATCGTCCCTTTGAGCTATCAAGGGGTCCCCTTCGACCACAAGCGCGGGGACCTCGACTCCCCCGCGTGCCTGAGCGGGTCCTTCTGCGACGACGCCAACCTCTGCACCGACGATTCCTGCGAGCCCGGGGGCTGCCGGCACGCCGCGGTCGCGGGGTGCTGCCTCAGCGCGGCGGACTGCGACGACGCCAATCCCTGCACCGACGATGCGTGCACCGGATCGCACACCTGCGCCCACACGAACCTGGACGGCGGCCAGACCACCTGCGGGACCGGCGCGTGCCGGAGGACCGTCACCGCCTGCATCGCCGGGATCCCGCAATCCTGCCAGCCCGGACTCTCCGCGGCAGAGACCTGCAACGGCGTCGACGACGATTGCGACGGCGCGACCGACGAGGGCGTCCCCGCGCCGGCGGGAGTTCCCACGGTCAGCGTGACGGGCGGTACGGCGACGATCCTCTCCTGGACTCCGGTCCCCGGCGCCTTCCAGTACGAGGCCGTCCAGGGCAGCCTCGCGACCCTGGCCTCCACGCAGGGCGACTTCACGACGGCGTTTTTGGCATGCATCGGCTCGCACCTGACGGTCACGTCGGCCGGCGTCCCGGGATCCGCTGCCGCGGGCGGGGGGTACTGGTATCTCGTCCGCCCCTCCAGCTGCTCGACGCCGGGCACTTTCGCCGAGCCCGGGCAGGCCGCGCCGCGCGACGCGGAGATCGCCGCCGCGCCCGCCGGCTGTCACCCTCTGCCGTAGCACCGTCGCCGCGCGACGGTCCGCACGCGCGCCGGGGCCGCACGCGCACAGGTTCCGCGCGCGCACCGTTTCGCGAGCGCGCTGCCCCGGATTCGCGTCCGCGCTAGAATCCGCGGATGCCCGTCCGCCGCCGCACCGTCTCCGCCGCGTCCATCGCGCGAATCGCCAAGGTCGAGCTGCACCAGCACGTCGACGGCTCCATCCCGCCGTCGCGCACGTGGGCGCTCATGAAGAGGCACGGGCTCGCCCCCGTCGCGACCCGCGCGGCCATGACGCGCCTGCTCGCGCTCCAGCCCGAGGAGGAGGGCTCCCTCCTCGCCTACCTCGACAAGTTCCACTACCCGATGTGGATCACCCAGTTCTACGAGAACATCCGCGAGGTCACGATCGCGATCGTCTCGGACGCCGCGCGTCGCAACGTCAAGGTGCTCGAGCTGCGCTACTCGCCCGTCATCCACACCTTCGCGGGGATCACGATCCGCCAGGCGATCCGCGCCGTCCTGTCGGGGATGAACAAGGCGCGGGAGCGCTACGCCGTCCACGTGGGGCTCATCGTCATCGCGATGCGCCAGCACGGCCCCCACATCGCGAAGATCCTCGCGCGCCAGGCGATCGCCGAGGCGCAGCACCTGCACGACCGTTGCGGTGTGATCGGGTTCGACATCGCCGGCGCGGAGAAGGGCAACGCCCCGAAGCTATTCGCGGAATCCTACCGCGTGGCCGAGACCGGCAAGCTCGGCCTGACGGCCCATGCGGGCGAGGACGAAGAGGCGCGCTATGTCTGGCAGGCGATCGACGAGCTGGGCGTGACCCGGGTCGGGCACGCCTGTTCCGCCGTGCGCGACCCTGTCCTCGTGCGCCGCCTCGCGCGGGATCGCATCCTCGTGGAGTGCGCCCTCACCTCGAACTACCAGACGGGGGCCGCCACGCGCGGGAGTCCGCATCCGATCCTGCGATTCCTCGAAGCCGGCGTCCCCGTGGCGATCTGCACGGACAACACCACCGTCTCCGCCACAGACCAGAACCGCGAAAACCGCCTCCTGGCCCGCGACCTCTCGCTCCCCGCGATCACCGCGATCCACCGCAAGGCGGTCGCGCACTCCTTCATCGCGGGAGCCGACCTCACCCCCCGCCGCCTCCCCGCGCGCCGCCGCGACGGCGGCAGCTAGCGAGCGGCGTCGACGGCAAAGGACGCTCGCGCGGAGGTTCCCCCCACCGGGGGCGACGGGTCGTAGTCGCTTTTCGAGGCCCCGGCTCGGTCCGGACTGGGACCCGTCCTCTCGCCACCCCAAAAAGCGACCACGACCCGTCGCCCTCGGTGATCACGCTCCCCGCACGAGCCATCCGACTACCGCGCGAGCCCCGCGATACAGCCGGAACCGGCGCGTGGGAGTGGAAACTTTATTAATACAACACCCCGATGGTGCGCGTTGGAATCATGGGGGCAAGCACCTCGAGAGAGGGTCGATACCAGGAATTCGACCGCTCTCGATGCATTCGCCTACAGGGACTTTGCAGCGGGTAGGTCGTGCTGTGGATCGCTCGTGAGGAGAGCGTGATCACCGAGGCGGAGGGTCGAAGATCGGTTTTTGGGGTGGCGAGAGGACGGCGCCCAGTCCGGACCGAGCCGGGGGCTCAAAAACCGACTTCGACCCGTAGCCTCGGTGGGGGAAACCTCGGCGCGAGAGACAACAGCCGTGGGCGAGCGACGACCCTACGAGCACCGCCGAGCTAGTTCCGGATGCCGTAGCTCCGTAGCTTGCGGTACAGCGTCTTCGGGCTGATGCCGAGGAGCTCGGCGGCGCGGCCGCGGTGCCAGCGGACCTGCTCCAGGATGGCCAGGATCTGCTGCTTCTCCACATCGTCCAGCCGCGCCGTCGTGCGCGCCGTGATCGCGGGGACGGCGGCGTTCGTGTGCGCCGCGCCGCCCGACTCCGTGACGCCCACCAGACCGCTGTCGTGGCGCATCATCTCGGCCGGCAGATCCATGGGCTCGATCGTGTCCCCGCGCCCGATCAGCGCAGCGCGCTCGACCACGTTCTTCAGCTCGCGGACGTTCCCCGGCCAGGAGTACTTGATGAGCATCTCCATGACGTCCGGGGCGATGCTCTTCTGCGGCGAGAAGTGCTTCGCGAGGAGCGGGATGTCCTCGGGATGCTCGCGCAGAGCGGGCATGGCCAGCTCCAGCGCGTTGATCCGGAAGTAGAGGTCCTTGCGGAAACGCCCCGCGTCGACTTCGGAGGCGAGCGTCCGGTTGGTCGCGACGATCACGCGTACGTCCGCGTCGATGCGGCGCCTTCCGCCCACGCGGTAGAACGCCTTCGTCTCGAGCACGCGCAAGAGCTTCACCTGCAGTCCCAGCGGCAGCTCTCCGATCTCGTCGAGGAAGAGCGTTCCCTTGTGCGCCATCTCGAAGAGGCCCGGACGCGCCGTGTCCGCGCCCGTGAACGCACCCCTCTCGAATCCGAAGAGCTCGCTCTCGAGGAGGTTCTCGGGGATCGCGCCGCAGTTGATGTCCACGAACGTCGCCTCTGCGCGGTGGCTCGAGGCGTGGATCGCATGCGCCGCCAGCTCCTTGCCGGTTCCGCTCTCCCCCATGATCAGGACGGTCCCCTCGCTCGGCGCGAGGCGCGCGATCAAGTCGTCCACCTTGCGCATGACCTCGCTCTTGAAGAGGAGCCCGGTCGACGGCTCCTTGCGCGCGATCTGGCGCTTCATGAGGAGGTTCTCGCGGCGCAGGGTCTTCTTTTCGCCGGCCTTGCGCAGGATCTGGTCGAGCGCGTCGAGCGAGCAGGGCTTGGTGACGAAGTCGCAGGCTCCGAGCTTCATGGCCTCGACGGCGATCTCCACGGTGGAGTTCCCCGTCAGCATGACGACCTCGGGGGCGACGTCGAGCTCGCGCGCGAGAGCGAGGACGGCGAGCCCGTCCATGCCCGGCATCCGCACGTCGAGCAGGACGACGTCGAACTCCTGCTTCTCCAGGCACGCCGCCGCCTGGGTGCCGTCCTGCGCGACGGTGACGGCGTAGCCGCGGCGTGCGAGCTCGCGCGAGATCACCGAGCGCAGGTTGGACTCGTCCTCCGCGATCAGGAGACGGATGGCATCGTTCGGCTGCATTCCTTGTTCCCTTCTTCCTCGATGAGGGTCGTCCGGGAGATCGGCAGGACCACCGTGAACCGGCTGCCGGAGCCCGGAACGGAATCGACTTCGATCCGTCCGCCGTGCCCCTGCATGATCCCGTAGCAGACCGAGAGCCCCAGGCCCGTTCCGCGCCCGGCAGGCTTGGTCGTGTAGAACGGCTCGAAGATGCGGGGGAGGTCCGCCGCGGCGATCCCGCATCCGGTGTCGCGCACCTCGCAGCGCAGCTCGCTCGCGCTCACGGACGTCGCCAGGCCCAGGCGGCCCCCGTCCGGCATCGCGTCGAGCGCGTTGATGATGAGGGCCACGAACACCTGGACGATCGCATCCTCTTCGATGGCGATCAGCGGAAGCTCGGGGGCAAAGGTGCGCTCGACCTCGATCCGCTTGAATCCCGCGTGATGCTTGAGCACCAAAAGCGTCCGGTCGAGGACCCGCTCGAGGTTCTGCATTCCCTTCGCGGAGGGACGCACGCGGCTGAAGTCCAGGAGGTCCTCCGTGATCCGCTTCGCGCGGTAGGCCTCCTGCTCGATGATGTCCAGGTACTCCTTGAACTCGGGGGAGACGGCCTTCTCGGCGATCTCGCCGAGGCGGTTGCGCAGCCCGTCCGCGCAGGTCACGATCGTGGCGAGCGGATTGTTGATCTCGTGCGCGACCCCCGAGGCGAGCCGGCCCATCGCCGCCATCTTCTCGGTGACCACCATCGACTTGGCGAGCCGCTTCTGGTCGGTGATGTCCTCGCCGATCGTCAGGACGTGCGTCACTTCGCCCGCGTCCAGGCTCATCGGCAGCTTGCGGATCCGGAAGTGGCGCAGCTCTCCGTCGGCGGTCGAGTCGCGCTCGAAGACGAGGTTTTCGCCGCGATCGAAGACGGGGCGGAGCTCGGATTCGATCTGTTCCCGCTGCTGCTGGTCGAAGACGTCGAACAGCGAGCGGCCGATCGCCTTCTCACGCTGCAGGCCCTGGTTCCCCAGCTCGCGCTGGCGGTTCCAGGCGACGATCATGCGCGCCCGGTCCACGACGTAGACGCTGATCGGGAGCGAGTCGATGATCTGGCTCGTGAACCGGTTCTGGCGCTCGAGCGTCGCCGTGCGGTCGCGCACCAGCGATTCGAGCCGCTCGGAGTAGGCGCGGATCCTGCCGATGAACTCCTGGTTGCGGAAGGCCAGAGCGAGCTGCCCGCAGACGGTCTGGAAGGCGCGCGCGTCCTCGTCCGAGAAGACGTCGGGCCGGCGCGACAGCAGCGCCAGGACTCCCATCGACCCCTCCCGGTCGCGGATCGGCGCCCAGCAGACGCGCTCTCCGTTCTCGCGGATCTCGAAGTGGAGCCTTCCGCTGGCGAGCGTGCGCGCGGCGCCGGTGCGCGAGAGAAGCTCTCGCGCGTGCGGCGCGTTCTTGTCGGGCGCACAGGCGCGCAGCTCGAGCGTGCGGCCTGCGACCATGCCGATGGCCGCGAGCTCGAGCATGAACTCCGCGGCGATCGCCTCGGCGGCGGGGGTGTACGGGTCCTCGGCCTGAAGGCTCGAGGAGAGGAGCATGCCGACCTCGTTGATCGCCGAGAGCCGCTCGTTCGCGCGCTTGAGGGAGCGTCTCTGCGCGCGCTCGCGCAGATGGATCTCGACGCGGATCCGCAGCTCTTCGGGAAGGAAGGGCCGCTCGAGAAAGTCGTCCGCTCCCGCGGCGAGCCCCTGCAGGCGGTTCTGCGCCTCGCGCTGGGTCGTGACGAGGACGATGGGGAGATCGCGTCCCGTGCGCGTCTCGCGCATCCGGCGGCAGAGCGCGATCCCGCCTCCGCCCGCCAGGGAGACGCTGATGAGCGCGGCGCCGGGCCCGGGGTCGGTGAGCGCCGCGAGGCCCTCCTCGGCGGAGCTCGCGCGCACGACCGCGTAGCCGAACTCGCGGAGAAGCCCCGCGCTCGACTCGAGGAAGTTCGGATCGTCGTCGACGACGAGGACCGACTGCGGCGCTGAGGTCTCGGGCACTTTGTCCCTTTTTTGGGCGAGCAGTCCGCGCGCTGCGCGCCATTCACACGACGAACACCGGACGGAGACCGCCCGTAGCGAGCGCAACCGCCCGTCCTACGGAAATATAGATTCCGGGGGGAAACAGGCAATGAGGGGCAAAAACGGCGAAGAATCGCGCCTTTCGAGCCGCTCGGGACCCGCTGCTATACTCACTTGATGGCGACCAGGCGCGTCCTCTCGATGGCCGTCGCGGCGTTCGGAGCGGCGGTGCTCCTGCTTCCCGCGCTGGGCGAGCCCCCTCCTCCCGACGACGGCGGCACCCGGATCGGCGACCGGGAGGTGCCGGCCGGCGACGAGGAGGCCGCGAAGCGCCTCAAGGATCTGATGCCTCTCTGGGCCGCGACCGCCAAGCGCTACGACAACTACGCGCTCCGGTTCCTGTGCACCGAGACGCATCGCAACATCGACTACTCGCGCTCCGCGGGCGAGGCCAAGAGCGAGAAGGAGACCCCTTACGGGTACCTGCTCGAGCTGGATCCCAAGAACGTCCACTACGACGTGGTCCGCCAGACCCTCGACAAGGACGGGCAGCCCACGGGCGAGAAGAAGATCGACCTGAAGTGCCCCGAGCCCTATCTCTGGTCGTTCCTCTTCCTGCCGACGCTTCGCTCGAACATGCGCTTCCACTACCTCGGGCGGGAGGTGCAGAACTATCACCTGACGCACGTCGTCTCCTTCGAGGGATCGGGCGCGCACGCGGACGGCCGGGACATCCGCGAGTGGTCCGGCACCGCCTGGATCGAGGAGAACACCGGCAACATCGTGCGCATCGAGGCGCGTCCCTGTTTCCAGAAGGAGCGAATGGTCGCCGTGTGGCAGGAGTTCAGCCAGTCGTTCGGCATCATCGGGATCAAGACCAAGTCCCGCCCGCACGGGTACATCCTC
>Ga0207644_10000770_pt1 | contig 20297 bp, 16 predicted proteins | sample KBSS73metaG_FD_184326 | JGI IMG/M metagenome (GOLD analysis project Ga0207644, IMG submission 184326) | Switchgrass rhizosphere microbial communities from Kellogg Biological Station, Michigan, USA - KBS S7-3 metaG (SPAdes) (version 2) | ecosystem: Host-associated > Plants > Roots > Rhizosphere... | reverse complement strand
AACATGAACGCGTCATCCGAATCTGGCGAGTGCGCGAGTGTAATTGTGCGTGTAGCTATTGCTGGTGCAGTCATAAAAAGTTCAGGCGATTGCAGCTGTCTCGATTCGATTGTAAACGGTGTCACGCTCGACAGCTTCGAATCCGGCTTCTTCGATCAACTGAATTAGTTCAGGCTTCGTCATCTTTACTTCGTTATTTGATTCAACTGAGTAGCTTTCCGTTAGCTCTCCGCCTTCGGTAATTGTGCCGTCGATGTCGTTCGCGCCGAAATGGAGGGCAACCTGCGCCAGCCGCTTGCCCAACATCACCCAGTACGCTTTGATGTGCGGAAAGTTGTCGATCATCAGGCGCGACACGGCCATGGTTTTGAGCGAATCGATGCCCGAAGGCCCCGGCAGATGCGCGAGCTGCGTGTTTTCGGGATAGAACGCCAGCGGAATGAAGCACTGGAAGCCACCCGATTTGTCCTGCTGCTCACGGAGCCGAATCATGTGATCGACTCGGTCTTCGAAAGACTCGATGTGACCGTAAAGCATCGTGGCATTGGTTTTTAGTCCCGCCGCGTGGACTTTCCCTGCGAGATCGAGCCAGCGTTGCGCGTCGCACTTGTGCGAGCAAATCATGGAACGCGTCGGCTCGCGAAAGATTTCCGCACCGCCTCCGGGACACGAATCCAGTCCGGCGTCAATCAACTGATTAATCACGTCCTCATCGTCCATTTTGTAAAAACGCGCGAAGTGATCGAGTTCCACCATCGTGAAGGCTTTCAGATGAAGCTGCGGATATTGTTTCTTTAATGACGAGAGTAAATCCGTGAAGTAACTGAACGGAAGCTTCGTGTTCAGTCCGCCCGTGATATGCAGTTCGGTCGCGCCCTCGCCCACAGCGTGGCCGGCAATCTTGAGGGAATCATCGATGTTGTGTGTGTAAGCATCCGGCTGGCGCGGCGTGCGAAAGAAGCCGCAAAACTTACAATCAACGTAACAGACATTAGTCGGATTAAAGTGTCGATTGACATTGAAGTAAGTTGTGCGACCGTGCATCTGCCGGCGCACAGTGTCGGCGAGTTTTCCCAGCACATTCAGGTCGCTTGTCTCAAACAGGGCAACGCCGTCTTCAAACGACAGACGCTCGCCTGTCCGCACTTTCGCGCTGATTTCATTCAATTTCGGGTCGTGTGAAATATTCATTTTGCGATTAACGCCTCAGGAAAACGGCACTGCCAAAAGTCAGAAACAGAATTACGCTCACGAAAGCATTTGTCGTAAAAAATGCCGCATTCAGCCGGCTTAAATCGTTGGCGCGCACCAGAGTGTGTTGATAAATCAGCAGCGCGCCGGTCGCGACTAACCCAATGAGCGCCAACGCTCCCAGATTCGTAATCAAGTATAGCGCAACGAGCGCCGCGAAGGCGCCTGCGTGCAGCCCTCGCGAAATCCAGAGCGAGTTCGCGATGCCGAAGCGCGCGGGAATTGAATACAAACCCTCGCGCCGGTCGAAGTCATAATCCTGGCAGGCGTAGAGTACGTCGAATCCTGCGGTCCACAACATGACGACTAACGAAAGCAGGAGCGGAATAGGGCTGTCGATCGCGCCGCGGACTGCGATCCATGCTCCCGTCGGCGCAATTGCCAAACACCAACCCAACACCAGATGCGAGAGCAGAGTCCAGCGTTTCGTGTAGGAATAGACGATGATACTCGCGAGAGCTATGGGCGCGAGGAGCAACGTCAAACGATTCAGCATCGCCGCAGCTGTAAAGAAGATACCGGCGGCGATCAGTGTAAATCCCCAAACAAATGCGACTGACAAAGTGCCGGCCGGAATGGCCCGCATCTTCGTGCGAGGATTGCGCGCGTCATAGTCCTTGTCAGCAATTCGATTGAACGCCATCGCCGTCGAGCGAGCGCCAACCATCGCCACGGTAATCCAAAGAATCTGCCACGCAGTTGGAATCCCGCGCGCCGCGAGCACCGCGCCGAGAAAAGCAAACGGCAGCGCGAACAGGGTGTGCTCGATCTTGATCATTTCGAGCGTCGTGCGAATGTTCTTTGTAATTGCCACGTCGCGTTCGTGTCCCGCGCTACGGCTCGCGGTTCTGTAGCTCACCCTTCCACCTGGTTGCCGTCGAATGCGGAATCCCAAATTGATCGAGAATACGAAAGCATAAATGATCGACCAGCGCCTCAATCGTCTGCGGCCGATGATAAAAACCCGGATTGGCCGGCAGAATTTGTGCTCCTGCTCGCGACAGCTTCAGCATGTTTTCGAGGTGGATCGCATTGTAGGGCGTCTCACGGGGAACCAGAACCAGTTTGCGCCCCTCCTTTAAAGTTACGTCCGCTGCCCGATGAATTAAATTCGTGCCGGCGCCCGAAGCAATCGCGCCCAGCGTTCCCATCGAGCACGGCACGACGATCATTCCCGCTTGCGGATGCGATCCCGACGAAGGCGTCGCTGCCATATTGTCGAGCCGATGCACCCGCACCATCTTCGCATCCGCCGGCAAACCAATCCATTCGTTAATCTTTTTTTCATCAGCGGTACGCCAATCGAATCCGAGTTCAACCATTGCGACCGTCTTTGCTGACTCCGACAGAATGAGGTTGATTCGTTCGACCGTGCCGCTGGCGGCCAGATGCGTCAGCGTGCGATGCGCATAGAGTGCGCCCGAAGCTCCCGTGATGCCGACAGTGATCTCCATGAAAGTCGTGATCTTACGTTCGCTCACGAGACGAAGCAAGCAAGTGCGCGCGCGTCGCAACAAAGCGACAGTTTAGAGCGAATTCAGTGCTAAGATTTCAGCTTAGGGGAATGAATACTCGCAAAAGACCGGCGGCTCGTGTGGTGAAGAAGAAGCAAACGCAGAGCCGACCAGCCCTTAGCAAATTCTCCCGCCAGCTCTTGCGCGAGTGGCGGCGGCTGGAACTTCCTGTCAAAGAAAATGCGACAACACTGATCGGAGTTTCCGGTGGCGCTGATTCGGTTGCGTTGGTTCTGGCGCTCGATCAATTGATCAAAGCGGGCAAGCTGAGGCTCAGACTCATAATTGCGCACGTCGATCATAGACTCCGAAAAACGAGCGGGGATGACGCGAAGTGGGTGAAGCAACTCGCCGGCTATCTCGGCTATCCAGTCGCAATCGAACGCGTCGACCTGCGAAGTCGAAAAGACAATCTGGAACAGGCCGCGAGGCGCGCGCGCTACGAAATGTTTACGAAGTGGGCGCAAAAACGGCACGCCGCGCTCGTCTTAACCGCGCACACAGTGGATGATCAGGCCGAAACAATCCTTTTCAATCTGCTTCGGGGCAGTGGCGCTGAGGGGCTGGCCGGGATTGAGGCGGTGAGACGACTCAACAAAGATCGAGAGACTTTGCTTGTGCGGCCGCTTCTTTCGTGGGCCCGACGCGCGGACACGGAAGAGCTTTGCCGTGCTCAAGAGATCGTCTTTCGCCGGGACGAAATGAACGAAGACGAGACATTCACGCGCGTTCGAATTCGGCGACAACTATTACCGCTGATGGAGACTTTCAATCCGCAAGTTGTCGCGGCGATCTCGCGCACCGGCAAGCTGTTGCGAGACGACAACGAAGCGCTGAATCGCGCGGCAGGCCGTTTGCTTGAACTTTCGAGGAACGATTCGGCGCGACATACGGTGCGAACAGATTTGTTGGCTAATGCGCCGTCAGCGTTACGCCGGCGCGCTTTGCGTCTTTGGTTGGAAAAATGCCGCGGCCATCTGCGGCGGCTTGAGTTCGCGCATATCGTCGCGATCGAAGATTTGGTGCTCGCGAACCGCGGGGCGCGGACTATCGAGTTACCCGGCGGCGCCAAAGTCTCCCGCCAACGAGGCCTCCTGACCTTTAATTCTCGAACCTGAGCACGGGCGGCAGCGTACTAGCAGGGCACCGCGAGGGAACAAAAGCGCATCTTAGGACTCTTTGGGTGCGGACGGTTTAAGGACAGGGACAATCTGAGGTAATTACGGTATCATGGCGGATGGAGGCAGGCAGGTTTTGAGTTCCACAGCAAGGCAAATCATATTTTGGCTGCTCATCATCGCGGGCGCGCTCCTCATCTATAAGCTCGTCAACCCAGGCAGCAAGAACACAACTAACATCGATCTAACGCAACTGGAGCAGAAGATCCAACAGGGTAAGCTCACGCAGTTGACCGTCAAGGCATCTGAAGTAGTTGCCGTTGATGATGGCGGCAAGAACTTTGTCGCCCAGCTCACTAACGAGCACACGAAGGCGGAGATTCTGAAGGAAGCCCGCGAGCCGGATCAGAACGGCAAGCCCAGAGTGGCTAACGTTCAGGAAGAAGGCAGTTCAGGAATTTGGTGGCCTTACTTGACGTACTTGCTGCCGTTCCTGCTGATCTTCGGCTTCTGGATTTTCATGCTGCGGCAGATGCAGTCGGGCGGCAATAAAGCGCTGTCCTTCGGTAAGTCGCGCGCGAAGCTGCTCAGTAATCAGCAGAAGCGCGTCACCTTCAAGGACGTTGCGGGCGTTGAGGAAGCCAAGGAAGAACTGCAGGAAATCATTGAATTCCTCAAGGAACCGCAGAAGTTTCAGAAGCTCGGCGGCCGCATTCCCAAAGGCGTTTTGATGATGGGCCCGCCGGGAACGGGCAAGACATTATTGGCGCGGGCAATCGCGGGGGAAGCCAACGTACCCTTCTTTTCTATCTCCGGTTCGGACTTCGTCGAGATGTTCGTCGGTGTCGGTGCTTCGCGCGTCCGCGACCTGTTTGAGCAAGGCAAGAAAAACGCGCCGTGCATCATCTTCATCGATGAGATCGACGCGGTCGGTCGTCACCGCGGCGCGGGTTTAGGTGGTGGTCACGACGAGCGCGAACAGACGCTGAACCAGTTGCTGGTTGAGATGGACGGTTTTGAATCGAACGATGGCGTGATTCTGATCGCGTCGACCAACCGGCCGGATGTCCTGGATCCGGCTTTGCTGCGACCAGGCCGATTTGATAGACGAGTTGTCGTATCGCGGCCCGACGTGCGTGGCCGCGAAGGCATCCTGAAAGTTCACACGCGGAAGATTCCGCTGGGCGAAGACGTGGACATCACGATCATTGCTCGTGGCACACCGGGGTTCACTGGCGCTGATCTCGCCAACCTGGTGAACGAAGCGGCGCTCAACGCCGCGCGTTACAACAAAAAAGTCGTGGCGATGTCGGACTTCGAATTGGCCAAGGACAAGGTGCTGATGGGTGCCGAACGCAAGTCGATGGTTATTTCGAACGAAGAGAAACGCGTGACGGCTTATCATGAAGCCGGCCACACGCTCGTGGGCTTGAAAGTTCCGAACGCAGATCCAGTGCACAAAGTCACGATCATTCCGCGCGGCATGGCGCTGGGTGTAACGCAGCAATTGCCTGAGGGCGATCGTCACAACTACACCAAGGAATATCTGCTCGGCCAAATCTCGATTCTGATGGGTGGTCGCATCGCCGAAGAAACCTTTCTCGGCAATATCACGACCGGCGCGTCGAATGACATTGAGAAAGCGACCGAACTGGCGCGCGCGATGGTTTGTGAGTACGGCATGTCCGAACTTGGACCGCTGACTTTCGGCAAGAAGGAAGAACAAATCTTTCTCGGCCGCGAGATTGCTCAGCACCGCGACTTCTCCGAAGAGACGGCGATTCGCATCGACACCGAAGTGCGTAAGATTGTGACTGAGCAATACGAGCGAGCCGGGAAAATCATCGACGAGAATCGCGACACGATGGTGCGGCTCGCCGAAGCTTTGCTCGAACACGAATCACTCGATGGCGTGCAGATTCGTCGCATCGTCGCCGGTTTGACCCTGGATGACACGAACGAATCAACTGATTCTGGTCCGCAGCAGGAATTGCCCGGCACGAAGGAAAAAGAGCCTTCGGCGAAACCTCTGAAACCAATCCTGCCGCCGATTACCGGAGGCACACCGGCACCGGCGTAACATTTATGCGCGGCAAGCTTCAGCTGTCGCGAGAAGAATCGACAAACTAAAGTTTGTCGGACAAAGAAAAGGCGAGAGCTAACTGCTCTCGCCTTTTCGTTTCGTAGCCTACTACTGTTTATGCATCGCGTTCGGTGGCAGGTCGCAGGTCTCTTTCCAGCGGACGGTGGCGGTGATGCGGAAGGGGCCCGGCGCCACGCCGGTGATCGTCACGTGATCTGTGTAAGTCCCGCCTTGTGCATTGTCCGGATTAGCAATCATGGTGTAAGGAATCATATGGGTCTGCGCTTCTTCTGCTCCCTGCATGCTTATGACGTCGGGCGAATGATTCACGAGGTCATAAGGAACGTCCTGATTCAGTTTGCCAAGACCCGTAAAAGTGACAGTAACCGTGGCGGTCTGCCCTCTCAACAGGCGAATCGGCGCGTTGTGAGACATGGTTACTGAAACGTTGTGAAACGGGCAAGTGCCCGTCTTTCCATTCTCGGTCACTTCGATGGTTGGTATGAAACTCTTGCTTGTATTCCATACAACACGGCTGTGGGGTGACTCGGCGATGGTCGGCGCTGGTTGGCCGCCGATTTTGGTGGAATCGGTCTTTGAGGCTTTACCGTCGAACGGACCGTGGATTGTCAGGAAGCTTCCTTGTTGTCCACCCGTAGGAACCTCGAAGTCAACAGAATTTATGGCCTCGCTTAGATCATCCATAAAATCGTGCCTGTACTCGACTTTCAACTCGAGTGAATCGCGGAGGAGCACTTCAGCGGATCTGTCCATGGCGGCAGTGTCGAGGGGCAAGTCAAGCTCCCAGTCCTCAAGCTGCGAGCTATGCGACGTGTCCTGAGGCTTGACCTGTACTTTTCCAATTTTGAACTCGTACTTTTTCAGGGCGTTAAGGTTTTTTTGTCGCTCGGCTTCGTCCTTCCCTTTTGGGTCAAACCAACTACTGCCAGAGAGGCTTTCGCGGGGCTGGATATCAGCAGGAATATTTTCTGTGATAGCTCCTTCGGGCGTAGTAATGAACAATCTAACGAGATCGAACTCCTTTTTTACCTCAAGGGCATAACCCGGTGCCGTGAACGGAGCCGTCGAAGCATTATTGCCGCCACTCTCACCAGTGGATGTCTTGTCTGTTTTCGGTGGATCTTCTTTCTTCGCCTTGTCTTCCGGTGCGGGTACGTTATTAGCGGTCGATTTTTTGGGGCGCGTTATCGTGCCGGTTTTTATGAACTCCGCCTCGTTGTTTTCAACCTTCTTCTGTATTTCTTCCTTGGCAATTCCCGAGACAGATTCGCCTATTCCGTAAAAACTCCAATCACCCGCCGCGTGCTTGAATGTGGTAATTTTTAGATTATTGTCTCCGCCAAAAATCCAAACTTCAGCGGCCAGTTGATTCCCATTATAGACGGCAGAATGCGTTTCCTTAACTTTTCCGTCCTTGTCTTTCCAGACTTCTTTAACGACTCTGAAGTTCTCGTCCGAAGTAGTCTCTAATGTGCCGCCTTTGCCAAATTTTTCATCTGCAACGGTTGTTGTGGTCAGTTTCTCCTGAGCGCTGACGGCTTCGGCAAACGAAAGCAGAGTTGAGAACAGAAGGATCGAAAGTATCGAAACCGGAAAGACCCGGCATCGGCTCTTGAAGCTCATAGAGCGTGGTTCCTTTCCGTTTTTATTGCCGACCTAAAACGCCACCGTCAGTAAGCGCAAGCGCGACATTGCTTTGCTATTGGACTGGCGCGGATTCTAAAACAGCCCTGCACGTGGAGCAATATCGATTTTCACGACACGGAAAATCGACGGTGACGCACTACTGAAATGCAGAGTGATCTGCTTTCAGGAAGACCGCCTTACTGGACCGACTCTCAAATCGAAAGAGGAGTGCGAGGTCGCGAAAAGGGCAGCGATATGCATTTTTACGGCTGGGGGAGCGCGAGTTCCGAGACTAATTTGTCAATGTCGAAAGTTCGGGATTCGAGAATGACCGCCCGGCCGCCGGTTTCATCTGCGAGCGTTCGGAGAAGATTAGTCGCCTTCGATTTTCCGTTTTTCAGGTCCTGGACGAGGCCGATCGCAAATACCGTAATCTTATCTTTACGTAAGTCTTCGACCAGTTGGGCTCGTGTGGTTTTGCTCGTGCGGTCTTCACCGTCAGTAATCAGAATGATTACCTTGTGGCCATCCGGAGACTGCTTGTTGAGCGTCGCTCGCATAAACTCGATCGCATCGAGCAGCGTGGTCTGCCCGCCTTCGATGTAAATCTGATCGATAGCCTTCAAAAGTAAATCTGCGTCCTGAGACGCTTCGATTCTTACTTTTGGTTGAGCGTTCTTATTATGACCCGGACCCTCAGAATGAAAATCGAAGATTGAGACTGGGCCACGCTCGTGGAGTTGGTCCCCTAGACTCTTGGCAATTAGCAGAACCTCTCCGAACTGCGTCCGCATCGAGCCGGTACTGTCTACGAGAATTCCGTAAGTGAGCTTTTGCTTCTCCTGCGCGACGCAAGGCAAACAAAAGGTCAATATGAGAATGGCGACGGGCAGCCGGACTTTTAAATTGAGGTTCGTCATCGCCGCATCATATCCCCTAAATGCTTCGTTGCTAAAGAACCCGGTCGCTATCGCTCCCGTTACTGACTGCATTACGTCGCATCACCTTTTTTCCACTCGCTCTCCTTGCACCGTCGTGAACTTGGGTTACCATACGAACGTTGCCGATTGAAAAATCACAACCCGCTAATCAAAGCGACCTCACCGCGAAGGGATTTCGTTTCGCGATCGTCGCCAGTCGCTGGAATGATGGAATTGTCTCGCGGTTAATCGATGGCGCGCGCAACGCCCTTTCATCACATCAGGGCGACGAAGACGCGGTCGAGATTTTTCGCGTGCCCGGCGCTTTCGAAATTCCTCTCTGCGCACAAAAAGCCGCGGAATCACGGAAGTTCGACGCAGTTATCTGTTTAGGTGTAATCATTCGCGGAGGCACTCCGCACTTCGATTTCATCGCCGCTGCCGCAGCGCGTGGAATCAATGAAGCCGGACTGAAGACGGGTGTCCCTTTGCTCTTTGGGGTCATCACGGCCGACAATATTGAGCAGGCGAACGAACGCTCCAAGAATGATGAGAACAACAAGGGACACGAAGCGGCCATAGCCGCAGTTGAGGTGGTGAATCTTTACAAAACTTTCAAAAGTGATGAGTAGTGAGTAATGAATTACTGGATACGGTGAGGAGAATCAGGAATGAAAGTTAGCGCGTCAACTCATCACTTATCTCTCATCACTCATCACTGTATTAATTATGGGCTCACGGCGTAAGGCGCGCGAATGCGCCTTGCAAATGCTCTTTGCTGCTGATGTAGCAAGCACGCGCCCGGACGAGTTGGCGCGGAACTTCTGGTCTGAGCTTGCTGACGGCGAGTTGGATGAAGACGGCCGCGAGTTTGCCACCCGACTGGCGTTGGGCACCTTGGCGCATCTTGAAGAGGTCGACGACCGCATCAAGTCCCGCGCCGAGCACTGGCGCATAGACCGCATGGCCACCGTCGATCGAAACGTGCTGCGCCTCGCCGTTTACGAATTTGTGCACGAGCCGACACCGCGAACCGTGGCCATCAACGAAGCTCTCGAAGTTGCCCGTCGCTTCTCGACCTACGAGGCCACTCAGTTCATCAACGGCATTCTTGACGCGATCAAGCGCGATTTGGATCAAGAGCACCCTCGCGATGAAGATGCGGAATTAGAAGAGCCAACGCCAGAGCCTCTCGATTCCTCCGAAAATCCTGCCTAGACTCGCCACGTTTGCGCTAAACTGCCAGCAGTGGATCCGACCCGGACTCAATTCGTTTCCGACGCCAAAGACATCATTGATCGGTTGTATGCAGACCTGCAGCAACTGCGGGCCGTTCGTTTGCAGGGACGGCAGCGGCGGGAGTTCGCCTCAAGAATCTTTCGGCACGTGCATACGTTGAAAGGAACCGCGGGCTCGATGGGATTTGCGTCCGTGGGCGAGGTCGCTCATGAAATGGAAAGTGTGCTTGATGGCGTGCGATTAGGCCGGGTGACGATTGACGATGCCACGCTAAACCTGCTGGAGAGTGGGACGGATCTGATTGCCGAAGAGTTGGAGACCGCCAATCGTATTGACTCTGCCAGGGCGGGATCGCTGGTTGCGCAACTGCACGCGCTGGCGATGAAGGCCTCACATAAGGCTGTAATCGCCGGTAGTTTGCGTTCTGCCTTGCCGGAAGATGTGGCGCGCTCATTGAGCGAATACGATCTGCAGCATGCGCGGGAAGCGGTGCGCGAAGGCGCGAAGCTCTTCATCGTCGATGCCGGATTTTTGATTGATACTTTCGACACGCAATTTCGCGAGTTGACCGGCCTCCTGGGAAAAGCTGGAGAAGTAATCGCCACCATGCCCGGACGCGCGGCAAAACCTGACGAGATTAGTTTTCGTCTGCTTTACGCCGCCCAATTCGTTGCCCAGCAGATTCGTAAAAAAGCGTCCGAACTTGGCACGGTCAGTTTCGACGAACTAACGATCGCAACGCCTGCGACGTCGGCCGCGGCAGTTTCGACATCGCCTTTATTTCAAGAATCGGACTCCAGCATCACGTCGGTGCGCGTCGGATTGAATCAACTTGATGATCTAACCTCTGCGGTGACCGATCTGTTGCGTGACACGAACAAAGCACTCATCACAATCCAGAAAGCGGCTAATACAGAAGCTGCAATCGATTTGGCCGCGAACTTGCGGCAACGATTTGTGCAGTTGGAAGAACGGCTGATCAAATTGCGTCTGGTGCCCTTGTCAGATTTGCTGAATGGCGCCGCGGCGCGCGCGGGACGGGTTGCTGCGCGCCAGCTCGGGAAAGACATTGAGTTCGAAATCGTCGGCGGTGATGTAGGAATCGACAAAGCGCTGGCGGAATTAATTGCGGAACCGCTGATGCACCTGGTCAGGAACGCAGTCAGTCATGGCATCGAATCGACTGAAGAGCGGGTTGCTAACGGCAAACCGGCAAACGGGAGGGTCCGGTTGGAAGGTTTCAGCGAAGGCAGCCGCATCCACATCGTTGTCAGTGATGACGGGCGCGGAATCGACTTGGGCGAAGTCGCAAAAGCTGCGGCGCGCCAGGGCATTGTCGCGCGACCTGGGGAACTAAGCGAAGATCAGGCGCTGCGATTGATTTTTCGGCCCGGCTTTTCAACTGCTGCGGAGGCAACCGAGATCGCCGGCCGTGGCGTGGGATTGGAGACGGTCGACCGCGCGACGACGCAGGCTGGTGGCGAGGTGCGGCTAAGTTCTCAATCGGGAAGTGGCACGACCTTCGCCATGACGATTCCCGCAACGCTCGCACTGGTACCGTGCGTAGTCGTGCGCTGCGCGGAGCAATTCTACTGTGTCGATTCAAGCATCGTGGCCGATCGCGTCACAGTGACTGACGGTCAGATTGTCGGCCAGTCAATCGAGTGGCAGAATGAACAAGTTCCTTTGCTTCACCTCGCTACCTTGGTCGCTTTCAACCCTCCGGCTAATGGCGCGCGATCAGTTTTGATTTGCAAGCCGAGTGAGCATCGGCAGACCTTCTCTCCGCATCGCAACGCGATTGCGTTACTCGTCGATGCGATTGCCGGACAGCAGGAGACCCTGGTGCGAAGTCTCGGCCCGCACGCAGCTCTATGGCACGGGATCTCAGGCGCGGCCGAATTAATAGACGGCAGTGTCGCGCTGATGATCGATTTGCCGCGATTGATCGAAGCGAATGAAAGCGGCCTTAGTTAAAAAGTTAGCTGGCGGGTTTTTCGTCCGCGATAGCGGACGGTGTGAAAATAGCCCAGCGCTTCAGCGCTGGGTGACGCGTAAGCAAAAACCAGAGCCCGCGAAGCGGACGACAGAATTTCCCACAGGAGACGATCGATTCTGAGTTTCTGTCGTCCGTAAAACTGACGACGTGCCGAGTCCATTTTTCAATCGAAGCGAATGAAAGCTAAGACTCTGCTGATTGCGACAATCTGTTTCTTCATTGGAGGATTGTGCGTGGCGCAATCCCGTGAATATCCAAGGGAGATTCGCGGCTATAAAGTTGAGCGAGCGGCAGTCGAACTTAAGTCGAAGGAAGACCAGAAAGCTTCCAAGCAGGCGAACCAAAAGACGACTTCCAGGAACGATTCGACTCCTTCCCCAGCGTCGTCGCTTCCATCTCAATCTCCGACCCCAACTCCAGTTCCGACGTCAAGCGTCGATCAATTAATCACTTTCGGGACTCCATCGTTGGCGCGGGTGACGCCTTTGGGAATCACGTTTGAAGTCCCGGTAGTAGTGGCGCCAATTACACAAAGTGGTCACGTGGATTTTCTGCTGTTCGAAGACATGGTCGTCAATAATCACTCGATCGAGATCAACGAATATCGTCGAGGATTCGATCTGCCTACAAAAAAGCCTCTGACTCTGCGCGAGCCGCTGCGGATTTTCATCTCGCTTTCGACCGCCGCGCTGACTGCGCTCGAAGAGGGAATTAATTCAAAGGAAACCTGGCCCGTGACCGGACGCGTTTACGTCTGTGGGAAATACAAAAAGTTTGTGTTCAGCTTTAAGCGATGTGTCCCGGTCGAGTTGAATGTGACGATGAACAATCCGCTCAGGAGGAAGTGACGATGGCACATGGTGGGGGTGCGGCAGCCGCAATCGCAAATGCAATCAAAGCGAGCGGATCAATTGTGCGGGTTGAGCCAAACACATTCGCGGACATTCTGCGAAAAGTTGAGAAGCCCTTGATCGTTTACGCGCAGGGCGGCTTGTTTACGGGCAAGCACCAATACCTTACGAGTTACAAAGGCCTGACGTTCTTCGCCAAATCATCCGAACAAATCGATTTGCCACGCGGCGTGGAAGTTATTGTGGCGAAGAAGATTTGGATGCCTTCGTAAGCTAGTGTCACCCGTGGCACGGGCATCCTGCCCGTGCCCCACGCGCAAGATGCGCGTGCCACTTCCAAATTACTGAAAGACCTTCTCAGCCGGAACAATCGTGACGTCCGCCGGCTTCACCGCAATCTTGTAATTCTCGATCACTTTGTCTTCGTCCGTAATCTCTTTGGGCTTTGGCGCGTTGTAAGTAATCGGCGATGGCTTGTTGTTGACAATCGCATCGCGTAATCCCGCGGCGTCCTTTGTCACAATTGCAATGCGCATCGCGTCAGATTTCAGATACGTTTTGATTGCCCGGTTCACGTCTGCCAGCGTCAGTTTCGCGAGTTGCTCACGCATGTACGTCGGGAAATCTTTAATGCCGTAATAGCTACTGTCGAGCGCGTAACCGAGCTGGTCGTCCTGCGTTGCCGTCAACACGTTGACGTACTTCGAAAGAAACTCGCGCGTCGATTCGAAAGCATCCTGCGACATACCTTCACGCACCAGCTTGTCGTACTCGTAAAGCGCGGCGCGCAAAACAAAGTGACCATTCTGCGGCTCGACCGGCCGAATCCAGATTTGAAAAATCTGAAGTTTGCGGCCCAGATTTGCGTCGGGCTGAAACTGAAACATGCCGCGCGGAAAGTATTCGATGTAAGCGTAGTCGCCATAATTCAAGCCGCGACCTTCGCGCAGACGTTGAAACAGATAGCTGTTGCTGGAGCGATGTTGGCCGAAGTATGAGGCGACGACTGCGAGCGCGGGCCAATCCTTTTGGGCGCGCGTCACATCAATGGGAAAGCCGAGCGACAGCGCGGTCGAACGTGTTTCGCGCTCGATGATTTCGATCTTGGTGCCCGGCGTCTGCGGCGGCTGCGTCAGCTTCACGCTCAGCTGATCGATCGCGCCGGTCGGCAGCTTCGCAAAGTCTGCTTCGACTCGCTTCGGAAACTCAGCCGGGTAACCCCCTGCCAATCCGATGACCAGGTTCATCTTCGTGTAGTTGGCCTGATAAAAATCGCGCACATCTTTCAGCGTCGCCGCTTCCAATGCGCTGACGGAGCCCATATTCTGATGACCATACGGATGCGGCTCCGGATAGATCATTGTGTAAAGAACCTCTTTGCCGAGTTCTTCATCATTTCCGCTGCGCAGCGAAGTTTTCAGGTAGTTGATTGCATCTTCCTTTAACCGCTGAAAGTCGTCTTCACGAAATCCGGGATCGAGAATCATCTCCCGAATCAGCGAATAGTATTTTTCGAGGTTGTCGACGTGCGTCGTGCCCGAAAAAACGGTCATCTCTTTGTCAACTTGCCACGAAAAGGAAGTCGCCATCGGATACATCGCGTCGGTAATCTGCGCGTAAGTTTTCGTGCGCGTGCCGCCTTCGGCCAACAACGCTGCGGTTAACGAAGCCAAACCTTCCTTGCCGCTCGGATCGTTAGCCGATCCCGTCATGAAAAGAATTCGAAACGAAACCAGTGGCGAGCGATTCGGAATTAAGACTGTGTTTGAATTGGCAGTGTTCATTCGATTCTGTTGCGTGTTGCGCGCCGGCCGACGCGATTTTTGCGCAAAAGCGGAAGAAATCATCAGCCCACTCACAATCACAATTAGAAGAATGGTAGCGATTCGGGTCATTTCGCCACCTCCTTCTTCGTGGTCAGCGTGACTATCGTCCGATGTTTCTCGACAAAGTATTTTGCTGCGGCCTTGCGAATGTCTTCGGGTGTAATTGAGTCGTAAACCGAAAACAGTTTGTTAACCGTGTCCGGCGTGCGGCGCAATCCGATGTAGTTCGCCAGCACGCTGGCAATCGCTTCCGAACTGTTCATCGACAACGCGAATGAGTAGCGCATCCGTGAACGCGCCGAGTCGAGTTTATCCTGCGGTACCAGCTCTTTGGTGTAACGCGCATAAGTGGCGAGAATCTGTTGCTTGACATAGTCGAGGTCTTTGACGTCCTTGAGTTTGGCATCGACCAGAAACAACTCTGGATCGCGCCGATCCTGGAAGACCGGCGAAAGCGAATCGAGCTTCTGCTCCTGCAAGACCAGTTTTTGGTAAAGGTCAGAGTTTTCGCCAAACGCGATTCCAGACAAGAGGTCGAGCGCCGCGTGATCTTTGTCTTCGTCGGAGTACGCCGGTCCTCGAAACGCGACATACAAAACGGGCAGCGTGTCTGACGGCCAATCGACATGCGCTTCATGCGGTTCGTTTTGTTCCGGTTCGCGCGGAATGTCTGGCGCATAGCTTCCGCGCTGCCAGCTGCCAAAATGTTTCTTGACGCTCGACAGTACCGCCTCGTGATTCACGTCGCCGACGACGACAATCGTTGTGTACTCAGGCCGGTAGTAGCGGCGATAGAACTCCCAACTGTAATCAAACTGATTGGGCATGTCTTCGATGTCTTCGATGAAGCCCATCGTGGTATGCGCGTAAGTGTGTTGCTTGTAGGCCGTGGCGCGCATGACTTCGTAGGCCTTCTCTTCCGGAGCGGCACTGTTCTTGTTGAATTCGCCGAGGACAGCTTTCGTCTCGGTCTTGTAAGCCGCAGGTTCGTACTTCAGAAGCTGAAAACGATCGGCCTCCAGTTCGAGAATCTGATCGAGATCGTCTTTCGAAAACACTTCATGATAGACGGTGCGATCGTCTTCGGTGTAAGCGTTTGAATCGGCGCCGGCCTTCTTCAGAATCTCATCGCGCTGCTGCCCGGTGTAATGCTCGCTGCCGCGAAACATGAGGTGCTCGAACAGGTGCGCGTAACCGCTTTTACCTTTTTCGATTTCGTTGCGCGAGCCTGTCTGCACCACGATCTGGAGGGCGACCAGATTTGGATAGTCGGTGGGGATCGTGATCAGCCGCAGGCCATTCGGCAGGTCGTCAACGGTGTAGTCGTAAGCGAACGCCTTACGCGTGGTTTGCGCCAGCGTCATCAGCGGCACGCACAGAAGTAGCGACACAATAATCAGCAGTTTCATCAGAAACGCATGCTCCTTAATAATTTGCGGGGAAGAGTGAGTATACACGAGCTGAACGCGGGAGCTAATTCCCCCCTCGTGCATCCATTCGATGCCCGCAGACGTCAAAAGGCGGCTTGACCTGTCGCGTTGTGGGCCCGTATCATTGCGTGTTTGCGAGAGCAGAGAAAACGTTAACAATAGGTAATCGCGAAATGAAAACTGGAATTCATCCTGAATATAAAGAAATCACGGTAACTTGCGCGTGCGGCGAAAGTTTTAAGACACGTTCGACCAAGAAGAGCGATTTGCACGTAGAAATTTGTTCGGCCTGCCATCCGTTTTTCACCGGCAAGCAAAAGTTAGTTGACACCGCGGGTCGCGTCGATCGATTCAATCGTCGATACGGCAAGACTCCGGCTGCGTCCGCGAGCAAGTAAAGTTGGCGATGCGACTTCGTCATTAGCAATAAAAGAATTGAAGATGCCGGCGATTCCACGCCGGTTGGTCGGATTGCATCCAATCTGAGCAGCCGGAAAAAGAGCGCCGGCATTGTTGTATTTGAGATTTTGAATGGCTTGAGGCGGGACTTGTCCCGCCCACACCGCCGGAAAAGTCGGGCATCTAAACGACAGATTGGTTTAGTTATGAGCACTAACGAACGAGATCTAATCGTCGGTGGCCAAGCCGTCATCGAGGGCGTAATGATGCGGACGCCGAACGCGTACGCAATCGCAGTTCGTAAAGCCGACGGCACGATCGTGAACACCGCGGCAAGTCTGCCAAAGTGGAGCGACAAGGTTCCGATTCTCAAGCTGCCAATATTGCGCGGCGGAGCGGTCTTGATGCAGTCGATGGGGCTCGGCATCAAGGCATTGAATTACTCGGCGGGTGAAGCGTTCGCCGAACAAGAGCAAGAGGAAACCGCGGAAGTGAAAGTGTTGACGCCGGCGGTAATCGAAGGTGAAGGCGATTTCGCCGGAATCACGGGTGGCGTTCCGGGGCTGTTTCCTATACCCACAAAGAAACGATCGAAAGATGAACTTAAGAAAGGCAACACGGCGGCCGCCGTAAGTTCGATCGTTTTCGCCCTAATCTTCCAGGTGCTTCTGTTCATCGCGTTGCCGCTGCTGCTTACCAACGCGATTTTTGTGGCGGCGGGTTGGGCCAACACACCGGTTGTTTCGTCGACCACGCAGGCGGGAACTTCGGCGAATGCCGACTCGTCGGGACAAGGCGCTGCTGACTCGGGGCTCCGCAGAACCTGGAATTCAGTGCGCGGCTACTTGCATCCGGTGCGGCCGACGGTGGGATTCAATTTGATCGACGGGATGATCCGAATGACGTTCTTTCTGATCATGATTGTCAGCTTCTCTCTCATAAAGGACATTCGCCGCGTCTTTGAATATCACGGAGCCGAGCACAAAACGGTGTTCACCTGGGAGAAAGGTCTGGACCTGACGGTGGCGAACGCGCGCACGCAACCGCGTCAGCACCCGCGCTGTGGCACAAGTTTCCTGATGATCGTGATGCTCGTTTCAATTCTGCTGTTCTCGGTAATTAAGTTTGACTCGCTGCTATTTAATTTTTTGGTGCGCATCGCTTTGATACCGGTCGTCGCGGGACTCTCGTACGAGATCATCCGGCTATCGGCGAAGAAAGAAACGGGTTTGTTTTTCAAGACGATTACGCGGCCGGGAATTTGGCTGCAGAATGTGACTACAAAGGAACCGGACGATTTGCAATTGGAAGTGGCGATTACGGCTTTGAAAGAGAGTTTGAAGCTGGAGCCGAACACAAACGAACCGGGGTTAGCACTGCTGTCTTGATGTCCTACAAGCTTTAGGCCGTGTCGACAAACTAAAGTTTGTCGAACCACAAACGAATGCTCGACAAACTTGCACAAATTGAAACGCGTTACGATGAGCTGACGACTGAACTCTCGTCGCCCGAATTGTTGTCGAATCCTTCCGCGTATGGGAAAGCCGCCAAGCAGCATCGCTCGCTCGGCGAAGTTGTCGAGAAATATCGTTCTTACAAATCCCTCACCGAGCAACTGAACGGGGCGCGCGACCTGGCTGCTAATTCGGACGATCAAGATATGCGAGAGCTGGCCCAAATCGAAATTGAGTCGCTGCAAGCGCAACTGGAACAAGCTGAGAACGATCTGAAGCTCCTGCTGATTCCGCAGGATCCCAATGACGAGAAAAACGTGATTCTCGAAGTCCGCGCCGGCACTGGCGGCGACGAAGCCTCGCTCTTCGCTGGTGACGTGCTGCGCATGTACGCGCGCTACGCCGAAAGGCAGCGTTGGAAGATGGAAATTCTTGACGCGTCGGAAACGGGGATTGGCGGTATCAAGGAAGCGGTCGCGCTGATCGAAGGAGAGAAAGTCTATTCGAGAATGAAGCACGAATCCGGCGTGCACCGCGTGCAGCGCGTGCCACAGACAGAAGCGAGCGGCCGCATTCACACATCCGCGATCACGGTCGCCGTGCTGCCCGAAGCCGAAGAAGTTGACGTGAAGATCGATCCGAAAGATTTGCGCATCGACACATTTTGTTCGTCTGGACCGGGCGGCCAATCCGTGAATACGACTTATTCGGCGGTGCGCATCACGCATTTGCCGACGAACGTTGTCGTCTCGATGCAGGACGAGAAATCGCAGATCAAAAATCGCGAGAAGGCGATGCGAGTTTTGCGCGCGCGTTTGCAGGAGATCGAAGAACAGAAACAGCACGAAGCAATCGCCAGCGACCGGCGTTCAATGGTTGGTTCCGGCGACCGCTCAGAAAAGATTCGCACTTACAACTTTAAAGAAAACCGCGTCACCGATCATCGCATCGGCTTGACGATCCATCAGCTCGACGTCGTCATGGACGGTGGGCTCGATCCGGTTATCGACGCGCTTACCACGCACTATCAGGCCGAGAAGTTGAAAGAAGAGGCAGTCACGGTATAAGCATTCTCTCCTCGCGGATCGCCGCTAAATTCCTTGACAGAAGAGAGCCGCGTCTCTAAAGTCCCAGCCGCAGTTCATCATTCTAAATCTTCCGCTCAAGGTTGATTCGTGAGAGTTCAACTGTGGCTGTTGGTTTCAGTCTTCGCATTGGCTGTTCCGGTTGCGGCTGTCGGTGCGCCAGATACTGACCACGCTCGAGCATTCATTCTGAATCAGTTGGGTCAGGGCAACGTCGCTGATCTTCGAGAACAGTTTCCTAATGAGGCCGACCGTGTCCTATCCGCATCATTTCTCCAGGCGTTAATTCTCAACGATGGTGCGAAGTTCGCGATCCATCGAAACGGAGTCCGCATTCACGGTGCGATTGTTTCTGAGCCCCTCAATCTGTCTAACAGCGAGATTGTTCAAATGATCGACTTGTCGGATTGCCACTTTAGCGAGTTGCGATTCTTCCAGTCGGTCTTTAAGAAGGGTTTGTTGATGAGAGATTCGGTCATCGACGGTGAAGTGTACTGCGCAGCGGCTACGGTCAACGGTGGAATATCGTTTACGCGTTCGCACTTCAAAAACCAGGATAAGGGAGCAAATTTCCAGGCGCTCAGGGTAAACGGTTCTGCCATTTTTGACAGCGCAACTTTCGACGGCCCAGCCACGTTTACCTATGCCACAGTCGACGGAGTGTTTCAGTTGAATGAAGCCCATTTCGCAAACAAGCAACAGGAAGCTGTCTTCAACTCAATGAATATCGACCGTGGTTTTTTCGTCGAGAAAGCTACGTTCGACGGTGGCGTCGACCTGATTAATGTCAGGATTGGAGACAATTTCGAAGGCGCCGAAGCTCATTTCAATAATCCGGACACCGAAATAAATATCGTCATGATCATTCGGCGAAATCTCTTTCTAGAGAATGCCACCTTCTCGGGAACGGTCGATTTTTCAAACACGAGCGTCGGAGGAAACATAGACCTAACGCAAACAGTCTTTGCGAAAGCGCCGAACCTCAGTCACGTCAACTACGACAGCATATCTTCGCATCGTCGGCTTCTGGACCTGCTCAAAAACTCGCCTTCCGACTATAGCGCCTACAATGAATTGGAATCCTTCCTCCAAAAGAGTGGAAGCAGCGCCGAAGCCGACGAAGTATTCATGGAGAAAAAACGGTACGAGCGTCGCCAGGGCCTGAATTGGTTCGAATCACTCAAGAGTTATTTATCGGAGATACTGCAAGGGTTTGGGCGCCAACCTTACCGAGTGCTCTATTACGATTTGATCATCATTTTGATCGGAGCATTCCTTTTTCGTTATCGAAAGATGATTCTCAAGAGTAAATCGAGCGAACAGACTTCAGCAGTGGAGGGAGCGGAGCAAGCAACTCCGCCCTACAATGCGTTTCTGTACAGTCTGACTTTGTTTGCTCCGACTATTGACAGTCAGTACACCAATAATTGGCACCCCGCGCCCAAATACCGGCGCACACGTGGTTATCGGACGTTTGAAAA